>TARA_R110002012_G_scaffold283304_2_pt1 | contig 93715 bp, 76 predicted proteins | sample TARA_R110002012 | Tara Oceans TARA_R110002012 (sample SAMEA4396515) | marine metagenome | biome: Westerlies Biome; feature: [DCM] deep chlorophyll maximum layer (ENVO:01000326); material: water (ENVO:00002006), including particulate matter (ENVO:01000060) such as... | depth 40 m
AATTCCTGCCAGGGAACTAGGCCATAAAAAGCCAGAATTGAAGATTAGAATACTTAAGATGATTTCGTGCAGAGTGAACCCCTTTGGCGCAATGTGTGGTTAGCTAGTGGGTTTCTACTCGGTATTATTGAGCAATGCCTTGCATGGTGAGATAGGTAGTTACCCATACAATCAGTGAGGAAAAGAAAATGCCGATTACGTTCGCTAAAAAGGCACTTTTTTTCTCTATTTTGAACAAGTAGGTAGCAATACTACCCGCATAAACCCCCGTTCCCGGTAGTGGAATCATCACAAAAAACATCAGTCCCCAAAATCCGTATTTTTTTATCTTATCGCCAGAACCTACTTTTGCCTTTCGGGCTACGTAGATGGCTGATTTTTTGTAGAAGCGCCAACGTAAAAAATAGTGGTTAATTTTATCTAGAAAAAATAACATCATAGGAAAAACCAATACATTGGCGGCAAAGCAAAGTAAAAAAACCAAATAAATATTGAGTCCCTTTAACATTCCAAAGGGAATGCCCACTTTAGCCTCACCAAAAGGAGATAGGCTCCACAACATGGCTATGATGTAATCTAGTATCACTTTTTTTGAGCAAAAATAGCGTTAGTGCAGAGAAAATATTGCAATAAAATCATAAAAAAAAATTAAAACTTAGTACTGCTGTTTCTGTCCCTTCACTTATATAAAGTACTTTTGTTTTTTAAACAGGGTTTATGTTTCACATATTTAGCAAAAAGAAGTTTTTAGTAGATTATTTAGGGAGATTTATTGATATTCACAACCATATTTTACCCGGTATTGATGACGGTGCAAAGACCGTTGAAGACAGCTTACAATTACTACATTCTTTTTCTGAGCTAGGGATCACGAATTTTATTGCCACGCCCCATATCATGGATCATTATTATCCGAACACACCGGATAGCATACGGCAATCGCTCGCTAGGCTACAAAGCGAAGTACACAAACTAGAGTTACCCATTACCATAGAAGCCGCGGCGGAGCATATGATCGACGCTAATTTTGAGCATCTTTTAGAAAATCAAGAAGTGATGCCCCTAAAAAAGCGGTATTTGTTAATCGAAATGTCGTATTTACAGGCCTCGCTCAATTTTAAGGATGCTGTACAAAAAATAAGTAGGGCTCAATACTTCCCTATTTTCGCCCATCCTGAGCGGTATCAGTATTTACACCACACCAACAAATACGAGGCCTACAAAAATAAGGGACTATTGTTTCAATTGAATTTATTGTCTTTAGGCAACTATTATGGGAGTGAAGTAACGAAAGTGGCCCATAAGTTATTGGATAAAAATTTAATCGATTTTGCGGGGACTGATGTGCACAACCTAAAGCAGCTAGAAGCCTTAAAGAACATAAAGATTAATGATACACTGGTCAAGAAAATTTTACCGATACTAGAGAAAACGAACTATAATTTTGGGTAGCGGTTGGTTGTTGGTTGTTGGTTGGTAGTTGTTAGAGGGTAGTAGTGGGTAGTGGGTAGTAAAACTACTAAAACATGTTGTTCTATTTAGACCCCCTTGCTCCTGCTATGCAAGCTAATGTACCTAGCATCCATCTTCAAATCTTCCAATCCTAAAATCCACAAATCATCACATCTTTAAATCCCCATACCTACTAATCCTCAAATCTACTAATTCTCAAATCAGTACATCTTCAAATCCTCAAATCTTCAAATCCACAAATCATCACATCTTTAAATCTACTAATCCTCAAATCAGTACATCTTCAACTCCATTTACGCGCCAAACCTCCACCACTTTTTCACAGTTTCGTTGTAGCCATATCCGTATTTTCCACCGTAGCCTAAATTAGTTTCCTTAACGTCATTGACCACAAACGATAAGTTATTTAATTTACCTTCTTGCTGAAGTTTTATAGGGAAGTTAACCACGTTGGTTTCTGACACCCCAGCCCTAGTCACATAAATAATATGATCGGAAAATTTGCTAATGATTAAAGTATCAGACACTACCATTAAAGGAGCGGTATCTACAATCACATAATCATAGCTAGCACTGATATCGGCGACTAAGTCTTTAAATCTTGGACTCATTAACAATTCAGCGGGGTTGGGTGGTGTTTTTCCTGAGTAGATCACATCTATTTCATTGGTGTGCACCAATAAGCTCTTTATGATATCTTTGGATTCTAAGGTTTTATCGAACAGAAAATCGGTTAATCCAAAATTATCGGTTCTTTGGGCACCAGACTTTCCTAAAGCGTCTACGTCTTTTTGACTTTCATTAAAGAAAGAGTAGATTTTTGGGTTTCGAATATCAGCACCAAGCAATACCACCTTCTTACCTGTATTCGCTAAAACCATAGCCAGATTAGAAGCAATAAAGGTTTTTCCTTCACCCGACACGCTAGAGGTGACATAGATGACATTATTTTTATGGGTGGAATTCTTTTTGGTATTGATCAAATAATCTAAATTGGTTCGGAGAATACGCAGTGATTCTGCCAATACCGATCGGTCGTCTTTTACTAAAATCTTTTGCTTTTTTCTCGTAATTTTTGGGAGTTCGGCCAGTACCGGAATATCTTTGGTTAATTTTTCTAATTGTGATTTATTGCTCACTTTTGAGTCTAGTAAATCGTTCACATAAATAATTCCAAAAGGAATGACAAGCCCAAAAAATAACGCTGCAAAATAAATCGATAATTTATTCGGCGAAACGGGGGCTGAACTTTGAGCAAAAGCTTCATCGACCACTTTTAATTTGGGTGCTGAAGAGGCATAAGCGATCTGAGACTCTTCGCGTTTCTCTAATAAGTATATGTATAGAGCTTCAATGGTATTCTGCTCCCTACTAATATCCGTTAAAGCTCGTTCATTTTTTGGTGATGAGTATATTTTAGAGTTGATTCTAGCTAATTGCCCACTCAAGCTGTTAACTTGCATGCTTAAGTTATTGGTTATACTGTTGATACTGTTTTTTAAATTCCCCTTTAAAGCATCTAACTGTTGATTTAAATTGATGATGGTAGGGTTTTGTTCATTAGCACTTTTTAACAACCTATTACGCTCGAGCACCAATTCATTATAACGCCCTGTGGTAGACCCTATTGTTCCGTCAGACAAGCCAATATTTGAAGGCAAGGTTTCGTAGCCCTCGGTGTCTTCTACGATATCGCGCATCGATTGGGCTATCTGCAACTCGGTGGTCACTGCTGATAATTCTTGACGATTTGCTGCCCCTAAATTCAGGTTCATGCTGGCTTCTGAAGCAATATCGGTAATCCCGCGACCGGTCTTAAAATCTTGGGCAGATTGGTCTACCTCCGATAATTCCGAATAAATTTCTGTGATCCTATCATTAATAAAATTAGAGGTTTTATCAGCAATGGCTTTTTTATCTAAAACGGCATTTTTATTATAGACCTTAATTAAGGTATTGATGACATCCTTAGCTTTTTGCGGTATGGGATCAGTTAAATAGAGATTTAGGATAGTCGTTGATTTGGCTAAGGGTGCGATAGCAATTCTATTTTGATACGACTGGGCCACGGCAATTACAGGGGCAATTGAAATCTTAAAACGCCTTCCTAGACTCGATTTTAGGCTTTTTAAATCATCGGGAGTAATCACAATATCTCCAATAGGCGACGGGATATTTGAGCCAAAAAAATATATTTTTGTGGGTCCATCTTCTTCTGTAGCATAATTAAAGCTAGTCTCCGAATAAAAATCGATATAAAATTGAAAGCTGGAGTTTCGTATTATAGAATCGGAAGCTATAAAATTTATCTTAAAAGGTGCGGATTTGTATAATTCACTACTCAAAATTTTTCCTAAAGCTTCAATTTTTATGTTCAAATTCAATTCGTTGACCACCTCAATTAAATTAGAGCGCGATTTAAAGGCTAAAATTTCATCTTCAATGCCAGAACTCATGCTACTCTCGGATAAGATGCCCAAATCTTGAAAGGCACTTAGCTCTGGATTTGCGCCGCTTTCTCCTAAGATCTGCACTCGCGCTTCTGCCGCATACTGCGGTTGAGAGTATCGGATAAAAACAAAAGCCAAAGCCAAAAAACCAACTAGCGTTATAAAAAACCATTTCCAATTTTTAGTATAGGTTTTAATAAAGCCTTTAAAATCGAAGGTATTGGAAGAAGGGATATCGGAATTTAATTCCATAATAGGCGTAACGTTTTATATATTTAAATTATCTTGTCAAAAGCAGTACAGAAGTAATGGCAAAAGTAACTAAGGAAATACCTATCGTGACCCTTTGGTCCAGTGCTGAAGTTTTAATCGCAGATTCACTTGGCTCAACATAAACTACATCGTTTTGGGTAAGATAAAACATGGGGTTTTTAAAAGCTTCCTTTGAGGTAATATCAATTCGTCGAGTCACTTTGGTACCATTAAAATCCCGCAACACCATTATATTTTGACGCTTCCCTTGAATATTTAAATCTCCAGCTAAACCCAAGGCTTCTAGAATGGTGACACGTTCTCCTAAGACCAAATAGGTTCCGGGTCTATTCACTGCGCCCAACACCGTAACTCTAAAGTTTTTTAAGCGAATGTTGATAATGGGGTCGTTTAAGTAGGTCCCTTCTAGTTTACTTCTAAGCAGCGTTCGCAATTCATCAGGCGAGAGCCCGGCAACTTTAATTTTACCTAAGACAGGAAAATCAATTTCTCCGTATTTATCGACCAAATAACTTACTTGATCGGGCGTGCCGCCAGATTCGGCAACACCTCTAAAAAGATTAAAGGGAATACTAGCTTCAGGATTGGTGGTGGATATTAAAATACTGACCTCATCGTCAATTTTAAATTTTGGCTCAAAGGCATTCTCATCGACTAAGGTCTCAAAGTTCGAGGTATCCTGAAAGTAGACAATATCTTTTCTAGAACCACATGAACTCAAGAATATACTACTTAAAACTATGAGCAAAATTTTGTTGCTAAACTTCATAAGGTGTTGTGTTAAAAATCAAATATAAGCAATCTAATAGAATTTATTGATGTAACGATGTTACCGTTTTTTTAGGGCTAGAAGCCAAGTCATTTGGTACTTCTTCTTTGGTACTTTTTAAATCTAACTGGCATAAATCCGAATTATTTGAAATGTATTCCGGAACAATTTTTTTCATCAGTTTAACCGTGTCCATATCAAAAAACATATTCGCTACACAGAGCTGATCAATTTTAGACCGAGTTGTAGTAACATCTATATCTCTTGCCTTGCTAATCATTATTTTTTTATGATAGGTGGGCATGGTATTCTCGCCATTGGCCAATAACTCCTCGTATAACTTTTCTCCTGGTCGCAAGCCTGTTACTTTAATATCGATATCCTCTGGATATTTTAAGCCCGATAACTTGATCATATTTTTGGCTAAGTCGAAGATTTTTACAGACTCGCCCATATCAAAAATAAAAATCTCTCCCCCTTCCCCCATTGCGCCCGCCTCGAGTACCAACTGAGAGGCTTCGGGAATGGTCATAAAAAAACGTGTTACATCTTTATGGGTCACAGTCAAGGGACCTCCTTTATCTATTTGTTTTTTAAACAAAGGAATCACAGAGCCATTAGACCCTAAAACATTACCAAAACGAGTCGTGATAAACTTGGTTACCCCCTGTTGTTGCATACAAGAAATATACATTTCAGCAATACGCTTGGTGGCCCCCATAACATTTGTGGGGTTGACGGCTTTATCGGTAGATACAAAAATAAATTTTTCTACCTGAAAGCCTATCGACAAATCGCACATCACTTTGGTCCCTGCTACATTTATTTTTATAGCTTCATAGGCGTTATACTCCATTAAAGGCACATGCTTATAGGCAGCCGCATGAAAAACAAGCTGAGGGTGATGGTCTTGAAACAAGTTGTTCATTCTATTTTTATCCCGAATATCGGCGACAATCGGAATAAAATTATGAAACCCGTTTTGTTTTAGTTCCTGCTGCAAATCATACAAGGCCGATTCTGCTTGGTCTACCACAATTAATGATTTGTAATTGTAGGTGCAAATTTGGCGTACCAACTCACTACCAATAGAACCTGCTCCTCCAGTAACCACAATGACTTTCCCATCTACGGCATCACTAATTTTGCTGTTCTTTATAGATATCGGGGCTCTGTCTAACAAATCTTCAATTTGTACTTGCTTAATTTGTGAAAGCTTTAACTCTCCATTAATCCAATCTTCAACAGGGGGCACAATTTTCACCAGCACAGGAAAATCCACCAGACTTTCTACTAAAACGCGTAAGTTTTTATGATCTATGTTTTGAATAGAGAAAATAACCTCAGAAATATCTTTTTGAAGGATAAATTTTTCCGTTAATACCTCAGGCCCATACACTTTAATTCCATTAATATGCTTTCCTACTTTTTGCAAATCTTTATCCACATAGCCGATGACTTTCACCCTACTTTTTGTATTATTAGTGAGGGCACTTTGAGTCACAATACCAGATTCTCCAGCACCGTAGATTAAAACATTTTTAGTGGTATAAGCACCACTTAAAATTAAACTCTGATATAGCGCTTTAAAAATATAACGCGATGCGGTAAGGCCTATAAAGCTCAGCAAGCTATGAATAATGATGATGGTTAGGGGTACTGTAAACGCATCCACGACCATAAATTTTCTATTGGCTACCACCAAGAGTATGGTGATGATGCTAAACAAACAAATGGCATTAAAAATATTGTATACATCGCGAACCCCGGTATGGCGCACCACACCTTTGTACGAACCAATCATTAAAAAAGCGATGAGTGAAATACATGCAACTACTGGTAGTTGCAAGAATAACTTGTCAACATCAAAATTCAGCGTTAAGTTGAACAGAATAAAATAAGATAAAATAAATGACATCGATACAATCGCGATATCAATCAACAACACCAGCCATTTTGATGCATATTTTGTTGCCGTATTGCTAAAGTAATTCTTAATCATGGTTTATGGTTTTGATTATTTGGATAACTCTTAAAACATCCTCCTTGCTTAAATTTGATCCACTAGGTAAACATAAGCCCCGATCAAAAAGCGTTTCTGAGGTACCATCGGTAAATGAGAGGCATTTTGAAAAAACTGGCTGCAGGTGCATGGGTTTCCACAAAGGTCTCGATTCTATATGTTCTGCTAGTAAAGCAGTTCTAATTTTTTCACGATATTCAAAAGTTGGTGTTAAAATACAAGACAACCATCTATTGGAAAAATAACCCTTAGGTTCAGGCAAAAATTCGATACCATCAATGCCCTGTAAGGCATCCTCATACATCTGATAATTTGCTCTTCTTGCAGCTACACGATCATCGATTACTTCCATTTGGCCGCGACCAATACCTGCTAAAATATTACTCATTCGATAATTATAGCCTATGTGCGAATGTTGGTAATGCGGTGCATCATCTCTAGCTTGGGTAGCTAAAAATATGGCTTTTTCTTTATGTGCTTTATGTTTAGTAACTAAAGCGCCACCACCTGAGGTAGTAATTATTTTGTTGCCATTAAACGATAAAATCCCAATAGTACCAAAGCTACTACATTTTAAACCTTGGTAGCTACTCCCTAAGGCCTCAGCACTATCTTCAATCACAGGAATATTGTATTTTTCTGAAATGGCCTGAATCTCTTTTACTTGATACGGCATTCCATATAAATGTACCGCAACAATGGCTTTAGGCTTTTTTCCAGCGGCTACACGATGCACAATGGCTTTTTCTAATAAGGCCGGACTGATGTTCCAAGTATCGTTTTCACTATCCACAAATATGGGCGTAGCGCCTAAATAGCAAATAGGATTTGCAGATGCTGAAAAGGTAAAACTTTGGCAAAGTACTTCATCCCCCTGCCCTACGCCTAAAATTTCTAACGCCAAGTGTATGGCAGCAGTTCCAGAACTCAATGCAGCAACCTTTACGCCGTTGTTCATATAAGATTCAATAGCCAACTCAAACTTATCTACATTGGGTCCTAACGGAGCCACCCAATTGGTATCAAAAGCTTCTTTTACATACTTCTGCTCGTTTTCTCCCATATGAGGAGAGGAAAGCCATATTTTAGTTGGTGTACTCAAAGGTTAGATTTAAGGGGTATAACATGAACAAACAAAACTAATCATTGTTTTATAGAAAAAAACATTCCCTCTTGATAATTCGTTTAAGCCTTAATTTTATCGATTAACTACCATTCATCGAAAGGAATACTTTTTAAAATACCTGCTTGAGCTCTGTTTATCTTGCCTTAAGGCACTTTAAGCTTGTATTAAGTCTGTACATCGAAAATTATTTACAATATTTGCATTTTAAAAATTCAGCAGCCCAAAGTAGCATACAAAAATGACTAGGTAAGAATATTTAATTTGGGTAAAGGTTCAATTTTTAAGCGTTTTTCTAATTTTTAAAGTAACAGAAAAGAATAAAAGTGATTTAAAAACATTTAATAAGCTGTGTATTTTTTTTGAAAACATTAAAATTCACGGAAAAGCAAAGAAAGTATTTACATGAAAAAAATTACAAAAATTTGTTGCATTGGCGCCGGCTATGTTGGAGGACCCACCATGTCAGTGATTGCAAAAATGTGCCCTCATATCAAGGTCACTGTTGTCGATATAAATCAAGCTAGAATTGACTTATGGAATGATGCTAATTTGGAGCATTTGCCTATCTATGAACCAGGGCTTAAAGAGATTGTTGCGGCCACAAGAAATAAAAATTTATTTTTTTCAACCGAAGTAGATAGGGCTATTGACGAAGCTGAGCTTATCTTTATTTCGGTCAACACCCCCACAAAAACATTTGGAAAAGGCAAGGGTCAGGCTGCTGATTTAAAGTTTATAGAGCTCTGTGCTCGAAACATCGCCAAAGTGGCGACGACCGATAAAATAGTGGTAGAAAAATCGACCCTCCCCGTACGTACGGCTGGGGCCATTAAAAACATTTTAGACAACACCGGTCAAGGGGTGCGTTTCGAGATTCTTTCCAATCCTGAGTTTTTAGCGGAAGGTACCGCGATTCAAGATTTGATGCATGCGGATCGGGTACTTATTGGCGGAGATGATACGGCAACGGGCCAAGCTGCCAAAGATGCCCTAAGTGCCATTTATGAAAATTGGATCCCTAAAGATAAAATTCTTCAAACCAATGTATGGTCTTCAGAGCTATCTAAACTTGTTGCCAACGCGTTTTTAGCACAACGGGTATCGTCAATCAACGCCATCTCGGCCTTGTGCGAAAAAACCGAAGCCAATATTCAAGAAGTAGCCCGAGCTGTAGGTTTTGATAGCCGTATTGGTTCTAAATTTTTAAATGCTTCCGTTGGTTTTGGAGGTTCTTGCTTTCAAAAAGATATTTTAAACCTGGTCTATATTTCACAAAGCTTAGGCTTACAAGAAGTAGCCGATTACTGGGAACAGGTAATCCTCATGAACGATTATCAAAAACGACGATTTGCCGAAAATATCATTAGCACCTTATACAATACAGTAACCGATAAAAAAATAGTTTTTTATGGCTGGGCCTTTAAAAAAGACACCAATGATACGCGCGAATCAGCCGCTATTTATGTGGCAGACGCCTTACTAGAAGAGCGCGCTCAACTCAGCATTTACGACCCACAAGTAAAAGAACAAACCGTGTTTAGAGATCTAGACTTTCTCAACACCCGTACTCCAGAAGAAAATCGCAAGTTAATTACGGTGGCCAAAGATCCCTTTCAAGATGTGGAAGGTGCGCATGCGATTGCTATTTTAACGGAATGGGATGAATTTAAAAGCTATGATTGGAAAAAAATATACGACAAGATGCTTAAGCCTGCCTTTATTTTCGACGGTCGTAGGCTTTTAGACAAAGAAAAAATGGAAGCCATTGGTTTTCAGTATTATACCATAGGACAGGTGTAAGGTTAAGTGTTAAGTGAAAAGTGAAAAGTGAAAAGTGAAAATTGATTTTAGACGCTTAAACGATGAAGTTTCTGATTTCAGGTTGAAGGTTAGTTGACAGTTGATGGTTGACAGTTGATGGTTGACAGTTGTTGGTTGACAGTTGTAGATACTACTAGTTTTTCAATTTTTGAATAGAATCTTAAAACTGGTTCAATAACAAATGCCTACTAAAATGTCAGTCTGAGCTTGTCGAAGACTTGACTAGATTGTCGAAAGGTAGTTGCCCGTTGATGCTTGACAGTTGTTGGTTGAGAGTTGTTGGTTGAGAGTTGCAGATACTACTAGTTTTTCAATTTTTGAATAGCATCTTAAAACTGGTTCAATAACAAATAACTACTAAAATGTCAGTCTGAGCTTGTCGAAGACCTGACTAGATTGTCGAAAGGTACTTGCTAGTTGATGGTTGACAGTTGTTGGTTGACAGTTGTTGGTTGACAGTTGCAGATACTACTAGTTTTTCAATTTTTGAATAGAATCTTAAAACTGGTTCAATAACAAATGCCTACTAAAATGTCAGTCTGAGCTTGTCGAAGACCTTACTAGATTGTCGAAAGGTAGTTGCCAGTTGATGCTTGACAGGTATCAGTTTTTGATACCCTTAATTTTAAAATTTTGAAAAGGATCTTTTAAATCATTTTATGGACAAATAACAAATAACTACTAAATTGTCAGTCTGAGCTTGTCGAAGACCCTACTCCTACGTTGGTTGTTTCAATATTTGACATTAAATTTAACATATAATATTAAAAAAATGAAAATACTAGTTACCGGAGCCGCCGGATTTATTGGCTTTCATACTTGCCAAAGACTTTTAGCTCATGGTCACGAAGTAGTTGGCTTAGATAATCTCAACGATTATTATGAGGTATCTTTGAAGTTTGCGCGCTTAAACGAATTAGGAATCTCTCAAGAAAAGGCTGCTATAGAAAATAGCATAAGCATCAGCTCCATGCATAGGGAGGCCTTTAAATTTATAAAACTAGACTTAGAAGATCGTGAGAACCTTCCGGTGTTGTTTAAAGATGAAGCTTTTGATGTGGTTTGTAATTTAGCGGCTCAAGCCGGCGTTCGCTACAGTATAGAAAATCCTGAAACTTATATCGATAGCAATATTGTAGGCTTTTTAAATATTCTAGAATGTTGTAGGCATTACCAGGTTAAACACTTGGTCTATGCCAGCAGCTCTAGTGTCTATGGGTTAAACAGCAAAATTCCATTTGAAACTTCGGATACCGTAGACAGCCCTATAAGCCTGTATGCGGCGAGTAAAAAAGCTAATGAGCTTATGGCACATACCTACAGCCACCTCTACGGTTTTGCCACTACTGGGTTGCGATTTTTTACGGTTTATGGCCCCTGGGGAAGACCTGATATGGCGCTTTTTTTATTTACCGAAGCCATTGTACACAACAAACCCATCAAAGTGTTTAATCACGGTGACATGGAGCGCGATTTTACCTATGTGGATGATATCGTCGAAGGTATTTTTAGAATTTTAGAAAAAGATACCTCCGAAAGAATTAAAAGCTCTGAGGGGTATAAAATTTACAATATTGGCAATAACAACAGTGTAAAACTAACTGATTTTATAGCAGAAATTGAGACCAATCTAGGCAAAAAAGCCATCAAAGAGTTGCTACCCATGCAAGCCGGTGACGTCGCCAAAACTTGGGCAAATGTAGATGACTTGATCAAAGATTACGACTACGCCCCTAAAACGAAGTTAAATGTAGGCGTTAAGAAATTTGTGGAGTGGTATCAAGGGTATTATGGGGTTGGTGGGTAGTGTTCAGTGTTCAGTGTTCAGTGCTCAGTGTTCAGTGCTCAGTGCTCAGTGTTCAGTGTTCAGTGTTCAGTGTTCAGTGTTCAGTGTTCAGGTGAAAATTAATTTTTTTATCGATAAACCAAACTATAATTAACTATTTGTGTTCCACTAAGCTTTTTTTATTACAGGGTTTCAAGAGTTTTTAAAAAATAAGACCTTGTTTTTTTATTATTGTCAAATTCATACAAGTATGTACGTCTTAGCTCTTGGCTATTGCTCTTGAACTTGTACTTGTACTTGCTCATGCCTTTTGGCTCTTGGCTTATGCCTCTTGCATTTGCACTTGATATTGTTTTCCACTTTCCACTTTTCACTTTCCACTTTTCACTTTCCACTTTCCACTTTCCACTTTCCAATATCCACTTTTCACTTTTCACTTTCCACTTTCCACTTTTCACTTTTCAATTTTCTATTCTCTTTTCTCTTTTCCCTTTTCTCTTTTCCCTTTTCTATTCTTTCGTCATTTACTTTTTCATCAGCTACTAAAAACCTACAAACCCCTTCATTACATTCTTAATTAAAAAACTTGTACAATACATAAAATGTAATAACTTTGTGACTACAAAAATAATTTTATGGAAACAGCCATCATTAAAATCGGAAATTCAAAAGGTTTGCGCTTAAGCAAGACCATATTAGAACAGTACAACATACAGGATAAAGTGGAACTTATTTTGGAAAAAGGACAAATAATAATTAAACCTATTGACAGTCCAAGAAAAAATTGGGGTGAAGCCTTCAAAAAGATGCGAAAAAACAATGATGATCGTTTATTGTTTAATGATGTATTTGAAGATGAAAATTTTGAGGAATGGAAATAAAACAATACGCCATCATTCTCGTAAATCTCGATCCCACCATGGGCAGTGAAATCAAAAAAACCCGCCCTTGTGTTGTTTTATCGCCTAATGAGATAAATACCTATTTAAATACCATTGTTGTTGCACCCATGACAACCAATTTAAAAAAGTACCCCACTCGAATTCAGGTAGTACATAACTATAAAAAGGGCATGATTGCCATCGACCAAATACGAACCATTGATAAAATGCGTATCATAAAAATCTTTGATCAATTATCTTCAACCGAAATCCAAAACTGTAAAGCTATTATAAAAGAAACCTTTGTTGATTAAAACTGGGTGTTGGGCGTTGGATGCTGGATACTGGATGCTGGATGCTGGACGCTGGATGCTGGATAAAGATTATTTTTTTTATTGTTAAACCAAGCTATAATTAACTATTGGTGTTCCACTAAGCTTTTTTTATTATAGGGTTTCAGGAGTTTTTAAAAAATAAGACCTTGTTTTTTTTATTATTGTCAAATTCATACAAGTATATACGTCTTAGCTCTTGGCTATTGCTCTTGAACTTGTAATTGCTCATGCCTTTTGGCTCTTGGCTTATGCCTCTTGCATTTGCACTTGATCTTGTTTTCCACTTTTCACTTTTCACTTTTCACTTTTCACTTTTTTATTCTCTTCTCTCTTATCTATTCTCTTTTTTCACTTTTCACTATCCACTTTTCACTTTTAACTTTTCCCTTTTCACTTTTCCCTTTTCACTTTCCACTTTCCACTCCATTTCGCATCTCAAAGATGAAATAAACTTTTAAACGAATAATGACCACAAATAAGCAGAAAAACCTCACTTTTGCAACTTGATCTTTTTTCTTAAACCCAAGGTATACATGGACATCAAAAATTTAAACTTCAGGCCCAACGCACATATTTTAGTCACTGGTGGCGCCGGATTCATAGGATCTAATTTATCAGAAGCCCTTCTAAAAAACGGCAATACCGTACGTTGTTTAGATAATTTTGCTACGGGTAGAAGAGAAAATATTGAAGCCTGTTTAAAAAATGAGAAGTACACGCTTATAGAAGGTGATATTAGAAATTTAGAAGATTGCAAAAAAGCCTGCGAAGGGGTTGATTATGTGTTACACCAAGCGGCATTGGGTTCAGTTCCAAGATCTATTAATGACCCTATCACCAGTAATGCCGTAAACGTATCGGGCTTTTTAAATATGTTGGTAGCGGCACGCGATGCCAAGGTACAGCGCTTTGTATATGCAGCGAGCTCGTCTACTTACGGCGATTCTAAAAGCATGCCTAAAGTAGAAGATGTTATCGGTAAACCTTTATCCCCTTACGCTATTACCAAATACGTAAATGAATTGTACGCCGACGTTTTTAGCAAAACTTACGGTTTAGAAACCATAGGACTGCGTTATTTTAACGTTTTTGGACGAAAGCAAGACCCAAATGGCGCCTATGCCGCTGTTATTCCCAAGTTTGTCATGCAGTTGATGCAGCACGAATCTCCTGTGATTAATGGAGATGGTTCGTATTCCAGAGATTTTACCTATATCGATAATGTCATTGAAATGAATGTTCGGGCCTTAATGACCCCAAATACAGAAGCCCTTAATACGGTGTATAACGTGGCGTTTGGCGAGCGTACTGATTTAAATGAATTAACGGCTCTGCTTAAAGAATACCTGAGTGCCTATGATGCGGATATTGCTAATGTTGCTATTACCTATGGCCCTGAGCGCCAAGGTGATGTACCACATTCGCTAGCGTCTATTGAAAAAGCTAAAAAATTATTGGGCTATGACCCAAGCTATGATATTAAAAAAGGATTAAAAGAAGCCGTAGACTGGTATTGGGAGCATTTGAAGTAAAAACAATCGAAATTTCAAATTTCAAAATGAGTATAACGAAACGAATAGCATATTTTTTAATACCTGTTTACGAGATAGCTGTTTTTTTTAAAAGGGTAACAGGTGGCATATCGAAAATTTATTGTGAAATTTGAAATTTTTTGTCAGTTCGAGTGATTTTCGATAGAAAATTGTATCGAGAACAACAAATATTGTTTAGCTAACAATCCATAACAAAAAAATATAAAAGTACTTTAAACGAGTTCATAGAATTATAGTAAGAAAACTGAGGTATGATATACCGAAATAAAATTATAAAAGAGTAAAGAAAAATGAATACAGCTAAAATTGCAGTGATAGGCTTAGGCTACGTAGGTTTACCTCTAGCCCGTTTATTTGCTACCAAATACCCAGTCATTGGTTTTGATATTAACGAAGCCAGAATCAAAGAATTACAAGCAGGAGTCGATAAAACCCTAGAAGTATCTGATGCCGACTTAAAACAGGTGTTAGCTGCTGATGCCCACATGCAACAAGGCTTGTATTGTACCAACCAACTAGAGTCCTTAAAAGACTGTACTTATTTTATCATCACCGTACCCACCCCTGTTGATAAAAATAACCGACCAGACCTGACCCCTTTATACAAGGCCAGTGAAACGGTAGCAAAAGTCTTAAAGAAAGGTGATATCGTCATTTATGAAAGCACGGTATATCCAGGAGCTACCGAAGAAGAGTGTATTCCTGTTTTAGAGAAAGTAAGCGGTTTAGAATTCAATAAAGATTTTTATGCAGGCTATTCTCCGGAACGTATTAATCCAGGAGATAAAGAACATACGGTCGAGAAAATACTTAAGGTAACCTCGGGTTCAACCCCAGATATTGGGCAAAAAGTAGATGCGCTCTACAGGAGTGTCATTATTGCGGGTACACATTTAGCCCCTACCATAAAAGTAGCAGAAGCCGCCAAGGTCATTGAAAACTCACAGCGCGATATCAACATCGCCTTTGTAAATGAATTGGCCAAAATTTTTAATTTAATGAACATTGACACCCATGCGGTATTAGAAGCCGCGGGCACCAAATGGAATTTTTTACCCTTTAAACCCGGTTTGGTAGGCGGCCATTGCATTGGCGTTGACCCGTATTATTTAGCACAACGGGCCCAAGAATTTGGCTACCACCCCGAAATAATTTTGGCAGGTAGGCGTTTAAATGACAGTATGGGAAGCTATGTAGCCTCGGAGGTTATTAAGTTAATGGTGCAAGAAGACATTAAAATAAAAAATGCCAAGGTCTTGGTATTAGGCATCACTTTTAAAGAAAACTGCCCTGATGTTCGCAATACTCGGGCGGTAGATGTGATTAAAAACCTAACCAGTTTTGGCACCCAGGTCAGCATTTATGACCCTTGGGCAAGCCCTGAAGAAGTAAATCATGAATACCAATTAAAAACCAGCACTAGCCTCCCTAGTGAAAAATTTGATGCGGTAGTCTTAACCGTTGCACATAAAGAGTTTTTAAGTCTAGACTTAAACAATTTATTAGGGCCCAATGGCATTTTGTACGATGTTAAAGGCATCTTAGCACCGGATCAAGTACACGGTAGATTGTAAAAAGTAATTTTAATTGTAGTTATAACCTGATACCATTTTGAGCCAACTAAAAAAAGGAGCTTTCCTAAATTATGCTACGATTTTTTTAACCAATGTGGTAGGGATCTTATTGACGCCTTTTATTTTAAGTCATATAGGAGCTTCTGAGTATGGTATTTACCTTACTATTGGAGCTTTAGTAGGCACCATTTCTTTATTAGATTTTGGACTCAACAGCACTATTGTGCGCTTTGTTGCGAAGTACAGGGCAGAAAAAGATAGAAAAGGAGAAGAAAATTTTCTTGCTGTTACCATGCGCATTTTTTTTGTCATCTCTGCGGTCATCGTTATTTTGGGAGTGTTGTTTTACGCCTTTTTTATCGATTCGTATTTTACCAAAATGAATGCAGAAGAAATAAAAATTGCTAAGACCATTTTTGTAATTCTTATTTTCAACCTTTCAATAAGCTTGCCAGGAGCCGCCTTTACGGGTATTTGCTATGGCTATGAGTCTTTTGTATTTCCTAAAACTTTAAATATCATCCGCTACATTACCAGATCCCTTACAGTGGTGGCCATTTTAACTTTAGGGGGTAAGGCCATTGCCTTGGTTGTCATTGATACTGTTTTTAATGTGATCATTATCATCACAACCTTGGTTTTTGTTTTCAAAAAGCTCAAGGTCAAGATTAAATTGCACGAGTTTTCCTTTACGTTTGTAAAACAAATATTCAGCTACTCGGGTTGGATTTTTATTTTTGCCTTAGTAGGTATGTTTCAATGGTCAGCTGGGCATTGGGTTTTAGGACGAATTAGCATTCCAGAAGTTTTAACTATTTATGGAATTGGTATAACACTAGGTTCTTACTATGGTGCGTTTTCTACCGCAATTTCAGGTGTTTTTTTACCTAGAGCCACGCAAATGTCTGTAGCAAATGCCACAGGCGAAGAACTAACGACCATGATGATTAAGATTGCGCGGCTATCTTTAATAGTGCTCATGTTTATTTTTGGGGGATTTTTACTGTTTGGTCTACAATTCGTGAACCTTTGGGTGGGTGGAGAGTTAGGGGAAGAAGGGAGCTATCAATCGTGGGTGATTGCCCTCATGATTATGATTGCCTATACCCTACCCTTGGTGCAAGGCTTTGGTAACTCAATATTAGAAGCCAAGAGCAAATTGGCTTTCAAAGCTATACTTTACCTTTCCTTTATTATTTTAGGAACCATTTTAGGTGCTTACTTAGCGGGTAATTATGGTGCTATCGGCATGATGGCTGGCTCTATTATTGGCTGGATGATTGTTCAAAATGTGATGAACTTCTACTATCACAATACAATAGGACTAAATATGATACGTTTTTTTAAAGAATTGTTTCGCAGGATAATCATTGTTGTCATCATTTGTTTTAGCATAGGCTATTTTATTAATACTTGGGTACCTGGAGAAGGATGGTATAATTTTATACTAAAAGGAGTTCTTTACGCTCTTATTTACAGCATTTTGACCTATTTTATAGGTGCGAATGCTTTTGAGAAACAACTATTTAAAGATGCTTTTAAACCTATTCTAAAAAGATTTAAATAATATGATAAAACTCAATAGCATTAATTATTCCGATAACGGAAGAAAAATTTTATATGATTATTCTTTTAGTTCTGGCACTCAGAAATACTTTAGTAAAAATAATCCGTATTACAGTAGCTATGATTCAGATATAAGTCAAGTTCCTAAAAGTATTAATGTTATTCCATTTTTATCAAATACCATTACTATTGCTTGGTTTGCGGGTTTTGATATTGAAGTAGATGAAGTAGACGAGGACTATTTTAATGCACTATTGGTACTGAAAGAAGTGTTTCAAAAATGGTACCCGAATGTAGCTTTAAAAGGAGGTCTAAAAGCAAAAAAACAAGTTAAAAATAGTATTGAAGGTACTAAAAAAGCAATGCTTTTCAGTGGTGGTGTTGATGCCTTTGCTACTTATTTAAGAAATTATGAAGCCAAACCAGATTTAATTACCATTCATGGGCCAGATATTGAAATTAATGACCTAGAGCAGTGGAATGATTTAAAAAGTTATATTCAAGAAGAACCATTATTAGCAGACAATAGTAAAAATTTTATCACCTCGAATGTGCGTGACTTTTATTCATATCGCGTTCTTTTATTAACAGATGATATGGGTTGGTGGGGCAAAATACAACATGGCATCGCACTTTTAGGCGTAACGGCTCCTATAGCTTATAAAAACAAATACAATGAAATTTCGATTGCCTCGTCCTATACCAAAGATATTGACATCAAATGGGGCTCAACACCGGAAACAGATGAGTTACTAACATGGGCAGGCCTGAGCATAAAGCACGATGGCTATGAATTGCAGCGGCAAGACAAAGTAGATCTGATTGCTAATTTTGTAGCAAACACAAAAAAAACATTGCGGTTAAGAGTGTGTTATTCCGAACTACGAGATCAGTTTAATTGTAGTAATTGTGAAAAATGTTTCAGAACTATTTTGGGCTTAGTCTTGGCGGGCCAAAACCCTAATAATTTTGGATTTAATGTGGACCTACAATTTTATAGTAGAATGTTCGAAACCATAGGCCAAGGTAGCGCTAGTAAAGGCATGAACTATTTTTGGTGGGAACTCTCCCAAAAGGCCAAAACTTCAACTACACCCTTTATTTTTAAAGATGAAACCTTTGAAAAAGACCAAATTAAAAAAATAGCACTAAGAGAAATTGATGCTACGTATGTTGAAGCCTTAGGCAAAAAAGGAAAGAAAAAAAGAAAGCTAAAATATATTCTAAGGCATAAATTAGCACCTTTATATAGTTTATATAAACGAATCAGATATTAAATATATCTCAGAAAAACAGTAATATATCATGAAGTACGGATTACTATCTTACGACGAAAACAAACGCTTTTTTAATGTAGGCGATAATATTCAAAGTTTAGCAGCCAAACAATTTTTACCACAAGTTGATAGGTATGTTAACCGCGAGCGGCTTGCAGAATACGAGGGAGAAGAGTTGCAGTTAATCATGAACGGGTGGTTTACTCATAATATTCATAATTGGGTACCTTCTGAGGCTATTCGTCCAATATTTGTTTCTTTTCACATGAATAACACGGCTGCCCCATTTATGCTTAGTGAAAAAGGAATTGCCTATTTAAAAAAACATGAACCTATAGGGTGTAGGGATCAATTTACAGCCGATACTTTAAACGCAAAGGGTATCGACGCTTATTTTTCAGGTTGTTTAACATTGACTTTGGATTCTTACAAAGTAGATGATGCTGAAAGAGGTGATGAAATTTATATTGTAGACCCCTTATACAGCTACCCAAGACCTGAAAAAATATTTTACAATGCTAAAGCTACCGTGCGAAATATACTTAACGGTACTGTATTTCAACTCGGCAAAAAGAAAAAACATCTTAAAAACTTTATTTCAAAAGAGCTCTTAAAAACGGCCATTTACGTAAACCAAGAGCCACCTGCAAATACCTATACCGATGCTCAAAAATTTACGATGGCCGAAGAATTATTGAACAAATACGCGAAAGCAAAATTAGTGATAACCTCAAGAATACATTGTGCCTTGCCTTGTTTGGCTATGGGAACACCCGTAATTTTTGTGAATGGTTTTGACAGTTTTGTAGACTCTTGCCGATTTGATGGTATTTTAGAATTGTTTAATAGAATAGATGTGAATAGCAAAACAGGAGAATATACTGCAAATTTTAAGCTTGATGATAAAATTTCTAAAAATACAATAGTACAGAATTTAGAAAAACATCATGAACTCGCTACCAAAATAAAAAATAGTGTTTCTAAAAAAATAAAATAAAAACTGTTGAAAATTCTATATATCACAAACGGAGTTTCAGGGCCTGGTGGACTAGAACGCGTGCTTTCTATAAAAGCAAGTTACCTAGCTGATACGATGAACTATGATATACACTTTTTAACTTTAAATAAGCTCTCTGATGAGCTATTTTATACCTTTAGCGATGCCATAACCTTTCATAATATTATTGCATCAGGCAACCCTATTCAGTATTTTTTAAAATATAGAAGAGGCATTGCTAAGGTCATTTCAAAAATTAAACCAGATGTAATTAGTGTATGTGATGATGGTTTAAAGGGCTTATTTTTACCTCTTATTATTAACAAGCCATGCCCAATGATTTATGAAAGGCATGTGTCGAAAAATATATCAATTAAAAAAGATAAACTTTCAATTATACAAAAAAGTACCTCTTGGCTTCTATTTAAATTTATGGACTTTGGCGCCAAATTTTATGATCGCTTCGTGGTTTTAACAAATGGAAACACCAAAGAATGGGATTTAAACAATAAATTAGTCATACCAAATCCTTTGTCTTTTTACCCCCCTACCGAAGAAATAAGTACCTTAACAAATAAAAAAGTACTAGCTGTTGGCAAACAAAGTTTTCAAAAAGGCTATGATCGCCTTTTACAGAGTTGGAGCATAGTACAGACGACACATCCTGATTGGGAACTAGATATTTACGGCACCATCAGCGAAAAAGAGGCCTTACCTGAACTTGCGAAAGCCTTAAAGATTGAAAGTTCAGTTAATTTTTATGCTCCTGTTAAAAATATAGCGGCAAAATACAAAGAGGCTTCTTTGTATGTGATGTCTTCAAGGTACGAAGGGTTTGGTATGGTATTAACAGAAGCTATGGCCTACGGCGTTCCTTGTGTGTCGTTTGACTGTCCGTATGGGCCTTCGGATATAATTTCAAATCATCATGATGGTATACTTGTACCCAACCATGATACCACAGCCTTAGCTCATGGCATGGTAAGCCTTATGAATGACGCGCAGCGAAGAACAGAAATGGGAGAAATGGCTAGAGTTAACGTAAAACGTTACCTTATAGAAGAAATAGCAGTACAGTGGGATAATTTATTTAAAAGCTTAAAATAACAAAATGACTATTGTATTTCTTATTGATCAAATGTATCTGCATGGCGGTATTGAAAGGGTTCTTTCCATTAAAGCCAACTACTTTGCTACGCAAGAAAACGTGGAGGTACATATTATAACTTCGGAACAAAAAAACAAGGCCCTGTGTTATCATTTGCATTCTAAGATTAGGCTCTATGACTTAAAAATAAATTACCAACGCGATAAAAGTTATTTTCATCCCAAAAATCTATTAAAGCTACCAACTCATATTTATACCTTAAGAAAAAAGCTCAAAAAAATAACGCCAGATGTCGTGATAGTATGCAGTCATAGCACCGATACTTATTTTGTGCCTTTTATCTTGAAAAGGATACCAAAGGTCAAAGAATTTCATTTTTCCAAGGCTATTGAACTACCTTACAGAGAAAATCCTAGTCATTGGAAAAAAACCTACTTTCTAAAATTTGCAGACTTTGTAGAATCGAAATATGATCAACTGATAGTTTTAAATGCCGATGAAGCCAACTATTATAAAACAAATAATATTAGCATTATACCTAACCCACTCACTTTTTATCCTGATGCTATTGCAAAACTAGAAGAAAAAATAGTGATTACAGCGGGGAGAATTGCGCATGTAAAAGGCTATGACCGCTTAATCGCTATTTGGGAGTTAGTAGCTAAAGAAATTAAAGATTGGCGCTTAGAAATTTATGGTAGTGGTGACCCAGCATATGTGCAAATGCTTCAAGATGAAATTAACAAAAAAAACCTACAAGATCAAGTAGTTTTAATGGGAGCAACAAATCAAATACAGGCTAAGTTATTACAATCCTCCTTGTTTGTCATGACCTCGCATAATGAGTGTTTTCCTTTGGTACTTTTGGAGGCACAGGCCTGTGGTTTGCCTATTGTTGCCTACGACTGTCCGCATGGACCCAAAAATATTATCAACTTAGAAAATGGTTGTTTAATACCCCCAAATGAAGCACAGCAATTTGCAAATGCTACCATCAAGCAAATCAACAATCAAGAACTCCGCATCAAAATGGGTAAAAATGCACGTAAAAATTCTACGAAGTATCGACTTGATGCCGTGATGCATCAATGGGAGCATGTTATAAATAGTTTAACCACAAATACTGCTCGCTTATGAAAACGATGCTCTTTTCATTATATAAAATTTTATTAGTACCCCACTTGGTCGTCTACCATACCAGTGCTCAAAAAAATACCATTGATAAAGATTTAGAACGCTGGGCCATTGCCAAGGGGCTGCAGCAAAGTAAAACAAGTTTGTTATTGCATTTTCTGGCTAGTGCACCTGATTTTAGAACCTTATTTTATTTTAGAACGCGAAGCCTTGTTTCACATCTTTTAAATATATACTGCAGAAAACAAGCTAATTTTACGATTGATATGACAACAGAGTTAGGGGGAGGCGTGCTTACAGGCCACCCGTATTGCACCATCTTAAATGCTGATAGTATTGGCGAAAACTTATATGTAAACCATTTGGTAACGGTGGGTGAAGTGAACGGAAAACGACCTACTATTGGTCATAATGTTTCTATTTATACAGGGGCTATCGTCATAGGAGACATACATATTGGCAATAATGTAAAAATTGGGGCAGGAGCTGTCGTGGTAAAAAGCGTTCCCGACAACGCCGTGGTCGTTGGGAACCCGGCGAAAATCATAAATAAAATATAGGTACCAATGGTTGATACAAAACATGAAATTTTAAAAATCGTATTTCTAATAGCTTCAGCGTAAATAGCCTATGAATACACTTGTTCCTTTAGACTGGTACTATCCACTTTATATAAACCTATCTTTATTTTTAGTGGTATTTACCTTGCTACATACCACAATACTTACTATGAACAGTGATAAAAATTTAGCTTTTATAAATATCTCAGGCTATTTTCTATTATTTATTTCAATTTTATATATTGGGCAAAGACCCCCATCGGCCGCTTTTGGTGATACTATCAACTATTATCGCGGGTATTTGGCCTATGAAAAAGGTGCTGCGATTAGCGAAAACGTAGGCGATTATGGCTGGCATTTGTTAATGCAAGCTTCTGCACAAGTGGTACCCATTAACATTTTTTTTACGCTTTGTGCTTTTATTTATATTTTTCCGCTCTATAAAATTTCAAAAGAGTTTTTTAAAGAATACTGGTATTATGCGTTTATCATGTTTATTGTTTCTCTTTCTTTTTGGACTTACGGGGTAAATGGAGTTCGTAACGGTGCCGCCGGTTCACTGTTTTTATGGGGGGTAAGTTATCATCGAAAAAAAGTGTTAATGGCCTTGTTTTTCTTTTTCGCCATAAGCTTTCATAAAACACTCTTTTTACCTGTGCTAGCCTTTGTAAGTACTTATTTTTATAACAACCCAAAAGTATTCTTAAAAGGTTGGCTGGCTTGCATACCTTTGTCGTTGGTATTGGGTAGCGTTTGGATTGCTTTGTTTGCCAGTTTGGGCTTTGGCGGTGATGATCGCTTGGCTGGGTACTTAACAAGTGAAGCGGCTGGGGGTACTTTTTCGAGCACCGGATTTCGTTGGGATTTTTTATTTTATAGCAGTTTTGCGGTATTTGCAGGCTACTACTTTGTGATTAAAAAGAAATTTCAGGATCCGCTTTATTTTCAATTACTCAATACCTATTTAATTTGTAATGGCTTTTGGGTTTTAGTCATACGCGCAAATTACTCCAACCGTTTTGCTTATTTATCTTGGTTTATGATGGCCATCATCATTATCTACCCTTTGTTAAAACAACAATTTTTTAAAAATCAACATTTAATGATTGGGAAGGTCATGCTCGCCTATTTTGCCTTTACGTATTTTATGTACTATTTCTATAAATAACAAGATAATGAAAACCATCACCGTATTTACACCAACCTACAACAGAGCCTTTTGTTTAGACCAAGTGTACCTAAGCCTCATTCGCCAAAGCAACCAAGATTTTCTATGGTTGATTATCGATGATGGTTCTACCGATGCTACTAAGGAACTAGTGGCGAGTTGGCAAGCAGAAAATAAAATAGCCCTACACTACCATTATCAAGAAAACTTAGGCATGCACGGGGGCCACAACGCAGCTTATCGGCTTATTGATACACCTTTAAATGTGTGTATTGATAGTGATGATTTTATGCCTGATGATGCCATTGAAAAGATACTAAAGCATTACCCTATTATCAAAGATAATCCCATATATGCAGGCATTGTTGGCTTAGATGCCAATAAAAAAGGAGCTATTATTGGGACTGAGATGCCTAAAGACCTTACAAAAACAACCCTATATGAGCTTTACAACAAGCATGGAGTATTAGGTGATAAAAAATTGGTATACAAAACAGCGGTGGTAAAACAATACCCACCCTATCCTATTTTTAAAGGAGAACGTTTTGTGCCCCTGGGCTATTTGTACCAATTGATTGACCAAGAGTATCAACTTTTTCCTGTGAATGAAGTGTTTTGTATTGTTGAATATTTAGACGATGGTTCTAGTAGAAACATGCTCAAGCAATACCGTAGGCACCCACAAGGTTTTGCGTTTTCAAGAAAAAGCAGAATGCAATTGGCGGAAAGCTTTACAGATAAATTTAAAAATGCCGTTCACTATGTCTCTAGTTCGCTGTTTATAAAAAATGCAAATTTTTTAAAAGAGTCACCTAAAAAGTTAACCACCCTACTAGCTATGCCTTTTGGAATGCTCTTGTATTTTTATATCAAGTATAAAACTAAAAACGATTTTTAAGTATGGCAGTTGTCAGAGTTTTACAAATATTTACAACGATGGGTCGTGGTGGTGCTGAATCTATGATTATGAACTACTATCGACAACTAGACAGAACTAAAATCCAGTTCGATTTTTTAGTACATAGAGCCGAAAAAGCGGCCTTTGAGGAAGAAATTGAAAGCTTGGGCGGAAAAATTTACCGTATTCAACCCATTAACCCCTTATTTCCCAAAAACTATTATAACGAGTTACGTACATTTTTTAAAGCACATGCTGAATATAACATTATCCACTCACATTTAAACACCTTTAGTTGTTTTCCCCTAAAAATAGCCGAAGAATTTAAACTTGAAACCCGGATTGCCCATGCCCATATCGCCATGGATCCTATTAGCCTTAGCAATACCTTTAGTAGTGTTGATAATCTACTTGAAGCCATAAAAAAAGGAATTAAGTTACGTGTCAAAAAGAAAATACACCGCTATACCACGCATTATTTTTCATGTGGTGAAAAGGCTGGGAAATGGCTCTTTGGCGAAACTACAGATGTTCAGATCATGAACAATGCCATTGATGCCAACTCCTTTATTTATAATGAGCATAAAGCAAAAGTCTTAAGAAAAGAATTTCATTTAGAGAATAAAGTTATTTTGGGGCACATAGGGCGTTTTACACATCAAAAAAACCATGAATACCTGTTAAAAGTTTTTGCTGAACTTCGAACCAAAAACAATCAATACGTACTAGCATTAATTGGTGACGGACCGTTGCAAGAAAAAATTAAAGCGGAAGCCAAAAAATTAGGTATTTCTGATGCTGTACATTTTTTAGGCTTGAGAACCAATATCCCCGATATCATACAAATGATAGATATCTTTGTTTTCCCTTCCTTCTACGAAGGGCTACCCGTAACCCTAGTCGAAGCCCAAGCAGCAGGTTTGCAAATTATAGCCTCAGATACCATTACCAAAGAGGTACAACTGACCCCAGATATTCAATTTGCCTCCATTGCTGAAGCACCTGAGCTATGGGCTCAAAAAATAATAGCTCTAGGAAAAATCACCAAAAAAAACAATTTTAAAGCCATTGAAGCTGCAAATTATGACATCATTTCCAATACCAAAGAAATTGAAAAATTTTATTTGAATCAAATAAGTTTATAGTTATGGGAAAATTGCAAGACACAATATATGCCAAATCGCCAAATCTGATTCAAAACTCATTGGTAACCCTGTTTAACCTTATAGCGTATAAAAAAAGATATAGTCGCAACTATTGGGCCTTTCGCAAAGTTTATAAAAAAAACAATGAACTTTCATTAAAGCAGTTAAAACAAATACAAGAAAAAAAATATGCAGATTTTATTCAATATGCTAGGGCACATTCATCCTATTACGATAGGGTTTTTAAAGGCATTGAAAATGTAGAACAAATCAGTAACATAGCAAAATTGCCTATTATTGATAAAGAAATATTACGACAAAACTTAATTGAAATCTATACCATTAAAAAGGAAGAGGGTACTATTTCTAAAACTGGCGGAACCACTGGTAAATCGCTAGAGGTAGTCTACACGCACCAAGATGTGCAAGAGCGTTTTGCGATTCTTGATAATTTCAGAAATAATTTTGGCTATGCATTGGGTAAAAAAACAGCTTGGTTTAGCGGTAAAAATTTGTTGACACCTAGAGACCTTAAAAAAAATCGGTTTTGGAAAACAGACTATTGGAATAAGGTACGCTATTATTCTACCTTTCACATTCACGACAAGTTTCTGGCTCACTATTTACAAGATCTTATTCAATACCAACCAGAATATATGGTAGGCTTTCCGTCCACCATGTATGAAATTGCCAAGTTCGGAATGGCCAATAGCATAAATTTTCCAAGCCATACGATTATAGCGATTTTCCCTACGGCAGAAACCATTACGGAGGATATTCGGCAGGTGCTTGAAAGTTACTTTAAAACAAACCTCTATAACCAATACGCTTCCTCAGAAGGGGCTCCGTTTATTCTAGAATGTAAAAACAAAAAATTACATCTAGAATTACAAAGTGGTGTTTTTGAAGTTTTAGATCATGAAAATAAACCCACTAATAAAGGCCGCCTTATAGTTACGGCCTTTAATACGCACGGAACTCCTTTAATACGCTATGATATAGGCGATGAAATTGAATTAAGTGACGAAACCTGTTCTTGTGGTAACAACAACCCGCTAGTGCAACAAATTTTAGGTCGTATTTCGGACTATATTTATTCCGAAGAAGTAGGTAAAATTAATTTAGGCAATATCTCGAACTGCTTAAAAGGGGTGCATGGCATCATGAAATTTCAGATAGAACAAAATCAATTAGATAAAGTTGTGGTACGGATCGTTAAAGATGATAGTGTGTATGACCAAGCTGCGAATGAAAAAGTTTTTCTTCATAATTTAAGAGATCGTATAGGTACTATAATGGCTATAGAATTGCGCTATGTAAAAGAAATACCTGTTGAGAATAGTGGGAAATTTAGAATAGTGAAAAATAATTTACAATAAAAAAATATGCTTTTTAATTCTTTAGCCTTTTTTATATTCCTACCAATAGTATTTCTATTGTATTGGCATGTAATTCATAAAAACTTAAAAGCACAAAATCTTTTAGTGGTTTTATCTAGTTACGTGTTTTATGGTTGGTGGGATTATCGATTTTTACTACTTATTTTCATTAGTACACTTGTAGATTACACTGCCGGGCTAAAAATTGCTTCAAAAGAAAGTAAAAAAAATAAAAAAGTATGGCTATGGGTTTCTATATTCTTTAATTTAGGCTTACTAGGTTTTTTTAAATACTATAACTTTTTTATTAATTCGTGGGTCAATGGATTAGACAGCATTGGATACACGGTTCAAGATACATGGACTTTGCAAGTCATTTTACCTGTAGGAATATCTTTCTACACATTTCAGACTATGTCTTATTCAATTGATATTTACAGAGGACAATTAAAAGCTACAAAAGATTTTATAGGTTTTGCCGCGTTTGTTTCTTTTTTTCCCCAACTAGTTGCTGGACCCATAGAAAGAGCATCGAATCTACTACCACAAATTCTTTCTAAAAGAAAATACAATAAGAAAGCTTTAACTAGTGGTATTACTCTTATTATTTGGGGCTTATTTAAAAAAGTTGTGATTGCAGATTCATTATCGCCTGTTGTCAATGATATTTTTGAAAACTATGCGTCCTATTCGGGAGGTACTTTAATTACAGGAGCAATATTCTTTGCTTTCCAAATTTATGGCGATTTTAGTGGGTATTCTGATATTGCTATTGGAACAGCCAGATTATTTGGCTTTAATTTAATGACCAATTTTAATTTTCCATACTTTTCTAAAAGTATTGGTGAATTTTGGCGTAAATGGCATATTTCATTATCCACATGGTTTAGAGATTATCTCTATATTCCATTAGGAGGTTCAAAAGTTGGAAAACTAAAAGGTGTCCGTAATGTATTTGCAATTTTTTTAGTAAGTGGTTTCTGGCATGGTGCAAATTGGACTTTTCTTGTATGGGGAGGTATTCATGCTCTATTATTTATTCCTTCGTTTATATTAGGTACAAATAGAAAGCATTTAGGCAATATGGATCAAAGTAATCTAAGTTCATTTTTATTAATTAAAAATATTGGACAAATAATATTCACGTTTTCAGTCGTAACCATAGCTTGGGTATTTTTTAGAGCTAAATCCATTTATATTGCCTTTGACTACTTATCAAAAATAACATCTTTAAAAACTGATCCTATAAGTTTTGTTATTTTCTCAGACTGGATTTTAGTTTTTTTATTAATTGGTTTAGACTATATACAATACAAAAAAACTAAAATTTCAGTATTTATTTGGATAATACTCTCCCTTATTATTTTTGGCGCTATGAATAGAGAATTACAATCAGAATTTATTTACTTTCAATTTTAATTATGAGAAATTTTAAAAAAATAATTTTAGGTTTCTTCATTTTAGAAATGTTAAATGTATTTGCTACATTTTTTTATCATGGTAAACAAGTAGTTCTCCCAATTACTCAATTTAATGCTCCGCCACTGTATTATGATATGGATAGTCTTTATGGTGTTACTAGACAAAAAAATACACTAACTTTATTGAGCTATCCATGGGGTAATATTGAATTTAAAACTAATTCAAAAGGCTTTAGGGATGACAAATTTAGCAATGAGGGTGTTTTAGTAATTGGTAATTCATTTGTTGAGGGGTTCGGCGTATCTAAAGAAAATAGATTTACAGAAATTCTTGAGAAAAATTTAAATATTAGTATTAACAACGCAGGTACCTCAGGAAGATGGAGTGCTATACAAAGCCTTGTACTTTTAAAAGAACTTAATAAAGATGACAAAAATAATTTTAGTAAAGCAGTCCTAATACTTACTCCTGGTGAGGTAATAAATATTGGTTTTCGTTCACCAGAAAATGACCCAAATAGAAATTATCCTTATAAACAAGGTAATCAAATTAAATTTCACAAGGCCAAAAACAATTCATTTCAAAACTCTATTTCTTTTAAAGAAAAAGTAAAAAGGTTTTCAAAATCTCTACTAGTTTCTAAAATTTATGGGCTATTCAAATATTATGGTGTTGCAAAAGTATCGAAAAAGGTTATTAAATTTAACCCAAAAGAACTAGATTGGTTAATAAAAAATATTCAGGCAGAAAACAAAAATATTCCAACTGATATCATAATCTTAAACAACTTAGGGCGTATAAAAATTAAAGATATCTATAATTACAAATATAAAAGTGAACTTATTAACTTACATATTGTTGAATATCCCGACGAACTTTCGAACTATTTTATATCAAATGGGCATTTAAACGAAAAAGGTAATGAAGAATTAGCACGATTGTTAATTCCACTTTTTAATTAATAATTTATAGCCAAAATTAAATTGATAACCCTTGAATTTCATTTAAAAAATTTATTCAAGGGCTTGAAAAAATATTACTTACAAACATTATTATTTAATACTACTTCAGCCAAATTAGTAGTGCTAGCTATTTTAACACACTCATAATTTGCATTATCAGAGATATTAATATTATTATTAGAAATTCTCACACTTCTATTTTCAGCCATTAAAAAAACACCATGTCCATTAAAATTAGATATTGCATTATCATTAATTAATATATTTTTAGTATTTACCAATTGCACTAGACCAGAGGTTATATTATTTTCAAATACAACACCATTAGTTCTTGAGAAAGTAGTAGTACCCCTTGAAGTAAAGTTATTATTATTAATTTTTATAATATTAGACTCTTGCCCAACTTTCTCATTTAATGCAACAAAGTATAAGTGATTTGCCTCTACCTTAATATTATTCTCAAATATATTTACATTATTGGCATAAGTTAATTGTAGACTAATACCACGACTAGTCGATAATGAACTGTTAATCGTATTTTTAAATACTTCCGTATCGGATAAATCTTTCAATTGAATTCCATTATTGCAATCAATTATTTGGTTATCATAAATTTTAAGTTTACCCTCGTAAACTGCAATGCCAACACCATAGCCTATTATTTTGTTACCATAAATTTCATTATTAAAAACAGTTTCTCCTATTCCTGCAGCCAAAATCGCCGGAGTTTTTGATGATTTTTCTGAGGCCGTCAATGTGTTATTTCTAATTTTAGTTCCAGAAGTAGCAGAATAAACAATTTTATTCTCCATATTGTTATTCTCAATAGTAACATTTTCTCCGATAGAAACTGTTATACCCCCAATTCTACTCCCTACTTCTGTATTATTCCTAATAATAATATCTTGTGCCTTCTCATAGAAAATAAATTCTCTATTTGCACCTCTAGTGCGTACTGCTTCAATATTAATAGCATAGCCTACTACACCTCCATCAGATTTTGGTCTGTCTAACGCTGTATCAATAAACGTGTTGCCTTCAATTAAAATATCATACCCATCTGTAATTGCTAGAGCCATTCTGCGGTTACTATTGAATATACAATTTTTTACAGTTATATTTTGAGTAGGTATATAATTGGGTTGAAAAGTAAAATTGACGGAATTTATAACTAATGCCCCTTTGGAGCCCATCATTAATTTAACACCGTCCATAACTATGTTAGTAGCTCCACGAATGCCCAATAAGTGATTGCCACCTTCTCCTTTAGGTATATTAGAATAATCGTGTTCATCCCGATCACCATGCAATGTTCCACCTTGAATACTTGAATTATTAACCTCTCTGAAAGCAATTAAAACTCCAGCTTCGCCGCTATTAGGATAAGTTCTTAAGTGCGTATTATCGGTCATCGTCAAATTAAAATTAGAAGGAATATTGATGGCCTCCAGACTTGGGTAATAATTCTGGTTGGTTGTTGTGCTCGTGACCTTTGAAATTTCAAAATAAGCATCAAACTTATCAATACTAAACGTTGAAGCCCCAATGCTCTGAGTGAAAAACATTAAATCTTCTAAATTATTGTTGTTCTTTTGCGCTCTGTCTGAAGTGGTCCTTCCCTGTACAATATCCCAACGTTCTGGATAAAAGGTAAAACTAGGGTCTATTAAGGTCACATTTCCAGAAACTTCTAGATTTTGATTTAATAAAGCGCCATCGATTTTGCCGCCATTAAAGCTAAGGCTCCCGTTGATGATTTCACCACCATCATATTCTAAAACAACATTGGCTGGTAAAGTGATGGTTTGCCCATCTAAATTTAACTGACAAGCTATTTTCAAGGTTTCATTGGCGTTTAAACTCGCTAAAGTATACTCACAAGGTGTGGTATTGATGGCTAACGTTTCAATGGGTTTCGTAGTGATAGGATCCATAGGCCCCGTAGGATCTTCTGGGTCTGGCACAGGTTCTTCCGTCGTGGCATCTTCTAAAATATTAGCTATTAAATCGTCTTGGGAGCACGAGCTTAAAGTAAACGTTATAATTAGGCTAAAAAAAAGTAGGTAGGTTAAAAAAAATTGGGGTTTTCTCATGATACAATTATTTTAAGATGGATAAAGTTACTATTTTCTGATAATTACCGATAAATTGTGTTACTTTTTCGATGAATAACACGCTTTAGCTACGCAGTTTTCCAATCTTTAGATTTTATTTGGTTATTTTTTAACAAAAAAATCGATGAACTACATAGTTTGTTACTTTTGCGTTCTTGGAATTTTAGATTTATTAAAAATATCTCTCTAAATAACAAGCATTTGACCATTTGGCATAAGCTAAATCGTTTCAAGGTAATGGTAAAAGCCTAATTATTTAAATACCTATGACAAATAGTATAAATTATTCACAGATGTTAATTAAAAAACTAAGAAATGATATTTTGGGTCTTTAACTTTAATTTTTACTTATGAACCTCATTTTTAAACCAATAAACGATTATAATACAATGCCCCATACTTTAGAGATATTTTTAACAAATTAATTACTGCTTTATTCTTAAAATTTATATTTTACTAATTCGAATGGAAAACAAAAGGATACTTTATATTGATAATCTTAGAGTTTTAGCTTGTTTTTTAGTGATTCTGACGCATTCGGCGATGGGTACCCAAGATAAAAATGGTTTGTATGCAGTTATTGTTTCCTTGGCAAGTGCTCCTAGCTCAGAATTGTTTTTAACTATATCTGGTGTGCTATTATTACCTACAAGAATTAGAATGAAAGACTTTTATATTAAACGTTTTTCTAAACTTGCTATGCCGGTACTTTTTTGGTCACTCATCATACTGATTATTAATTATGTATTAGGTAATAGTTCTCTAGATACGATAATCAAACAATTTATTTTAATTCCTTTAGCACCTGTAACGGGCGTTTACTGGTTTATTTATGTCATTTGTGGAATGTATTTATTAGCACCAATTATATCACCGTGGTTAGTTTCTTCTACTCAAAAAGAATTTCAATTTATTATTTTCTTATGGTTAATTACCATATTGCTTCCTTACACTAGCTTTATTTGGCCAGATTTTTATAAAATTGATGGTAATTATTATTTTATTTTAAATTCATTTGGCGGTTTTATGGGCTATATGCTTCTAGGAGTTTATCTAAAAAAATACCCCATACTTTTAAAAAAATCTAAAGCATTATTTCTCATAATAATTCTAAGTACAGTAGCTATTTTACCCATACTTTATTGTTACCTTTATAGAAGAGATTTAATTACAGTTATTAACAATAATCTTTCTATTTCGAGTGTTTTACTAGTTATTTCTATTTTTATTTTCTTTCAAAATTTTGGCATTAAAAATCAAAATTTTATTGGCTTTGTACATACAATTGCAAGACATTCCTTTGGTATTTATTTAATACATATTATAATTGTAAGGGAACTTGTTTGGACTGGATATAGTTATTTTAGACCTGAAGATTTAAATCCACTTATTGAAACACCCGCAATAGCGCTAGTATCTATGGCTATATGTTTTGTAATCGTAAAATTATTTTCAAAATTACCCTACAGCAATTATATTGTTGGGGTTTAGTTTAAAGAAACTATTTTCGAAAATAATTAAAAATTTAATTATGAAAAAAATAATACGGGTGACCACCATCCCTGCCTCATTACATACCTTACTACGAGGGCAATTAAAGTTTATGAATAGCTATTATGAAATGGTAGGTATAGCATCAGAAGATGAACTTTTAGCCGTGGTTCACAAAACACAAAATGTAAGGGTTATTCCCGTAGAGATGACCCGAAAAATTACCCCCATTCAAGATTTAAAAGCCGTATTTACCTTATACAAAATATTTAAAAAAGAAAAGCCCTTTATCATCCACAGCCATACGCCTAAAGCAGGCACAGTAGCCATGCTTGCTGCTAAAATAGCTCGTGTACCTCATAGGTTGCATACCATTGCAGGGTTACCCTTAGTAGAGGCTAAAGGCTTAAAAAAACTAGTTTTGCATATGGTTGAAAAAGTCACCTATGCCTGTGCCACCAAAATATATCCTAACTCGTTCGGTTTGCAGGAAATTATTTTAAAAAATAAATTTACTACAGCAACAAAAATGAAAATTATTGGTAATGGCAGTAGTAATGGTATTGATGTTACCGATTTTGACCCTGGCCTATTCACACCGGAAAGCAAAGCAAACCTAAGAAATTCCTTAAAGCTTAAGGAAAATGATATTGTTTTTATTTTCGTAGGAAGACTAGTCAAAGACAAAGGAATAAACGAGCTTATTGCTAGTTTTACAAAATTAAATACCCTGTATCCACAGGCGAAGCTTTTGCTGGTAGGTAAATATGAAAAAGAGCTTGACCCCGTATTGCCAAAAACAGAAGATGCCATTTTAAACAGTCCTGATATTGCACTGGTAGGCTGGCAACAAGATGTTCGACCCTTTTTTTCTATTGCCAACGTATTGACCTTTCCTAGCTATAGAGAAGGCTTTCCAAATGTTGTCATGCAAGCTGGAGCCATGGGTTTGTATAGTATTGTTTCGGACATTAATGGGTGTAATGAAATTATCATAGAAGGTGAAAATGGCAGTATTATTCCTCCAAAAGAAGAAGAGCTACTTTATGAAAAAATGAAGCTTATTTGTGAGGCTAAAATAAAAATAGACCCCAAGCGCAATAGGCAATTAATTGTAGATCGTTACGAACAAAATTTTGTCTGGCATGAAATTTTAAAGGAGTACCAATCTTTAGAAATCACAAAATAGGATATAAAAAAGTAGAGGGGTATTTGTAAAAAAAGCACTTAAAATAACGAAGTAAAATGGGCGAAAATATTGAAGTCATTGGAATAACTAAAAAAATATTACGTGAGGCCATTGAAAAAAATACCTATTGGAAAGATACCATAGCTCCCTTACCTAAAAGTAAGGCTCAGTGGCTGGTAGATAATGAACGTATCGCAGAGGAAGATTACTGCGGTGTAATCGCCCTAGATAATGAAAAAGTATGTGCTTTTATTTATATGATTCCTGATTTACTCAACAAAAACAGTGCTAAGGTGTATTGGATGATTGATTGGTGGGTTCAAGAGCAGTATAAAAATACTGTCTTAGGGACCTATATTTACAACCAGGCGGTACAACTGGCAGGAAATCAAATTTTAGTAAAAGCCTACACCGAAAATGTAAAAGCTTTTTACGAAAAGCAAGACTTTAAAGTAATTGCTTCTAGACTAAGATATACCCTATTTTTTAGTTTAGACGCTTCTATTTTAATGGCTAGATTTACTTTCCTAAAACCTTTTCGATTTTTTGTAAAAGCTCTCGATGCTATTACAGCGACTTGTGTGCGGCAAATCAACAGCTTTAAATTAGGTCAAAAAACAAAAGCGCTTCACTATGAGTACATTAGCGAAGTAGACGAGGAAACTTGGAGTATGCTCAAGCCCAGCTTTGAAAATGACTTAATTCTTAAAACAAAAGACTATATCAATTGGCAAATAAATAACAACCAATACATACAGACCCCTATTGCGCATAAAACGCCGCGTAAAACCTTACAAACAGGGATGAGTCCAAATATTTATTTACATAATGTAAAAATTTTATGGGGCGAAAAAATTATCGGATTTTTGTCCTACACGGTAAACTATAATGAGTTTAATGTAAAATATTTTATAGTAGATAAAGAATCAAATTATGAGCTCTGTGTTGATGCTTTACTAGAAAATTTAATTAAATCAAAAAGAAACTTTATTTTTACCGATGATACTGCCTTAGCACAAGCTATTAACCAACATTATTTCTCGGTATTTACACATAAGGTTCTAAAAAAAGGACTAGCCCATAACGCCATAGATTTTAATTTTGAGGGCTTAAGCATGTGGAATCGAGATGGTCATTTTTATTAATTAAAACGCTAGTACGACAATGGAATTTTTAGCTAGAATGCATGAGTCCTTACAAAATCATTTTGATAAAAATGCTTTTTATATTGATGAAAAATTTTACTCCTATGCTGATTTTGCGATAGAAATATCTAAAATTAGGCAGGCGATAGCCTTAAGTGTTCATGATTCTGAAAAAATAGTAGGTTTAATAGCTAATGATGACCTATATACCTATGCTTCAATTATTGCCTTATGGCTTGAAGCCAAAGCTTATGTGCCCATAAACCCTAGCCATCCCATAGAACGCAATGAAGAGATAATCGAGGCTACAGAAATAAAATACATACTTGACTCTGCCAAGGGGCAATACAAGAATTGTCAACTTTTAAACCATACCTACCAAGAGACTGTTCCTATAAACATAAAGCCAAAACCAATTGAAAAAAATGATCTGGCCTATATTTTATTCACCTCTGGTTCTACGGGAGCTCCCAAGGGTGTGCCCATATCTTTTAGCAACTTAAATGCCTTTATTTCAGCGATAAACTTCGATGGTGATTTTAAACTCAAGCCAAGCGATAGGTGTTTACAAATGTTCGAGCTTACCTTTGACTTTTCGGTGGTTTCTTATCTTTTTCCATTATTGAGTGGTGCCTGTATATATACCGTACCCAGAAATGCCATTAAATACTTTTACATTTATAAATTGCTTCAAAACCATAAGCTAACAGTCTTGTCATTAGTACCTTCTATAATTCACTATTTAAGACCTTATTTTAGTGAAATTAAAGCACCACAGGTACGCTATTGTAGCTTTGGGGGCGGTGCTTTATATCGTGATATTACCTATGAGTGGGTTAAATGCATCCCCAATAGTAAGGTATACAATTATTGTGGACCCACTGAAAATACTATTTATAGTAGCGGCTATACCATAAATGAGTCTTGTAAAACCCATAATGATATTATTTCAATAGGAAAGCCTTTACCTGAAATTACCTATATCATTATTGATGAAAACAACGCTGAACTTCCTTTAGGGGAAATAGGAGAATTAGCTATAGCAGGGCCGCAGTTAACACCGGGTTACTGGAAAAATGATGAAAAGAACAAGGCTACTTTCTTTGAAAAAAAACACCAAGGCCAAATACTTAGGTTTTATAAGTCTGGAGATTTATGTTTTAAAGATACCGATGAAAATTACATGTACATAGGCCGCGTAGATTTTCAAGTAAAAATAAGGGGCTATAGAATTGAACTATCCGAAGTTGAATTTCATGCAAAAAAAATGGCTCAAAATACCGATTTAATTGCCATTGATATCCTTAATAAACTTGAAAACACAGAATTGGTATTAGTCATAGCATCTGAACCCTTTGATACTTCAGAAATTTTAACTTACATGAAATCTAAACTCCCAGACTATATGATTCCGGCACACATAAAATTCTTAAAAGAATTTCCGCATAATGCCAATGGAAAAATAGATCGAAATACCTTACGAATGCTTTTTAACCAAGAAATACCCTAAAATGGAAAATCAAGAAATATTAGAAAAAATTAAGCCCGTTTTTACCGAGGCTTTAGGTCATGAAAATTTTGAATTAAACGAGAGCTCTTCAACCAGTGATATTGATGGCTGGGACTCCTTATCGCATATGATAATTATTGGTGAAATAGAAAAAGTATTCAATATAAAGTTTAAATTATTTGATTTAATGACCATGCATAATGTAGGGGACTTAATAAAATCAATACAAAAAAATATATCTTGATTTAGAATAAGGCCATAAAGCAGATGATTTTTTGGCAAATTTACTTGCTTTTAAACCAAGGTTCAACCACTGAAGTCACCTACAGGTGACTTATTATTCTTTACTGAGCATATGGCGACTTAAAGTGGTATAGGATACTACCTTCTCTTGAATTGAGCGATAAGCTTTAAGAAGCTAATGGTCTTAGAGCTAATTGTTTTGTTTTTTCGTTAGTTTCAATAATAAAAACAAAATCATCTTTTTCTTTGATTTTATGCACCACTAATGTATTGGATGGTTTAGACGTGACATATTGAAAATCATAAACATATTTTCGTAAAGTAGCATATTCCTGATCCTGAAGATCTATAACGGTACCTCCATTACCTTTTACGTATACATAGTTTGGTATTTCTTCGTAATCCTGATGATCATTGTCATTTTCAGTATCCTGAACAACTACAGTCGTTTTTCGGTTTGTTAAAAACCCTTTAATTTTTTTAATCCATGCAAAACGTTCTTTATTCAAAATCATATAAACAATAAGCTGGTTTAATTTGGTGATTAAAAAAGCTCGAATGGTGTTAGGAATCGATTTTTTATTGTAAACCACATAATTTTTGTAGTCAAAAATTCCATTACACCAAAAGCGTTTATACGGGTAATCGCCCCAGCGCATATTAAAAATAGCATAGCCATTATCAAAGCACCATTCTAATTTTTTAACTATAATGGTATTCCCTAAACCAAATTTGGCGTAATCAATTTCGTAAGAACTTATGGCGCTTTCAAAAATATTTTGATACAAGTAATCCAAGCTAATAGCTATGGGTTTCTCATGGCTATAAATAATAAATAATGAGGCTTTTTTGTTGAGTATCATTTCATAGGCAGAGTTTTTATAAAAATCCCAATTTTTAAGACTACTATGTTTTTCTCCTCTTTGTGCAAATCTCTTTTCTATCATAGATCGAAATTCATCCATTAATTGCAGGCACTCATCCTTATCAATAGCTCCGTGGTACATTTTATAACGAATATCAAAACAAGTTTCTAAACGTTTTAGACGCTTCATAACCAATTTTTCACCGCTCTTACCCAGTTGTTTAACCATGTACTCTTTAGGTGTAGCCATACCAGAGAGTTCGCACATGAAGCCCTTAAAATTGTTAAACTTAAAAACCGATAAGATTGGTTTTTCAGAATTCAAGCTTAGGGTTAAAAATGACGGTACAAATTCAGTTAAATGAACATGTTGGTAATACGAATCATCTGTAATTTTATTCGGATTTAGATCTTCTTTTTGGTTAGTTTGGTTAACAGCCTTGCTAAACAGAGGACTAAATATTTTTTTTTCAAAAAACTCTTCCGTGAAATTATTCCTTTTCGATTTTAATAAACCCATTTTTAATTACATTTAGTTTTTAATAAAATAGATGCGTTTTAAGTTATTTGAAACCTAAGGATTCACCTATAATCTAGCGTCGGTTTTTAGTAATTATTTAGTAAATATCTACTAATGTAAATTAAAAAGAAAACATTTATTAAAATTTGAACATTCTATATCTTTAAAATATCATCAAAGAAATGGCACTTACCCCAACAATTACCTTACCTGTGTAGTCTAAAAAAGACAGGAAGGTACAATTTGCCTTCTTTAAAAAATATTATAGGGGTATTCTTTTATCTAAAAAATTGGCATTACAACCATTAAAAAATAAATAACCTGAATTTAACAGAACTATTATTAAATTTGAACTATGTATAAATCGTATCTGAAACCAATTATAGATAGCGTTGGTGCGGTAGTGTTATTTGTAATGCTACTCCCAATTTTTATTTTTATCACTTTTTGCCTTTTTATTGCTATTCAAGGAAATCCATTTTTTAGTCAAAAAAGGCCTGGTAAAAATGAAAAGATTTTTTCTGCATTAAAATTTAAATCCATGACGGATAAAACAGATACTGAGGGCAATTTGTTACCTGACCATTTAAGAATAACGAAATTCGGTGCATTTTTAAGAAAGTCTTCACTAGATGAAATACCACAACTAATAAATGTCATAAAGGGAGATATGAGTTTTATCGGACCCAGACCCCTTCTTATTAGATATCTTCCCTATTACAATGAGAATGAAAAACTAAGGCATACAGTTAGGCCTGGAATTACAGGGTTAGCACAAATTTCTGGACGGAATTATATAACTTGGGAAAAAAAATTTGAACTAGATGTTTTTTATGTCAACAATATCAGCTTTTTATTAGATTTAAAAATTTTACTTAAAACTTTTTCCAAGGTCATAACGTCAAGCGGTGTTGCGGTAGCTACCAATGAAATAACCGAATTTTTTGATGTAGAAAGAAAAGAAGCATGGCAACGGGATTTAAAATAATACCCTCTCAAAACTGCATTTAGATCAAAGCTTTTTTTAGCAAGGAACTAAATTGCTTTCGAGCTAATTAATGTACTAGATATTTAATACTACTATGAATTCAAAAAAAATGAGAATATATGGGGCTGGAGGACATTCTCAAGTGATTAGGGAAGTATTAGAAGCCCAAAATTATAGTATCGTTACTACATTTGACGATAAACCGCTTGGTTCGCATTATGCTTCAAAAAATGTGAGTGATGGGGCTAGAAACGATCTTGCTAATTTTGAACATGATGGCCCTCCCTTAATTATAGCCATCGGAAATAATTCTGAACGTGCTGAAGTATCAAAATTTCTTAAATGTACTTATGGAAAAGCAATACATAGCTCTGCTATAATAGCTCCAAGTGCTAGTATTGGCGACGGAACCGTAGTTTTTGCTGGTGCTATTGTACAACCAAACACAAGCATTGGCGAGCATGTAATTATTAATACAGGAGCTAGTGTAGATCACGATAATAGCATTGGTAACTATGCCCACATTTCACCTAAAGCTGCCCTTTGCGGACATGTTACGGTAGGGGAAGGATCACATGTAGGCGTTGGTGCGGTTATAATTCCTAAAGTAAAAATTGGAAAATGGTGTGTGATTGGTGCAGGTTCTGTTATTTTGAAAGATGTTCCTGATTACACTACGGTGGTGGGCAACCCTGCTAGAATTATTAAAACCAAAAGTGGCACTCATGAGTGAATCAAAACCATCAGTTCAGGATATTATATTTATTGGGTCGGGAATTTCAACCTCCTTTACCCTTATAAAGCTAATGAAGTTGATGGAGAAAAAAAGTGTCCCGGAAAAACTATTCATTTCAATTATAGAAAAGCACGGCGAATTTCATACTGGAATTCCTTACGGTTCAAGATCTGGTTTTTCTGCACTTCTTATAACGTCATTACGAAATTTTCTACCACAGCCTCAATTAGCAGACTTCCTTATTTGGCTTAATGAAAATAAAAATTGGCTCTTAAAAGAATTTGAAAAAGAAGGTGGAGAACGCTCAAAAGTATGGCTTGAAACGCATGCTAGAGAACTAAAAAATAATGAATGGGAAGATTTATTTATTCCCAGACGTTTTTTTGGTTGTTATATAGAGCAAAAAGTTAGGAGGCAAATTGAAAGGCTTGAAAATAAAAACCTTATTAAGGTAAACTATATTTCTACTGAAGTGGTAGCCGCAGAAGAGCATTCTAATTATTACAAAATTTTATTAAAAAATAATGATGTGCTCTATGCTAAAAAAGTGGTGCTTGCCATAGGTTCGCTGCCAACGAAATCACTTTGGAAAAAAAGCGCGTTTATAGAAAAAGATAACCTTTTATTTATTAATAAACCCTATCAAAAAAGTTTACCCCAGACCCTAAAAACAATTAAAGAATTTACCGAAAAAAGAACAGCTAATAACACTAATTTAATTATAATTGGCGCCAATGCCAGTGGATTAGAGCTTTTATATAAAATTCATGATTATAATTTGGCTATAGATTCTTTTACCATTTTATCCAAAAAAGGTATTTTACCCGATGCTGAAATAGACAAAGAAAAACTACTCACCTACCGTCCTAAATTTCTATGGCAATTAAAAGAAGAAAACACTTTAAACGCCGAACAAATTGCAGAAGCAACTTTTAAGGATTTAAATGAGGCTGAAAAGATTCAACTTGGAGCTGCATCTACTGTAGGTATTATTTCTAGTGCTTTCGGTTCTTTGCTGAGCAGGCTAAATTCGGTAGAACTTAAAAAATTTGCATGTTTTTATGGTAATGAAATAGGCCGGCGACAACGTTGCGCTGGCGTACAGTATTCAAATACGATTGATGTACTCAAGACTCAAAATAAATTTAATCTTATTGCAGGGAAATTCAGTACTATTCACGAAACAAGCAGTGGAAATTATTCTGTAGAATACCTCGAAACGGCCACCCATAAAACTAAAATTGTAGATATACCCTCTAACATTGTTATTAATTGCATTGGAGGAATGAATTTTACGGATCAAGAATTGCCTGAATTTTTAAAAAACCTTATCCATAAAAAAATCATCACCATAAATTCGTCTAAAATTGGAATTGATGTTAATGACCATCTTGAATCAGCACAAAATTTTTACGTTAACGGTCCACTTTTAGCGGGTAACGTTATTGAAGGTGAAGCCGTCTGGCATGTAGAACATTGCGGAAGAATTATAAAGTTCTCTGAACTACTGGCAACTAAACTTTTTCCTTCGGACTATTCATTTCGTGTTTTATATCTTGATCAAGCTCAAGATGTAAAGAAATACAATGCAATACTTTCCAAATTTTACGATAATAACCCCTATTATTGCTACTCCTACTTTTGCCACCATCAATGCAGTACCAATAAGTTAATCGCATTTGAATTACGCAACTCAACTAATTCTCTGGCTATAATGCCGATTATTTTGCGGACCATTAAAGATAGCTCATCCTTTGATGTTATTTCTCCATATGGCTATAGTGGCCCATTATTTACAAATACGATAAACCCTAATACAAAAAAGATATTTTGGGAATTTGTTGACCGTTGGTACGCTGAAAATAATGTCGTCTCCGAATTTATAAGATTTGATTTAAATGGAAACAATATAGAATATTCGGGCCACTTATGTGAAACTTTAGATAATGTATATGGTACACTACCAACTGATTTTCAAATACAGTGGGATAACTTTTCATCGAAAGTAAGAAACAATTATAGAAAGGCATGTACCTATGAATTAGACTTTAAAATTTATGAAAATCTAGAGATCACGGAACACGAAATTTTGTCATTTTACAAAATATATTTAAGCACCATGAAAAGAAATTCAGCGCCAGAATTTCTATTCTTTTCAGAACATTATTTTAAAAATTTAATCTTAGAAAACCCAACTCATTACGCGATTGCTTTAATCACCTATAAAGGTATTCCTATATCAACTGAGTTAATAATTAATCATAAAAATTATTTGCACGCTTTTTTAGGCGGAACAGATTCTGAGTATTTTAATTTAAGACCAAATGATTTTCTCAGAGTTGAGGTCATTAAGTGGGGCATTAAAAAGGGTAAAAAAGCCTACATCTTAGGAGGTGGTATTTGCAACGGAGATGGACTCTACAAAAGTAAGAAAGCACTTTTTCCAAAAAGTGCTGATAGAATTTTTTATACAGGAAGAAAAATTTTAGACCTTACTACTTATAACGAATTGGTACAAAAAAATCAGGTTTCACCATCAAATAGCAAAGGCTTTGATTTTTTTCCTGAATACCGCAAACCAAATTAATATGATTCAGCGAATTACCGATAAAAAAGATTGGAAAAAAGTCCTTGAAATCATGGATAACTATGATTTTTATCATACCTATGATTATCATAATCTTTCAAAACTCGAGAATCAAACTCCTGTATTATTATTTTATAAAAAAAACACTACAAAAATAGCGCTACCGATTTTAATACAGCCCATTGAAGATACAGAGTATTTTGATGCAACATCCGTTTATGGCTATGCAGGACCAATAGTAGGTGAAATTGAAGACATAGACCTACAAGAGTTCGCTAGCGCTTTGAATAATTTTTTAGAAAAAGAAAAAATAATTGCTGTTTTTTCAAGGCTTAATCCTTTAATAAAAAATCAAGAACTAGTTTTATCTTCACTCGGTACCATAGCAGAATTAGGAAGTGTTGTGGCTATAAAATTAGATGAAACACTTGAAAGTCAAAGGGCTAATTATTCTAAAATAACTAAAAGATATTTGAATAAACTGAAAAAAGAATGTACCATAGTGAAAAGCGATACACCAGAAGATGTATTAAAATTTATACCGCTATACTATGAAACCATGGAAAGAGTTAGCGCAGAAACGTCGTACTTTTTTGATGAACACTATTTTTTAAATCTGATGCGCAGTACCGATTTTAAAACCGAAATAATTTTTGCGATTTTAAATGATACTCAGGAAATTGTATCCGCTGCTCTTATGATTAAAACACAAGGTAAAATAATACAATATCATTTATCTGGAACCAAAGAAGAATATTTAGATAAGTCACCACTTAGACTTATCATTGATCAAACAAGAATAAACGGAACCGAACAAAATTTTCAGTTTTTAAATCTAGGTGGTGGTATAGGCAGTAAAGCAGATTCTTTATTTCAATTTAAAGCAACTTTTTCTAATACCTATAAAAAATTTAAGGTTTGGAAGTACATTGTGAATCAAAAAACATATGATGAAATTTGCCTAAATAAAGGCTTCAAGCCAGCCTCTGGTGATACTAGTTTTTTTCCAATTTACCGGTCTCCAACCGTGATTTATGATAAGTAATATTTTAAAATATGCTGTTTAATTCTATTGATTTTGCAATATTTTTACCCATAGTTTTTATACTTTACTGGCTCGTTTCTGCCAAAAAAATAAATTATAGAAATGGAATTCTACTGATTGCTAGTTATATATTTTATGCCTGGTGGGATTGGCGATTTTTAGGCTTAATTATTTTTAGCTCTATCGTGGACTTTATGATAGGAAAAAAAATAGAAGCGACTAGCCATAAAAAAAATAAAAAGCAATTTTTACTGCTAAGTGTTTTTGTGAATCTCGGAGCGTTGTTTTTCTTTAAATATTTTAATTTTTTTATTGAAAGTTTTACCTCGGTTTTCACCCTTTTTGGCACCTCCTTTTCAGGTGAAAGATTAAATATTATTTTACCAGTAGGTATAAGTTTTTATACTTTTCAAACATTGAGTTATACAATAGATATTTACCGCGGTAAAATCAAAGCTACCCATAATTACTTGTCTTTTTTTACCTTTGTTAGCTTCTTTCCGCAATTAGTAGCGGGCCCAATTGAAAGGGCAAGTAACCTATTACCTCAATTTAGTAAATCTAAATTTTTTAAATCTGAAATGATTTCAAAAGGCTTTAAATATATGATTTATGGCTTTTTTCTAAAACTTGTTGTAGCAGATCGAGCAGCGATATACGTAAATGCTGTTTATAATAATGTGGAAAATCACGATGGTTTCAGTTTTATTGCGGCAACAATTCTCTTTGCTTTTCAAATTTATGGGGACTTTGCTGGATATTCTTTAATCGCAATAGGTACTGCAAAATTATTTGGTTTTGATCTTATGACCAACTTTAGAAGACCTTATTTTTCTTCGTCCATAGGTGAGTTTTGGTCTAGATGGCACATATCTTTATCTACATGGTTTAGAGACTATGTGTATATTCCCTTAGGAGGCAATCGAGTTTCAAAATCTAGATGGTTTATCAATATATTTATTACTTTTCTATTGAGTGGTATTTGGCATGGTGCCAACTGGACTTTTGTTGTTTGGGGAGCTCTAAATGGAGCTTACCTCGTTTTAGAAACATTTTTTCTAAAAAAGAAAAATAATAATAACATTCTTAATATACTACTGACTTTTTTTCTTATCAATGTATCTTGGATTTTTTTTCGTTCAAATAGTATTGAACATGCTCTTCAAATTATTCATAAAATACTATTTTCTCCTGGTCAATTATATATCGGAGAAGGAGACGACATTACAGCTTTAATCTATTCTCTACTAGCAATTTCTCTACTATTACTAATTGAAGTAAAAAAAGAGTTTTTCAATACCTTATTTACTATGAGTAATAACAAGCATGAAGTAGTTAGACTTTTAACTTTTTCAGTTCTTATTTTTATTATTTTGTACTTGGGAGTTTTCGACAATAATCAATTTATATATTTTCAATTCTAGCATATATGTTGCCAACTGAAACTAAACTATTTTTTATAAAAGCAACTAAATTTATACTCATAATTATAGTTGTTGATTTTATTTTGGGTTTATTTGCCAATCATATTTTTCAATCCCAAAAAACGGGTCAATATGCACGAATCAACCATATAGCCCAAGACACTTCTGCTAAAGTAATCATAACAGGTAGCTCTCATGCGATAAAACATTACGTTCCCGAAGTACTCGATAGTGTTTTGGGAATTGAAACTTATAATGCCGGAGCAAATGGTCAAAAATTAATTTATGCCTACGCCATTCAAAAAATAATCTTAAAAAAAAGAGCACCAGAGCTAATTGTTTTAAATATAGATGAAGATTGGTTATATACTTCAGATATTGCATACAAAAGGTTTTCTGTTTTATATCCGTTCTACAAAGAGCACAAAGATGTGCTCAAACCAATTTTAGACCAAGAATCAAAATTTAGCAATTATAAACTTTTATTAAATTCGTATCGTAACAATTCCACTATAGTTCATATCATCAAGTACTTTTTAATACCACAAAAAGATTATAAGGGATATATGCCACTTTATAGTACCATGGACAAATCTATCAACAGTTCTGAATTGCAATTAAGGGGTGAGTATACTTCAGAAGAAATAGATCCTAACTTTGTTCTGGTTTTAGAGAATTTAATATCAAGCGCAAAAGATAACAATGTTCGCCTGTTGTTTGTGATATCTCCAAAATTCTCAAAGGCAAACCTCACTAAAAATGCATCATATCAAAAAATTCTTGAAATAGTAAATGAACAAAAAATTACCCTTTATGACTTTCAAAATGATTCTATTTTTACAGGAGAACATGAACTTTTTTATGATGCTACCCATTTAAACGATAAGGGAGCAAGGTTATTTTCGCGTAGACTTGCAGAAAAAATAGCCCATCTTAAGGATAATTAGCTTAACAAAAGATGTATTAGCGTGCTTTGATATTTCAATAAAACTTTTGTAATTCTAAATGAGAAATCGCTTTATTTAAGTCATTAAAAAATATAATTTTTTTTTGATTTAAGTTTCTTTTATAGAACAATCGATTTTTAAAACAGTAAGAATGAGCAATAATATTTGCTGATAATTATCAGTTTTTTAAAATCATTTTATCTTTACCTTTAATTATATTCTATGTGTACTAAACCTATTATGCATACTATTTCGTTGGCTTAATTAATCTTCCCTTAAGATGAAAACAAAAAATAAAGTACGGCTTTATGGTGCTGGTGGCCATGCCCAAATAATTAAATTTATACTTAGGGATAATAATAACCTTTTAGATGGGGTATATGACGATAATCCTAAATTAGCTCATAAAAATTTTCTTGGGGTTCGAAAGGGTTTTCGTTTAAACAAAAATGAATTTAGTTTTGAAGACATCCCCTTTATAATAGCTATTGGCAATAACCATATAAGAGCTGAAATAGCTCACTACCTTAAATGTTCATTTAGTAATGCCATACATTCAACTGCCGTTATTTCTCAAAATGTCCTAATCGGAGAAGGAACGGTAATATATGCTGGAGCTATCATTCAACCAAATACGTGCATAGGCAAACACGTAATTATCAATACAGCTGCACATATAGATCATGACAATGTGATTCATGATTTTGTACATATATCTCCCAATGCAACCCTATGTGGTTTAATAGAAGTAGGTACTGGTTCACATATTGGAGCAGGTGCTGTAATTATACCACAAATAAAGATTGGAAAATGGTGTGTTATAGGTGCTGGATCAGTAATAATACAGGATGTTCCTGACCATGCCGTAGTCGTGGGTAATCCTGGTAGAATAATTAAAATTAATAGTTAATTCCCTAAAATTTTCGAATATCAAATAATGTCCTTTTACCATGCAGCACTGTCGATAAGTAAGAAAATTTTGTAATAATAGATTGTAAACATCTGGATTCAAAGAAAAAGATATAAATACTGTGGATGAGATCCTGATTCAGAATTTAGCTACAGTTAAAAAACCGATTGTTTTTTTATTATAATTATATACATCCAATATAGAAAACCACACCAATTAGTTATTGTGGAAAATGTCACTATCAGCACCGATATCTTAAATTTAATTTTTACCCTATACCGGAACAAAAACAAAATTAAAAGACAGTTTATCAAGTCAACGGTAACAAAAGGTAATTCGTCTAATATAGGCGCAAATTGTCCTACAAAAACAAAGCCATCTAGCAGAAATGCTTACATTCGTTGATCCATTTGTAGCCATATAGCATGCTTTTCAATTCCTTTGAATTTCTTTATTTTTTTCCACTTATGGTCTTGGGGTTTTATCTCCTCAACCACCGGTATCGTTGGCTCTGGTTGCTTTTAGGTAGTTATTATTTTTATGCCGCTGCAGAACCTGTATTGCTCATATTACTGCTTGCCTCTACCCTTGTCGATTACTACTGTGGATTGCAAATGGCCAAGGCGGCAACACAAAAAATTAAAAAACTGTTTTTAGCGGCGAGCATCCTGATCAATGTGGGTATTTTAGTGGTCTTTAAGTACCTTTTTTTCTTTACCCATTCTCTGTTAGGTGTTCTGGAGTTCTTTGGAATTGCGATAGCAACCAACGATGTGTCCCAAGCCTACCATATCAATCAAATCTTGTTACCGGTTGGGATCTCTTTCTATACCTTCCAAACCATGAGCTATAGTATAGAAGTGTACCGAGGGAACATCCAAGCTGAAAAACATTTAGGCAAATTTGCCCTCTATGTGGCATTTTTTCCTCAATTAGTGGCTGGCCCTATTGAACGTGCTTCGCGATTGCTGCCCCAATTAAAGAAAAAGATAGCCATAGACACCCAGCAAATAGAAAAGGGGTTGATCATGATGGCTTGGGGCTTTTTCTTAAAACTAGTGGTGGCTGACCGCTTGGGGATCTATGTAGATCAGGCTTTTTCAGACCCCACATCCCCGCATGGCATTGCCCTGTTTTTAGGGAGTTTGTTTTTTAGTTTTCAAATTTATTATGATTTTTCGGCCTATACCGCAATTGCCATAGGCGCAGCCAAAGTATTGGGCTTTGACCTAATGCATAATTTTAATAGGCCGTTCTTTTCGACCAGCAGTATGGAATTTTGGAAACGTTGGCATATTTCTTTAATGTATTGGATGCGTGATTATCTCTATAGACCTTTAGTGATTAACTTAAAACTAACACGCCTTCAAGCGGTACTTTTGGTATTTTTCGTCATTGGGTTGTGGCACGGTGCCAACTGGACCTTTGTGCTTTGGAGTATGTTAAATGCCGTATTACTGATTGTAGAAGTAGCTAGCCTAAAAACGAGAACTAGGCTCTTTAAAAAATATAAGATTCCTAAAAAAGTAAGCAATGTTGCAGGAGCTATCATAATTCTTGGCTACCTTATGGTATCGCTCATATTTTTCCGATCTCCTTCTATCAGCCAGGCATTGGTGTATATAGAACATATGTTGACTTTAAAAAGTTTACACATTAATATTTTAGGAAACTATCTTGAACTCTTTTTGTGTTTTGTCTTTATTGGCTTGGTGCAAACCGTGCATTATTATAAGGGGAATCATAAAATATATGAGCTGGTTTTAAACAAGTCAGTCTCTATCAAAGGCCTTGCTTATATAGGCTACCTACTACTCATTATTTTATTTGCCGTTCATCGGCAAAATACTTTTATTTATTTTCAATTTTAAAGAACATGAAATTATTTCTACTTAGAATAGGTTTGTTTTTTTTGTTATTTGGAGCTACGTATTTCTTTTTCATGAACAAGTTGTCGAATAGCTATGTAGATGAAAATTACAACAAATTTACCCAAGAAGCTGGAGGATTAATTATAGGCCTATCGAGAGCTAATCATGGTGTGTCTCCCGATATTTTAGAAAAGAAATTAGAAGAATATAAGTTTGAAAAGCCGCTTATTAACTTTGCTATAGATCACGGACAGACTCAATTTGGGGAACTCTATTTGAATAGTATTCAACGTAAATTAAGGCAAAATGTCACAAAGGGCCTATACATACTATCGGTAAGTCCTGGTAGTTTTACAGCTCCTAAAAATATGGATGCCCTCGAGATAAAAGATTTGGACAAAAAAAGAATCTTAGGAAAAATTAATGCGCTTACCGAGCACCCTAATTATGATTATATCAGCAATTGTTATCCTCTTTCTTTATACAACGCTATGTACCCTACAAACCAATGGGATAATTTGGTGGCACATACAAATGGTTGGAATGAATTGAAGTTAAAAAGTGCTACGCATACCATAAGCAAACAAGACATAAAGGAATGGAAACAGCAGGCCATAGACTACTATAAAAAATCAGTACAAAAAGAAGTGTACAACGCCCATAGATTTCAATATTTTATAAAAACTATTATTTATTTAAAAGAAAAAGGAACCGTATTTTTAATTCGCATGCCAATAGATCAGGACATGCTACTATTAGAAAATGAAACATGGCGCGATTTCAACAAAAAAATGGATAGCGTTGCGGAAAATCATAAGGTTGTATATCTTGATTACTCTGACAAAATAGAAGATTACCAAACTTTTGATGGCTCGCATTTACTTTCTGAAAGTGCCCAACAATTCACTGAGAAATTAGGTGAGGGTATAAAAACGCATTTAAAAAGCGCTGCTGATTAACTCCTTTTTTTGTAATATTTAAAGACTAGACCAAGGTCTAAAAAAAACTTATGTTAAAACACAATCCTTTTGTATCTTCTACCTTCAAAGCTACATGGCGCCGTCATTTTTCGAAAGAAAAGAAAGAAGTTGTGTTTCCAAGTATACCAAAGCTTAGCTTTATAAAGTATCCGAAATTACCCTTATATAGGAATGTCGGTGGAAAAAACACCAAAGGGATAAGCTATTCTATTGCTAAAGGTCAAAAACACCCTCTAAATGGCAGCGTATTGCTATGCTATGATATTCATAGTCATTTTCAAGGTCCTTTACCTATTTTAGAAAAACCCTTAAAACTTAAAAGAATTGAACAGTACCCTGGCTTTTTATGTGCTTTAGAAGGGTATAACACCGTGCATGATTACATGCAAAAAAACTTAAGCAAAAAAAGCAAGTACCGTTTTAACCTGTACCAAAGAAAACTAGAACACAGTTTTGCTATTCGCTATGCTGTGTATTCTGGGGAAATTACCAAAGCCCAGTATGATTTTTTATTTGACACCTTTTACCTACTGTTACGCAAGCGTTTTGATGATAAAAAGGAAACCAATAATAACTTACATCCAGACGAATGGAACTTTTATTATGAGCTTACATTCCCCATGATCTTAGAAAAAAAAGCGGCACTTTTTGTTACCTACGATCAAGAAAAACCCATTGCCATCAGCTTACTTTTTTTCGCGGATAATGTGGCCATTGATATTATGCGTGTATTTGATATTGATTATTCTTCTTTTAGGTTAGGAATGACCAGCATCATAAAACAATTAGAATGGTGCATTGCGCAGCACTTTAAATTTTTTGATTTTTCAAAAGGAGACTACGAATATAAAAATCGTTGGGCTACCAAAAGTTATACGTTTGAATACCACCTGCTCTATGATAGTAGCTCCCTTAAAGCATCCCTCCTGGCTAAAGGAATTAGCTTCTATTTTACAGCCAAACAATATTTGAGAGATCTTGAACTCCACACTAGGTTTCATCAGTTAACACATCGAATGAAAAAGAGAGACCTTAGGACAAAAAATCAGCGTAAAATTCAATTTCAAGCGGTGCCGAGCACTTTTGAACCGGATAATTATGCAGAAATACCTTTGGCGAGCTTAGAGGCAATAGACTTAAAGAAAACACTCTTTGATTTTTTAAACCAAAAATCTGAAAAATTATCAGATCTACAACTTTTTCAATCTCCAACAGAAGCTAATGGCTATATCATCAAAGGGAAAAAAAATATGGCAAGGTTTATAATCCCTAAAGACAAATGATGGAAACCTACACGACATTAAAGTCCTCTAATTTTATTTTTAGTCTGTATCTAAACCATACGGTGCCTTCATTTTTTGCGAAAGGTTTGAAGAATACCTTGACAGGACAGCCTATGAAACCTTCACATACCTTTGCTGTAGCTGAAAGTAAAAAGTATGTGGTGAAAAACATTCCAGACTATCTGGATCTTGACGCTTACAAGGTACATTTTGGTCAACTAAAACATACCGATGTGCCTCAATACAAAGGTTTTTTGTTGAATTTTCAAAATACCACCACAGCAGAAGACTACCTTTTAAAACATCTCAGCAAAAGAAATCGAAAAAATTTAAAACAAAAACAACAGCAATTGTTGAGGGAACACAACATTAAAACGCAGTGGTTTTTTGGCGCCATAGATGAAGATTCTTATACCCAAATTTTTAAGGCTTTTTATAAGCTCTTAGAAAAAAGGTTTAACGAAAAAAAAATGAATAACCGGTATTTAAAAAACTGGGCAGCCTTACAAACAACAACCTATGCTAAAATAGGTGATAAGAAAGCATCCCTATTTGTTATTTATGACCATAACACACCCATCAGTATTACCTTAAATTTTCATTTAAACGATGTGGTTTTTAGCCATATACAAAGCTATGATATCGCTTATTCACACTACAATATGGGTGATATAAGCATGTGGCATCATGTACAGTGGTGTATAAAAAAGAAAATTGCGATCTTTGACTTGTCGATGGGAGAAACCTATAACAAGGTAAAATGGAGCAACCATGAGTATCTTTTCTATCATCGTATGTATTACCAAACCACATCTTTGCTGGAACAAGGATGGGCTAAATTTCAGATCACTAAATTTAAATGGCTACAGTTACTAAGAGATAAGCATATCATCGGTGGTCGTTTATCCTTAGAAACATTACGCTTTAAATTCAAATAAAAATTAAGGACTAAAACCCGAACAACCTAGCATAAATGCCTACCTATATAGACTTTTTAGATCTTATATTAAAACCGGAAGAGTTTGCTTTATATTTTAAGGAATTAAAAAATAAGAGCACAGATACTCAGCTCTATAGCAACCTAGAAACACCCATAATACCAGTAAAACAAAAGGTTCAAGTAGTTTTTGATATTCCTGATTACCTTAGTGTAAAATGGCACTCGAACTACAAAAAAACCAAAATAAAAAAATTAAATAGCTATAAAGGGTCCATGATTACCCTCAGCAACTATAAAAATCTAGCCGACTATTTAAAAAACAATTTTAGTCCTAAAAAAAGAGCACAATTCAGAACATACAAGAAAAGGTTAGAAACATCTTTTAATATTTCATACAAAGTATATTATGGAGCCATTACCAAAGAAGAATACAATCGCTTGTTTGCCATTTTTCCAAAACTTATAAAAAAACGTTTTGATCTTATAGGAAAAAATCATCATGATTTGGCGGTTTGGGATAGGTATGAAGAAAATGGTTTCGCACTTATTAATGCTAAAAAAGCATGCCTTTTTGTTGTTTATGACGAAGATAAACCCATTAGTATTGCATTAAACCCTGTGCTAAACAAAGTAATGTACGGGTATGTGAGAACCTTTGATGCGGATTACGCCAAGTTTTATCTGGGTTTTACTGATCTTTTTTTGCAATTAGAATGGTGTTACAAGAACAACATAGAGCTTTATGATCTTTTAAAAGGAACCTATGATTACAAAAGCAAACTAACAGACCATGCCTATTTTTTTAATAAATACCTTATTTATGACGCGAGCTCGTTCGTGGCAAGGTTCACCGCATGTTTTTATAGCCTTAAAATACAAGGTTTTTATAGCTTTGTGAAATGGCTAAAGAAGCTTCACGTACATACCGCCTACCATAAGTACCTACAGCATAAAGAAGAGAAATTGCAGGAGCAACAAAAGGCCAAGTTGAGCTGGAGAATAGAACAAAACATAGCCTTTGACGCCTTAAAAATTGCGCGTAAAGTAAATTGGAGAGCGGAACACCTTGACTTTCTAAGGCGGCCCATTTACGATTTTTTATATACCAGTAAATATAGTAATCATGATTTGGAGGTCTTTGAGCTCACAGATGCAAAAAACGCCTATGCCATCAAAGGAAAAAGCAGCATTCAAAAAATAATCTTCACGAAAACGGCGTAACCCCTATGGAGAAATTACACCCTATTATATTTTTAAAAGCCCTATTTGATTCTTATGATTTCTCCCCATGGTATCAATGTATTCGTTACAAAAAGCAAGTACTTTTTAGTGCTAAGCCCTTTCTAAAGACTGCAGATGTCATGATCATAAAGGATATTCCCGACTACCTTAGCCTGGAGCAATCCACAAACAAAGCCTATACATGGCTAAAAGTAAAAACCTTAAAGGGGCATAGCATTCAGGTAGAACAATACCAAACCCTAGAAGAGTACTTATTGGAAAATTTTAGTGCAAAAAGCAGGTCGAACTTAAGACGGTATACCAAGAGGTTAGAAACTTGTTTTAATATTCGCTACGTTTGCTATTGGGGCAGTATTCCTAAAGACGAATATGACGTGCTATTCAAGGCTTTAAAGAAATTATTGATAAAAAGGTTTGCTCAAAAAAAAGAAGTAAATTATGAGTTACAACATTTAGACAATTTTGAAGCAGAAATCTATGCGCAACTACAAAACAAAGAAGCGGCACTCTATGTAATTTACCATCATCAAGAGCCTATAAGCATACGCATCAACATGATCAAGAAAAATCTTTGCTTTTATATGATGAGCGCTTACGATATTGACTACGCTAAATTTCATTTGGGTAGCATTGATATGATGAAAAATATAGCGTGGTGCATTCAACAGAACATGCTGAAGTATGATCTCTTAAAGGGCTACGACTATTACAAAAAAAACTGGATGACGCAAAGCTTTGACTATTACAATCATATTATTTACAACCATAAAAATACAAAGGCTCGTCTTTATGCGAACTACCTAAAGCTTAAAACCAAGCTGCTGTACTTAGGCTATTACAACTTAAAGAAAATTAATGCAGACCTGTATTACAAAAGCTTAAAACAAGGCTGGTATACCTTAAGTGCTCAAACCAACAAGGAAAATAAGCTAGTGCTTATCGATGCCTTGCCTTTTGAACCCTCCTCGGGGGTAGAAATTAAGCTTATGCAGGGAGAAAAATATAAACACTTAAAAAAAAATATATTTGATTTTTTATTTAGCTCACAGCAGTCTTTAGATGAAATTAAACTATATAAAGCAAAAGAGACCCTAGACCATTTTCAGGTGATAGGCAAAAAAACATCCTATGCCTTCATCGTAAAAACTAGAAAACAGTAAATTTTATTAAAACTAAGATACAGGTACTTTACAGTATGGCTAAGACCACAAGAATACAACGGCACTTTTCTTTTTTCCTTGATCTTTTTTTTAAGGAGCAGTCTTTTCCGTTTTTTATCCAAAAAGTAAAAAATGAATATCTCGATACCGTTCTATACGAACAGCTAGAACCTGTGGTAAAAGTGGATAACTTTAGCCTTACAAGCGTTTATGACTTTCCAAACTATTTAAGCCTATCCGTACCTAAGGATCAACTTGCTTTAGCACAATTGACAGCCCCTTTATACCCAGGCTATTTGGCTGACTTAAGAACACATACTACCGCAGATGCCTATATTTTACACCAAGTGGGTAAGGCACGAAGCTCAAAGCTAAGAAGACATCAAAACCGTTTAGATCTTTGTTTGGAGCCCACCTACACCATGTATTATGGGGCTATTGACAAAACCGAGTATGACCGCTTATTCACGGTTTTAAAGCACATAACCGCCCTTAGGTTTCGTCAAAAAAATGAAAGTAATTTTGAATTGCCCTACTTAGACTATTACCAAGACATTATGTTTCAAATGGTATTAGAGAAAAAGGCCGCAATTTATGTTATATATGATGGGCTCAAACCCATAACTATTACCCTAAATTTTTTAAACGGAAAAACAATGCTCCATTTTAATAGCTGTTTTGATATTGACTATGGCATGTTTAATTTAGGCCATTTAAATACCATAAAACATTTGCGTTGGTGCTACGATCATCAGCTGCACTTATTTGATATGGGAAGGGGCGATTTTTTTCATAAAAGGCAATGGATTAATACAACCTATACCTATGAAAAACACATTATTTATCATGCCAAGAATCCCTTGGCGAAGCTAAAAGCCAAAGCAGAAGTAACACAAACCAACCTAAGGCACCAACTTATTAGTTCCCTAAAAAAAATAAAGTTTCACCTTCTTTATGGTCAAATGCGTAAAGTGCTTTATAAAATTAAACAGCCTAAAGAAAGCGAAAACACTAGCTACACGGTGCTGGAAGGGCATGTGATCAGCAATGCATCTGACCTCGAAAAAATTGCCTATGACCTTGCTCCTTATACTCACCTTGTGTTTTATGTAAATGCTTTTCTTCATAAAAACTTTGAGCTAAAAAAAAATTGTCAGGTGTATCGAAATAGGAGCTCTGAAAATACGTTCATTATAAAAGGAAAAAATAACATTCAGCATGTAATAAGGCACTAATTAAAAATAAGACTCTACAGCTTCATGGCATCAAAACAACATATAGTTTTCAACACCCATCTCATAAAAAGGGAAGCATTGCCCGATTTTATTAGTGAAGTTGACTATTATGGAAGAGAAGTACAGCTTATTAATTCGTATCCTACAGACCCGAAGTTGGTATATTCCATGTCATTAGTACCTTCTTATTTTAAGCTTCAAACAACTGATGAAAGCCTACAGCACCAAATTATAGCACAAGAGAATTGGGGTTATGCCATACACTTAAATTCAGAAAGCACTATTGACAGCTATCTTGAGGAACAATTCAAATACAAGTACCGCAGCATTATCCGACGGTTTGTTAAACGTTTAGAATCCAGTTTTAACATCACTTATGCCCTGTATTATGGAGAAATTTCAGAAGAAAAATACCATTTTCTTATGGATGCTTTAGAGCGAATGATCCAGAATAGGTTTACCGAACGCAATGAAAAACACAAAGACATTGCACAATGGTTGCGCTATAAAAAAACAAGCTTTGCCAAAATTAACAACAAACGAGCATCTTTATTCGTGATCTACAACGAAAACGAGCCCATAGAAATTTCGTTAAATTATCATTTTGACAAAATTTTATTTAGTGCCATGTCCTCCTATGACATTGATTACTCTAAATTTGGCTTAGGCCATGTTGAGATTTATAAACAGGTAGAATGGTGTGCAAAAAATAAGTATCTTTTGTTTGAAATGGGGGTTGGAGGTATGGATTACAAACGTCGTTGGAGTAATGTTATCTATAGGTTTCAACATCATATTATGTTCTCCAAAAGCCATAGGGCAACAAGATTTGCAGGCATGTTGAAAACTAAAAAAATACAACTTAAAGAGTATTTAAAATCCAAAAAATTGAACGAAATTCTACCTGAGCTAAGGCGAAAATTTCACAAGGAAAAGCACACCGAATCCCCAATTGATCTTGGAGCTATAGAAAATAGAAACAATGCCCTGGTCAGCAAAAATACCGTTGAAATTAACATACAAGATCAAGAGTTTAATTATTTAAAAAGATATACATATGATTTTTTATATACTGCTTTAGAAAAAAGTAGTGAAGTAAAAATTTATCAGCTCAGCCTGGATGAGTTTCTCCTCCAAGGTGCCAAAAAACAACAACGCCTGCGCCTGAGCAAACACTAATATGCCCCTGTTGTTGTCTATTTAGAGTAGGTGCTTTAAAAGCATAGGAAAAACTAATAAATGAAAGTAAAGGAACCGAGCCTGCCTTTTGTTTTTTGTAAGGTAGAAGTTGTTTTACGTGAGTGCGACTAATGCAAAACTAAAAACTGATTGTGTACACAGCAGTTGATGAAAAACAAAGCCCAAATTGTGACCTAACGCTTATTTTTTATTTGGTTTGTTATTTTTTGAGCCACAATTTCTCGCCCGTTATTGTTCCAGTGATGATCATAAATAAGTGTGGTATTTTTTGTTGAACTTTTTAATTCTGCGCCAATTGTAATAAACTGTATTTTGTTCTCCTCTAAGTATTGAATAAAAGGTGTAGGCGTCACCGTTTCATCAATTAAAAAATAAAATTTATCCTTATCAAAGCCATATAAACGCATAAGGGATTCTAGATTTTCAATGTTTTTTTTAAGTAATTCTTCTGCCTTCGTCTGCTCACTGGAAGTATCCAAAGTACTAGATTTTATTGGAGGCCCGGGGTTTACCATTAAATTTCGGGTAGTAAAAATAAAATCTTGAATGGGAGAAAATATACCAATACTCTTCCCATATACCAATAATTTGCTTTTTTTAAGAAGTTTGTTGAGCGGTGATTCTAATGCCAAGCGATAGCCCTCCACTTCATAAACGGCTCTAGTTAAATCATTGTTATATTTAAGTCCTAATACAACGAGGTCTATAAGCTTAAATTGATTTTCATACTGATGAATGAGATGTAACTGGTCAGCCATATCATATCCCGCATAACCATATTCATAAACTTCAATACCGGGTATTTTGTTTTCAATTTTTTTTCCAATAGACTGGTAATAATTTTGATGAAACCCTTCAATGAAAGAATCCCCTACCAAAGCAAGCTCAAAACCTTCTCGGCTAGGATTAAATTCTCTATACGAATTATATCCAGAGGCATTAATATGATAGGCCGAAAAATTTTGTCTTCTATTTCCTGTGACCGCATAACCATTTTGGTTTGGCATCCACTTTTCTACCTTATTTTCATCAAGGTATCTATTAGGCGTATCTTTGGCTAAATGAAATACCCGCACCCAAATTTCTAAGGCTATGAGCAAAAGAATAGCGTATATACCTATTTTAAAAACTAACTTTTTCATTACATTATCTTCTTTTATTACTGGTAAACAGATGCTTTTCTGCTTTTAAAATTGAAAATAAATAAAGGACCTATCTACACCATCATCGTAAAACAATAACATGGAAAGTACTACCAAAGAATACACAAAAAACCGCACATATTTATTTTTAAAAGCAAAGGGGCTACGCTCGTTTTTTCGTATAAGGTATTCGTACAAAACAAAAATAACCAAAAGTATATAGTAATCTAACATTCTATAGCCCATAGGATGCAGGTAGGTTTCGTAACTAAAGTCGCTTACTATTCGGCGGATAAAGTTAAAGGCATCTGTTATAGAAGCTGACCTAAAAAATATCCTTGAAAAAGTAACAATCCCAAAGGTTAAGAGTACTTGAAAAACTTCTGTCAATGAGGGCAATAAACTATTTTGGGCAACAACACTATTTTTGTACACGGTATTTCTACCCATTAAAAATACAGGAATAAACGCTAAGGCATGAAAGCCTCCCCAAAATATAAACGTCCAATTGGCACCATGCCAAAAACCACTGACTAAAAATATAATACAAATATTACGAATAGATTTTATTTTACTAACTCTTGAACCTCCCAATGGGATATAGACATAATGCCTAAACCAAGTAGACAGTGATACATGCCAGCGTTGCCAGTATTCTGCAACGTTTCTAGAGAAATTTGGAAATTTAAAATTAGACATTAACTCTATCCCAAACAATTTAGCGGTACCAATAGCGATATCAGAATACCCACTGAAATCTCCATACACTTGAAAACTAAACAAGGTTACCCCCAGAACCAAGGTAGATGCTGGGTAGTGCATATGATTAGCAAAAATATCATCTACGATAGGAGCCAGAGAATCGGCAATAACCATTTTTTTAAATAATCCCCAAAGTATAAGTTTTAAACCCGAAGTGATTTGAGGAATATGTACTATTCGTTTTTGAGTTATTTGACCCAGAAGATTGGAAGCTCTTTCAATGGGCCCAGCCACCAATTGTGGAAAAAAGGCAACAAAGGTAGCAAAGGATAAAAAATCTTTTGTTGGTTTTATTCTCTTATAATAGATATCAAGCGAATAAGACATCGTCTGAAAAGTATAAAAAGAAATACCCACAGGTAAGATAATTTGAAGTGTCCAGGTACTTTTAATCGTGTAGCCTAAAATTTCAAATAAATCTATAAACGAATCGGTAAAAAAATTATAATACTTAAAAAAGCCTAATAAAGAGAGATTAAATACAATGCTTAACCAAAGCCACTGTTTTTTTAATCTAGGTTTATCTGCATTCTTTCCAATTTGAATGCCTACATAATAGTCAACAAGAGTACTTGCTAATATTAAAAATAGAAATCGCCAATCCCAAAGTCCATAAAAAAAGTAACTCGCTACGAGAACGAGTCCATTTTGAACTTTTACACTCTTTTTAAAAACATACCAGTACAATAGAAATACAACCGGTAAAAAAATGGCAAACGCTAAAGAATTGAATAACATTAAATGGCTGGTTTGGTTATGTACTTTTTAATTCAGCTCCCAGTTATAGGAGTTTATCAAATGGTTTATTTAATCAATACTGTTTTTTTTTAGAAAAAAAATTTTATTCATAGAGAACTTTAAATTCCGATCTCCTATTTATTTTATGCTTACTTTCCGAACAATAGGTATGGTCGTCACATTCGTTCAACAATCCGTTCTCTCCCTCAGCTTTGAGAATAAGTCGATCCCTCTCAATTCCATTTTGAACAAGGTAGGCTATGGTTCTTTGTGCGCGTCGCTCTGAAAGCCATGTATTGTAATTTTCAGTACCTCTAGAATCCGTAAAAGCCGAGACTTGTAATTTCACTTGAGGCTTGTCTTGTAATAGCAGTACTAATTTCGTTAAAATAAGTTTAGCAGCGCTAGTCAAATACGAAGAATTTAGGTCAAAATATACATTTCCAAGCGCATTTATAGAATTTTCAAGCGCATCACGCTCATTTCGCAGTTTTTCTTGCGCTGCCTCTGCTAGTCGTTTTTGTTCTTGCTCTTGGGCGATCTGTGCTGCTAATCGTTTTGCTTGCTGTTCACTTTGGGCTTGGGCAATGGAATCGTTTTTTCTATTTTGTTCGGTTTCTAAGGCTTCCAATAGCGCTAATTTCTCTTTCCCTTTAGGGCTTAACTCTTTTTCTATAGCAAATTGATAAACCACCCCAACAGCATGTTGCAAGTGATTGGTAGCATCTGTATTTAGACTCCATTTTCCCGATGAGCTGAAGTCTAAACCAAAATGATCTGAAAACCACGTTCTAAAACCGATGACAGCGTTATACGTGCCTCTGCCTTGATCGTTGGCTTGCGTATACCCCAAACCTACGCCTAGATAAGGGTCAAAAAAACCTGTTTGACCTATGAGCTTATTTAAGTCATAGCTGAGCCTAGTATCTATGGCATAATACGTCTTATTTTCATTTAAAATAAGGCCATCAACTCTTTTCCCTGCCTTATACCTATTGTAACTCGCAATGGCCTCAAGCCCTAGACCACTCTTAAAATACCTTCCTATGCTCAATCTGGATGGATATGGAACAGCATGCCAAGTTTCTTTTATATCGAACAAGGCATCAAAGGTATCACCCGAATCGTCAACGATGTTAGTACCTACACCGAGAATCCAAGTACTTGTCAGGACTGAATCTTTTGAACTTAGCATGAGTTCTTCCTGAGCAGAAAGATAATTAAAACCAAATACGATAACACTCCATAAAATCAACTTTTTTGACCACATAATCAAACCCATTTTTTTTAGCTAAGGCATCAAAGTTATTTGATATTTTTAGATGCACATTCAAAGCTCTTTAAACTGTTATAAAACTCGTTATGAAGTTGTTCATGCTTGTACTGCATGTAATGTAACAATAAAAAATGTGAAAATGTAACAATGGTGTTCATGTAGAAATAGGGTTAATGTAATACTATAACAATTGGCAAATTTATTCAATTATTATCCTCTATAAACTACCTCCTTTTTTAAAGAAACAATGTTTAATTTAAAGATATGTTGATGTGTGGATTAGAGGATTTGTGGATGCGTGGATTAAAGGATTTGGTTTATGTGAAAAGTGTAATCATGAAAATTAGAGAACCTAAACTTATACAGTCTAACACTAACTACTTTTTAAATTCTCCCTTGTAAGTAGAATTAAGGGGGCGTTTTACCTGATCTCAATTATATCACAAGAGAAAAAAGTAATCTCCCTTCTTTGGAGGGGTAAGGGAATACTTTTTTATACTACCCATTACCCTCTAAAAACTAAACACTAGTGCATATTCTTAAATCTGGATTGCAGTGCTTTTTCGTAAACGGCTTCGTACAAAGGCAGAATATTGACAATATCAAAGCGCTGTGCATTTTCAAAAGCATTCTCTTTGAACCTTGATAATACCGCATCATCAGATAGGATCTTTATCGCGTTTTCTGACATTTCATGTACGTTGCCCACATCACTTAGGTACCCAGTGACACCCTGGATATTTACTTCTGGGATACCTCCCGCATTACTAGATATAACCGGGGTTTTATTGATCATTGCCTCTAAAGCCGCTAAACCAAAACTTTCGGTCTCGGAAGGCAGTAAAAATAAATCAGAGAAACACAAAATTTTATCTATTTCATTGCTATTGCCTACGAAAATTACTTTATCTGTAATGCCATATTCTTCGCATAAAATTTCAGCTTTTTCTTTTTCTGGTCCTTCCCCTACCATGACTAATTTGGAAGGTATTTTCTTTTGAATTTTATTGAAAATTTTAACCACATCGGGGATGCGTTTTACCTTTCTAAAATTACTGATGTGTGTGATGATTTTTTCATCATCCTTGGCCATTAAACCACGTTGACAATCGGTAAAGTCGACCTTAAATTTTGAGGTTTCTATAAAATTAGGGATAACTTCAATGGTATTTTCTATAGTAAACAACTCTAGGGTTGCTTCTTTTAAATTTTCAGATACAGAGGTAACCACATCTGATTTATTAATACTAAAAGTAACGGCTGGTTTGTAAAAAGGGTGCTTACCCACCAAGGTGATATCTGTTCCATGCAAAGTGGTGATCATAGGAATAAATATACCTTCTTCTTGTAGCATTTTCTTCGCCATATACCCCGCATAGGCGTGTGGAATGGCGTAATGCACATGTAAAACATCAATCCCGTACAACTTTACCGTATCTACCAACTTACTGGATAGCGCTAGTTCGTAGGGTTGGTAGTGAAACAAAGCGTATTCAGGAACATGAACTTCATGAAAAAAGATGTTGTTATTCAACAACTCCAAACGCACCGGTTGCTTGTAGGTAACAAAGTGAATTTCGTGCCCTCTTTCGGCAAGCGCTATTCCTAGTTCGGTAGCAACTACGCCACTACCTCCAAAAGTTGGGTAACACACTATGGCAATCTTCATTAATACGTAATTAGTGGTTCGTAATTCATCGTTAGTCGTTAGAAACGAATAAAAATTTCATTCTCAATCTGAAACTTTTTCTTGCAGCTTATGAACTTCTCTCTTCTCTAAACGTCACTCAAAAATAACTATTATTTTTCAATAGCATCATAAATGGCTTTTTGAATTCGCGTTCTTAAACCCGATTTTATTAAAAGCGTGTTGCTGGCTGAGGGGTAGGTTCTGTTGGATAAAAAAACATAGACCAACTGCTCTTCAGGATCGGCCCAAGTAAATGTACCCGTAAAACCGCTATGCCCAAAACTTTTTTGAGAAACACAACCGCAAGTGGGTGCTCCCGTTTTTGAATCGGGCTTATCAAAACCTACACCTCTACGTACATTTTCATTACAAAAATAACAGGTATTAAATTTTGCTATGGTTCTTGAATTCATAAAACGATGGCCGCCATAAACCCCGCCTTGTAAATACATTTGCATCATTTTAGCAATATCATTGGCATTGCTGAATAACCCGGCATGCCCTCCTACTCCGCCTTGCATGGCGGCTCCCATATCATGCACATAACCTTGCACTCTTTCATACCTAAAATAGGTATCTTCTTCCGAGGGTATTATTTGTTCTATAGGGAACTTCTCTAAAGGATTATAGGTCATGGTGGTTGCTCCTAAGGGACCATAAAACAAGCGGTCGGCAACTTCATCTTGTTTTTCACCATACACGTCTTCGATGTATTTATGAAAAACGTAGTAGCCAATATCACTATAGCGGTAGCGGTTCGATTTTAAGTCTTGTCGCCCAATTCTGTTGTAAATAGAATCTTTATAGGCGTCGATTAAGTATAGTTTTTCCGAAACTTTTATAGAATAGCCATTTAAAGGTTTATCGCGGTAAAAATCGCCCGAAGGTTTACGGTTTTCATCTAAAGTACTCAGGTAAAAGGCGATCCATGCAGGCAAACGACCGTAATGCGATAAGGCTTTTAAAACGGTAACATTATTTAATTCTGTCTCAGCATACGCGGGTACCAATTCTTTAAAGGTTTGATTTAAGGAAAGTGTTCCTTTTTCTTCCATTTGCATTAAAATGGGTAGGGTACCTAAAATTTTGGTTAAAGAGGCTAAATCAAATAGCGCATCGGTAGTGAGTGCTGTTTTCGCGTCGTATGTAGCTTTTCCAAAAGCTTTGTGATACACTATTTTTCCTTTGCGCGCCACCAATACCTGAGCGCCAGGAAACATCAGTGAATCTAAACCATTCTGCACCAAACCATCTACCAGAGCTAATTTTTTGGAACTCATGCCTACGCGCTCTGGGAAACTATAGCCTAACCGTGCAATACCATCGAATGAAATACTAGTGTGTACCGGTAATTTAGGATGCGCACTTACAGGAAGCTTACCTTTGGCTGGTATAGCTCCGAAAATGAGTTGTGCTGCTTTCTGCTGGGCTATACGGCTGTTTTGATAAGCTACCACAACACCATCAATGGCCTCTAAGCTATCGACAGCTAATAGAGAATAGGGTTTTGTAAATTCTACAAGAATGGTATTGGAGCTTCTAAGTTCAGAAATTGCCTTTAGGCTAGCCAATTCTTCTTTGGTATAGGCATAGGATTTCCACGGACTGTCATTGTTTTTATGATGCCCAATAATGACCACATTATAGGCCGAAATACTACTGGAAAAAGAAGCTATTTCGGACTGCTTTATTTGAGTAACGGCTGCATACTTATTTAGTTCTTCTAAAAAAGCATCATGAGAATCATCCCCTAATTTTATATAGGCGATTTTCTTGGTCTCCAGTTTTTTTATCGGCAAAATTGAAACCTCATTTTTTACCACCGTAATCGCATTTTCAATAGCCTCTTCATAGATTAAATCGTTTTCTAGACTATTTAAATCTGCATGTAAATCTTTTAAAGCAATAGGGCTATAGCGATGTAAACCGGCTTTATATTTGCCTTGTAAAATTTTCTTTACGGAAGTTGATAATCGATTTTCTGTTATTCTACCTTCTTGGACTGCTTTCAATAAACGCGCTTTTGCACTGACTACGTCTTTGGGCATTAGTAAAATATCATTACCTGCAATAAAGGCGGCTAGTTCTATATCCCCTGGTTTTTTTGGATCCCCAACACCACTCATATTTAAAGCATCGGTAAAAACCAAGCCTTTAAAACCCATTTCCTCCTTTAAAATTCCGGATATAATTTGTTCAGATAAGGATGAAGGCACTTTTTCCCGCATTTCTAAACTGGGAACGCTTAAATGGGCAACCATAATAGAACTAATCCCTTCCTGTATTAATTTTTTAAAAGGATAGAGTTCGATACTATCTAATCGCGCCCTTGAAAAAGTTATTTGAGGTAGGGCCTTATGAGAATCTACCGAGGTATCACCGTGACCGGGAAAATGTTTTCCACTAGATAAAACCGATTCGCTCTCCATACCCTTCATAAAGGCAATGGCATTTTTTACCACATTATCACGATCTTCTCCAAAAGAGCGGTTCCCGATAATAGGGTTTTCTGGATTGGTATTGATATCGATATCTGGCGCAAAATTAATATGCACCCCCAAGCGCTTGGCATGCCTTCCAATCTGCTTTCCTACTTTTTCAACAATACTACTATCTTTTATAGCTCCTAAAGTCATATTCCAAGGAAAGGCATAGGTAGAATCTAACCGCATGGCCAAGCCCCATTCCGCATCCATAGCGATCATCAAAGGAATTTTGGAAGCCTCTTGATAGCTGTTGGTTAATTTAGCCTGACGAACTGGCCCCCCATTTGAGAAAATGACCCCGCCAATATGTTCTTCGCTAATTAATTTTTTGATGTTATCTGTGCTTGCTTTACTTTGGTTAGAAGCCACGCTAAGCATAAAAAGTTGCCCTAACTTTTCATCAAGAGACATCGCTTTATACGTACTATCAACCCATTGTTTTTGAGCAATACTATCTTTGGTGACCAAAGGATTTTTTTGCGCAAAAAGAAAGAAGCACTTGAAAAATAGAAGAATAAGGATAAACGTTCTAATCATATAATTTAGTTCTATACTACAGGATACCAAAAATAATACCTTTTATTGCATTTTATCGATGTTTGGCTTTAAAAATGGGGATGTAAACCAGTTATACGTCGGCCTTTATCGTATCCCATGAAACTTTTAGGTCTTCAGTTCAGTTTTAGATCAACTGAAGCTGTCATGCCTTGCTATTACAAAACCTTCAAAGAAGCAAATAAGTACTTTTCTAGTACCGTAATTAAAATAACAAGGTGTATTCGATAGCTGTAAAGAGGTTCACTCCGCTTTAAATACACCAAAAGTTCTTTTTTAATTTCAAGACTTCTCAGGAACATCTCGAGCAAAAGAGCCTTTTTTTTGATGTGCGGCTAAAAATTACATAAACCGATTATGCCAGCTTTCTTCTGCAGGCACTTCCCAATGGTTTAAATACTCTTCTTTATTCGTGACCAAATTATTAAAAACGATGGTATTTTTTGATACCGATTTGTTTTTTGCCATCGCCTTAAAATCGAGAAGCGTTTTGTAGGCCACAAATTCTCCTTGCTTGTAGGAAACGTTCATTTTATCAAGCAAATCAATACTGTACTTTTTTTCTAAACCTTGAATAAACCGCACCGAAGCATCAATAGAGCATCCTGTGGCTCCTTGATTACGTTGGTCTAAGCCAATTACAATAAAGCGATTATAGGGGAGTTCATATCCTGCATTTAAATCACTACCGTGTGCGGTCCAATCCTGTAAAAAAGCTTTGATCGCTTCGTGCACTTCTACCAATTCAGTCTCAGAAAAAGTTCTGCTCGATTGGTATATCCAAACTCTTGATTCTTCGGGTAAGCTTGCAAAATCTACTAACATAGTCTTATTTTTTTAAATCCAATCTAAACCTTTGCTCTCTACCTTATATAATAAGGTATCGTATAATTCAATCGCTTCTGCATAAGGCATCGCTGGAATGGTCATAAAATTAGAGGCGGTATACAAGGTGATACGAGCTACCGCACGTTTTTTTTCAAAATAGTTTTGTTGTAGTTTTAAAGATTGAATTTTATGATGCTCCACGATGTTCGTGACGGTATCTATTCGACCAGCTCCTACAATTAAATACGCTTCTTGATAGCTGTAATAACTCTTCTGGTATCTTAAATAATTTAAATAAAGCAACCAGGGTACAAAAATCAAGTTTATAAAACCAAATGTAAACCCTAGCAAAGGTATAGCAATTACATTGATTAGCATCACTAAATACAACATTCTAATGAACAATTGTCTTTTAAAATAAGGATCTGGTTTTATTTGGTTTTCGATCGGGTTGGCTATGGTACCCCCAAAAACAAATTGTTCAAATGTCTTTAAGTTATGCTGATTGATCCCTTCTATCTCAATGTTTTTTTTAGAGTTCGTAGCAGACATGGCTTGATAAAATCGCAAGGAATACATGCCAAACCTTTGTTTTAAAACATTGGTTCTATAGGCTACAGATTGAATTCTAGATGATTTTAGACTGTAACTTAAGCGATTCAACAAGCCCTTTTCAATTTCAAGATCCGTAGTCCTGTGTGTAACGCGTAAGCCATAGTTTTGCAGTACCACTTTACCCAGAGAAAACAACACTGAGCTGCCAATAGCCACCAGGAGCATGATACCATAAATAACCAGCGTAAAATAGGTGCCTGATGCTGCTTTCTCGGTCATGTCAGTGACAAACCCAGCATAGCCAATCATTTCCATAACATCTCTAAAATCTATGAGCAGTCCAAAAATTACGGCAGAAAGAATGTAAAAACTATTAAAATGATTTTGTGTGAGGCCCGCTAGTAAGAGTTCAGAAAACGAAATATGAAGAATGGTTGCGTTGGGCTGCGCTTCTTTGTTTAAAGTTGTGTTCGTTACCAGCACCTCTTTTAGAGCATGCGCTTTTTCAATAGCTAATGATTTAATAACTACTTCTGTTGTTTTATCACCAGCCGTATCTATTTGCACCTCTACGACTCCCACCAGGCGTTGTAGAAAATTTTGTGCAATATGAACGTTTTGAATTTTAGAAAGTGCTATTTCTAAACGTTGTTTTTTTAAGATGCCTTGCTTCAAAACAAAAGAACCCTGAGCTATATAAAAGTTAAAGTTTTGAAAGGATAAAAACCCTCTGACCACAGAAAAAATAACTAAAGCAATAACCCCAATAACAATATACGTAAGGTACTGTCTGTACTGCTCTGGATTTTTTAAAACCTGAAAAATATAAAATACTAAGGGCAGGTAGGCCGTTTTAAACGATTTAGCGACGGAGGGGAAAACTAAAAAAAGTATGCCCTTAAGCGCTTGTTTTGACGGAGTTTCAAAATTAAAATCGCTCATGAATTTGCAAGCTCAAATGCTCTTTTAGTTGCTCGGCTTCTGTTAATAAAAGTCCTTTAATGACCATATCGCTACCGTCATCACCGGCCGTATATAGCTTTACATTGGCCAATCCAAAAAACCGAGATGCCATTCCTTGGGAAATATCTAAATGCTGAATTCTGGAGAGTGGCACTGTGGTTAAGGAACTGATGATAAGGCCACTTTTAAAAGAAATGTCATAGGTGCGAAGCGCGTATTTACGCCTTTTAAAAGCTAAAACTGAAACTGTGCTATGCAGAACCATATAGAGTACCAACAGAATAATAAATTGAGTTTGATACAGCATAAAAGGTTCAAAATTCCAATAGTTTGCGATAAGAAGTAAGAGGCACAACACCAGGTACTGAACGCTATTGTTCACTAACAAAACATAAAGGTATACCCTACTAACAGGAGTAAATACAAGGTCTTGTATCGTGTTTAGCGCGGCGAGCTCTAGGGCTTCATTTTTAAACATACCGATGGCTTTTATAAATCGTCGGCGTTGGCTATTAGCTCAGCAATATCCATCACGGCAATGGTACTTTCTTTTTCTTTGCCTTTTACCCCGTCAGTCATCATGGTGTTACAAAATGGGCAACCCGCTGCGATGATATCAGGTTGTACTTCTATGGCTTGTTCCGTACGTTCAATATTAACTTCTTTATCTCCTTTTTCGGCTTCCTTGAACATTTGTGCACCACCAGCACCACAGCATAAACCTCTTGATTTACAGCTTTTCATTTCTACCAGTTCGGCATCGAGCTTACGAATTAAGTCACGAGGTGCTTCATACACGTCATTAGCCCGCCCTAAATAACAAGGATCGTGAAAGGTAATTCGCTTGCCTTTAAATTGACCACCTTCCATGGTAATTCTGCCTTCATCGAGCAAAGCTTTTAAAAACTGAGTGTGATGCATTACTTCGTAAGAGCCTCCTAAATTAGGATACTCGTTCTTTAAGGTATTAAAACAATGAGGACAAGTCGTCACTATTTTTTTAACCTCGTAGCCATTTAAAACTTCAATATTGGTAGCTGCCTGCATCTGAAAAAGAAACTCATTCCCTGCGCGTTTTGCCGGATCACCCGTACAGCTTTCTTCGGTCCCTAAGACTGCAAAGCTTACCTGAGCCTTGTTTAAAATTTTTACAAAGGCCTTCGTTATTTTTTTTGCTCTATCGTCAAAACTTCCTGCACAACCCACCCAAAATAATACTTCTGGTTGTTTTCCTTCTGCAAAAAGCGATGCCATCGTTGGCACATGTATCGTAGTATTCATAGCTAAATTTTGTTATGATTCGTTCGACCAGTTTAAGCGGTCTTGTTGATTAAATGGCCATGGTGCACCATTATTTTCTATATTCCCCATCATGGTATTCAAATCAGACGGTGCAGCAGACTGCTCCATCACTAAATACTGGCGCATATCCATAATAATAGACAAAGGATCTATACTTACAGGACATGCCTGAACGCAAGCGTTACAGGTAGTACATGCCCATAATTCTTCGTGGCTAATGTAATCGCCTAGGAGCTGTTTCCCATCAGGAACAAAAGTTCCTTTATTGGCATCTATATTTTTACCTACTTCTTCTAATCGGTCGCGCGTATCCATCATGATTTTTCGCGGCGATAATTTTTTACCTGTTTGGTTGGCAGGGCATTCGCTCGTACATCGACCACATTCGGTGCAGGTATACGCATTTAACAATTGTACCCAATTCAAATCCATCACATCGGATGCTCCAAATTTATCAGGTACAGATGTACCTCCATCACCAGCAGACAAATCTTCGGCAGGAGCTGCAAACGGATCAGCCGAAGGGTCCATCATTAACTTCACTTCTTTGGTGACCGCCTCATTGTTGGGCAGTTGTCCTTTTGGCTTTAGTTTCCCATAATAGGTGTTGGGAAAAGCTAGTAGAATATGTAAGTGTTTTGAAAAATATAAGTAATTCAAGAAGGCTAAAATACCCACAATGTGCAACCACCAAGCTACTCGTTCAATACCGTGTAAGGTGTTTTCAGATAAGCCATCAAATAAGGGTGCTAAAAATTGACTTACAATATTCCCTGAATTTAAATCTTGAAATGCAGTATCTGTTGCGTTCATGGTTAAAAATAAACACATTAAAACCACCTCAATATAGAGAATAATATTGGCGTCATTTTTGGGCCAACCCGTCATTTCAGCACTTAAAAAACGTTTTAGTTTAATTACATTTCGTCGCAACCAAAAAATAATAACAGCTAGCAGAACGAGAACGGCAAGAACTTCAAAGGTACCGATTAAAAACCCGTAAACACTCTCAGGTAAAACACTCAGCCCAATACGGTGTGTTCCAAAAATACCATCGATAATAATTTCAAGGACTTCTATATTGATAATGATAAAGCCTACATACACTATGGCATGCAAAAACCCAGAAACAGGTCTAACGACCATTTTGGTTTGGCCAAACGCAATTTTAAACATGTTTTTTAATCGTTGCGATTTATGATCGTCAACAACTACGTTCTTTCCTAGTTTAATATTACGGGCCAGTTTTTTAACATTCGTGACAAAATAGCCAATGCCTAAAAGCAATACGACTATAAAAAGTACTTGTGGTAAATATGCTATCATAATTATTCTTCTTGGTTACGGGCTGGATCATTTTCTGGGAGTTCATATTCGATTTGTTTTTTTCCAAAAACAGATACATTCACGTAACGCTTAGGGTTTAAACGAAAATCTTGCAACAATAAATCCAATTCTTTACTAGAGGCTGTTAAATTTTTATACAATTCATCATCGGTCATTAACTTGCCCACGGTACCTTCACCTTGTTCTATTTTTACCAGTATTTGATTAAAATTAGCTAAGGTGTTCTCTAAGTTTTTAATCGTTGTGCTTAATCCTGCGCTGGATAAAGAATCCGACAATTTCGCAAAATTACCAGTAATGGTGCTTATGTTGTCAATAGAACCATTAAGTTGTGCTCTATTCTCAGAAAGCAAGGAATTTAATGAATTTGCACTGCCTTGAAAACTTTTCACCAAAGCATTAAGACCACTGATGCTCTCTCTCAAGTCGCTTTTCGTTTGCATATCTAAAATTTGATTAAAATTAATCAACAAAGAATCTGCGTTTGAAACAGCACCTTCAATTTTCTGCTGTAAAGGAGCTAAGTTTTTTTGAACTAAATCGGTAAGGCCAGGTTTAACTCCGGTCGTTAAGGTATCCCCTGATTTTGCCATGGGGCTACCGTCAAAAACAGGAATAATTTGTATGCCTTTACCTCCGATAATTCCAGTATCGTAAAGTTCTGCCATACTGGTATTTGAAAACTCAAAATCATTACCCACGGAGAAGGTTACTATTAATTTTCCAGATTCATCTTTAAACCTAATATCGTTTACGTTGCCAACATTGAGTCCGTTTATAGAAACCGATGTTCCTGGCTGTAAGCCTCCCACATTGTCGTAAACCGCATAAAAGGTTTTGCTACTATCAAATAGCGATGTGGATTTCAGATAGCTAAATCCCATGATAAATAATAGAATTCCGCCGACGACAATAATACCTGTTTTAATCTCTCTTGATAATTTCACACGCATACCTATTTTAATTACTTTTTTAATGAGCTAAAAAACCCGCCAATCAACAGCAAGTTTTGAATGCCAATATCAAGGACTCTCTTATGGTCCGAGATCTACATCATCTCTTCTATTCCTTTCAAATACATTTAAAATTCTAAACAAAATTAGAATTATTTATGAAAAGCAAATGAATTATTCTTTAATGTATTTCAAAGCTTCCTTTACATCAATACGAACACCATTTTTATAGGCTACCAAATAAGCATCTTTAAATCCTTTGGAAATCGCATCATTTTTTAATCGGTTGGCATAGTCGAACAATTGTGTTTCGCCATACAAATAGCGATACAAAGAATTGAATGATTCTTTTGAAATATTGTTTAAACCTTTAAAATTTTCTGCAATTAAAGGAACCTCTTTTGCACTCGCAAATATTTGAACCTTAAAAACAATTTTATTAGCATTAGTTTCTTTCACCACTGCTGGTTTGGTTGTTTTGTCAATTTTAGTTGTTTCTGGTTTTGCCACCACTACAGCTGGCGTCTCTTTTTCAACAATTTCTTGCGCTGTGGGGGGTATCGAAGCTGTTGTAGTATTGGTGATTTGGCTTTTATAGGCTAATATAGCACTCGCAATCGCTTCGCCCATCTGTTGCTGACCTGCAGCAGAATCTAAATAGGCCCCTTCTGGCTTATAGGTCAAAAAACCGGTTTCTACTAAAACACTAGGCATAAAGGTTTGATGCAAAACTATAAAACCAGCTTGTTTTACCTTTCTATCCTTTCTGCTCAATTTTCCGGTAAAATTATCTTGCATTAATTTTGCCAATAGAATACTTTGATCTAAAAACTCTTCTTGCATAATGGTCATGCCTATCACCGATTCAGGAGAATTAATATTATAGGCGGCATAGCGTGCCTCGTAATTATCCTCTAAATAAATAGCAGAGTTTTCTTTCTTAGCAATTTCAAAATTTTGTTTGTTGGCATGAAGTCCTAATACAAAAGTTCCAGCTCCGTTGGCATCGGAGGTATGGGAATCGCAATGCACAGACACAAATAAATTAGCATTGGCTTTATTCGCAATTTCACCTCTTTTGTATAAATCAACAAAACTATCGTCTTTTCTAGTGTAAATAACTTTTATGTTCGGGTTCTTTTCTAAGATAGCACCAACTCTTAATACAATATTTAATGCAATCGTTTTCTCTAAATAGCCGTTACCCAAATTCCCTGGGTCATGGCCACCATGTCCGGCATCCAATACCACAATAAAAGGATCATTTAGCTTGGGCTTTTCTTCCCCATGGCCATAAAATGCTACGCTAAAAAATAAAACAAAAAGGTTTAGCATTTGAAAACATTTCTTATTCATTGTATACAAATTGTAATTTAAGGTTAAAATTATTGTAATGTTACGACTACAGAACAAAAAATATATGTAAGTTTGACTCCGATTCTAAACGTCGCGCAGACAAGACAAACTATTACAAAAATAGGATTTATAGCCTTGCAATCAAACAAACACCATCTACTTTTATTTTTACTACTGTTTAGTGGCATTACAAGCATGTTTGGTCAAGAAAATAAAGTAGTTATACTGCCTATAAAATCTATTCAAGACAGCATTGTAGCTCCAAAAGATTTTTCTGAGATTGCAACGAAGCCAGAAATAGAAGCGGATACCGTTAAAGTAGATTCTACAAATAAGAAAAAACCGCTTTTATTAGATAATATAAAATACAGTGCCCGAGACTATGTAAAACTAAGTCAGAAGGATCAAAAAATTTACCTTTACAACAATGCCGTAATTCAATACCAAGACACAGAGCTTAAGGCGGGTGTGATTATTATGGATTACATTAAGAACGAAGTGTATGCAGGTAGAATAAAAGATTCTTTAGGAAACTACACGCAGCTCCCTTACTTTAAACAAGGTGATAATATTGTACGGCCCGATTCTATTCGTTTTAATTTTGATACTCAAAAAGCATTAATTTGGAATTCTAGAACCGAACAACAAGCTAGTTTAGGTGCTTTAGGGGGTGATGCCATGAAGGTGTACGCTGAAATTACTAAGAAAGAGAATGATTCGGTTTATTTTTTAAGAAAAGGGCGATTAACAACCTCAAAAGACACGGTCAATCCTGATTATTATATTTTAGTAAATAGGGCAAAGTTTGTACCTAAAAAAAAGGTAATTGCAGGTTTTAGCAACATGTACATTGCCGATGTACCCACACCCATAGCCCTGCCTTTTGCCTATTTTCCTATGTCTCAAGGACGTTCTGGAGGTATTTTATTCCCTACTTTTGGTAACATCCCAGACCGGGGTTATTTTTTACAAAACGGAGGTTACTACCTTCCTATAGGCGAATATGCAGATATAGAACTTACTGGAGACTTATATACGAATGGAAGCTACGGTTTAAACTCGCGATCTGTTTATGTAAAACGCTACAAATTTAGGGGCGGCTTTAATTTACAATACCAAAACTTAGTCACCAGTCAAAAAGGCTTTGACGATTACAGTCGGAGCACCAATTATAACATTCAGTGGAATCATTCTCAGGATCAAAAATCGAGTCCAAATTCAAGATTTTCAGCATCCGTAAACCTGGGTAGCAGCCAGTATTTTAGAAACTCCCTGCGCGCACAAGATTTATCGAACACCCAAAACAACACCTTGTCGTCTTCTATTAGCTATTCTAAAACATTTCCAGAATACCCTTCGGTAAACTTAAGTTTAACCGCTACACATAGGCAATTAACGAGCGAAACAGCTACAGGGGACAATATAGATATGACCTTGCCAACCTTACAAGCAAGCATGGAGCGTATATTTCCATTTGCCAAGAGAGATGGCATTAAAAAAGGTATCATTCAAAATATAAATTTTCAGTATGATGTGAATGCCCAAAATACCTTAACCACGAATGATGAGGATTTTTTAACGGGCAGAATGTTCGATAATGCTAGAATTGGTGCCAGACACCGAATTCCGATTAGCACAAATTTTAAAATTGCAAAATATTTTAGCGTTACCATGGGAGGTACGTATGAAGATTTATGGGTACTTGAAACCTTTGATAGAAGATTTGACGAGGTCAACAATAGAACTGTGGTTAGCGATACCCTTAGTGGTTTTGATCGTTTTAATCGCTACAATTTTAATGCCAGTATAGGGACCACCTTGTATGGAAGATTAAATTTTAAAGAAGATAGTAAAATACAAGTGATTCGCCATGTAGCACGCCCTTCACTTAGCTATGGATACACCCCCTCCTTTGATCAATATTACGAAGATCTTTTAGATAGCAATGGAGAACTGACCTATGATAGATCAGGCCAACTACGACGCTATACTAGATTTGAAGGAACTTTAAATGGGGTACCTAGCCTTAATATGTCAAATTCTTTGAGTTTTTCATTAGCCAATACCATTGAAGCCAAAGTAAGGTCTAGAGATACTACGGAAACTGAACCTAAAAAGATACAGCTCTTAAGAAATTTAAACTTTTCTACGGGCTATAATATTAATGCAGATTCATTAAAGTTAAGTCCTGTTAGTTTTACGGGGGGAACGAGTATTTTAAACAATAGAATGTCGATAAACTTCGGAGGAAGTTTAGATCCGTATGCCATAGATAATAATGGAACTCGCATAAATGTGTTAAATGCTAAAAACGGCGGAAGTTTATTTAGATTAACAAACGCTAGAGCAAACCTTAGCTACTCGCTTTCCAATAAAGATTTTGAAAAGAAGAAAGAAGACGATAAGGAAGACGACGAAGAGAATAAATACGACTATAGTGCTGCCAGTGGTGGAAGAACTGATGATCTTTTTGGCGATGCTGATTTTATGCAAAATGGCAGACCTGGCTTTGGAGATGAAGAAGAAGAGGAAGAAAGGGAAACCACTTTTTACTCGAACAAAATACCTTGGGACATACGATTGGCTTATACTGTTAGCTATTCGAACCCAAATCGCCAGAATACCATAAGCAGTAATAGCTTAATGTTTTCTGGAAATATTGAATTAACGCCGAAATGGAAAGTAGGTGCCTCTTCTGGTTATGACTTTACGAACCAAGGATTTTCTGTAACCCAATTGCGTTTTCAACGCGAGTTAGGAAGTTTCAACTTACGTTTTAATTGGACGCCTTTTGGTCTCTACGAACGTTGGGATTTCTTCATTGGTATCTCTAGTTCTATGTTACAAGATTTAAAATGGGATAAGCAAAGTAGACGATAAGCTGCTGCTATGACCTTAAGGGTATTGACTTTGATTTTCTATTAAGCTCTCAAACCTCAAGCTTTCAATTTTTAATTTCAGGCTTGGTATTTACTTAGTTGAACTACTTTACTATTCATTGGCGCTACTTTTTTAATTAAGTTGTATTTTTGTTTTGATACGTGTACGTAATTCTTAATCTCTTTGTTATGAAAAAAATAATTAATACCCCAAATGCTCCTGCACCAATAGGCCCTTACAATCAAGCGGTTTTATCAGGAAACACGCTTTATATTTCTGGTCAAATTCCTATTAACCCAGCTACTGGAGAACTAGTAGCAGGAGATATTCAAAAAGAAACTAAGCAGTCGATGGAGAATTTAAAAGCTATTTTGACCGAAGCAGGAATGACTTTTGAACATGTGATTAAAGCCTCAATTTTCATCAAAGATATGCATCAGTTTGCGCAGATCAATGAAGTTTATGGTACGTATTTTAATGCTGAAACTGCGCCCGCAAGAGAAACAGTAGAAGTGGCCAATTTACCAAAATTTGTGAATGTAGAAATTTCTATGATTGCGGTGAAATAAAGGATTAGCTATTCAGACCGTTGAATTTTTAGAACCTTTTGAAATTATCGTAAAATCTCTTAAAAGGAGATTCACTTTTTTAAATCAACAGATCCTTAAAATAAAAACTTTCGAGGTAGAGCACTTGCTGTATTAGCATCTGAATCGCTATGCTACAAGAACCAAGAAACTGGACCCTTATTCCTCATTGCCGTATGAATAAGCTCTGCCCTATTTGCTAACCATAACCCGAGAAAATTCTAAGGTTTACATCCGAATGAGTTTATGGCAGTAATCCGGTTCATGCATAAAACAGAAAAGCTTCTAGGCGATAGCGCGTAGAAGCTTTTTATTTTTATTGTGACTCTAATTTTAAAGACTAGCCTGGTGAAACTTCACCAAACCATCAATTGGTTTTTGAAGAATTTTACCGACGACCAAGTCATTGCGATGTAATGCCTTTCTAAGTTCATCTTGTAGATAAAAAGCAATACTTCCAACAAATGAAATAGGTACTTTCGTAGCCAAATCGAACTGCATAATGTAGTTATTGATGAATTGTTGAAATCCTTTTTCGATAACGCCCTTGCAATAGTGATGCTCCTTATTTTCAACGATAAAACGTGCAAAAGTAGCCAGATAGGTATTTGGGTTAGGCTGTTTGTATAAATTTTCTTTGATGACATCAGCCTCTAAATTGTATTCACTAGCAAATTTCTCCGCTAAATCTTTAGGCATTTTATTAAAATAATAATCCCTAATTAATTTTCTACCAAAGAAATTACCACTCCCATCATCCATAGGAATATACCCAAGAGAGGCTACCTTTTGGTGTAGTTTTTCCCCATCAAAATAGCTACAATTAGAGCCTGTTCCTAAAATGCAAACGATACTTTGGTCTCCAAGATTGGTTGTAGCATAAATGGCGGCGTAGGTATCTTCTTTAACTTCGGCCTGCGCATTTGGAAAAAAAGAAGTAAAAATATCCTTCAATAAATTTTGCATTCTTTGCGTTCCACAGCCCGCACCATAAAAGTACAATTTAGAAACCTTATCTTTATTTTTAGAAAGTTCAAAATTATTCGCCAAACGATCCTCAATGACAGGTCTGGTTAAAACCTCAGGACTTAAACCTAAAGTCTGCGTTAAAAATAAATGATTTCCTTGGTCATCTAAAGCAATCCAGTCCGATTTTGTTGCGCCACTATCTACAATTAATATCATACTCAGAGGAATAAAAATAGAACCCTGATCTATACCATCGGAAAAATGTTATACATCAAGGCTCTAAAAGGTTATACACTATAATTTAGCAACGTGCTGGGTTAAATCTAACATTTTATTAGAAAAACCAGCTTCGTTGTCGTACCATGACACTAATTTAAAGAATTTTGAATTTAATTCAATTCCTGCACCTGCATCAAAAATACTAGTTCTTGGGTCACCGATAAAATCTTGAGAAACCACATCTTCTTCTGTATAGCCTAGGATTCCTTTTAACTCACCTTCTGATGCCGCTTTAAAAACTTTTTTGATTTCTTCGTAAGAAGTTTCTTTTTGTAAACGCACCGTTAAATCTACCACAGATACATCGGCTGTAGGCACTCTAAACGCCATCCCTGTAAGTTTCCCCTTCAAGGCTGGAATTACTTTCGTTACTGCTACAGCAGCCCCTGTTGAAGCAGGTATAATATTCAATAAAGCACTTCTACCACCTCTCCAGTCTTTTTTAGAAGGACCATCGACCGTCATTTGAGTTGCCGTGGTAGCGTGTACCGTAGTCATCAATGCTTCGTCGATTCCAAAATTATCATTTAAAACTTTAGCTAAAGGCGCTAAACAGTTGGTGGTACATGAGGCGTTAGAAACAATTGTATCTGTTGCTTTGACATTTTTATGATTTACACCCATAACAAACATTGGGGCATCTTTAGAAGGTGCAGAGATCACTACTTTTTTAGCGCCTCCATCAATATGGTACTGCGCCGTCTCTAAAGTAGTAAAAATACCCGTACATTCAGCAACGATTGTAGCACCAACAGCATCCCACTTAATATTTTTCGGGTCCCGTTCTGCGGTAATACGCACTGTTTTACCATTGACCACTAAGTGACCCTCTTTTACCTCTACCGTTCCGTCAAACTTTCCGTGAACAGAATCGTACTTTAACAGGTAGGCTAAATGCTCAACGTCTAGTAAATCGTTAATAGCCACTACATCTACATCACCTCTTTTAACACTGGTTCTAAATACTAATCTCCCTATTCTACCGAATCCGTTAATTCCTATCTTTAAATTTGACATCTTTATTATTTATTTAATTATTAAAATTATACAGTCATTATATCTGAAACTCGCAAGAGCTCTTTATCTATCTTAGTATGCCCTTTAATGGCCTTACTTATTGGGGTAAGCGTAATTTTATTATCTTGAATACCCACCATTAAACTGGTTTTTCCTTCGATAAGTGCTTCAACCGCTTTTACGCCCATTCTACTGGCTAAAACTCTATCAAAACAAGAAGGTGAACCTCCTCTTTGCATATGTCCTAACACCGAAACACGACAATCGTATATAGGCAAATGTTTTTCTACGTACTCTTTTAATTCGAATACGTTTTTACCCGTTTTATCACCTTCAGCCACCACAACAATACTCGAAGACTTCCCTGAAAGCTTGCTGCGCTTGAGCGATTCTAAAAGGCGTTCTAATCCTAAATTTTCTTCTGGAATTAAAATTTCTTCAGCTCCTGCTCCAACACCTGCATTTAAAGCAATATGACCTACATCACGGCCCATGACTTCAACAAAAAACAAGCGGTTGTGGGAACTGGCAGTATCTCTAATTTTATCAATAACCTCAACAACCGTATTTAAAGCAGTATCGAATCCTAAGGTATACGTGGTTCCAAAAATATCATTATCAATAGTTCCGGGAATACCAATGATGGGCACTTTAAATTCTTTGTGAAAAATTAAGGCCCCGGTAAAACTACCGTCGCCACCAATAACTACCAATCCATCAATTCCAGCAGCTTGCAACTGATCGTAGGCTTTTTGCCTACCTTCTTTGGTATGAAAATCGGTACATCTGGCAGATTTTAAAATGGTACCTCCTTTATTAATGATGTTATTTACACTACGGGCGTCCATAGGTTTAAAGTCTCCTTCAATCATGCCTTGGTACCCTCTGTAGATGCCCATGCATTCTATTTTCATATAGGCGCATGACCTAACTACTGATCGTATGGCCGCATTCATACCTGGCGAATCTCCACCAGATGTAAATACTCCTATTTTTTTTATCTTTCCGTTCATCAATTTCTAAAAAAACAAAATTAACAAACTTTTCGGATTAAAATAAGGGTTGAAACCCTTTATTTTCAATAGTATACACCTATAACGTTTTCGTAACGAAGCTAATTCATGAATCGCCGTAGGTTTCTATTTTTTTGTAGTAAAAAGATGAATAGGTTTCAAATTTCAAGGTATATATTTTGATTTTTTCCTTTTTAAACACAAAATAATACCCTGTAGTACAAAAAAGTTGACGTTTGTTGAACGCAAAATAATGACCCTCGTCAAGGCAGAATTATAAGATACCTCGAAAATTATAGAAATCAAAATTGAATAGCTAAAAAATTAAAAACCTAGCGCATCGTTTTTTTAGGACTAAAACGCATTAAGCTATCTTTTGCTCGCTCTGTTTGAAGGGAGTCTTTAACGACACCCTGTTGACTTTTGGGTTTCTTTGCAAAGAAACGCTGCCTTAATTGACGAAACGAATTAAAATCGATCTGGTACGACAATCCAACACCTTGCGTATAGCCTTGAACATCTCCTAGAAATTGTTGTATCTCGTTTTCTCTATTAAAAATTTTTGCTCTAAAGGTACCATCTTCGTTAAAGAGGTATTGTAACTCAAAATCTCCACCTAAAGCCGTAGGGTTAATTCTACTGCCGCCACCCACTGGAATCCCTAAACTGCCACTCAATAACCATTTATCGCTTAAACTCGTATCGAAATTAACCACAGCTCTATTTTCAGCTTGACTATCGGTGAGTAAATTATTTCCTTGCTCTAAGGATACACCCAGGTTAAAGTTATTATCATTGTTGTCTATAAATGAATTAAGCACCCCTGAAGCAGATTGCAATAGATTCCCTGTTAAGGCTTGTTGGCCAATAGCCCCGCCACTTGTAGTACTTAAAAATGTGCCTTGCGCTAAAAGGGAAAATGCATTATTATCACTGACCGTGGGGTCTTGTAATCGGTACTCCAGCTCCGATTTCACCAGTGAACTGGCGCCAGGGAAATCAATATCGAACTCTATATTCGGCTGTTCTAATGATTCTTTTAAGCGTATAATTACATTGGTAGGTATTCTTCTAGAATATCCCGGATTATCTAATAAAGGTGCTGGGTTGGCATCTAGGGAATATACGGCTTGCATATTTAATTGAGCATCTAAGGCATCTCCTTCCCAATTGATCGTACCTCCTGGTACCACTGTAAAGGTTTTATCAATTAATCCTCCTAGTCTATAGCGATACTGTCCTGTAACCACGACAAAGGCTCCATACATGATAAACTTATCGTTGGTATTCAATTCAATAAGTACCAACCCCCTTCCTGTTCCTTTTAAACTACTGCCCGTTTTTTGATCAACAATAATTTCAACTTCTGCTTCAGGGGTAATGTCCAAATCAAAAGCTAATTCTAAGCCTTCGTATTTTTCTAATTCTCGTTGCTCATCCTCTCCTTTAATTTCATTTTTATTGATGAAATTAATAAACGAGTAATCCCCAATACTCGCCACATCGCTTAAGGGTATTTTTAAAGAAGTTCCTTTAGCGGTTTCTCCTACAACATCAATATTCAAAGCTCTTGTAGGTCCGTAAATTCTACCGGACCCATTTAAATAACCGGTGCCATAGTAGAGCACCTCTTCCTGAAAGGGAGTGTTTAAAATTAAAAAACGATTATTATTCGTATTGACGTTTAAGTCTAAATCCCAATCTCTAAAAAAACTATGATTAATAACACCGTTTAGGGTGGCATTGGTTTTATGCGTAGCATCGGTTAATTGTATGTTTCGAAAATCGAAGGTCTGTTTTGATAATACTACCTGTGAATTAAACCCGAAATCATAATCTACATTTAAATACGGGATGCCTACACCTGCTTTGTTAAGGTTTAGTAAGCCCGTTATTTCTGGATTGTCTACTCTGCCTTGTATTCTAGCATTTCCAGAGACAAATCCCCTGATATTTGATAAGACCCCTTCTCCAAGTGGACTAAAAGGATCTAGACTAAAATTGTTGAAGGTGGCGAGAATATCCGCTGTTGTCGTGGCCCCACTAATATCTAAATTACCACTAAGGTCTAACTTATCAACACCCTTATCATTTAAGCGGGTGGTCAAAGCAATTTTGGTTAAATCTTGATTTCCAATGGCATCAATCATTAAGTTCCCAAGCTTAATTTTATTGATAGCAAAATCTGTGATATCTAGATTAGAGGTGGGCCTATAAATTTTATCTTTCTGTCGTATGTATAGGGTACCATCTACTTGACCATCTAGCCTTAAACTATCTATAGCTGGTGTGATTTTATCTAAGGAAACAATTTTAAATTCAAGCTCCAGATCTTTATAGGTAGAATCTGCTATTTGACCGCGAAGTCTAATTTGTTCATTTAATTCATTATTCATCACTATTTCTTCAATAGAAATGCTATCTAATTTGCTATTTATGATGACCTTATTTTTGCTGTCACCATTTTTATTAATTAACCAGGTGTTGCCCTTAAAGCTAACGTCAGAAGTTTTTAAACCTATGACCGACTTTTTGTTTTTATCGAAGGTGTGGTAAAAATTCAAGTTAAACGCATCCTTGAAATTTTTACCTCCTTTAAATTCTGTTCTAAAAAACAAGGTATCTTTTAAGGTGGTATTAATCAAGTTAAAATCTTTTACATCGTAATAATTAGTAGCTAAATCTGCTACAGATAAAAAGGTATTAAAAAGCGGATTCTTATTGTCAATACGCAGGTCTAAACTATCTAAAACATTGCCGTAGGCTTCTATGTTTGGAGACTTGAAGTTAAGTTTAAAATCGCCTTCATCTGCTATAATATCCCCTTTAATAAAGGTATTGGCCCCAAATTTTACTTCAGGTAAAAACACCTCTACTATTTTGTTATAAATCTTAAAGTTAAAAGCCAAGCGCTGCCCTGAACTTATTTTATAAGGTTTAAAATTGGTATAGATACTTCCGACCGAATTTGCAGCTAATTTACCAAGTTCTGCCACCACAAAATTACCCTTCATAAAACCGGTAATAATGTCTGGAGAATTAATTTCAATAAAACGATCATTATTACTTTCGAACCGCGAAGCTATCTTAAAATCATCGAAAAAATACGTATCGTTTTTATTTTCATAACTGGTCTTAGAAAACTTAATTTCTCCTATGATGTTATCAAGCGTATTGCCCGTAATATCCATACTGACATTCCCCTTGAAAATAGAAACACTATCTTTTATAAAGTTTAATTTGCGTAAATCTGCATAATCAACAGTAGCTATAAAATTAAAATTGTTTTTTTCATCCGAAAAATCGGCAAGCCCCTTAAAACTAAAATTAATGTTTTCATCGTTTGACACTAATAAGCCATCAAAAAGCTGATCTTTTAAAATTCCAGAAACCTTTAAGTTCTTATAGTTATACTCATTAAAAGCAATCGAATAAACATCGCCAATAATTTCAGTATTCAAGGTTTCCTTAATAAAGCCTTGACCTTCCACATTAAAATCTAAGGTAGCTTTTCCTAAATCTTTGCTATCCACAAAATACCCAAGATCAAAATCTATCAAGGAGAAAAATCCTTTATAGCGCGCATTATCGATATTTTGAATATTGCTTAATTCTAGATCTGAATAACTGCTCCCTATCGCGGTGTTAATATTTACTTTTGAATTAATCGTATTTTCTGTGACGGTAGCTTGACCCCTTATGGTAAATTCTCCAAATTTCTCGAAGATGGAGGGTAAGGTTTTCCCCAACAAGTTTGGCATTAAACCCCGTAATTCATAGTAACTTGTCGATATATTTTTAATATCGGCTTCCATGATAAAGGGGGCACTTCGGGTAAACAGATTTTTAAAATTAAAATCACCCCGAATCCCTGTATTATCAGAAACTAAAAATAAATTATTGGTCGATAGATCATTTAAAACACCCGTTATGTTTGATGAAAAGTAGGCTTCTCTGCCTTCTCCAAATTGATCGTACAATAAATTTATTTCATCAAATGATACCTTGGAATCTACAAAATCTGCTGTAAACTGCACTTTGTTTATAAAATCTAAAAAATCGCCCGGACCATAATCCATAGTAACATCTCCTTGGAGATTTGACTTTGGTGTTTTTATCGTTAAAGAATCAAAACGCATTTGTTCTTTGGTGTAGGTAAAAGTAGTGGCTAAATTTTCGACCGAGACTCCCCTTTTACTCTTAAAAGCTAAACTTTTAATTTCAGTGGATACTACTGGACCTAAAATTTCAAAATCATTAGCCTGAATCTGTAAGTTTTTAAAATTAAGCGCCTCACTAGTTTCTAAATTTTCGTCAATTAATTTAAATGCACTATTGATAATGGTCACCTTTGATGATTTTAAATGAAAAGAGGGACTATTAGGATCTTTTGGTGTTTTATCATCTAATTTATTTACAAAAACATTGAGATTGGTATTCGTCTCTCCTTTATAGGTTTTCAATTTAAAATTAAGTTCATCAATTTTAATGGCTCCAAATGCTAAATCACCATTGATGAGGTTTCTGATGTTTAAGATAGACGTATTTAAGGTTTTTACATAAAAAAGGGTGTCTTGCTGATAATCCTCGATATAAATGCCTCGTAAATTAGTATCCCAAGTGATCAAAGATAATTGCAACTTATCTAAAAATATATTGGTTTTGTATTTTTCATTGATAGCACTAGTCGCATAGGAAGCCAAACTAGTTTGAACGGCTGGAATTGAAAAAATAAAAGTCAATAAAACACAGATGATAGCTAGTACCAGCAGTATTCTCAACAATATTTTACGCAGTTTTTTGATAGGGTTTTTATGTTTTATCTTTGTACTTCAATTTTTATTCCAAATTTAATCATGGAAGGCAAACCAATTTATATTCTCGCTATAGAATCTTCGTGTGATGACACCTCTGCGGCAGTATTATGCGACAAAAAAAGATTAAGTAACGTGGTGGCTACCCAAAAAATTCACGAGGAATATGGCGGTGTTGTCCCTGAACTTGCGTCAAGAGCCCACCAACAAAATATTGTTCCCGTCGTTCATCAGGCCTTAGCTCAGGCAAATATCGATAAAAAACAGTTATCTGCCATAGCTTTTACGCGCGGACCTGGTCTTATGGGTTCATTATTAGTCGGAACATCGTTTGCGAAGTCTTTATCGCTCGGTTTAAACATCCCATTAATTGAGGTAAACCACATGCAAGCGCACATTTTAGCGCATTTTATTGAAGAAGAAAACAGTAAAATACCGAGCTTCCCTTTTTTGGCCATGACCATAAGTGGCGGCCATACCCAGATTGTTCTGGTTGAAGATTATTTTAAAATGCAGGTTTTAGGCAAAACTTTAGATGATGCCGTAGGAGAAGCCTTCGACAAAAGTGCTAAGATTTTAGGTTTTCCTTATCCTGGTGGACCCTTGATCGATACCTATGCGCAACTCGGAAATCCAGAAGCCTTCCCTTTTCCCAAGTCAAAAGTGGGTGATTTAGATTTTAGTTTTAGCGGATTAAAAACGAGTATTTTGTACTTTATTCAAAAACAGGTAAAAGAAAATCCTAATTTTATAGCAGAAAACAGAAATGATATTTGTGCTTCGATTCAATTCACTATTGTAAATATTTTAATGTCTAAACTAAAAAAAGCCGTAAAACAAACAGGTATTAAGCGCATAGCCATTGGTGGTGGTGTAGCCGCTAATTCTGGCATAAGAAAAGCTCTAAAAGATGCCGAAAAAAACTTAGGTTGGACGACCTATATTCCAAAGTTTGAATATTGTACCGATAATGCTGCCATGATTGGGATTGTGGGCTATTTAAAATACAAAGAAGAACTTTTTTCTGAACAGTCTGTGACCGCTAAAGCACGGTATTTGATTTGAAAGTTAAAAATTAATTTTAAATACTCGCTGAGCGGAGTCGAAGCCAAAGCGTGTTAATTTAAAGATGATTTTTTTAATATTCATTTACAACATCCTAAAACCAATCACCTAGAACCTAACACCCATCACCCAGAAACCAAAATCAAACAAAATGCAACTTTTTTACCATCCAGATATCGACGAAAGCTCAAAAACCTTCAGCTTCCCGACCGAAGAGAGCAAACATATTGTTAAGGTACTTCGCAAGAAAGAAGGAGACATTTTGCAGCTTACCAATGGAAAAGGATTTTTATTTGATGTTAAAATTACCGACCCCAATCTTAGAAAATGTAGGGCAGAAATTGTAAAAAGTACATTTCAACCCCCCAAAAAACCTTCACTTCATATAGCGATTGCCCCAACTAAAATGAATGATCGGTTCGAATGGTTTTTAGAAAAGGCCACGGAAATAGGGATATCAGAAATTACACCGTTATTTTGCAAGCACTCCGAGCGAAAAGTGCTAAAATTAGATCGGATGCAAAAAGTACTACAGGCTGCCATGAAACAGTCCCTTCATTATCATATGCCCCAATTAAATGAGGCTATTTCGTTTCATGAGTTTCTACTGCGCAAGCACCCTGAACAACGTTTTATCGCCCATTGTGAGGCAACAGAAAAGAAAGAACTTAAAGCGCGATTAAAACCAAACGAAGATACCTTAGTACTTATAGGCCCAGAAGGTGATTTTTCTACTAAAGAAATAGCAAAAGCCCTAGATCAAAAGTTTTTTCCAGTCGCACTAGGTTCAACCAGACTAAGAACCGAAACAGCAGGCATCTATGCTGCGGCTTGCTTTTCTATCTTGAATGTTTAAGACTCATTTAAAAATATACCTGAGATATGTGCTCTAAAACACTATTTTAGTAATCTCAATAAGGCAACATGTAATTTATGAGAAAAAAAGGAAGCTTATTTTGTTTTTTAATCTTGTGCTTTAACCTTCTTCAAGCACAAGAACTAGCCATCCTAAAATATGGTGGCGGTGGTGATTGGTATGCCAACCCCACAGCACTGCCAAATCTTATCAAATTTTGTAACGCTGAAATCGATACCCAACTCAGTCCAAAAGTGATAAGTGTAGCCATAAATAGTGAAGAAATTTTTCAATACCCATATGTACACATGACTGGACATGGGAATGTTTATTTTTCTGATGAAGATGCCGAAAATTTAAGAACTTATTTACTAGCTGGGGGCTTTTTACACATTGACGATAATTATGGTATGGAACCCTATTTAACCAAGGAGCTTGTCAAGGTTTTTCCGGACAAAGAATTGATAGAATTGGGTGCCGATGACCCTATTTTTAACCAAATCTTTAGGTTTAAAGAAGGACTGCCTAAAATACATGAACACGATGGCAAAAGACCCCAAGCCTTTGGCATCTACCATGAAAACAGGCTTATACTACTATTTACTTATGAAAGTGATCTAGGCGACGGTTGGGAAGACCCAGAGGTTCATAATGATTCACCAGAAATGAGATTAAAAGCATTGCAAATGGGCGCAAATATTATTCATTATGTTTTTAAAAATTAACTAAATGAACTCAAAAGACATTTCAAAGGGCATTTTACGAGCTGTAGGCGTTATAACAGGCATTGTTTTAATCCTCTATTTCCTGTACCAAATACAGTCCGTCTTAGCCTATGTGTGTATGGCTGCGGTGATTGCTTTAATCGGGAGACCTATTGTTATTTTTCTAAAGCGACGCTTAAAAATACCCAATACCCTAGCTGTTATTATCACGATGCTATTGATGGTTGGCCTTCTATCTGGACTTATAGCACTTTTTGTCCCCTTACTGACCGAACAAGGCAAAAATTTATCCTTGTTAGATATTAATAAATTACAGGAAAATTTAAATTCTTTGTATCTGGAAATTACACAATATTTTAGTGCGAGCCCAGATTCGGTAAATGAACTTTTGAAAGAATCAGACTTGGAAAAAAATATTTTAAATGGCTTTGATGTGGGGTTTATCCCTAACTTTTTAAACTCATTTTTAAGCGTACTGAGTTCGGTAAGTATTGGTTTATTTTCTGTGCTATTTATTTCCTTTTTCTTCCTAAAAGATAGTACTCTTTTTCAAAATGGATTATTACTTTTTGTTCCTGATGGGAAAGAAAATAAAATGACAAACTCGATCAATAAAATAAATAATTTACTCTCTAGGTACTTTGTTGGTTTGCTTTTACAACTCTTTATTTTGTTCGTCATTTATTCCATTACCTTGTTTATTGTAGGCATTGAAAATGCCATTGTAATTGCCTTTCTATGCGCCCTATTTAACATCATTCCATACATAGGTCCCATCATCGGAGGAGTGCTTATGATTATACTCACCATGACCACCAATTTAGGTGCCGATTTTAGCACCGTAATTTTAGCAAAATCAGGCTATGTTTTAATAGGTTTAGTGGTTGGGCAATTGGTCGATAATTTCTTTTCTCAACCCCTTATTTTTTCGAATAGCGTGAAGTCACATCCTTTAGAAATATTTTTGATTATTATCATTGCCGGATTGTTATTTGGCATCGTAGGAATGATTGTCGCCGTACCTGGTTATACGGCCATAAAGGTAATTTTAAAGGAATTTTTGTCTGATAATAAGCTGGTTAAATCACTTACTAAAAATCTGTAGTATCACTTTGAATAAAAACGTATTAAACACTGGTGTTCAATATTTTATAAATAACAATTGGAACACTGACATGATGTCAGTTTTGCTTAAAAAACCCCTTTTTGAGGGGGTCTCTCAAAAAGAACTGGTTGCACAATGTGAAGCCAAAAAAAAATGTCAGGACAAGCTTCCTACCTGGTTTTCTACACCGCAGATTTACTATGCCAACAAACTAAATATTGAGCAAACCTCGTCTGAAATTACCGCGAAATATAAAGCCCAATTAGTGCATGGGAATTCGCTGATTGATCTTACGGGAGGATTCGGAATTGACAGCTATTTTTTTAGTCGACGCCTAACTCAAATCACCCACTGTGAAATAGACAAAAATCTGTCTCAAATAGCTGCCTATAATCTGCAACTTTTAGGCGTTAAAAATGTACAATGTGTTGCGGAAAATGGTCTCGAATTTTTAACAAAAAACGATCCTCACGTTGATTGGATTTATGTGGACCCATCTCGACGAAATGACAGTAAGGAGAAAGTGTTTTTTCTGGCAGATTGTTTGCCTAATGTTCCTGATCATTTAGACCTACTTTTTTCAAAAGCTTCAAATATCCTTATCAAGACTTCTCCCCTTTTAGATTTTTCAATCGGACTCAAAGAATTGAAATTTGTAAAAGAAATTCATGTCGTTGCCGTTCAAAATGAAGTCAAAGAATTGTTATGGATTTTGGAAAAGGATTACAAAAAAAACATCCAAATTAAAACTATGAACTTCACAAAGAACGAAGAAGAAACTTTTAATTTTGACCTGCAGGAAGAGAAAGAAAGCATCCCTACATATTCAAAACCATTGCGCTATTTGTATGAACCCAATAGTGCCATTTTAAAATCTGGGGCCTTTAAGTTGTTGGGTACTAATTTTAAATTAAATAAATTACACGAGCATAGCCATTTATACACTTCGGAGCGCTGTATCGATTTTCCGGGTCGAAGATTTAAAATTGTAACAACGTTAGCCTATCAAAAAAAAGCACTTCAAAAACTAGCGATTACAAAAGCGAATATCACCACTCGTAATTTTCCTGATACGGTTGCTAACATCCGAAAAAAGCACCAGTTCAAAGATGGCGGAATGCAGTATTTATTTTTTACCACCGATTGTGACAATAAATTGTGTGTTTTAGTGTGTACGAAATTATAAGCGATTTAATCTTTGCAGGTCCACTTAAAGTTAGCCACCTTGTCGCCACTGCCAGAAGACAAGTTATAATGCCACCATTCTGTCCGGATCGACCAAAAGCCAAAGGCTTCCATAGTTTCTTTTAATAAGGTTCTATTGTTCAGTATTTCTTGGGGCAAATCGGTGGTATCGTGATAGGCTCGTTTACCGAAGAAATCAAAATCGGTCCCCATAGCTACTTCTTTACCATCTAAAGTTACTAAGCTAATATCAACAGCAGCACCTTTATTGTGGATAGAACCTTTCACTGGATTAGCTACATATTGCGGATTAGGGACTATGGCCCACATTTTATATTGAACCTCATTAGGTCGGTAACAATCAAAAAACTTGATTCTATAACCCTTTTCCATAAATGCCTTGTTCGCCTTTAACAAGGCCTTTGCAGTTTTTACGCGCATGTAACACTCCGCACAATCATACACCTTAGCTTTTAAAAAATTATTGGTCGTGGCATAGCGTAAATCATAGACAAAATCATCACTAAAATCTGCTAAACGGATAAAGGTGGTATCAGCTAATCCCGTAAAAGATTTAAAGCTTTTAGGCTCTTTCGCCACACTTTTAGGCAGCGTTTCGAGAAGCTTTACCTTTGGGATGCTTGGGGTTTTTACTTCTTTTTTGGGCTCATTTTTGCAGCTCACTGCTACAAGAAAGAGAATTAAAATTTGAATACTAATTTTCATTGGGACTGCTTTTAAGCTATTCTAAAAATTTTGACGTAAATTACTCGAAAGTTTTAAAAAAATGATTTTTTAAGACCAAAATGAACTCTTGATGACGACTAAAAATACGATTTATATTTTAGCCTTACTCCTTACACTTATGGCATGTGATTCCAAACCGAAGGAAAAATGGCTATTGGGCTTTGAAAAAACAGCCATCAACCCGATAATGACATCAGACACGAGTTATGTTTTTAAAGATCCAATCTTGGATACGTTGGTGCAATGGCAAAAAGCAGATGTTTTCAATCCTGCTGCCATTGTTAAAAATGACACAATATTTATGCTCTTCAGGGCTGAAGACAACCCAAAAGCTATCCTTGGCGAACGTACCTCACGAATAGGATTGGCTTATAGCCTAGAAGGAGTACATTTCACAAAATACCCTGAACCAGTTTTATTCCCGAAGAATGATGAATTTAAGCAATGGGATTATCCAGGCGGAATTGAAGACCCTAGAGTTGTTGAAACACCAGAAGGCACGTATATTATGTTGTACACGAGTTGGAATAAAGATGTAGCTCGGCTTTCAAGTGCCTCCTCCACGGATTTAAAAACATGGGTAAAAAATGGTCCAGTTTTTCAAAAAGCCAATAATGGGAAGTTTTTAGATATTTGGAGTAAATCGGGATCAATGGTAACAGAACTCGTTGATGGCCGCCTTAAGGCAAAAAAAATAAACGGAAAATATGTGATGTATTGGGGAGAACTTTTTGTAAATGTAGCCACCTCAGAAGACGGGTTAAATTGGGAACCTAGCTTAGATGATCAAGGAGAACTGTTACACTCATTTAAACCCACGCTCAACGATTTTGATAGTCACTTAACAGAACCAGGACCTCCTGCTTTATATACGGAAAACGGAATTTTATTACTCTATAATGGTAAAAATTTAAGCGGTGAGGGCGCCACCAATAAGGTTCCAGAAGGCACCTATTGTGGTGGGCAAGTATTGTTTGACAAAAATGACCCTACAAAAGTTTTAGACCGATTAGCCGAACCTTTTATTTGCCCAAGTTTGTCCCATGAAATTTCAGGACAGTACGCCGCAGGTACCACATTTATTGAAGGCCTCGTATTTTTTAAAGATAAATGGTTTTTATATTACGGCACTGCAGATTCTATGGTAGGCTTGGCGATTAAAGAAAACTAAGCCGGCGTTGTCCCTATTTTTCTTGCCGATCGAACCAGATATAGAGCTCAGGATTGCTATACACCACATCCCAAATTTCATGACCTAAACCTTTGTATTTGGTGAAAGTAACGGTATGCCCCAAAGCTTTAAGCTTTGTTACCATTTCTTCGGATTCTGATACTGGAATAGCTTTATCTTCTTCTCCATGAAACACCCAAATAGGCAAGTCTTTATCAATCCAACTGGCGTATGGTGTTGGTGCCATGGCACATACTACCGCTAAAGCTGCAAAAGTATGAGGATATTCTATCACTAAATTCCACGCTGCCGCCCCTCCTCTACTTAAACCAGATAGATACACTTTATTGGGGTCAATACTGTTATTTTTAATAATGCTGTCTACGAGCTGCATTAAGGTTTTGGTATTCCACATTTTTTTAAGGCCCCTTAATTGTGGCGCTAACACTAAAAAAGGAAATTGCGTACCATCAATCAATGCTTTTGGTGGTTTTATCTCTTGACTTTCGCTAGATGGAATATCGCCCGCTCCGTGCAGAAAAAGCAGCAAGCCAAATTTTTTCGTGCTACTTTCGTACTCTTTTGGGTAGTACAAAAAGTAGCTGATGTTTTCTACCGAAACCGTTTCTAACTCACCTTTAATAAGCTGCGCTTGTGCATAGCCGCCAGAAAGACTTAGAAACGTCGAAAAAATAATTATAAAGCACGTTTTTTTGAGCATCATTTTAAATTGATTAGAAAGATACTAAAATAACTTAGGAGTCATAACTATAATTATTAGCCCTAAAAAAAGCTCCTTATAGGAGCTTTTTTTTAACCTTCGGAAAGTTCTTACCAAGAGTCTATTTCATTTTTGATGGCTTCTTTAGTCTTTCCTGTTTTTTCTTGAATCCGACCTACCATTTCATCGAATTTTCCTTCGTTATAGGTAGTGTCGTCATCGCTTAATTCGCCATATTTTTGTTTAAATTCACCTTTTATTTGCTTCCATTTTCCTTCTAACTGATCATTATTCATAATTTCTATATTTTAAAGTTATACTTCTATTTGCACCGAATATACTTTTAGTATCCCAACTACATTAACGGATTTAAATCTTTTATTGCCGCTAAAATCAACCAAGACAAGCATTGTTGTTTAAGAGCATCACCTAGGTACAAAAAAACAGAAAAATGAAATTATGCTAATTTTTGCAACAAATAGAAAACGACACCACCTAAGAAATAGGCGATAACATCCCACAGATCAGAAGTATATCGGTATGATTGTTTGGGGAGATAGTATTCAAAAACAAAAGCAAACAGCAGCACTAAACTAAAAATAGTAAAAATGTTTAATCGGATACTCCTGTCCTTATGTAGGAGCCAAACCGTATGTAACCCTACTATTGCCAATATCGGAATAAGTAAAAAATCGTTAAGATGGTAAAAAAGCCAATCAGGTCCTTCGATTGAAAAAAATTTTAAACCTTGAACCCCAAGAAACACAAGTACCGAGAGCAGTACGTAAAAATGAACTAGTTTTAATGGAAGTGACTGTATCATATAAATAATAAGGCAATTAACCAAGCGATAAAAGCAGCAATGGCCATAACCACGACCCACGTATAATGCAATAAGTAATAAGACCCCTTAATAAGCCAAAGTCGGCTTGACTTCCATCACTCCATAAATGATTTTTTTCTTTCCACTCGCTGCCTTAAAATAAAATCCGGTGGGGTATCTTCAAGTTTAGTTTTAGCGGTCAGGTTTTCAACTCCTGACAGAGAAGCATCGGTTGTATCCTTATCATCATTTATATCGTGTGACATCTATAGCAAAATTCAATGAGCAAAATTACAACTTTGATTTGAAGCTATAAAACCATGCACAATACATGAATATAAGAGCTTCCAATTTTTCTATAAAACAACAAAACCCCTTGTTTTTACAAGGGGTTTCAGGTGTGATGGCACTAGGATTCGAACCTAGGACCGCCTGCTTAGAAGGCGAATTTTCAGCCAATATTTTAGTTTAAAAATTATCATAAAATACTGAAAATCAAT
>TARA_R110002012_G_scaffold76663_3_pt1 | contig 93705 bp, 87 predicted proteins | sample TARA_R110002012 | Tara Oceans TARA_R110002012 (sample SAMEA4396515) | marine metagenome | biome: Westerlies Biome; feature: [DCM] deep chlorophyll maximum layer (ENVO:01000326); material: water (ENVO:00002006), including particulate matter (ENVO:01000060) such as... | depth 40 m
GGTGTTGACCTCCATCGTGTTGACGATGCCATCCACCGGGGAAACGATGTCGGTGCGCCGGACCCTGTCCTGCGCACCGGTCAGTGTTGCCTGCAGCACGCTGACATCGGCCAGGGTGTCGCCCAGCTCACGGCGGGCCTCCTGCTTGAATTGGGAATCCAGCTCCTGGATCTGGAGCTCGGCTTCGTGCAGCGCGCTTTCCAGCCGCTTGAGGCTCTGGTTGACGTTTTCACGCTGGCCTCTTTGCTGGGCGATCTCGCGATCCAGGCGCAGCAAATCGATCTCGGGATGCAGTCTGCGCTTGACCAGCGGGGCAATCTTGTCGCGCTCGTTGAGCATCGCCTGGATGACCAGATCGGTCTGTTCGACATTGGATTTGGCCTCACCAATCTCATCGAGCCGCTGCTGCCGCCTGGCCTCAAGCACCTGCAGCTTGTTGAGGTAGTTCTCCCGCCGCGCCGCCAGCAGGCTGGCCTCGTTGTCGCAGATGCCTTGCGACACCCGGCGGGTCTGCTCCGGACAGATAAAATCGGTGTCGAAAAGATCGTCGATTTCCAGCTCCAGCCTGGCGATCCGCGCCTGCAGCGCATCGAACCGTGCTTGGGATTCACCGAGGGATGCCAGGTTGCCGGAACTGTCCAGCCGGACCAGCAAATCACCCTTCTTGACCAGTTGGCCGATCGTCACCGCGATCTCCTGAACAACGCCGGGTTCACTGGATTGAACGACTTGCGTCTTCGACAGCGGAATAACCTTGCCGTCCCCGCGCGAGATCTCGTCGACACGGGCCCAGGCCGCCCAGACCAGAAACGTGATCACCGACAACAGGCAGACCCAGACGATGTAGCGGGACATGACCGGCGGTGTGTCTTGCTCCATCGCGCGCATCACTGGATCCCGTTCGACTTGCGTTGCAACGCCGCAATAACCTGTGCCTTGGGGCCATCGGCGATCAGCTTGCCGTTCTCGATGACAATCAGCCGATCGATCAGATCAAGCATGCTGTAACGGTGGGTGGAGAGGATCAGCGTCACCTCGGGGGCTATCGCCTGGCGCAGGCAGCCAATCAGGTGGCGTTCGCTGGCCAAGTCCATGGCGCCGGACGGCTCATCCAGGAAGATAATCTTCGGGGAGCCGAGCAACAGGCGGGCAATGGCCACCGATTGTTTTTGACCGGCAGACAGGTTGCCGCCGTTTTCGCCGACCGGCATGTCAAAGCCGCGCGGGTGGCGGGCGACGAAGGACTCGATCCCGACCTTGCGGGACACCTCGATCAGGTCCTCATCCGAGGCATTGGGATTTCCCATCAGCAGATTGTCCTTCACCGACCCGGTGAACAAATCGCTGGTCTGTCCGGCCACAGCCACTGCCGAGCGGACCTCGGAGGGATGAAACTGCTGCATGTCGACGCCGTCAATCAGCACCCGGCCCTCATGCGGCTGGTAAAGCCGCGACATCAGCCTGCCGACCGTTGTCTTCCCGGATCCGATCCGGCCGATGATGCCGACCTTTTCGCCAGCCCGGATCGAGAAGGACAGCCCGTCAAGGGCATCCTGATCAGCCTGCGGATAGCGGAAATGAACATTTTCAAAGGCGATGTCGCCGCGGGCAATGACCCGGTTGACGAAGCCCGAAGCATCAGGCGTATCCTCGGGCTGTTCCATGATCTGGTCGAGAATACGCAGTGAAAGCAGCGCCTGCCGGAAGCGTGCCAGCGTCATTGCAAGCTGTCCCAACGGGCTGACCGCCCTGCCCGAGAGGATCACCGAGGCGATGATGGCGCCCGTGGTGACGTGGCCCTCGCGGAACAGGTAGGCGCCGACCAGGATGATACCGACGGTGACCAGCTGCTGTACAAATTGCGTGGCATTGACGGCAAAGGCCGAAATGCTCTTGATCTGCTCGTTGGTTGCCGAGCTGTTGATGGTCAGGTCGCGCCAGCGCTTGAGCAGCAGGCCTTCGGCCCTGAGGCCCTTGACGGTTTCCGTGGTGTAGATGGTCTCGACCAGCATCGACTGGCGAAGCGCCGCTTCATTGGCCGCAGCCGCGACCCGGCGGCTGATGAGCGTCTGCGCCACCAGGCCGATGATGACCACGGCAACCAGCGCCACGGCCGGCACGTAGGCCAACGGTCCGCCGATCATGTAGATCACGGCGATGAAGATGAACACGAAACACGTGTCGATCATCGTCGCTATGGTGTTGGAGGTGAAAAACTCACGTACGAATTCGTATTGCGACACCCTGGAGACATATTCGCCGGTCGACATCGAGCGCGCGGAAAGCGATGTGTTCATCACCTTCTGAAACAGGATGTAGGCAATCTTCAGGTCAATCTTCCGCCCGGTGTAGTCAATCAGCGAGGCGCGGGCGAACTTGAGCAGAAAATCGAACAGGAACGCAACGCTGATGCCGGCAGCGAGCACCCACAACGTCGAGATCGCCTCGTTCGGCAGGACCCTGTCATAGACATTCATGACGAAGAGCGGCGATGCCAAAGCCAGTATGTTGATGAAGAGTGCAGCAAAACCGACACGCACAAAGGAGCGCCAATAGGGGCGGACAGCCGCCGACAGCCAATGCTGCTTTTCAATTTTCCCGGCATGCAGAGCGCCGGTCTCTTCCTGATTGTTGAAGTAGACCTTGGTAAAATCGAGCACAGTCGGATCGAGGTCTGCCGCCCGGTGACGAAGATCTACACTCTCCGAGCCCTGTGCGCCGATAGCCTCCTTGCAGACGAAAGTTCCATCTTCATTGATGGAGAAAACCGGGATGAATGTGCCATCCAGCGTCTTGACCAAGGCCGGCAGGTTGGCGTTGCCACCGAGCAGATCGGCCAGATGCATTTTCGTGACATCAAGCCCGATACGGCTCGAGACTTCGCGCACCGTTTCGATGTCAGCGGCCTCAAGCTGGTCGTCGGGTATCCCCGAATACAATACGGTCGCCGAACCGCTACGCTCGAAGTGAACGCTTATCTCCCGGAAAGCTTCGTTGAAGTTCATCACTGCTCACCGTTCGAAATCGCCACTCCTTAGCAGTCCTGAAAGATCAATTCTTTCTGACAGGGGCGAGCAAATCGAACGGTGCACCACTTACCTGACGCGATGGCAGGCGATGATAGACAGGCTCTTCTTCGTGCGACACGGCCTGGAACTCTTCGCGGGCATAGGCCTCGGCCTGAGGAGCATTTTCCAGATTCAGCGCCTGAACCAGCGATCCCATGGCGGCCAGTGTCTGGTAGTCTGCATAGACTGCCGCATACTGCGCTGTCTTGGCCAGAACTTCGGTGTTGAACCGGGTGTTCTGTGCGCTCAGCACATCCAGAAGCGAGCGTTCGCCAACCCGGAACTGATCCCGATAGGACGACACAAGCGATCCTGCAGCAGAGACCTGCTCACGCAGAAGCGAGGCTTGCTGAGCGCGCTTGGAGCGCTTGTCCCAGGCAGACTGGATCGCTTCCTGAACTTCGCGATGGACAACCGCATTCTCCATGCGGCTTTCGCTGGCACGGCGGATCCGCTCCTGCTCGGCAGCCAGATCGCGGCCACCCCTGTAGAGATTCCATCGGGCAACGACCTTGGCTTCAAGATCGGAGGTGCGCCCTTCCGACCCGTCAATGTCGTTTCCGACGCGCGCCTTTGCCTCAAAAGAAATAACCGGCAGATAAGCTGCCTTTGCGCCTCTTGCGAGAGCGTCGGCCGCATCCACGTCAGCACTCGCAGCCGCGATACGCGGGCTTTGGCGCCGTGCAATATCAACCGCTTCGGCGACACTGCGTGGCAGGGCCCTCGAAATCGGAGCCGGGTGTTTCATCGAACCGAGCTTGACGCCGACAAGGCGAAGAAAGCGGATCTGCGCCTGGGCCAGATCTTCTTCGGCTTCCTTGAGCCGGGCCCGGGCAGAGAGAAGCCGCTCACGGCCCTGCGTGCGGTCGGCCGATGTCAATGTACCGCCGGAGACACCCGACGAGATGTCGGAAACGATCCCTGACAGCACATTGGCGTTCTTGCGGGCGATCGCCACGATTTCGGCCTGCAGCAGGATTTCAAAATATTCCTGAGATACAGCGAGCGCGATCGCTTCGGAGCGCTCTGCCACCCGGAATGAAGCTCCATCCACTCGCGCTGCCTGACGTTCGACTTCAGCCCGGCGGGCGCCACCATCAAAAAGGGTCTGGGTAAAGGTCAATCCGACATCAGTCGAGTTGAGTGTGTCATCCTGGTTGCCGAGCCGGCGCCGGCCAGGGCTGTCCAGCTTGCGTCCGCCGGCGGACGCTTCAAGATCCAGCGTCGGCAGATAAAGCCCTCGGGCCTGCCTGAGTTCGAACTCGACCGCTTCGCGGTTTTGTGCCGACTGCAGAATTTCCGGATTGGACCTAAGCGCCTCGTCCACAGCCTCCTTCAGGGTCAGAGCGCTCGCCGGCATCACAGCCACAGCACTGAACCCAATCGAAAAACAGCAGGAATAAAAAAGCGACCTAATCATGTTAACCCCAAACGCCTACACCCATGGATTGTCTAGTTACACGGAAGCCGTTGCCGAATCGAGTCGGAAATCACAGATTCTCAAGTAGCGCCTCTACATGCGTGAATTTGTTGCGTTTTTACAACAGCAAAAATTAATTAGATATCTCTAATATTTTATGATACACGCAATTTCTGAATATCATTCTTATCAAAAATCAATATAAAATGCTTAATAAGCATGATGTAGAAACGTTGATACATGATGACAGGAATTTTATAAATAATTTTAACACTTTATAAACTATTTATTACTATATGTTAGCTGATACAGAAAACGCCATACGCAGACTGCATAACCATTTATTCCACTAGTAGTTGCATAAGTTGGAAATCGAACGAATTTCAGCCGGTTTAAACGCACCTCCAAAAAAATGATGCAGACAACAGATTCTTGCAGAATCAGGATCGCTGCAGCCGATATGGGCTGAAATTACGCAAGAAAATGGTCAATAGTGAAAACTTACCGGGAAAAATGCCGGGATCCGCACCGTGCCCCGATGAACTCCGCACTGACTTTGTTCCACCGACCGGAACTATTCTATGCGAATACGAACTCCAGGACTGCACTGAAAGGGCCCGCTCCAACCAAATCCTTGCCGCCAGCGCGCCCACGCACATGGCTGCGACAGACCGTGCCTGGGTACGGATCGTCCAATCAGCCACGGAGAAAGGCTTTGGCGTCGAAGAGGTGTCTGACTATCTGGCACAGTTTATGGCCAAGCAGATCTATCACGGTCGGCCGCGGCCAGCGCGACGGCAAGCACTGAGTTCTCACATCTTCTGGTCGCCGTTGGCCCGAGAAGCTACCAGCTCACATCAAATTTTTCGACGAGATGCGACACCTCAGCTTGCGACAACAGCTTCGGGGAGAGGCCTCGGCACAGGAGGGTGAGTTTTGCCGCTTCCTCCAGCTCCTCCATCGCGTAAACCGCCGCGTCGAGATCCTTGCCGCAGACCACCGGTCCGTGATTGGCCAGCAGCACGGCAGAGCGCTTGCCGAGCAGGCCGCGCACGGCGTCACCCATGGCCGGATCGCCAGGCATGAAATAGGGCAGCAGCTTGACACGGCCGAGCTTCATCACGCTGTAGGCGGTGATCGGCGGGATGACATCGTCCGGGTCGGTTTCCGGCAACACCGACAATACCACCGAATGGCAGGAGTGCAGATGCACCACCGCGCCTGCGCCATGCCGGGTTTCGTAAAAGGCGCTGTGCAGCGGAATTTCCTTGGTCGGCGCGTCGCCGCTGAGCAACTTGCCGGACGGATCAATCAGGCTCATGCGGCCGGGATCGATGAAGCCCATGCTTGATCCGGTCGGCGTGACCAGCAGCCGGCCATCCGACAGCCGCACCGAGATGTTGCCGGAAGACCCATTGGTCAGGCCGCGATCGAACATCGATTTTGCCCAGCGGGCGATCCCGTCCCTTGCCGTGGTTTCCTCGCTCATTGATCCCCCGCAAGTCTTGCCATTGCCGTTGCAAAAAAGTCTTCGTCACCGAAATTGCCCGATTTCAGCGCAATCGCCAGCGCCCGGTCATCGACCCGTAAAGCCGGAACGCCTGCGGCAAGCCGAACCCCGACGCCCAGGGTCCGGGCCTCGATTCCCTTGACCACTGCGCCCGAGGTTTCGCCCCCGGCGGAGACGATACGGGTGACCCCGCGGCGCACAAGTTGTGCGGCGAGATCATGAAAGAGCCCCTCGATCCGCTCCGCCACCACCGACTGACCGTACCGGTCCTGTGCTGCCTTGACCGTTTCCGGCTCGGCCGATGAATAGACCAGCGGAGCATCATGCGTCTGGGCCATCACCCAATCGGCGGCACTTTCCGCAGTGTGCGTGCCGTTCATGATATCGTCGGCGGTCAGTTCCAGCGACGGAGCGGATTGTGTGTAGCTGCTGATTTGCGCCCGCGTGGCCAGCGAGCAGGACCCCGACAGGACAACGCCCCTGCCCGGGACTCCGGTCCAGGTCGACGGACCCGGGCGAAAGCCGAAATTGGCAGGCAGGCCCAGCGCAATGCCCGAGCCACCGCAGAGCAGTTTGCGGCCCTTTGCGGCGGTGCCGATCGTGTAGAGATCGTCATCCTGAATGGCGTCGACAATGAACATGGCCTTCTGCGCCTCAAGGGCAGCAGCCACAGCCGCGGGTCCCATGGAGACTGTCCGGAATGGCACATGCGCTACCGGCCACCCGGTCTGTCTTGCCAGAACGCGGCGGAGATCCGGATCGGTCATCGGTGTCAAAGGGTGGTTCTGCATGCCGCTCTCGCTGAGCAGCCTGTCGGCCACGAAAAGATGCCCCTGATAGACGCTGCGCCCGTTCTCGGGAAACGCCGGGCAGACGATGACCGAGGTTTCGTCCAGCCGCTCGGCCAGTGCCTCCAGCACCGGTCCGATATTGCCCTTGTCTGTGGAATCGAAGGTCGAGCAGACCTTGAAGATGATCTGCTCCGCACCCTGGGCCGTCAGCCAGCCGCAGGCCTTCAATGACTGCTCGACGGCCTCGGCCACCGGCACGGTGCGGGACTTCAGCGAGATGACGGCCGCATCGCAGTCCGGGGAAGCCTCGTCCGGAATCCCGGCCAGCAACAGCGTTTTCATCCCGGCTTCGGCAAGCGTCAGGGCGATGTCCGACGCGCCGGTGAAATCATCCGCGACAACTCCGATCTTCACAACGTGAACTCCCTGACAGGACCCCGGTCGAGCCTGACGGCATAGTCCGGCCCCGCGCACTCGAACAGGCTCATCACCTGCGGGTCATGGCCTGGAATGAGCAGGCTGCGATGGCTGGCGAGCGCCTGGATTTTGTCGAAACCCTCCAGCATGTTCTGCAGATCGACAACGATCGGAAACGGTTTGCGGGCAAACACGTTCTCATAATAGTGCGCCGCGTCCGAGGCGAGGCAGAGCCATCCGGATGCGGTTCGCACCCGCACCGCCTGCAGCCCGCGCGAATGCCCGCCGATGCAATGGACCGTGACCCCGTCGGCCACCTCGCCGTCACCATCATGGAACACCACCCGCCCCGAATAGAGCCGCTTGACCGCCTCGCAGACGTGATCGGCTGAAAACGGCATGCGCAAAGTGTCGTGGCACATGCAGGGTCCGGTGGCGTAGGCCATTTCGGCCGCCTGCAGGTGAATGGTGGCATTTGGAAACTGGCTCAGGCCACCGGCATGGTCGTAGTGCAGATGGGTGACGATCAAGGTGGTGATGTCTTTAGGCTTGAGGCCGATTCCTGCCAGGGCGGCAGCCGGTTCGCGGATGATCGGCCGGCCCCGGCGCCGGGCCTCGGCTTCATCGTAACCGGTGTCGACCAGAATGACCTCATCACCGGATTTCAGCACCCAGATGAAATAGTCCATCTCGTGCGGCTGATCGTGATTGTCGTCGAAGATGAAGCTGTCCTTGCGCGTCCGGCTGTTCCGGTCGGCATATTTCAGCGCATAGACTTCCCAGTTCATTGATGCACCGTGGCGAATGTCCGCACGTCCTTGTCTTCGATCATCGTGCCCACGGCATTGTCGAACCGCTTGTAGTGCGGCGTCTGCCGATGGGCGTCGAAACCGGCCAGGTCGGAATAGACTTCGTAGAGAAACACCGTGTCTGGCTGGTCTGCATCGGTGCAGACATCGAACTGGTGGCACTCGGGCTCGTCCGCCACCGAGGTCCGCGCATTCTCGAGCATCAGCGGCATGAACTGATCCATCAGGCCAGGCTTGATCTTGAACGTCACGACGACAGCAAACATGATTACCTCACTTAGCGGAACAGATGGACCATGGTCATGGAGACCGCGGGAACGTAGGTGACGAGCAGCAGCGCGCAGATCGCTGCAAAATACAGCATCCCCATTCGCCGCGCGATCGACAAGACCCCGACGCCGGATATTCGCGAAGCCACGTAGAGCGTGGCCCCCACCGGTGGCGTGAACAGCCCGACAGCGACATTGCAGGTCATGATCACGCCCAGATGCACCGGATCGATGCCAAAGGCCTGCGCCGTGGGCAGGAACAGCGGCGCCGTCAGCAGGATTGCCGGCACCGGATCGAGCACGAGGCCGAGAACAAGCAGCACCAGATTGACCAGGATCAGAAACACCCATGTGCTTGAAGACAGGTCCTGCACGAAACCGACCAGCACCTGCGGCATCTGCTCGAGCGTGATCAGCCAGCCCAGCACCGTCGTCGCGCCGATCACCACCATCACCGTGGCACTGGTGACGAAGGCGTCGATCATCAGCTGCGGCAGATCCCTGATCCGGAAATCACGATAGATGAAGATTGTCACCACGAGCCCGTAGACAACCGCCAGCGCCGCAGCCTCGGTGGGTGTCACCCAGCCGCTGAAGATACCGCCGAGGATGAGGATCGGCATGAACAGCGCCGGTGCGGTTCCGACAAAGGAGCTCCACAATTCAGCCCGCGTGGTGGTCCGGCCTCCCGGATCGCAGCCGGTGGACTTGCCGACATAGTAGCACACCGCCATGAAGGCGAGCCCGAACATCAGCCCTGGCACCATGCCGGCGAGAAACAGGTCGGCGACCGAGACATTGCCGACAAAGCCGTAGATCAGCATCGGAATCGAGGGCGGAATGATGATGCCGATGGTGCCGGCGGCAGCAACGAGGCCGGCGGCAAACGCCTTGTTGTAGCCTTCCCTTGCCATGTTCTTGATCATCACCGAGCCGATGGCCGCACTGTCGGCGATGGCCGAGCCTGAAATGCCGCCAAAGATCATCGAGGCGCCGACCACCACCATGCCCAGTCCGCCCGGCATGAAGCCGAAAGCCGCCCGGGCAAAGCCGATGATGCGCAAGCCGACGCCGCCGCGGCTCATCAATTCGCCGGCAACGATGAACAGCGGGATGGCGAGGAAATGGTTGGGTTCGACCCCGCCGATGAAATTGAGATAAAGCGCCTGCAGCGGATAGCCCAGGTCAAACACGATGATCGGCAGCACGGCGGTGATGAGGATCGCCCAGACCAGCGGCACACCCAGAAACACGGTGGTGAGGAACACCGCGATGACAAACAGCAAGATCACAGCACGGCTCCCGTGTCGGCGCCATCGACATGATGCGCGAGCGGCGGATCCCGGCGGTCAGGCGGCGAACGCCAGTCATGGAGCATGTTGAACAGATGAAAGATCAGCGACAGCGCGATGCCAACCGGCATCGAGGCATAGAGAAAACCGACCGGCCAATAGAGCACCGTCGTCCGCTGCGCCCAGGTGTGGCTGGAGATCGAATAGCCTTCGACAATCAGGCTCAGCATCATCACCAGAACCACGATGTTGATGGCCGCTGAGAGAAAGCGATGCGCGGCCCGCGGCACGAAGAGCTCGACAATCTCGCTCACACGCATGTGGGCGCCGCGGGCAATCGCAGCGGCGCATCCGAGAAATGTTGTCCAGAGCAGAAGGAAAGCCGTGACTTCCAGCGACCAGGCAAGATCGAAGCCTGCCGCGCCCCTGAGTGTCGCATTGACGAAAACAAGTGTCACGATCGACAGCCCGCCAAGCACGAGGACCATGTCGATCAGGCTGCTGAGAAGACGCAGCGGAAGCGGATAGATTGCCCTGTAGTCCATGCCAAAATCCCGGAGATGGGATCAGGACCCCATGGCCCTGATCCAGGTTTAATCAGAGCGAAACCTATTTCGCCGGCATCATCTCGCGGATCTTGGCGGCATCGGCCAGAACCTTGTCGACGGCTTCAGCGCCATAGACATCGCGCGCCTTGTCATAGACCGATGCGACAGCATCCCGGAACGGACCGATTTCGGGCGTCGAGACCTTGGCGCCAGCCGCCGTCATTTCTTCAAGCTGCGCGTTGACTGAGTTCTTGACCAGATCACGGCTGAACGCGGAAGATTCGGCGGCCGCCTTCCTGAAGGCTTCCTTGTCTTCATCCGAGAAGCTCTGCCAGGTCTTTTCGGACACCGTCAGAGGCAGCGGGCTGTAGACATGGCGCGTCAGGGTGATGTGGGGTGCAACCTCGTAGAAGCGGAGCGACTTGATGGTGTCGACCGGGTTTTCCTGTCCATCGACCGTGCCCTGCTGAATCGCGAGATAGACGTCGGTGATCGGCATCACCACGGTCTGGAAGCCGACGGCCTCCATGGTCCAGCGGATCATGTCGTTCGGAAACACCCGCATCTTCTTGCCGACGGCATCGGCTGGTGAGGTCAGCGGATCCTTGGTCGTGTAGCTGCGGAAACCGGCTTCCCATGTCGCCAGAACCCGGAAGCCAACTTCTGGCAATTTGGCGAATTCGCCCTTGAGCCACTCGGAATTGTCGTAGAACTCCCAGCCCTGCTCATAGGTATCAACCAGGAACGGCATCGCGGTGAGATTGAGCGACGTCAGGTGGGTGGCGTAGGATCCAGTCGCAGAAACTGTAAAGTCTACGCCGCCAAGCTGCAGCTGCTCGATGGCCTTCGGGTCATTGGCGAGCTGGCCCGCGGGGAAGATGCGGACTTCATACCGGCCTTCCGTGTACTCCTTCACCTTCTCGGCAAAAACCTCTGCCGCCGCCTGGCGGGATCCGCCGGGATTGTCAGTGTGGCTGAATTTGAGAACCGTTTGGGCGAATGCGGATGTCGCAAGCGCGCCCATCAAGGCAGTGGTGACTGCTAGCGTCTTAAGCACAGTGTTCATATTGTCCTCCCAGGCAAAAATCAGTGTTGCAATTATTTAACGTATACATTAAAAAATTCATTGTCAAATTTGTTTTGTACGCAGATCCGGCGTTCGGTTGCCGGTCCATCACTCGGGGGAAATCCATGGTCCAGTCATTTGAAATCGCGGTGTTTGAGGGTGACGGGATCGGACCGGAGATCACAGCGCCGACGCTGCGCATTCTCGAAGCGATGGCAAAGTCGCAACAGGATTACCAACTGGCCTTTACCCAGGCGCCGGCTGGCGCCGCGCTTTACGCCGAGACCGGGGAATCGCTGCCCTTTGCTTCGATGGAAACCGCGCGCCGTGCCGATGCCATCCTGCTCGCGGCGATGGGGCTTCCATCGGTGCGCTACAAGGATGGAACCGAGATTTCACCGCAGCTCGATCTCCGGATCGAACTCGACCTGTTCGCCGGCGTCCGTCCGGTCCGCGTCGTTCCCGGTCAGCCGACACCGCTTAAACTGGCAGACGGGCAGACGATCGATTTCGTGCTGATCCGCGAAAGCACCGAAGGCCTGTTTCACTCCAAGGGCAAGGGCGAGGTGACCAGGGACGAGGCCCGCGAAACGCTGCTGATCACACGCAAGACCAGCGAGAAACTGTTCCGCTTTGCCTTCGACTATGCTCAGCAGCGCAAGCAGTCGGGCACCGGCAAAGGCCGGGTCACCTGCGTCGACAAGGCAAACGTCTTTCGCGCCTTCGCCTTCTTCCGCGAGATTTTCGACGGCGTGGCCAAGGAGTATTCCCACCTGACCGCCGATCACGCCTATGTCGATGCGACCGCCTTGTGGATGGTTGAAAAACCCTGGCTCTTCGACGTCATGGTAACGGAAAACATGTTCGGCGACATCCTGTCGGATCTCGGGGCCGGCATCATGGGAGGGCTCGGCCTGGCTCCGTCAGCCGATATCGGGCACGATCATGCGGTGTTCCAGCCCTGCCACGGCTCGGCTCCGGATATTGCCGGCAAGGGTGTGGCCAATCCATTTGCCATGATCCTGTCAGCCGCAATGATGCTTGACTGGCTCGGCACAAAGCACAAGATCGAGACAATGGTTTCCGACGGGGCGCGGTTGCGCGACGCTGTCTATCAGGTCGTTGCCAACGGGCGCATGCTGACGCGTGATCTGGGGGGCGATAGCGGCACGCAGGCAGCGGCAAACGCGGTGCTGGAACAGATAACGGCAAAGGGATAATCGTGGACAAGAGCTTACGCGTCGCCTGCCTGGGTGCGGGATATTTCAGCCAGTTTCACCACGACGCATGGGCGCGGATAGAAGAGGCCGAACTGGTCGGCATCGCCGACCGCGACCTCGAGAAGGCGCGGCAAACCGGCCACCCGGCCTTCGACCGGCTCGAGCACCTGCTTGAGGCCACATCGCCGGACCTGCTCGACATCATCGTGCCGCCCCAAACCCACCTGGAAGCGATCAGGACCGCACTTGACCACGGCGTCAGGGCAATCATCTGCCAGAAGCCGTTCTGCGCGTCACTCGAGGAAGCCCGTACAGCGGTCTCTCTCGCGCAAGAAGCGGGCGTTCCGCTGATCGTGCACGAAAACTTCCGGTTCCAGCCCTGGTACCGCGTCATGGCCCGCGCACTTGCCGCAGGCGATATCGGCGATGTGCACCAGCTGACCTTCCGGCTGCGAACCGGCGACGGACAGGGGCCGGAAGCCTATCTCTCGCGCCAACCTTATTTCCAGGCGATGGAGCGGTTCCTGGTGCATGAGACCGCGGTGCACTGGATCGACACTTTCCGGTTCCTGCTCGGCGATATCCGCGCGGTCTATGCCGATTTGCGCAAGATGAACCCGGTGATCGCCGGAGAGGATGCCGGCTACATCATTTTCGATTTCGACCAGGGTGTTCGCGCAATCTTCGACGGCAACCGTCATCTCGATCACGCAGCCGAAAACACCCGCACCACGCTGGGTGAGGCGCTGCTGGAAGGCACTCGTGGAACCATCACCCTGTCCGGCAACGGTTCGGTCGCACTGCGCGCGTTTGGCGAGACCGGCAGCCGCACCCTGCTTGAACCACAAGACTGGTGCGGCTTTGCCGGTGATTGTGTGTTCGAGCTTCAAAACCACGTCATCCACGGGCTGTTGGGAAAACGCGATTTCGAAAATACCGCAGCCGAATACCTTCGTGTTATAGAGGTGGAGCAAGCGATCTACCGCTCAGCCAAAGAGGGTCGGAAACAAGGGGTCTAGCGTGTCCGTGGAAGCAAAATCAAAGTCTCACAGCATTCGGGCGGTGGATGCGCTCAGAGCCTTGATCTTTGCGGGCGAACTGCCTCCGGGCTCGGACCACCTCGAGAGCGAGCTCGCCGAAAAACTCGGCATGTCGAGAACACCGGTGCGGGAAGCGACCCTGGTGCTGGAATCCCAGGGATTGCTGGAGGTCCGCCCGCGCAAGGGTGTCCGGATTTCGGCGCTGTCGGCGGATGACATGCGCGAAATCTACGAGGTGCTGACCGAGCTCGAGAGCCTCGCCGCCTCGCTCGCCGCAGAGGCGCATTATTCCGAGCAGGACCTGTCCCGGCTGAAATCCGCGACCCTCGAAATGGAAGCCAGCGTGGAAGCCGATGACCGCGAGGGCTGGGCCAGCGCGGACGCGGCCTTTCACGACGAACTTGTCCGCCTGGGCGGCAACAGGCGGATCCAGACAATCGTGTCCAATTTCAACGACCAGGTCAGACGGGCACGGGCCATGACGCTGCACATGCGGCCGATGCCGAGAAAATCCAACGAGGATCACCGCGCCCTCTACGAGGCCATAGCCAGGGGGGACGCCAAGGCGGCCAGAGAGATCCACTGGCGGCACAGGACCGAGGCCAAGGACATGCTGATCAAACTTCTCAACCAGCACGGTCTGCGCCGGGTGTGAATTGGCACGTGTTGCGACCGTCAGAAAACGCCGTGTCCGATCGAGTTTCAGGATTTTAAGGAGAAATGGCGCGCCCGAAAGGATTCGAACCTCTGACCCCCAGATTCGTAGTCTGGTGCTCTATCCAGCTGAGCTACGGGCGCGCGCTGCAGGTGTCGTTTGCCTGCGAGGCGTTCTCCTAAAACGGACTGCGGGGGATTGCAAGCGGATTTGAAGAAAAAAGCGACGGCTGTGGATTTAATGCGGAGCATGCCGGGGCGAGCGGCAGGTCTGGGGCTTTGGCAGTTGAAAGCAAATGGCTAATGCATGTGATCCGCAACTGTTTCATGCGGGACGCTCCAGCCCGCAGCTGCCACCATCTTGTGACGTCCGGGCGACGCCGAATGTGATCGTGCCGCCCGTTTGCGGCTGGGTTGGCCGGCTGAAAGCCGATTGTACCTTCACGCTGCTGAGAGGCGCTCCCGTTTCGCGAAGGCTGCGCAGGGCCTGCTCCTGGAGAACAATGCAAGCCTCGGCGCAGGCAAAAGCCATCGCCCCGAAGGGGCTTCAGGCGCGGGCGCGGAACTTGTCGAGCGGCACCGGCTGGTCGGGCAGTTCGATCCGGAAAGCTGTGCCCTGGGTGACCGTCTCGTCAAGCGAGATGGTGCCGCCATGGGCGATGACCAGTTCGCGGGCGATGGCCAGCCCGAGACCGGTGCCGCCGGAGCGGGCCGAACCGCGGAATGGCTGGAACAGGTTCTCGCGCGCCTTGGCGGGAAGTCCCGGCCCGGTGTCGGCAACGCGGATCTCGACCACCAGACCCTGGCGGCGGGCGGAGAAGGTAATGCGGCGCACGATGGCGTCGTCATCGCTTGCATCAGCCTCGAGCGCCTGCACGGCGTTGCGCGCCAGATTGTAGATGACCCGGAACAGCTGCTCGTTGTCGGCTTCGATCTCGATGTCCTCGTCCATGTCGAGAATGAAGCTGATATCGGTGCTGGTCTCTTCGACGATAACGTCACGGACTTCGCCGGCAAGCACGGCCAGATTGATGAAGCGGCGGCGGGGAGCCGCCTCGCGCGCCTTGCCATAGGCAAGGACCTCGCTGGAATAGGAGACCGCGCGGTCAATCGTGCGCAGCAGCTTGGGCGCGAACCGCTTGACCAGCGGGTCGTCAATCGTTGCCAGACGGTCCGACATCAGCTGCGCCGAGGTCAGGATGTTGCGCATGTCGTGATTGATCTTGGACACGGCAAGGCCGAGGTCGGCCAGGTGGCGCTGTTCCTTCAGGGTTTGCTGCAAGCGCGTCTGCATGGCGGCAAGGTGGCCCTCTGCCGCCGTCAGCTCATCCCCGGCAGGGGCCGGCACAATAATGTTGTTGGGGTTTTCCGGATCCTCGGAAAAGGCCTGCATGTTCTCCGTCACCCTTTGCACCGGACGCAGCAGCAGGCGGGTGATGGAGAAGAACATCAGCCCCGCAGTGATCATAGAGATCAGCACAGAGAGAAAGAACACGTTGCGGCCGTAGATCAGCATGGCATGACGGAGATTCTTGTCCTCCAATACCAGATCGATGATCATGTCCGGGTTGCCATTGACCGGGCCATAGACGCGGATCACCCGGTCGCCGCCAAACAGGATCGTGTCGAAGGCATCAATGATGGCGTCCAACGGCGTGACCTCGGCCAGATTGTACTGATGGGTGACAACCGGCGGCATGTCAGCCACCGCAATCATGCGCGACATGCCGTCCTTGCGCAGCACGATGGCCTTGGTCCCCGTGGCCATGACCGTATCATTCTGGATCACCCTGGGCAGGGCCATCTCGGTCACGCCCTCGAGCACCACGGCGGCACCAGCGGCAATGTTGAGCCTGCTATCAAGCCAGCGAAGCCTGGTGTTGGCGACAGAAGGCACGAAGATCAGGACTTCGGCGATCATGACGAAAAGCACCGTCAGCCAGAACAATTTTCCGGTCAGGCTTCGCGGCTTCGGCTTCCACCACGGAATCGTCTCTGCCTCGGTCTTCATGTCCACCATCGTCCACCCTCCGCGCTTGCCAGCCTGCTATCCGAACCGCCTCAGAAAGCGCACGATCCAGCGCACATATGGTTTGCGCGTCATGGGAATGTAATAGGAGACCGCCGCGCGCTTTCCAATCTCGGCCATCGTTGGATAGGGAGGGACATAGCCGCGCACATCTTTCAGCGTCAAACCATTGGTCACGGCGAGCGCCCAAATGTTGATCATTTCGCCAGCCCCGGCACCGGCGATCGAGACGCCGAGAATGCGTGCCTTGCGGTCGACCACCATCTTGATCAGGCCTTTCGTCTTGCGTTCGGCCTGGGCGCGGTCGTTCTCGGCATAGGGCCAGCGCAGGATCGAAATCCGGCCGCCATGGCGCCGGGCCGCCTCCTCCTCGCTCAAGCCGACATGGGCGAGCTCGGGATCGGTGTAGGTTGCCCAGGGGATGATGTCGCGGTTTTCCTTGGCCGGCACCCGGAACAGGATCTGCTGCACCACCAGGCCGGCATGATAGCCCGCGACATGGGTGAACTGCAGGCCGCCCGCGACATCGCCGATCGCATAGATGCGCTTGTTGGATGATCTGAGATTGGCGCCGACCTTGATGCCGCGCCGGTCATGCTCGACGCCGGCCGCATCGAGCCCAAGCCCTTCGACATTGGCGAGACGGCCAACGGCCACCAGCACATCGGAGCCATCGACGAAGCCCTCGCCGGCATCGCTTTCATAATGGACCCGGACCCCGGTCTTGCCGCGCTTTTCGACCGAGGTGACCTTGGATCCCTCGTGGATGGTGACGCCCTCGGCACGGATGTTCTCAAGCACGATCGCGGCCAGTTCCGGGTCGTCCTTGCCAAGCGCCTTCTCGCCTTCGAGAACCGTGACCTCGGCGCCAAGCCTGCGGTGGGCCTGGGCCATCTCCATGCCGATCGGGCCACCGCCGATGATGATGAGATGTTTGGTTGCACGGGTACGGTCGAACAGTGTCTCATTCGTGAGATACTCAACCGTGTCTAGACCGGGGATTGGCGGCACGAAGGCCGAAGAGCCGGTGGCGACGACATAACGCCGGGCGCGGATCTCGGTCTCGCCGGCCATCAGCGTGGTCTTGTCGACAAAGCGGGCCTCGGCCTCGATCACGTTGACGCCCATGGCGCGGAACCGCTCCACCGAATCATTGGGGGCAATGGCACCAATGACCGAGTGGATGTGATCATGGACTTTACCGAAATTGACCTTCACCTCGCCTGCAGTGACGCCAAAGGAGGGCGCCTCCCTGATGGCGTGGGCATGCTTTCCCGCAGCAATCATCGCCTTGGACGGCACGCAGCCGTAATTGAGGCAATCGCCGCCCATCTTGCCCTTTTCAACAAGAACCACATCAACGCCGAAGGAGGCGGCGGCGGCTGCAACCGAGAGGCCACCGGAGCCGCCGCCAATGATGCAGATGTCAGGGGTCAAAGGGCTGCTCATGGCACTGTCTTTCCAATAAGGGGGCCCGCGACGGGCCGAGGCGGCGCGCCGGGGTCAGGACCGGGCGCGAAACTTGCGGACTATGGTGGGGATTGCCGCGACGATTGCAAGCCCGAGGAAGGCAATGGTGATTTCGGGCGTGACCAGATCGGCAATCGATATCTCGCGGCCGGCAGCGGCGACGATGACGCTGTCGAGCCCCTGCCCCAGCCAGGTGTAGGCGAAGGTGCCTGGAATGATGCCGAGAAAGGTCGCAGCGACATAGGTGCGCAGCTTGATGTCGAAAAAGGCAGGCGCAATGTTGACGACGAAGAACGGAAACACCGGGGCCAGGCGCAGCACGAGGAGGTAGCCGAAAGCGTCCTCGGCAAAGCCGTCGGCCAATCTCGCGGCGAAAGGCCCGGCACGCTTGCGCAACACATCGCCGAAAGCCGAGCGCGCGGCGAGGAAGATCGTTGCAGCACCGGTGGTGGCGGCAAAGACCGTGACGACGCCGCCGATGAACCAGCCGAACACGAAGCCCGCGAAAATCGTCAGGATCGAGGCTGCCGGGAAGGCAAACGCGACGGCGAGCGCATAGAGAACAAAGTAGCCCAGGATCGAGGCAAGGCGATGCTCCGCCACGAAGGCCTTGAGCGCATCACGCTGCTCGGCAAGAACGGAAAGCGAAAGGTAATCCTGAAGGCCGGCTGCATAGGCTGCAACCAGACCAGCCACAATGATGGCCAATGGCAGGAACCGCCGCCAGGTCAGCGGCCGGCACGCTTCCGTCGCCGTTTCGCAAGGGCATGCCACGGGATCGTCGATTTGCCCTGATCGGGAATGCGAAGTCATGCCGGTTCTCCAGGTTCGGTGCTGCAATCGTGCGACCGCAACGGGGTATGCCCCATCAATAGCGAAATCCAGCCGGGGCGACCAATGACAATGCCTCGCCAATTCCCAATCCCGCGTGAGACTGAAGCCGGAAAACCTCACGGCGGCGTGAACTCCATGTCATCCGCGCTACAGCGCGTTGATGCTCCAGTCATAGTCGTAGCCGGAGATGGAGGCGGCTGCAATTTCGGCTGCCTTTTGCGGCGTGGCGAAAGCCATCCAGTGATCCTTCAGCCTGCCCTTGCCGCCGAAATCGCGCGCATACCAGGAATAGATTTTGGAGGCGGTGATGCGCCCCCCGTCGACCTTCACGCCGCGGGGGTGATTGACATAGGCGACCGCGTTCTGGCGCAGCAGAGCGTCGACATTTGCTCCGGTGAAGGCGATGGCGGCGAGGTTGGGGCAGGAATAGGAGGCGCAGTTGAGCCCGTAATGGGACATCGGGTCATTGAAAAGGGCGCGGACGATCTCGTGTTCCACGTCATCGAGCGACAGCGCCGTGGCATTGACCGTCATCAGTTTGGCCTTCCACGGCCCGGAGCCGAAGAGGAACGAACCGCCGAGATTGATCTTCTTGATCGAACTGACCGGATAGGCGTCCGCCACCACCTCCAGCGTCTTGGCATTGTAGAGGTTGATCCAGAAGGCATGCGCCTCGCTAGGGGACAGGGACACCGGATCGGTTGCTTCCAGCGAGGCGATATAGCTGCGCAGGGCCGGGAGATTGGAGCTGACGCCGGAATAGTCGACCCGGTTGTAGCCCTTGGCATCAGGTTTGACATGGGCTCTGAGCAACGCATCGAAAGCGGAATGATCCACGGCCGCCTGCCCTTTTGGCCGGAACCCGGTCAGGGCGGCGGAGGCTGCAAGCGGCTTCAGAGCCATCGCGGCCGCCAGGCTGGCAGATCCGGCAATCAGGGTTCGGCGGTCGAGGTTCATGGCTTGAGATCTCCCGGGCTCTATTCTGTGCGAAATGTTGAGCAAGGACTTGGCGCAGGGCGGGGCCTGAGGCAACCGCAACAGGCCCGATGTCACCGGCTTGTGAACCGACGTGACCGGGGACCCGCTCTTGAGCGCCGTTGCAAGGCGGAGTGGCGGGCTGATACAGAGAACGGATCGACACCGCGGCACAGGCGAAACCGGGGCGGCTCATTGACTTTTGCCCGGGATCGCGCCTATAAGCCGCTCGTCCGTGGAAGCTTCCGGTTTCCGGGAGCGTGTTTTGACGGACTGAACACCCTAAACCAAGATGTTCCAAGAAGGGCCGCACACCGCGGTATTAAAATAAATGCCAAAGCGTACTTACCAACCATCCAAGCTTGTTCGCAAGCGCCGTCACGGTTTCCGTGCACGTATGGCTACCAAGGGCGGCCGCAAGGTCATCCAGGCTCGCCGCGCCCGCGGGCGCAATCGTCTGTCGGCTTAATCGCTGACGACGGGCCCGCGAAGGACTACGATCGCGTGGCACAGGACGATACCATCAAGAAACCCGGGCGGCTTAAAAACCGGCCGGATTTTCTCGCCGTGCAAAAGGGCAAGCGCCTGCGCGGACCTTATTTCCTTCTGGAAACCCTCGACCGGGGCGACCCCGACCAGGCCCCGCGCATCGGCTTCACGGTGACCAAGAAGCAGGGCAACTCGGTGGAACGCAACCGGATGCGCCGACGCCTCAGGGAAGTGGTGCGTCACATGGCAGGGGTTCCATTCAAGCCCGGACATGACTATGTGGTGGTCGCGCGCAGGGATACGCTGAGCGCGCCTTTTGACGGACTGGTCACCGCGCTCACCGAGCGGGTGAACGATTCTGCCAGAACGAAACGACCCCAGCACGCGCGCGCCGACACTGACCGGCGCTCCGGACAACACCAGAACACCAGGCCGTAGCTGCCTGAACATCAGGATTGATTGATGGAAAACAATCGCAATTATTTCGTCGCAATTCTTCTGTCGGTGCTTGTCCTTGTGGCCTGGCAATTCCTCTATGTTTCTCCCAAGATCGAACGCGAGCGCGTGGCCGCTGAAGCGCTGCAGGCCGAGCAAGCGGCCCAGGCACCGGCGACCTCGACCGGCAACACGACAACGCCCGGCGTGAGCGGAGCGGCGCCCGGCGGCGACGTGGCCATTCCCGGTTCGACGACACAGGCTGCCGGCCTGACGCGCGAAGAGACCGTCGCCCAGACCGGCCGCATCGCCATCGACACACCGTCGCTTTCGGGCTCGATCAATCTCTCCGGCGCGCGCATCGACGATCTGCTGCTCAAGGAATACCGCCAGACCATCGATCCCACGAGCCCGAACATCACGCTGTTCAGCCCGGCGGCCATGGCTGACGGCTATTTTGCCGAGGTGGGTTTCATCGCCGATGCCCAGTCCGGCCCGGCGCCTGGCCCCAATACCGTCTGGACCGCTGCTGCTGGTCAGACCCTGACCGAATCCTCCCCGGTCACACTGACCTATGACAATGGCGAAGGCATGATCTTCACCCGCGTCATTTCGGTCGATGAGCATTATCTCTTCAGCTTCGAGGACACGATTTCCAACTCCGGCGATGCCGCCGCATCCGTTGCCGGCTACGGCCGCGTGACCCGGTTCTTCAAGCCACAGACCGAAGGCATCTACGTTCTGCATGAAGGCCTGGTCGGCGTCATCGGTGAAGAGGGACTGCAGGAAATCGATTATTCCGATGTCGAGGACACCCCGGTCATCGCCCATGCGAAAGCAACTGCCGGCTGGATGGGCATCACCGACAAGTACTGGGCTGCAGCGCTTATCCCGCCGCAGGGTGCAGGCTTCGAGACCCGTTTCGCTCACTTTACCGATGGCCGCGCACGTTACCAGTCGGACTTCAAGACCGATTCGATGGCGATCGCACCCGGCGGCAGGGTGACTTCGAGAACGCTGGTGTTTGCCGGCGCCAAGGAAGTCCCGGTGATCGAGGGCTATCAGTCGCAGTTCGATATCCTCAATTTCGACCTGATGATCGACTGGGGATGGTTCTACTTCATCACCAAGCCGATGTTCTGGCTGATCGACTACCTCTACAAGCTGTTCGGCAATTTCGGCGTTGCAATCCTGGCGACGACCGTGGTGGTCAAGCTGATCTTCTTCCCGCTGGCCAACAAGTCCTATGTTTCGATGGCCAACATGAAGAAGGTGCAGCCGAAACTGGAAGAGCTCAAGGCCAAGCACGGCGACGACAAGATGGCGCTGCAGCAGGGCATGATGGAGCTCTACAAGAAAGAGAAGATCAACCCGGTGGCCGGCTGCTGGCCGGTGCTGCTCCAGATCCCGGTGTTCTTCGCGCTCTACAAGGTGCTCTACATCACCATCGAAATGCGTCACGCGCCGTTCTTCGGCTGGATCCAGGACCTATCCGCGCCGGATCCGACCTCGCTGTTCAACCTGTTCGGCCTGCTGCCCTATGACGTGCCATCGTTCCTGATGATCGGCGTCTGGCCGCTGATCATGGGCCTGACCATGTTCATCCAGATGCGCATGAACCCAACGCCTCCGGATCCGACCCAGGCGATGATCTTTACCTGGATGCCGGTGGTCTTCACCTTCATGCTGGCGACATTCCCGGCCGGTCTGGTGATCTACTGGGCCTGGAACAACACCTTGTCGGTGCTGCAGCAGGGCGTGATCATGAAGCGCCAGGGCGCCAAGATCGAGCTGTGGGACAATCTCAGGGATCTGTTCAAGCCCAAAGCCAAGAAAACCTGACCGGTACGAGAGAGGCGGTGCGATGACCCAACTGTCCGCAGACCCGGCCATGCAGGCCGCCAAGGAACTCTCCGCCACGCTGTTCGGCAAGCCGTGGGTGTTCATCCGCGGCGTGCCGTCACTCAAGTTCCTGCCGCCAGAAGGCCCTCCAGAGATTGCCTTTGCCGGCCGCTCCAATGTCGGCAAGTCGTCGCTGATCAATGCACTTGTCGGCGTCAACGGTCTGGCTCGGACATCCAACACGCCGGGCCGGACGCAGGAGCTGAACTATTTCGTGCCGTCCGGCTATTCCGGCGACGAGGGCGACCTGCCGCCGATGGCGCTGGTCGACATGCCGGGCTACGGCTATGCCAAAGCTCCGAAGGATCAGGTCGACCTGTGGACCAAGCTGGTGTTTGACTACATGCGCGGCCGGTCGACGCTGAAGCGGGTCTATCTGCTGATCGACAGCCGGCACGGGTTGAAGAAAAACGACGAAGGCGTGATGGACCTGCTCGACAAGGCGGCGATGTCCTACCAGATCGTGCTGACCAAGACCGACAAGATCAAGGAAGCCGGTGTGCCGCGGCTGATGTCGGAAACCGTGGCCGCGCTGAAGCGCCGGCCTGCGGCCTATCCGGAAATCATCGCCACATCGTCTGAAAAAGGCTCCGGCATCGCGGATCTGCGGACCGCGATCGCACTGGCGATCACGGTGTAAGGAATAGCCGCGCGTTCAGTCAAACGCACGGCTCTCATTCATTCCGAAACCGGTGATTGGTCTTCAGGCGGCTTCAGCCGGCTTGAAGGTCAAGGCGAAGCCGTTGATGCAATGGCGCTTGCCTGTCGGTGGCGGCCCGTCATCGAAAATGTGCCCAAAATGACCGCCGCAGCGGCGGCAATGCACTTCCGTGCGAACGGAAAACAACGAGCGGTCCTCCTTGGTGCGGACCGCATTGTCTTCGGCCTGCCAGAAGCTGGGCCAGCCGGTGCCGCTGTCATACTTGGTTTCAGAGGAATAGACCGGCAGGTCGCAACCGGCGCAATGGAACATGCCCTTGCGCTTTTCGCCGTTGAGCGCACTGGTGAAGGCCCGCTCCGTGGCTTCCTCGCGCAGGATGGCAAATTGCTGCGGTGTCAGTTTCGCTTTCCACTCGGCCTCGCTGAGCATGACCTCGAATTCGCCTTCGGTTGCCGTTGCAGGGCTCCAGCGACCGAACAGCGACAGGGCAACTCCGGCAACTCCGGCCGTCAACAGCGCGCGGCGGCTCATTTCTGTCCTGGTTGTCATCGTGTCTCTCCTGTTGGTGATGCAAGGCTAGGCCATCGGGTGACGAAGCGCCAAGCACATGTCTTCACTTGGCCGTGAATTGCCTCCCGCCCATAAAGAGCGGGAGGCTGGCCGGCACGCCGCATTTTCGATGCAGGGGCTGCGACGTGGCCGGACATCAGGCAGGGCCTCGAAAGGCTTGCGCTCTGCTTCAGCCCTTGGGCAGAAGAACCTTGTCGATGACGTGGATGACGCCATTGGACTGATCGACATCGGCGATGGTGACATTGGCCACGCCACCGGTCTCGTCCTCGATCATGATCTTGTCGCCCTGATAAGTGACGTTGAGCATGCAGCCGCCGACGGTCTTGACCGGGTGCGCACCGCCATCATCATCAACCATTTTCATGATTGCGTCCGACATCGCGTCAGCAGCAACCACGTGACAGGTCAGGACTTTGGTCAGCTGATCCTTGTTCTCGGGCTTGAGCAGCGTGTCGACGGTGCCGTCCGGCAGGGCGGCAAAAGCGTCATTGGTCGGCGCGAAGACGGTGAACGGACCTTCGCCCATCAGGGTGTCGACGAGACCCGCAGCCTTGACGGCAGCAACCAGTGTGGTGTGATCGGCAGAGTTGACGGCGTTTTCGACGATGTTCTTGTCGGGGAACATTTCGGCGCCGCCGACCATCTTGTTGCCACCATGGCTGGCGGCGTAGGACAGGCTCACGCCTGCGAGAAGAACAGCGGTGGCGGCAATGGAGCGAAGAGTATTTTTCATAGTTCAGCCTCTTTGTCGTTTGCAGGCCGGGTTATCCGGGCCTTTGCTCAACCCGCCGCATCTTGATTGCGGCGGTTAAAGAGGAAGACGGAGGCTGTTCGATTATAGTTTCAGGTTGGCCGAATTAATTTTTCGACAGTGAACCCGACAACACCACGGGGCCGGTCGCGACGCCGGTGGGTGACCCACCCAGCGGCTCGACACTGACAGCCAGAAGCGCGCCATCGGAGATCTGCTGGACCAGCGGCTGATCAAGAACCAGACGACCACCATCAGAAGGCACCAGCCCGAGCGACACCGGCGCGCCCTCGCCCGGCACCAGCCACAATTCAAGCGACTTGCCGTCATCGGGAGAAAACGCAGCTGGCGTGATGGTAAAGGCGCCCTCAGCCGGGTCGAGTGCTGCGATCAAGCCGACAGAACTGCCCGGCGCGCCGAGTTCGGCGACAAGGGCCGGGGCAGACCCCGGTGTTTGCTGCTCGACAAGATTGCCGGAATAGATGCCGAACGCCGCGGCGGCGGCCAGCGATGCGAAAGCCAGCCCGCGCCAGAACACCAGCGAGCCCCACAGACCGCCGGCGGGTTTCGCCGCCTCGGCAAACAGCCGCGCATCAACCCGCGCCTTGACGCCCTGCGGCGGTGTCTGCGGCTGGTAGGCTTCGTCAAGATGCGCCAGGTCTGTCTGCCAGGATGCGACGAGCGCTGCGAAACCGCTGTCGCGCGCCATCCGCTCCTCGACCTTGCGGCGCTCGGACATCGGCAGCACGCCTAGCACGTATTCGCCGGCAAGCGCGTTGTCGTCGGGTCTATGCGTACCGGTGCTCATCGGCTCATGCACTCTCTCAGTTTGATCAGGCTGCGGCGCAGCCAGGTTCGCATCGTGTTGAGCGGCACGGCATGTTGCTCGGCCAGCTCCTGGTAACTCAGTCCCTCCACATAGGCAGCCACCACAGCGGTAGCCCTGTCAGCGTCCAGCTCGGACAGGCAGGTGTCAATGCGGCGGCTTTCTCCGCTCAAGACAGCCCTGGCTTCCGGGTCCGGGGCAGCGTCGGCAACCTCGGGCGCCTCATCATACTCCAGCGTCGCAGGCTGGCGCGCCCTGATCAGATCAATCGCCTGATTGCGGGCGATGGTGACCAGCCAGGCCATGGCAGAGGCCTGCCCGACGCGAAAGCTGCCCGCGCGCCGCCAGATCCGGACGTAGACCTCCTGAAGCGCATCCTCGGCCTGCGCCCTGTCCTTGAGAATACGGAGGGCGACGCCAAAAAGTTTCGCACTGGTTTGCGAATAGAGCGACGAAAACGCCACCCGGTCGCCCAGTGCGGTGCGCGCGATCAATCCAGAGAGTTCATCTTGGCTCATGTTGGAATAGGTGTCCCCGCTTATCGGATCCGTCAGTATCAGCTTTGCGGCCCCATCGCACCTATTACGGCAAAATGCGGCGATTGGATGCCACAATCATTGAAGCCGTGACAGATTGCGGCTAAACAGCGCCGGAGCTTTTGCCTCTTGTGCTCATGCGAACCGGGACGCCACGCCAATGTCTGACACTCCTAATGACGATGCCGCAACCCAGGCTCGCCTTCTCGCAGAAGCACTGCCATTCATGCAGCGCTATGAAAACAAGACCGTGGTGGTGAAATATGGCGGCCACGCCATGGGCAACGCGGCCCTCGGCAAGGCCTTCGCGCAGGACATAGCCCTGCTCAAGCAATCCGGCGTCAATCCGATCGTGGTGCATGGCGGCGGGCCGCAGATCGCGGCCATGCTGAGCAAGATGGGCATCGAGTCCCGTTTCGAAGGCGGGCTGCGCGTCACCGATGCCAAGACGGTCGAGATCGTCGAAATGGTGCTGGCCGGATCGATCAACAAAGAAATCGTTGCGCTGATCAACGCCGAGGGCGAATGGGCCATCGGCTTGTGCGGCAAGGACGGCAACATGGTCTATGCCGAAAAGGCGCACAAGACCATGATCGACCCCGATTCCAATATCGAGCGGGCGCTCGACCTGGGTTTTGTCGGCGAACCGGTGGAAGTCGATCGGACGCTGCTGGACCTGCTGGCCAAGTCCGAGATGATCCCGGTCCTGGCTCCGGTGGCGCCGGGCCGCGACGGCCATACCTACAACATCAACGCCGATACATTTGCCGGCGCCATTGCAGGAGCCGTCGAGGCTTCACGGCTTCTGTTCCTGACCGATGTGCCGGGGGTTCTCGACAAGAACGGCAAGCTGATTGACGAGCTGACCGTCACCGAAGCCCGCGCGCTGATTGCCGACGGCACGATTTCGGGCGGCATGATCCCCAAGGTGGAAACCTGCATCGAGGCGATCGAGCGCGGCGTCAAGGGTGTGGTCATCCTGAATGGCAAGACCGCGCATGCGGTGCTGCTGGAATTGTTCACAGCCCACGGCGCAGGAACCTTGCTGGTTCCCTGACACCCCGAAAAAACGCCGTCATCTTCTGCTCAACAGCTGCTCACCTGGGCGGTGCATTTGGTCGCACCGGGAACATCACCGGACAGGTTTGGTGCCAACCCGGTGGCGCCAAGTCCCCGGCCAAAACGACGGGATTGGGCCGTGAAGGCATCACGCGAATTCGGATCGAGAATGGCAATCGGTGCCGTGATCGCCATACCTGCTGCAGAACCGACCGTGTCGGTCAGCGTCAGTGCAGATGCTCCCAGTTCCGTGCCAAGCCCGATGTCCTGGTCAGTGACCGTCTGACCGGCGATCAGGCGCTGACCGAGCAACCTGACCACTTCCGGGCTCTCGGCAAATTTGGAGTGGTTGAGCCGGTCACCGACCTGGAGTGCCGACAGGTCGAGAACCGTGATGCCGGCATTCTCGAGACCTTCGCGATAGACCGGGTTACTGATATCGATCTGACCGAGCCTGTCGACATTGCCTGAAATTCGGCGCGACAGCGTCAACGCCCGGTCATCCTTGGACACGAAGATTGTAAACTTGGGACGGTTCGGTCCCATGTCGGCAATCTGCTGACGGAAAACATCGACATCGAGATCGGGAGACGCAAGGATGACGTCGGTGATCTTGGGCGCAATTTCCCCATTGCGGATCGCCATCTGCCTGAGAGACTCGACCGTCAGCCAGGTGCCCATGGAATGGGCCAGAATGGTGATCTCCTTGATCTCCGGCACCGCGACTGCGCTTGTCAGAAGGGTTTCAAGCGCCGATCGCGAGTAATTGGTGCTTTCCTTGTCATAGCCATAGTCAAACACCGACCCGCGCGATGGCCAGGTGAACATGACCGGTGTGGCGTCAGTCTTGCTGTCATGGGCAATCTGGGCAAATCGGTAAACCGCACTCTCGTAGCGCGTGTTGAAGCCATGAACGAAGAGGAGAACACGTCCGGAAGGCGACCTTTGTTGATCGTACCACGCCTGCACTTCCTGAACGGAACCAAATTGCCGGGTCGAAATGGTCGCAAAGTCCGTTGAGGGGTCGGCGGGCAAGCGCTTGGGCCATTGCACCTCGCCGATCTTGCGCTCGCTGTCCGGTGGGATCGAGACCACGATTTCGTTGAAATCGATCTGGGGGCCGCGCTCGCCGGAGTAGAGCAGCCCCGGATCGTCCGATGGAGCACGTGTGGTGGCGACCAGGATGGAGGTTTCAGTCGCGTTTGGTTCAGTCTGAGCCACCGGAGCCAGAACGCCTTCAGGCAGGCCTGCGCAGCCACCCAGTCCCATGCCAAGCGACATTGCCACAGCCAGGATCCTTCTGCGGAACGCAGGCGATGATGACGTCATCAATGGGGCATGGGAAACAGGCATGGGACGGGTCCGATCAGAATCAGCGACAAGCAGCTTGCGCCTGTCATTCCTGCCGCCAGTCAGACCAGCAGCAGGACCAGTATACCAGCAACAATGAATATGCAGCCGAAAATTTCAACCTTGTTGACGTGTTCCCGAAACACCAGCACCGAGGAGGCGAAGGTGAAGATCATCTCCACCTGAGCCAAGGCCTTGACGGCAGCAGCTGTTTGCAGGGTCATGGCCATGAACCAGCCGAAGGATGCCGTGGCACCAACCAGGCCGACCAGGGCCGAGATTTTCCATGCGGCGCGGACACGGGAAAGCTCACCCGGCGCCCGGAACCACATCCAGACCAGCATGATCAGTGACTGCAGCACGATGGCGACCAGCAGCGTAAACGCCGCCTGCATCATGAAATTCGGACCATCCAGCGACAGCGAGGCCCCGCGATAGCCCACGGCGGCAATTCCGAAAAAGGCTCCCGACGCCAGCCCCAGAGCCGAGGTACGGGAAAACACCGATCGCAGCAGCGCCGGGGTGCCGGCAGCCGAGCGGGCAACGGAGATCAGCACCACGCCGACAAGGCTGATGGCAATGGCTAAAAGCGTGCCTGCATTGAGCCGGTCGCCGAGGAATATCAGACCGAACAGGGCTGCCTGGGCCGGTTCGGTGCGGGAATAGGCGGTGCCGACGGTAAAATTGCGATGGCTGAACATCTGGATCAGCAAGGCCTGGCCGCCGATCTGCGCCAATGCAGCGACCGTCACCCAGCCGGCAAAGCCGGGATTTGGCCGGGGCACGGGGTAGCCCATGCCGAAGGCGAGCAGGCCGACGAAGAGGATTGCGAAGGGCACCCCGAAACCAAAGCGGACGAATGTTGCCCCGGTGGTTCCCATCACCCCCTTGAGGTGTTTTTGCAGGACCGAGCGGATATTTTGCAGAAAAGCCGCGGCAATGGTTATGAGAACCCAGGTTTCCATCTTGGCGTCAGGTGTCCTGTCCGGGAAAATGTGTCATGAGGCGGCCGTCCGAAACGATGGAGGCCGGGTTTTCTGTTTCAATTGTGAGGATCTAACAGTCCGCTTCGTCGAGCGACAGTCTTGATCGAACAGTTTTCGGACAGAACCGCTATTTCGCGTCGGGTTATCGCCTGGAACACACCGGTTCAGGCCGCCCTTGCAGCCTCTGACGTTATGCAGTCCAAAGCGGGCCGCCGTTTTGGGTTTGCAGAACGTGCTCGCCGGCGCGGCGCATCCTGTTCTTGCGAGTGAGGCTGATCCACGGGTGCGTTATCGATAGGGCCGGTTCCGGAGAGCCTTGCTCCCTTGCACGTTCGGGCTTCTAGGCCGCGCGGACTGCCTGGCCGGCGACAAGAGCCTGGTTTCGTCCGTTGCGCTTGGCCTCGTAGAGCTGGTGGTCGGCTGCACGCATGACTTCCTTGGTGCGCGAGTGCGGATCGAACGGAGCCCCACCGATGCTGACCGTAAATTTCAACAGGATGTTGTCGTCCGTTGTCAGTGAAATCCGCTCGACACAGGCCCGGATTCGCTCTGCAGTGACGACGGCATCTTCCCGGCTCGCTCCATGCAGGACGACAGCAAACTCCTCGCCGCCAATGCGGGCACCGAGATCCGTGGCCCTTATGGAACCGGAGATGGCCTGTCCGATCGCCAGAAGCGCGCGGTCGCCGGTGTCGTGCCCATGCTGGTCGTTGATCTGCTTGAAACGATCAGCATCAATGACCAGCAGATAGCCTGAATCCGCCTCGCGCTTGAGTTCGGACAATCGGGCAAGAAACTTGTCGCGATTGGCAAGGCCGGTCATGCTGTCATGGCTGGCCTTGTGCTCGAGATCCCGATGCGCATCCTTGAGCCTGGCGTGAACTTCTGACAGTCTGCGGTGGGCTTCCTCCAGCGCCTTGTGCGTCGCTTCGAGTTCCATTGTTTGCCGGTTGAACAGATATACCGCCAGAGGAGTGGCTGCCAGCGGACACGCCGTGGCGATCGAGAGCCCCAGCGGCAACGCGTGAGTTTCGCCGACCATCCACATGATAAAGCTCGTCATCAGCAATGACACAATCACCGACGCGGCGGTCAGGAACAAAATCTTTTTGAGCATGGCACGGGAAGTCTTCGGCGGCGTACCGGTATTCTGCATGGTGGCGCTTCCTGAAATCTGGTCGCGCGTCATATCGCAGGGAAGTTTTGACAGCGGGTATACAGAGTAGGTAAATCAGCGGTTTACAAATGGCGCCAGTGCACCAGATTGAGCCACAGCGCCCATCTCCCACAACAGGATCGAGATTTCATGTCCCCCAAATCGGCCCTGCCGGATCCCTCAGCCTTCGCCCATGTCACGGAATGGGTGTTCGATCTCGACAATACGCTTTATCCGCGTCACACCGATCTGTTCTCCCAGATCGACAAGAAGATGACCGCCTATGTGCGGGAACTGCTTGACCTTGACCACGACGCTGCCCGTGGCATTCAGAAGAAATACTACCGGGAGCATGGCACCACGCTACAGGGACTGATGCTGCATCACGGTATCGATCCGAATGACTTTCTCGAGAAAGTCCATGACATCGACTACTCCTGGGTAAAGCCGGATCCTGCGCTTTCGGACGCGATCAAGGCACTGCCAGGGCGCAAGTTCATCTTCACCAATGGCGACACGCCGCATGCCGAGCGGACCGCGCGCGCACTTGGTGTGCTCGATCATTTCGACGACATCTTCGATATCGTCGCGGCTGATCTCAAGCCCAAGCCGGCGCCCGAGACCTATGACCGGTTTCTGGCCAAGCATGGCGTGCACAAGGACAAGGCGGCGATGTTCGAGGACCTGCCGCGCAACCTGCTGGCGCCGCATGCTCTGGGGATGCGCACGGTCCTGATCGTGCCCAACAATCTCGATGTGGTGCTGGACGAAGTCTGGGAGCACGAGGGCAAGGATGGTGCCCATATAGATCATGTCACCGATGATCTGGCGGCGTTCCTGAACCGGGTCATCTCCTGACCACCCCCTCCGCGAGGTCACGCCACAGAACAGCACCTTTCCAAAGTTTAATCTACATTACAGGGCTTTAAGTGGTGATCAGGGGTTGGACAATCCACATTGGGGATGCACACCACGCCCCCCAATGAAGGATAACAATGATGAAGAAGACAATTCTCGCAACTCTCGCCGCAGCCCTGATCGCATCCACCGCTGCACCCGCCTTCGCCGCCCAGGGCAAAGGCGACGGCCCTCGTCATGGCTCCCGGCACGGCGGCCCGCGTATTGAGCGCATGATGGAACGGTTCGACGCCGACCGCGACGGCGCAGTGCAGCTCGAGGAAATCTCGGCACACCGTCTTGCCATGTTCGAAAGCGTGGACACTGACAAGTCCGGTTCGCTCAGCAAGGACGAACTCAAGGCCTTTGGCGACATGCGCAAGCAGGAGCGGAAGGAAATGCGCGAAGAACGCCGCGCCGAGCGCAAGGCCATGAAGGACGGCGCCAAGGAAGGCGGCGACAAGATGGGTAAGCGGGCCGAACGTGACGGCAAGAAGGGCGACCGCGACGGCCGCATGGCCGGCAAGCATGACGGCAAGCGCCACGGCGAAGGCAAACGTCACGGCGAAGGCCGGGGTCACCATGGCGGAATGCGCATGGAGCGCCTCGACGCCGACAAGAACGGCGAAATCAGCCTCGAGGAGTTCACCGCGCTCGACACCAAGATGTTCGCTCGTTTCGACCGCAATGGCGACAACAAGATCGACATCACCGACTTCTATCGCGACGCCAAGACCAACACCGACAACAACTGACACTCCAGATCAGTTGAAGACAGAGCCCAGGCCGGGATTTTTCCGGCCTGGTTTTTTTTATATCAGCGGGGCGATCTCGTGATGCCTGGCAATGATCGACCAGGCTTCTTCCGCCGTGTCGACGAAGTTGAGCAGGTCAAGATCTTCAGGCGAAATCGTGCCGAAATCGGCAAGCGCCTGGAAATCCACGATCGAATTCCAGAATTCCGACCCGAACAGGATCAGCGGCACATGATCCATCCGCCGGGTCTGAATCAGGGTGAGCGTTTCAAACAGCTCGTCCATGGTGCCGAAGCCGCCGGGGAAGATGGTGATCGCCTTGGCGCGCATCAGGAAATGCATCTTGCGAATGGCGAAATAGTGAAAGTTGAGGCTGAACTCGGGTGTGACATACTCGTTGGGCGCCTGCTCATGCGGCAACACCACATTGAGCCCGATCGAGGCTGCGCCGACATCGTGGGCGCCGCGGTTGCCGGCTTCCATCACGCCCGGACCACCACCGGTGCAGACAACATACTCCTGGCCATTGGCCGCCAGCGAATGGGTTGAACACAGCCGGGCAAAGGAGCGGGCCTCCTCGTAATAGCGGGACGCGGCGGTAAGGTTTTTCGCCTGGGTCTCGTTCTTGGCGGCCCAGGGATCCTTGCCGGGTTCGGGAATGCGGGCACCGCCGAACATCACAACTGTGGAGCGGATGCCCGCTTCCATCAGGATCATTTCAGGCTTGAGCAGCTCCAGCTGCAGCCGGACCGGCCTCAACTCCTCACGGCACAGGAAATCCTCGTCCGCATAGGCCAGCCTGTAGGCCGGCGACGTGCTTTGCGGGGTTCTGGGCTGGCGGTCCGCGCGCCGCTTGTCCTCGCGGCTGTCGGCGAGTGGATCCCAGGCCTCATTCGTTAGTTTGGCATTCATCTGCAAGTTCCCGTTTGGCGTCGCCGAGGAGACCGGAATTGACCCCGCGCCCTGCCTCGCTTAGGAGAGTGGCAACGGCGCTGGCGGTCCGGCTTGATACGGCCATGACCGCCCACACTAGACGTTGAACCTTAAGGAATCGCCACGATGAAACATGATTTGGCCGCTCTCGCCAGCACGATCGAAACTGCCTTTGACAACCGCGACGCGGTCTCGACCTCAACCCGCGGCGAAGTGCGCGACGCAGTTGAAACCGCGCTCAACCTGCTCGACCTGGGCCAGGCCCGGGTCGCCGAACGGGGCGATGACGGCCAGTGGACCGTCAACCAGTGGCTCAAGAAGGCGGTGCTGCTGTCGTTCCGGCTCAACCCGATGGAAGTGATCAAGGGTGGTCCCGGCGACGCCGTCTGGTGGGACAAGGTACCGTCGAAGTTCGAAGGCTGGAGCGCCAATGAATTCGAACGCGCCGGCTTCCGCGCCGTTCCCGGTTCGATCGTCCGGCGTGGCTCGTTCATCGGCAAGAACGTCGTGCTGATGCCGTCCTTCGTCAATCTCGGCGCCTATGTCGATGAAGGCACGATGGTCGACGGCTGGGCCACAGTCGGCTCCTGCGCCCAGATCGGCAAGAACGTGCACCTGTCGGGCGGCGTCGGCATCGGCGGCGTGCTCGAGCCGCTGCAGGCCGGCCCCACCATCATCGAGGACAACTGCTTCATCGGTGCGCGTTCGGAAGTGGTGGAAGGCTGCATCATCCGCGAAGGTTCGGTGCTCGGGATGGGCGTCTACATCGGCAAGTCGACGAAGATCGTCAACCGGATGACCGGCGAGATCAGCTATGGCGAAGTGCCGCCCTATTCGGTGGTTGTCGCAGGTTCGATGCCGAGCTCGAGCACCATGGGCAATGGCGCGGCGGCACCCAATCTCTACTGCGCCGTGATCGTCAAGACCGTCGACGCGCAGACCCGGTCCAAGACCGGCATCAACGAACTGCTCAGGGACTGAAACCCGATGGCGCGGCGGCCCGGCTCCGGCATGCGCTGGCTTTTGTTCAGCGTGTCGGGCCGGCTGTCGCGCCGGACCTATGCCTGGGCCCTGCTGTTCTGGTCTGTGGTGATGGCGATCCCGGTCTCCGCCGCGGTGAGCGCGGAGCCTGACAGCAGCGCGATCGCCATGGCGGGCCTGGGCTTTATCCTCTGCTTCATGCCCGCAGCCTGGTCGACCGCCGTCATGAGCATAAAGCGACTGCATGATGCGGGCCTGCCTGGCATTCTGGTCGTCGTGCTGGTCATCCCCGCCGCGTCCTTCTTCATGCTGCTCCTGATCTTGCTGTGGCCGTCGGTCAAAGGCCCCAACCGGCACGGCCCGGCGCCGGACCATCCCGGTTACTGATTGGCTTTTTCGGCCGCCCCGACCAGTCGACAGTGCCGGGGCAATGTTCTAATCACGAAGCATGAAAATTACCGATCCGACACAGACACTCGCCGCCCTGATCCGATGCCCCTCCGTCACGCCCGCGGAAGGCGGCGCGCTGACCACGCTGTCTGCAATGCTCAGCGAGCTCGGCTTTGCCAATGACCGGGTGACATTTTCCGACGAGGGCACACCGGATGTGGAAAACCTCTACTCGCGGCTGGGGACCAGCGGTCCGCACCTGATGTTTGCCGGCCATACCGACGTGGTGCCGGTCGGCGACCAGGAAGCTTGGACGCAAGGCCCGTTTGGCGCAGACATCATCGATGGCGAGATGTATGGCCGGGGGGCTGTCGACATGAAGGGCGGCATTGCCTGCTTCGTCTCGGCCCTGGCGCGGGTGATCGAGCGCTCCGGCACGCCGAAAGGCTCCGTGTCGTTGCTGATCACCGGCGACGAGGAAGGCCCCTCGATCAACGGCACCGAAAAGCTGCTTGCCTATGCGAAAGCCAAGGGCGAGACTTGGGATGCGGCCGTGGTTGGCGAGCCGACCAACCCCGACAAGATGGGCGACATGATCAAGATCGGCCGGCGCGGCTCGCTTTCGGGCACGCTCAGAGTGGACGGGGTGCAGGGCCATGTCGCCTATCCGCATCTTGCCGACAACCCGCTGCGCGGCATGGTCAGCCTGGTGGAAGCACTGCTCGATCCACCACTTGATGCCGGCAATGAGCGCTTTCCGCCCTCCAATCTGGAAGTCACCAGCATCGACACCGGCAACACGGCAACCAACGTGATCCCGGCGCGGGCGACGGCCCGGTTCAACATCCGCTTCAACGACCAGTGGACGGCCGAGAGCCTCGCCACCGCCCTGCGCGAACGGCTGGAGCAGGCTGCCAAGGCGACAAACATGCGACCCGGGCGCGAGCCCGTGCGTTACAGTGTCGACTTCGATGCGCGCTCTTCACCCTCGTTCCTGACCCGGGACGATGCCCTGATCGAGGCGCTGTCGGAAGCAGTGAAGCAGGCAACCGGTCAGACGCCGGCGCTGTCGACGACCGGCGGCACCTCCGACGCGCGCTTCATCAAGGACTACTGCCCGGTGGTCGAATTCGGGCTGGTCGGAAAGACCATGCACATGGTCGACGAGCGGGTTGCGCTGAGCGACCTCGAAATCCTGACCGGGGTGTATGAGAAATTCATCGAAGGCTGGTTCGAACGCCAGTCTGCCGGCGCAGAGGCTCGCTGAACTTGGCCGCCGGCTTCATCCCGACCCGCGCCGAGGCCGGCAGGTCGCTCGCTGGACTGTTCTACATGATCCTGGGAAACCGAGATGGCCTGCGCTTTCTCGACAGTTCGCCCGACGGTTTCTGGCGGTCGTTCGGCGCGTTCTTCTGGGCCTGGCCGGCGCAATGCTTCCTGTGGACCGGGATCTGGCGCGCCTCACCTGAACTCAGGCCTGAAACGGCTTCCGAGGTGGTCGGGTTCTTTGCCGTCTCCAGCGGTTTCGATGTGGTCGCCTGGGTGCTGCCGGCGCTACTGTTGTTGCCGGTGTGCCAGGTATTCGGCCTGTCGGGCAAGTTCACCCGGCTGGTGGTCGTCAACAACTGGTTCGGCCTGCTTTCAGCCTATATCGGCTTTTTCCCCGCTTCGCTGCGCTACCTGACCCCGGTGTCAGACGCGGCCAGCGCCTTCATTTCACTTGCGGTCTATGCAGCGGTCATCTGGCTCTATTTCCGGGTGATCCGTATCTGCATGGAAGGGGACGTTATGATCAGCGTCTTCATTACGCTGCTGATGGTGATGAGCGGCCTGACCGTATCGCAACTGGCCTACAGTTCGCTGAGCACCTGAGCTGGCGGCTCTCGCGGAGCGGCCGCATTTCAGGAGTTTCGTGAAAACCGAAAGCCAGCCCCTTGCCGCTCGCACGAGCAGAAAAGGGATGGCTTGAAGTGACGCGATTGCGAAAGAGTGTCAGGCGGCCATTTCGTCTTCGGTCGAGAACAGCGCATCGAGATCCAGGTAGCAGATCATCTGCTCGTCGACCGGGATGATGGCCTTGGTCAGCGCGCGCTCGGCTGCGGGCAGGACATCCGGCGCCGGCTGCAGATCAGCGTTCTTGACGGTGATCATGTCGGAGACATTTTCGACCAGCAGGCCGACCAGCTTGCCGGCAATGTTGGTCACGATGATCGCCGATCGTTCGGTCGGCTTGATCGCCGGCAGGCCGAGACGGATGGCCATGTCGATGACCGGGATCACCGATCCGCGCAGGTTGATCACACCCAGAACATGGGGCGGCGAGTGCGGCAGTGTGGTCGATGGCGCCCAGCCGCGGATCTCGCGAACCGACATGATGTTGACGCAGAAGACCTGCTTGCCGAGATGGAACGAAATAATTTCAAGATAGCCGCTGGTGGCGACGTTGTTGTTCGCGGTTTCCTGCATCAGAATTCCTCCCAGTCGTCCTGAGACGCTGCGGTTGGGTTGTTGGACTTGCCGCCGCCAAATGCGCGGGCAACAGTGTTTAACATGTTCCTTGCCGGAGACTGGACCGGCCGGGAATTGGATGTGGATTCGCCGACGGCACCTACCACTGCCTTGGGACGGGCGGCCGGTTTCGGCGCTGCGGGCGCCGAGGTGTGCTTGGCCGGGCCGGGCATCGATGCCTGCGCCGATACGGAGACGGGGCGGCTGCCACCGGTCAGGGTGAACTGGCGCACCAGCCCCTCAAGCGAGGCAGCTCCACTGGTAAGCCTGTGGGTGACGGCCGTGGTTTCCTCGACCATGGCAGCGTTCTGCTGAGTCACCTGATCCATCTGGTTGACCGCGGAGTTGATCTCGGTGAGGCCGTTGGCCTGTTCCCGGGCGGCGGTCGCAATCGAGTTGATCTGATCATTGATGGCGGTGACATGCTCGGCGATCATGCTGAGTGCTTCACCGGTTTCACGCACCAGTGTGACGCCGGACTTGACCTCTTCACCGGACTTGTTGATCAGGCCCTTGATGTCCTTGGCGGCAGTGGCAGAGCGCTGCGCCAGCTCCCGGACTTCCTGGGCGACGACGGCAAAGCCTTTCCCGGCTTCTCCCGCACGGGCGGCCTCGACACCGGCATTGAGCGCCAGCAGATTGGTCTGGAAGGCAATCTCGTCGATTACGTTGATGATCTTCGAGATCTCGCCGGAGGCTTCCTCGATCCGACCCATGGCGTTGATGGCCTGGCTGACAACCTTGCTCGACGTGTCGGTCGACTGCTTGGCTTCAGCCACCTTGCTGGTGGCCTCGTCAGCACGCTCGGACGAGTTCTTCACCGTAGCGGTAATCTCGTCGAGGGCTGCGGATGTCTGCTCGAGCGAAGCCGCCTGCTGTTCGGTGCGGCGCGACAGGTCATCAGCGGCTGCACGCAATTCGCCGGTATCGCCGTTGATGCCGTGAATGTTCTCGGTGACATCGCTGAGCGTTTCATTGAGTTTTTCGACCGAGGCATTGAAGTCGAGACGAAGCCGGTCGAGGCTGTCGATGAACGGTGTTTCGAGCCTGATGGTCAGGTCGCCTTCGGAGAGCTTGTGCAAACCGTCGGCCAGCGAATCCACGGCCTGTTGCATCAACCGGGTTTCCTCGGCCTTGGCCGCTTCACGATCCTGGCGCCTCTTCTCCGTCTGGGAGCGGTTGTCGTCGGCCTCGCGCTCAAGCTCCACCTTCTCGATGGCAGCATTGCGGAAGACCGCAACCGAGCGGACCATTTCGCCGATCTCGTCCTTGCGGTTTTCACCGGCGAGTTCGATCGAGGTGTCGCCTTCGGCAAGACGGCGCATGTTGTCCACCAGCGCTTCGATCGGCTTGGTCAGCGAGCGCGAGAACCAGATGCTGACCGCAAGCGCGCCGAGCAGCAGCAGCAAGGCGACACCGAGAATGGCGTTGCGCATCATCACCATGCTGGCGCCGGCTTCGCTCTTGTCGATCAGTGCGGCGACGGTCCAGTCCGCGCCGTCGAACTTGACCCCGGTCATGGCGACGCTGGAGTCCATGTTGCGGTAGCCCTCAAGACTGCCGACGACGACCGAGCTGCCCCGGGCATTGCGCTGAACATCGCTGTCGACCCGGACTGCCAGCATGTCGTTTGCCGGCGTGCGGATCGAATCGCTGATCAGGTAACCGTCGGAGTTGAGCAGAACGGTTTCGCCGGTTTCGCCGAGACCGGCGGTGTTGGACATGATGTCAGCGATCTTGCCGCTGGGAACGCGAATAATGATGACGCCGACCATGCCCATCTGCGAGTTCAGGGCGTGCCCCATGAAGGCCGCCGGCTGCCCGTTGATGGGCGCATAGGGTTCGTAATCGGCAAACACGGTGCGGTCGGTGACATTGTCTCCGACGATGCCCTGGAACACCTGTCCAAGACCGGTGCCTTTCATCGCGTCGGACCTGAGATTGCTGGCGTAGTCGTCGTACTTGTTGACCGAGTACATGACATTGCCGTTCATATCGACCAGATAGAAATCCTCCCAGCCGCGGCTGCTTGCCATCTCGCGGAGCTGGCCGTGGTAGCGCTCATGGGTCTGGTCGTAGGAGCTGATCTTTGCCGCGTCAGGCTTCTGGGCGGTGTCGTATTTCTGGCGCTCGCCAGCGGGAAACGGATTTTCCGTGATGTAGCGCCGCTTCAGTTCCGGGCTGACATCAGCGCCGAGGAATCCCCAATCGTACTTGAAGCCTTCCAGCGCAATGCGCATCAGATTGTTTTGCGACGTGGCGGTGAGATCCTGCTGCAGGTTGGCGAGAAAGGTTTCGAGCTGATTGCGCCGGCCGTCGACAACGGCTTCAAGCTTCTCAACAATCTTTTCATTGACCGCGCTGGATCCGATTTGCAGGCTGACAATGCTCGAAGCGCCGATCGACATGATGGTCAACAGGGCAGCCGCCAAGGGCAATTTGCGAGAAATGAGCATCGAGAATCCCGAATGTTAGCTTGTGGACAGACATGTCTCGCTGGGTTCGAGACCTCCAGATCGGCATCATGCGGTCCGCGCGGACGCGGATACTGGCCATTCAAGCTTTCGGCGGTTTGCGTTACCTTTCTGTTAAAAATCGATCGCTAATAAGTAATAAATCCCGAAAACAACCACTCACCTGCCCGTTATCCCCCGGCAAAGACCAGCGGCACGACTGCTTTGGTGCGGCCGTGCCGGCTAGCTGTGCAACGGTTCAGGTTTGTGGAGATGAAAACCCTGACCGAAATCCACGCCTATTTCCATCAGCTTTGCCATCACCTCTTCATCGCCGACATATTCTGCAATGGTCTGGATGCCCAGAACCCTTGCCACCTCGACGAAACAGCGCACGGTGGCATCGTTGAGCGGGTCGTCGATCAAATCGCGGATGAACTGGCCGTCGATCTTGAGGTAGTCGACCGGGAAGCGCTTGAGATATCCGAACGAGGATGCCCCTGCCCCGAAATCGTCTAGGGCGACCCGAACTTTTTTCTCCCTCACCTTTTCGATGAACGAGCTGGCGTCGGCGAGATTGGTGATCGCCGCCGTTTCGGTGATTTCGAAACACAGCCTTGTGCAGATGTCTTCGCCAGCCTGCTCAAGCAATTTCAGGGCATGAAGGTGGAAGGAGCGGTCTCCGACCGACTGGCCGGAAAGGTTCAGGCTGATGGTGGCGATATCACTCTTGCTGGAGTTTTCGGCGACCCAGTCGATGGCGTGCGAGAGCACCCAGCGGTCGATGCGGGAGGCAAGATTGAAGCGTTCGGCCGAAGGCAGGAACGCCGAGGGGGAAATCAGGCTTCCGTCCTCGTGCGTCATCCTGATCAGGAGTTCGGCATGACGGCCGCTTCCCGCGCCGGAGAACGGCCGGATGTCCTGGACGAAGAGCACGAACCGGTCCTCGTCGAGCGCTTGTTCGATGCGCGACGCCCAGCGCATCTCACCCGACCTGGTGGCCAGCGCCTCATCACTGTCGACCCAGACCTGCACCCGGTTGCGGCCGGCTTCCTTGGCTGCATAGCAAGCGCTGTCAGCGGCCTGAAGGATGGAGGCTACGCTCGGCATGGAGCCGTCGACCGGGACAAGTCCGATACTGGTGCCAACGCGAAACCGCTTGTCATCGTGGACAAAGCGGAAGTCGCTCATCCGGTCGCACATCTTCTGCGCAATCCGTGTCGCGTTCTCGATCGAACAGCGCTGCAGGATGACGGCAAACTCGTCGCCACCGAGACGGGCGAGCGTGTCGCCGGACCGGATTGTCTCGGAGAGCAGCTTGCTGACCTGCTTGAGCAAGACGTCACCGACCGCGTGGCCGCAGGAATCATTGACGATCTTGAACTGGTCGAGGTCGATATAGAACAAGGCATTGGGCGTTTCATCCACCACCGACTTTTCGAACACAGAGGTCAGACGACGGTCGAATTCGGCGCGATTGATCAGGCCGGTCAGCGGATCATGGGTTGCCCGGTGGCGCATCTCGCGTGACAGGCGGCGCTGCTCGCTGACATCATGGAAGACGAGAACGGCACCGAGTGTCTCGCCATCGGAATTGCGGATCGGCGCGGCCGAATCCTCAATGCTGAACTCACGGCCATCGCGCGAAAGCAGCATGGTGTCATGATCAAGGCCGACAACCTCGACCTTGTCGAGGCAGGCTGCGATCGGATCGGGAGCCGTCTGCCGGGTCTCTTCATGCACGATGTTGAAGACGGCGTGGCTCGGCTTGCCCTTCGCCTCGGCGGCGCTCCAGCCCGTCATTCTTTCGGCAACAGGGTTGAGCCACTGCACGATTCCCTTGGCATCCGTGGTCATCACCGCATCGCCGATGGAGTGCAGCGTGACGCGCAGCAGTTCATGCTGCTCTTCGAGCTCCAGCGCCATGGTGCGCATTCTGGTGACGTCCCAGGCAGCGCCGACGATCTTCAGGGCCCTGCCAGGCTCGCTGGACGTCACATTGGCAGAAACACGGATATGGTGGATCGAGTTGTCAGGATGGAAGATCCGGTATTCCTCTTCCATCGGCGCCACACCGACAATCGCCTGTTTGATCGCCTGCTCCATGCGGTCGAGGTCTTCCGGATGGACATGCCGGCGCCAGATTTCCGGCAACGGCTCGGCGTGGGCCGGGTCCACACCAAACAGCTTGTACATCCAGGGATCCCACGCCGCTTCATTCCTGACCACATCGAGTTCCCAGATGCCGATGCCACCGCTGTCGGTGGCGAGGGTGATCCGTTCGGCCAGCTCGAGCTGTTTCTCCTCGGCCTGCTTCTGGCTGGTGATGTCGATATGGGTGCCAATCATCCGGGCCGGGTTGCCGTCCGCATCCCGCGTGATCACCCGGCCACGATCAAGGATCCAGATCCAGCCGCCATTCTTGTGGCGCATCCGGAACTGCTCTTCGAAGAACGGAGTCTTGCCGGCAATGTGGTCAAGATCCGCACCTTTCGCCCGTTCCCGGTCATCGGGATGCACAAGGTCGAGCCAGCTCTCCAGCGCATCGCCCATTTCCTCGCGGGTATAGCCCAGAAGCTGGCACCACATTTCGGAATAATGCGTTGTCCGGTTGGCGAGGTCCGCATCCCAGATGCCGATGCGGCCATTTTCTGTCGCAACAGCCTGCCTGTCGCTGAGGACCTCCAGCGCAAGGCGTTGCTCCACCCGCTCGGTAATGTCCTGAAACGCGCCGGCGAGCCGCACCGGAACACCGTTCTCGAACTCCGCAGAGCCGGCCGTGCGCACCCAGATGGGGGTGCCGTCGGCCTTGCTGAAAGGCAGTTCGAGATCCCAGCTCTCACCTGTTTCGATGCTTTTCTCGACGGCGGCCTGAATGATGGGCCTTGCCTCGGGCGCGTAAAAGTTCAGCGCCTCTTCCAAAGCAGGCGTATAGCCAGGTTCGAGCCCGTGGATGCGGCAGGTCTCGTCGGACCAGAAGATTTCGCCGGCGACAAGATCCAGCTCCCATCCGCCGATGCCAGCCAAGCGCCCGGTCTTGTCGAGAAAGATCTGGCTCTTGCGCAGATCATCCTGCTGCAGCTTCTGCTCGTTGATGTCCTGGTGGGTTCCGAACATCCATTCGGGCTTGCCGTCCGGCGTCCTTGTGATCACCTTGCCGCGGTCAAGCACCCACACCCAGTGGCCGTCCTTGTGGCGCATCCGCGCCTCGAACTGGTAGGTGTCTGTCTCGCCATCGAAATGACGCTGCAACGCTTTCCTCGAGCCTTCCAGGTCGTCCGGTTCGGTGTTGTTTAACCAGGTGTCGATCGAGATCGGCTTCAACTCATCGAGCGTGTAGCCGATAATTTCCGCCCAGCGCTCGTTGAAACGGGTTTCGCCGGTCTGGACGTTCCACTCCCAGGTCCCCGCCCCGGTGCCTTCAAGAATGTTTTGAAGCCGCTGACGTTCTTCGTCCAGACCCTGCTTGGCAGCCACGCTTTCACTGATGTCACGAATGATATCCGTGCGGGCAATCACCTTACCGTCCTGTGAGTAGACCGGACCGGTGGAAATCGAGACGGGAATGACGGTGCCATCTTTTGTTCGTCTGAACGTCTCGCGAAGATCAGGCTTTTCCTCACCGGAGGACGTCCCAGTGGCAGCCTCCGTCTGACCCGCATCCAGCGGCAGGATCATGCTGACGGGTTTGCCCACGGCTTCTTCTGCGGTGTAGCCGAACATGGCTTCGGCCGCAGCGTTCCAGAGTTCGATGATGCCATCCGTTCCTACGGTGACAATTGCATCGAGGCTGTTTTCAACAATCGACGCCGCGCGCGACCGGGTCAGGCGCAGTTGCTGTTCCTCGCCAAGCGCAAGCCTGGCTTCGAGAGACCTGGCGGCTGCGTAGCCCAGATGTTCGAGGATTTCGCGCTGATGCGAGGTCAGCTTGCCCGGCGTGTGGCCAATGACGCAGAGCGTGCCGACATTTTCCCCATTGGAAAGAGTGAGGGGAACGCCGGCGTAAAACCGGACATCGGGTTCCCCGGTCACCAGCGGATTGTCCGCAAAACGTGGATCGGCGGTTGCATCCTCGACTTCCATGATGCCTTCGCCATAGATGGCGTGCGCGCAGAAAGAGATATCGCGCGGCGTTTCAGTGACGCCAGGCAAACCGAAATTTGCCTTGAACCACTGCCGGTCCTGCTCAACGAGGGTGATCAGGGAAATCGGCGTCCCGCAAACAAGCGCTGCGGCCTTGACCAGAGCCTCGAACTCGCGCTCGGGCGCTGTATCGAGAACATGAAGGTCACGCAACGCCTTGAGCCGCTTGGCCTCACCAGGAGGCAGGTCCTGTTTGTTCACTGTCTCTGTCCCTGCATTGGTTCCGTGTGAGAGAAGCGGATCTAACCGGGCAATGCCTATTCTCGTTTCCTTGCCTGAAGCTTCACAGCCACGGCACCGTCAGTTCAGCTCGGCATATTGCAAACTTGGCTACATAGCTTGATAAATCTCTAATATAGTAGGCCAAATGTTGCGTTTCGCCGGATTAACACAGCAACTTGCCCCCTTCAGGCACGGCTTTGGCCAAGCGAATGAACGCTCTGGGCCGGCAAACCCTGCTCAAAAACAACAGGCATCCGTCCTTCAATCTGATGGGTCTGGGTAATCCACCGCCCGAAAATAAAGACCCTCGGGAGCCGCCACCGGGCCACAGGCCTTGCGGTTTCTGGCGGCCAGTGCGGCTTCGACGTCTGCGGTCGTCCACTTGCCCTCGCCGACCAGCCGCAAGGTGCCTGCGAAGGAGCGGATCTGGTTGTGCAGGAAACTGCGCGCGGAGGCATGAATTTCGATGAGCCCGTCCTGCGCGCCGGCCATGACATCGAGCCGGTCGAGACTGCGCACGGGCGAATTGGCCTGGCACTGGACCGAGCGGAAGGTGGTGAAATCATGCCGGCCGACCAGCACCTGCGCCGCGTCGTGCATGGCGGCAATGTCGAGCGGCTTGACCGACCACATCGCCCGGTTCTTCTCGATCACCAGCGGCGCACGGCGGCAGATGATGCGGTAGACATAGTGCCGCTTGAGGGCCGAGAAGCGGGCGTCGAATTCTTCGTCGACCTGGCGCGCGGCGATGATCGCCACCCGCTCCCGCGCCATCTGCAGATGGGCGTTGATCGCGTCGCGGACCGTGTCGTCGGGCCAGGTCTTTACGAGATCGACATGGGCAACCTGCCCCAGGGCATGAACACCCGCATCGGTGCGCCCGGCGCCACGGATGCTGACAGTCTCGCCACAAAAGCCCAAGATTGCGGTTTCGATGGCTTGCTGGATGGAGGGGTGCTCCTCCTGACGCTGCCAGCCGGCATAGCCGGTGCCGTCATACTCGACATCGAGACGGTAACGCGGCATCAGCCGATCACCGTGCCGGGAGCAATAGCGGTTCCGCGAAGGAAATTCTCGGCCTTGAGTGGTTTGCCACCGGCCTTCTGCAAGGTAAGCAACCTGATCGCGCCCTTGCCCGTTGCGATTGTCAGCTGGTCGTCCAGCACGGTTCCGGGCGCCTGGCCTTTCACGTCCATGTCTGCCACCTCGGCGGCCAGCAGCTTGACCCGCTCTGCACGATCACCACTGGCGAGTTCGAACCAGGCGCCGGGTGACGGGGCCAGCCCGCGCACATGGTCGTGCACCTGTTGCGCCTCCAGCGTGAAATCGACCCGGGTTTCGGCCTTGCTGATCTTGGCCGCATAGGTGACGCCATCAGATGATTGCGCTGTCACCGGGAGCTCGCCCTTTTCAAGGCGCGCCATGGCCTCGACCATCAGCTTCGCGGTGACATCGGCGAGCTTGTCATGCAGTTCGCCGGTGGTCATGGCAGGGGTGATCTCGACGGTCTCCGTCAGCGCCACCGGGCCGGTGTCGAGGCCTTCGTCCATCTGCATGATCATCACGCCGGTTTCACTGTCACCGGCCATGATGGCGCGCTGGATCGGCGCAGCGCCGCGCCAGCGCGGCAGCAGCGAGGCGTGGCCATTCCAGGCGCCCAGCCTTGGAGCATCAAGGATGGCTTTGGGCAGAATCAGGCCGTAGGCGACGACAACCGCCGCATCGGCATTCAGCGCCCGGAAAGCCGCCTGCTCGTCTTCGCTCTTGAGGCTTTTCGGAGTGAACACCTCAATACCCAACGCATCCGCGGTGCGGTGAACCGGTGAAGGCAAGACTTCCAGCCCGCGGCGGCCCGCCGGACGCGGCGGCTGCGAGTAGACCGCAACGATCTCATGCCCTGCCGCATGCAGCGCTTCCAGCGTCGGCGCCGCGTAATCGGGCGTTCCCATAAAGATGATGCGCATGGTCGATCCTCATACGGGTGGGCAACAGCCTGACGGCCGGGTGGCAGCAGTGTTGACGCCTCAGATCAGGCGGTCACGCGGGCCTTTGCCAGCTTGGTGAACTTGCGCACCACCATGTCACGCTTGAGCTTGGAGATGTGGTCGATGAACAGGACGCCGTTGAGATGGTCGATCTCGTGCTGCAGGCAGGTGGCGAGCAGGCCGTCGGCCTCGGTCAGCTGTTCCTTGCCGTCGCGGTCGAGATGCTTGACAGTGATCGTCGCCGGACGCTCGACTTCGGCGTAATAGTCCGGGATCGAGAGGCAGCCCTCTTCATAGACGCTGGTCTCGTCGCCGGTCGCCACCAGTTCCGGGTTGATGAAGACCTGCGGGGCGGGCTCTTCGTCCTTGCCGGCGATGTCGATCACCAGCAGACGGCGCGGCACGCCGATCTGGATCGCGGCCAGGCCGATACCGGGCGCGTCATACATGGTTTCGAGCATATCATCGATAAAGCTCTGCATTTCCGAATCGACGCGTTCCACCGCAGCGCTTTGCTGGCGGAGAACGGGGTCGGGCAAATAGATGATCGGCTTGATGGTCATAGCGGTGAAATAGTCATTGAACCGCGCGCCGTCAATCAGCGCCGGCAACCAGCCAATAATGATGTTCTCGGTTTGATCTGACAAAAGCCGCAGAATCAGCTAGGGCAAGAGAATGCAGACCGGTACAGCCCTGTTTTCGTCTCCGTTATTTCAGCTCAATGGCCATACGGTCACACTGGGTGAGAGCCTGATGGCTTTGTTGGTTGTGCTGATGCTGTGTGCCCTCTGGCTGGCGTTCAGCCTGACGCGCACAGCGCGCAAACGGGCGCAGGCAGACACGGACGCCGTGACCCGCGCGGCCCAGGCCGAGGAGCGGCTTGCAGAAATCCTGAAGGCACAAGCGGAAATGCAGGGCCGCATGGGCGCGATGGCGGAGCTGTTTGGCGCGCGTCAGGCCGAACTTAACCAGGCGATCGGCCAGCGCATTGACGGCATGACCCAGCGGCTGGGATCCTCGATCAGCGAGCAGACCAAATCGACCCATGAGAACCTGTCGAAACTGCAGGAACGGCTGGCGGTGATCGACACGGCGCAAAACAACATCCAGTCGCTGGCGCGCGACGTGGTGGGGCTGCAGGCGATCCTGTCGAACAAGCAGACCCGCGGCGCCTTCGGCCAATCGCGGATGGAAACCATCATCCAGGACGGGCTTCCCTTTGGAGCATTCAGTTTCCAGCCGACGCTGTCAAACGGCATGCGGCCCGATTGCACCATCTCCATGCCCAACGGCGCGCCGGATCTGGTCATCGATGCGAAATTTCCGCTGGAAGCCTGGAACGCCATGCGCAAGGCTGAAGCCGAAGGCAGCGGTGACCAGACTGCGCTTCAGGCGCAGCAGAGGTTCCGCCGGGACATCGAAGTCCATATCCGCGACATCTCGGACAAGTACCTGATCCCGGGCGAGACCCAGGACACGGCTTTCCTGTTCGTGCCGTCGGAATCGATCTTCGCCGAGATCCACGAGAACTTTGAGGCCATCGTGCACAAGGCGCAGCGCTCCCGCGTAGTCATTGTCTCGCCATCGCTGCTGATGCTGTCGATCCAGGTGATCCAGGCGCTGCTCAAGGATGCGCGGATGCGCGAGCAGGCGCATCTGATCCAGGGCGAGGTGATCCGGCTGATGGAGGATCTTTCGCGGCTCGATGACCGGACGCGGAAGCTGCAGGCGCATTTCTCGATGGCGCAGAAGGATGTCGACCTGATCCTGACCTCTTCGGACAAGCTGACCAAGCGCGGCGCCAAGATCGAGGCGCTGGAGTTCGCGCAACTGGCTGACGAGGCCAAGGCCGCTGACAACAAAGGACAGACGACAGAGCGTTCCGCGGCTTCCAGTCAGTCACCGAAGTTCGAACCGCGATCCTCGACCCTCAAGCTGAGCGTCGTTGACGAAGACAACTGACCCCTTTTCTCAGCCCCGATAACCTGACAAAAAGCTGCCCACAGGATTGAAGCGCAGCCCGGCAGCCGAACCGCTGATACGGGTGAGCAAGGGAGAGAGCCATGATCACCGTCATTGGATCCATCAACATGGACCTGATCGCCACCACGCCGCGGCTGCCCGAACCGGGCGAGACCGTCAGCGGGCCGGATTTCACTACGGCGCAGGGCGGCAAGGGCGCCAACCAGGCGCTGGCTGCGCAACGCGCAGGCGCATCAGTGACCATGTGCGGCGCGGTTGGCGATGACGCTTTCGCGGACGACGCCCTGGCGTTGCTTGACGAGGCAGGGGCTGACCTTACGGCTGTGCGTCATGTGGATGGCCCGACCGGAATCGCGGTGATCCTTGTGGGCGGCGACGGCGAGAACATGATCGTTGTGGTCGCCGGCGCCAATGGCAAGGTAACTGCGGATGACGCGGACCGGGCGGTCGCGGCGATGGCAAAGGGCGATACGCTGCTGCTGCAGATGGAGATCCCGGACGTAGCCACCGAGGCCGCACTCAAGGCCGCACGGGCGAAGGGTGTGCGCAGCGTGCTCAACATCGCGCCGCTGACCGATGCAGTCGAGCGTCTGGCGCCATTGGCCGATATCGTCATCGCCAACGAGACCGAATTCGCGCGGCTGTCGGGCCAGCCGGCGGAAACGCTGGAGGCTGCGAGGGCAGAGCTTGAAAAACTGCATGGCAAAACCCGTCAGTGCCTGATCGTCACGCTCGGCGGTGATGGTGTGCTTTGGGCCAGGGACGGCGCGATCGAACACGTGGCCTCGCTCAAGATCACGCCGGTCGACACCGTGGGTGCAGGCGATACGTTCTGCGGCTACCTGGCCCAGGGTCTCGATGCGGGGCTCGAGTTTTCAGCCGCGGTCCACCGGGCGGCCGTGGCAGGCGCACTGGCCTGCCTCAAGCCCGGCGCGCAGCCATCGATCCCGCTGTCAGCCGACGTCGACGCACGGCTCTGAAAAGATCACAGGCGGCCAAGCCGCTCGATAAGCAGATCGAAAAAGCGATCCGCATCGACGTCCTTGACGACAAGGGCGTTCTGGGGACGCTCGGTCACCCTCCACCAGTCCACCACGGTGGCGCCCAGCGTCAGGTCTGAACCGGTCTCGATCTCGACATTGCAGTTGCGGCCTGAGAACATGTCCGGATCGAGCAGCCAGGCAATGACCGTCGGGTCATGCAACGGACCGCCATCGGTGCCGTATTTCTCCTCGTCGAAGCGCTCGAAAAATTCCAGCATGTCGGCCATGGCAATGGAGGCCCGGTTGCCGTTTGCGCGCAAGCGTTCGACCCGGACCCTGGTGGTCAGCACCTTGTGGGTCACATCGAGCGGCATCATGGTGAGCGGTATGCCCGCACCAAACACTATCTTGGCGGCTTCGGGATCGACATAGATGTTGAACTCCGCCGACGGCGTGATGTTGCCACCTTCGAAGAAACCGCCCCCCATCAGCACGATCTGCTTGATCCGTCCGGCGACATCAGGGGCACGCTCGAGGACCATGGCTATGTTGGTCAGCGGACCAAGCGGACACAAGGTGATGGTTCCGGCCGGTTCGCTGCGCAGGGTCTCGATGATGAAGTCGACGGCGTGTTTCGATTCCAGCGGGCGGGCGGGCTCAAACAGGTCGATGCCATCAAGGCCGGTCTTGCCGTGAACATGCTCGGCGGTGACCAGCTTGCGGGCAAGCGGCCTGTCGGCGCCGGCATAGACCGCGATGTCTGCCCTGCCGCAGATTTCGGTGACCATGCGGGCGTTGCGCCCGGTCAGCGCCAGCGGCACGTTGCCTGCGACCGCAGTAATGCCGAGCACCTCGAGTTCCGGGCTCGCGAGCGCCAGCATGATCGCGGCGGCATCGTCCTGGCCGGGGTCTGTATCGATGATGATCTTGCTCGGCGTCATGGTTTGTCCTTGCGAAAAAGCGATTCGATTGCCCGGACATTAGGAGCGGCAGCACTCGTGGGGCAAGGTTCTTGCGAAGCTCGGTGTAAGTTCCCATATTACGATCATGCCGGATGCCGATTTAGGGTCCGGCGCCTGTCGCTTGAGAACGAGGACAAGCCATGTCGCGTATGACGCCCTTTTCAAGTCCGCTGCTGCTGGGCTTTGACACGATGGAAAAGACCCTGGAGCGGATCGCCAAGGGATCTGAAGGTTATCCACCTTACAATATCGAACGCATTCGCGCCTCGGCGGACGGAAGCAAGGCCGAGCGGCTCAGGATCACGCTGGCGGTTGCCGGTTTTTGTGACGAAGATCTCGAGGTGACGACGGAAGAAAACCAGCTCGTTATCCGCGGTCGCCAGTCCGACGAGAGTGACGGGCGGGAATATCTGCACCGCGGCATCGCCGCACGGCAGTTCCAGCGGATGTTCGTGCTCGCCGACGGCATGCAGGTTGTCAGTGCGGAATTGAAAAACGGATTGCTGTCCGTTGATCTAATTCGCCCGGAACCGGAGCGCATGGTGCGAAAAATTAACATTTCGGTTCGAGACTAGGGTCAACAGTTCGAGCCAACAGGATGTTTCCTGCCACCTTCAGGAGGAAATCGACATGATTGCCAAATCGGGAAAAACCCAATTGTCCGCCAATGACCTGGCCCTACTGGGCTCGGGCAAGGTCGGCTATATCCGCAAGATGCGCTCGGAAGACGTCATCGCGCGCTTTCCGGAAGCACCGGTGCTTGATCCGGGGCTCGAGCTCTGGGCGCTGTTTGGCGCCGACGGCACGCCGATCCTCCTGACCGACAATCGCTCCAGCACATTCTACCGTGCGGCAGAGGACGAGCTCAAAACCGTCGCCCTGCACTGACGGCGCTGCGCAAGGCCTGAACGCCGACCGGGCTGACGCCAGGGTCACAGTGCAGTGCCTGCCAGACCGAGAACACCAAGAAGCCCGGAAACCATGGTGATTTCCGGGCTTTGTTGCATCCGCAGATCGAGATTTTTCAGCAGCTCACTCAGGGCCGTGGGCCCAGCCGGGATCAGGCCGCGTTGGAGGCCGGCTCTTCGGTCAGGAAGGCGTGCAATGAGGCTGCATTGTCGGTGGCGCGCAGCTTGGCCACCATTTCACTGTCGCGCATGACACGGGCAATTCGCGAGAGTGCCTTGAGGTGGTCGGCGCCAGCGCCTTCCGGCGCCAGAAGCAGGAAGACCAGATCAACCGGCTGGTCGTCCAGGGCTTCGAAGTCGACAGGCTGATCCAGCCGCGCGAATACGCCGACGATCTTGTCCAGCGACGCCAGCTTGCCGTGCGGAATGGCAATGCCATTGCCAACTCCGGTCGAGCCAAGCCTTTCGCGCTGGAGAATGACGTCGAACACCTCGCGCTCGGCAAGTCCGGTGACTTCCGAGGCCTTGGCCGCCAGTTCCTGCAACAGCTGCTTCTTGGAGTTTGCCTTGAGCGCAGGCAGAACAGAGTTCTGCGCAATCAGATCAGCAAGCGCCATGTCAAATTCCTTGTTCTGGGCCCGCGTACCGGACCTCATTGTTCGCTTCATGTGAAAGGCAGCAAGCCTCCGGCAATCAACTCCGCCGAGGGCCTGCCTGCCTTACTTCATATCAGCCAACGCCGTCAGGACTTGATCCCGCCGGCGTCAATCCAACCGATGTTTCCGTCATCGCGGCGATACACGACATTGAGTGCATCATTGCCGGCATTGCGGAACATCAAGATCCGTTCATCCGTCATATCGAGCGCCATCACAGCATTGGCGACACTCATGGTCACAAGCTGCTTGGTGCTTTCGGCGATGATCGCCGGTGCATAGTCTTCTGGTATCTCAGCCACATCATCGCCAGCTGAATCCACCACCGCATAAGCCAGCTCGGACTGAGCCTGCTGGCTGTTGGCATGGTGATCCTTGAGCCGGCGCTTGTAGCGACGCAGGCGCTTTTCGACCCGTTCCGCCGCAGCATCAAACGCAGGCTGCGGATCCTGGGCTTCGCCTGTTGCATGCAGCACAACGCCCGTATCGAGGTGGATCTTGCAGTCTGCCTTAAAGCGCGACCCGGACTTCTCCACAATTACGTGGCTAGAGAATCCGCCATCGTAATATTTACGAACTGCTCCTGTGACATGGTCCTCAATGCGGGTCGTGAATGACTCGCCGATTTCCATATGCTTACCAGACACTCGCACGCTCATGGGTCATCCCTTCTTGTTATGGTTTGGGAATTTAGTCTAGGCCATGCGCCGCGCTCATCCAAGCGCCTGACGTCGGTCAAATGGCCCGGTCCCTGCAATTTTTTGCTTGACAGAAACCGGATGAGGCTCGCGATCCACCCGCGTCACCCAATGCGGGGCGGCTTCTACGCCGATGCGCACAGGCTGTCAAGTTTGGCATTTTCCTTGCTTTATTAGGCAGCCTTTTCAAGCAATTGGGCCTTGGGCATCATACTGCTGCCGCCCGCGCACGGGCGCGTTTTTCGCGCCGCCGCTGCACCGAGGACGGAATGGCCATCGCTTCGCGATACTTGGCGACCGTGCGGCGAGCGATCTCGACACCGGACTTCTTGAGCATATTGACCAGGTCATCATCGGAAAGCACCGCTTCGGGCGTTTCCTGCTCGACCAGCACACGAATGCGGTGGCGCACTGATTCGGCTGAATGGGCGTCTCCGCCGGCTTGGGCCGAGGCGATGGACACCGTGAAGAAGTACTTCAGCTCGAAGACACCGCGCGGCGTGATCATGTATTTGTTCGACGTCACCCGGCTGACGGTCGATTCATGCATGCCGATGGCTTCGGCCACGGCCTTGAGATTGAGAGGCCGCAGATGATCGACGCCATGCAGCAGGAAAGCGTCCTGCTGGCGGACGATTTCAGTGGCCACCTTCATGATCGTCCGGGCACGCTGGTCGAGCGAGCGCGCAAGCCAGTTGGCCGTCTGGAGGCACTCACTGAGAAATTCCTGCCCCGCCGTATTCTTTTGCATCTTTCCGGAGACGGTGGTGAAATAGGTCTGGTTGACCAGCACGCTCGGCAAGGTGTCGGGATTGAGCTCGACGGTCCATCCGCCATCGGATGCCGGACGCACCGACACGTCGGGAACAATCAACTCGCTGGAACCGGTCTCAAACCGGGTGCCGGGCTTGGGATCAAGCGCACGGATCTCGGCCATCATCTCGAGAAGGTCTTCCTCGTCAACGCCACAGATCCGGGTCAGCGCGCCGAAATCACGCCGGGCCAGCAATTCGAGATTATCGACCAGAGCTGCCATCGCCGGGTCCAGCCGGTCCTTGCGTTTCAACTGCAGGCCGAGACATTCGGACAGCGACCGCGCAAAAATACCGGCCGGCTCAAACTCCTGCAGACGAGCCAGCACCGCATCGACCTGTTCCGGAGCAGCGCCGAGACGTTCGACCGTCTCGGCCAGCTCACCCACCATGTAGCCGGCCGCATCCAGCTGATCGGCAAGCTCGGTGGCAATCAGTTTCTCGGCCGGCTCGGCAAAGGCAAACGCAATCTGTTCGGCAACGTGATCGCGCAAGGTCGGCGCGCGGGCCGCAAAATCATCAAGATCACAGCCTTCACCTGCCTGGCCGCCTTCGCTGCCCGGCATCGATTTCCAGTTGTCGAGGAATTCAGGCTGATCAACCCGCTCGGTGCCATGGTCGTCCGGAAAGACGTTCTCATAGCGTGCATCGATTTCCGAGGTCATGCGCTCGGCCTGGCTGTCAGACGTTTCAGCCCAGGTGGCATCCTCACTGGCGGCGGTTTGCTCCAGCGAAACCTCAGGCGCAACTTCCGGCACCGCATCGGCGTGCTCGCTCTCGGCATTGACCAGCTCAAGCAGCGGATTGCGCTCCACCTCCTGCTCGATAAACCGGGTCAACTCGATATGACTGAATTGCAGCAGACGGATCGACTGCATCAGTTGAGGCGTCATGACCAGTGACTGGCTTTGACGCATTTGAAGACCGGCTGACATAGCCATGCGACGCATTACTCCCCGCTTGGGCCGCCCTGAACCTGGCTGGCAGCGCTGCTGCACCCAAGCTGTCCGGACTCGGAACGTCTCCAGCGACGCCCGATAACCCCATCTGGCCCGAAAATTGCTTTTTTCTTCCTTCGGGTCAAGCCTGACGTCGGGACAGGGTAAATTTGCCTCAGGCCAGCCAGCCAGTGACACCTGAAAGGGCAGGTGCCTTGCAGGGACGTTGCAGCGGCCGCGTTACAGGGAGAACTGCTCACCAAGATAGAGGCGGCGAACATCAGGATTGGCGACGATGTCGGCAGGCCGGCCATGGGTCAGCAATACGCCCGCATTCATGATGTAGGCACGGTCGATCAGGCCCAGGGTTTCACGCACATTGTGATCGGTGATCAGCACCCCGATGCCACGGCGGGTAAGGTGGCGCACGAGATCCTGAATGTCGGACACCGCGATCGGGTCCACGCCTGCAAAAGGCTCGTCCAGCAGCATGAAGGTCGGATCCGACGCCAGCGCCCGGGCGATCTCGAGCCGGCGTCGCTCCCCGCCCGACAGCGCAATGGAGGGAGACTTGCGCAGATGCGAGATGTGAAACTCCTCCAGCAGACTGTCGAGTTTCTCTTCACGTTTGGCGCGGTTTTTTTCCACCACCTCCAGCACGGCGCGGATATTGGCCTCGACGCTCAACCCGCGGAAAATCGAGGCTTCCTGCGGCAGATAGCCAACGCCGAGCCGGGCGCGGCGGTACATCGGCAGGCTGGAGACATCATGCCCGTCGATCTCGATCGTACCGGCATCCACGGGAACCAGACCGGTGATCATGTAGAAACAGGTGGTCTTGCCGGCTCCGTTCGGACCCAGCAGCCCCACGGCCTCGCCGCGGCGAACGCCAAGCGAGACACCATCCACAACCCGGCGGGATTTGTAGGCCTTGGTCAGATTGCGGGCAATGAGCGTTCCGTCATAGCGCGTCGCCCCCTCGGGAGCCTGCGCCACGTCGCCGTCACCGTTGTTGCTGCCCAGTGATGAAAATAGAGCCCGGATCACTGCTTGGGTCGCGATTTGGGGTCCAGCTGAATCATGACGCGGCGGCCGCAACTGTCGAGCTTGGCCTGGCCGTTCTTCATCTGAACCGTGAGCTTGCAACCGATAAAGATGTTGTCGGCATCGGTGAGCACGACTTTCTCACCCGTCAGCACCAGCACCTCGTCAAGCATGTTGAAATTGCCGGTATCCGCCGTTGCGGTCTGGGTGCCAGACTGAATGAACACCTTCTTGTAGAGTTCGATCTCCCTGATGTCGGCCGTCCCCGACGACACCGAGCCACCGCCATCATTGGTGTAATTGACGATCATTTCGCCTGCCTGCAACAGCGTATCGCCCTGCACCACCTTGACGTTGCCGGTGAAGGTCGCCTGGCTGGTTTCCTCGTTGATCTGGAGCAGGTCGCTTTCGATCTGGATCGGCTCGTCGCCGGACAAGGCCAGCCCCGACATCCGGCTCTCGGTGTCCTGGGCAAAGGTGCCGGAGACGGGCGCCAGTAATCCGGCGGCGATCACGGCCGCCGCAACAATGGTCAAATGCAAAGGCGATCTTGCCATATCAGTTCGTCACTCCATCCTTCGGCTTTAGTGCCGAGGGGTTGATCGTCATACGGACCTTGTCCTTGAAGATGATGATGCGGCCCTTATCAGTCATCTGCATGGATTGCGCAACCACGGAGGCATCTCCGGTGCTGATCGAAACCGGTGCGTCAGTCACAAGGCCACCATTGGCCATATCCACGTCTGCCGATTGCAACTGCACTTTCATGCCGTCTTCCGTGGTGACTGACAAAGGCTGATCAAACATGATTGTCTGGGCAGCCTTGTTCAGGGTGCCGCTGGCGGCATTGAGAACGGCATTGGTGCTATTGGGAGCAGGCAGATCAGCCACGATGTCCTCGAGTACAATGACATCAGGAACGGTCAGGTCCTGGACCGCGCGCGCAGCGCGCATTGTATAGGGCCGGGCGTCAGAACTCTGGCCGCTCATCACCGGATTCTGCATGACAAGCTTTCCGTCGCGGACAACCACCGATTCGATGCCGACGCCATCGGGCACCAGATTGTCGAGCCAGGAGACCACGACAAACGCCACGACAACGAGCACGGCAGAGAGCGGCAATATGAACTTGAGGAGACGGACCAGGCGCGAGTGGGATTGAGCACGCCTGTACTCGGCATGCGATCGACCTGCATAATGGCCGCTGTCGGGCACCTCGGAGACTGTCGTTGTGGTCATTCGGCTCGGGAGTCCTGATGGTGAGCAGCGCTGGATAGGGCCCGGCCGGCACGGTCCGGTTGTTTGGCAGAGTTGTGGTTGCGGTCGGCTTCGCATGCCAATATGGTAATTTTACGAAGCAATTGATGCAGATTGCCATGCCGCGCCGGCAATGGCAAAAGCAAAGCCGCAACAGGTGCGCTTAAAGCCTTTAAAACTGCCAAGCTGCAACCTTTTTTGACTGCCCAGGACACATTCGGAGGATAACGCGTGACCGACCCGGACATTCTTGCCGATCGCCGCCGGATCCGGCGCAAGCTGAGCTTCTGGCGCTTCATGACCATTGTGGTCGCCATTGCGCTTGTTGCCGGGCTGTTCATGCGGTTTCAGGGCACGGGCCGCGGCGGCAGCCATATCGCACGTATCGACATCAGTGGCGTGATCACCGACGACCAGCCGCTGCTTGACCTGATTGCCGATGCGGCCGAGAGCGAAGCTGCCAAGGCACTGGTGGTCTCTATTTCCTCGCCCGGCGGCACCACCTATGGCGGCGAGCGCATTCACAAGGCGTTACTCAAGGCCGGCGAGTCGAAACCGGTGGTCGCCGACATTCACACGCTGGCAGCATCGGCCGGCTACATGATCGCTGCCTCGACCGACCATATCGTCGCCGGTGAAAGCTCGATCGTCGGCTCGATCGGGGTCATTTTCCAGTATGCCCAGGCACAGGATCTGCTCGACAAGATCGGCGTGCAGATGGAGGAGATCAAATCTTCGCCGCTGAAAGCCGAACCCTCGCCTTTTCATGAAACCAGCGAAGAGGCCAAGGCGATGATCCGCTCGATGGTGCTCGACAGCTATGACTGGTTTGTCGATCTGGTTGCCGATCACCGCGAAATGAGCCGCAGCGACGTGCTGGCGCTTGCGGACGGCTCGATCTTTACCGGCCGTCAGGCGCTGAAGAACGGTCTCGTGGATGCGCTGGGCGGGGAAGCGGAAATCCGCGCCTATCTGAAAAGCCGAGATATCGATGACAGCCTCGAATTTGTCGACTGGAAACCGGCCAGGGAAACCGCCAACCTGTTCTTCAGCGCCGGCGCGGGAGACCTGATCCGGCAGTTCCTGGGCATGCCCGCATCGCTTGCAACCGAAATTGATCGGTTGTCGGGCGGCAAGTTGTTCCTTGACGGCCTTGTGTCTGTTTGGCAGGTTGGCGGGCAGTCGGAGAGTGTCGAGTTGGGGCGAGGGAAATGATCAAATCGGAATTGGTTCAAGCAGTTGCGGCGCGCAACCCGCATCTCTATCACCGGGATGTCGAGAACATCGTCAATGCTGTCCTGGACGAGATCACCGAGGCGCTGTCAGAGGGCAACCGGGTTGAATTGCGCGGATTTGGTGCATTTTCGGTCAAGAACCGCCCCCCACGCTCCGGCCGCAATCCGCGCACCGGCGAACCGGTGTTCGTCGAGGAAAAATGGGTGCCGTTCTTCAAGACCGGCAAGGAGCTGCGCGAGCGGCTCAATCCCAACGACAAGGACTAAGCTTGCCCCGGCTGTCGGGCAGCCCTATCTGATACAGCATCGTCGACCGGATTGAGAGGTAGCGCAGGCAGTGCGACCGGCTTGATGATCCGGCCGCCGACGAGCCTGTATCAACGAAGACAAACCCGGGGAGCCCGAGGCGATCCCGGGCTCACAGAGACTGGATCGAACCATGATCAAGCGCATTATCGGACTGGCCATTCTTGTGCCCCTGGGCATCATTCTCATCATGCTGTCGGTGGCGAACCGGCAGGCCGTGACCCTGGCGCTCAACCCGTTCGATCCGGCCGACAGCCTGTTGTCGGTGACCCTGCCTTTCTTCGTATTCCTGTTCCTGGCACTGATCATCGGGATGATCATCGGCTCGCTGGCGACCTGGTTCAAACAGGGCAAGCACCGCAAGCGGGCGCGCGTCAATGCCAATGAGGCGGTCAAATGGCATACCGAAGCCGACCGCGAAAAGGCCAAGGCGCAACAGATCGCCGCGTCCCTCCCCGCCCCCGACAAGCGCTCTGCGGCCTGAGCCGAACAGCTTATTGATCAGCGCCCCGATCGCTTCGGGCTGTACCTCCACGCGCGACGGCCCATGCTCGACGGCGACGCATGCCTGCGGATTATGCGCCAACTCAATTGTCGTGGCCATGGCTCTGCAGCGCGCCGAGATCTTCGCCGTTGCGGTATTCCTTGACGGCCTGAAGCAGAATGAGCTGGGCCGAGCGCAGGAACAGGCCGGCCATTAACAGCGCGACGATGAGGTCGGGCCAGGCGGATGCGGTGAGCCAGACGGCGGCACTTGCGATCATGACGGCGACGTTGCCGATGGCGTCATTGCGCGAGCAGAGCCAGACCGAGCGCACATTGGCATCGCCATCCTTGTAGCGCATCAGCAAAAACACGCTGGCCAGGTTGGCCGCCAGCGCCAGCAGGCCGATCGATCCCATGATCCCGGCGCTGGGCACACCGAGGATGAGAACCTGGTAGGCGGTGGAGCCGAACACCCAGAGCCCCATCGCCAGCAGGCTCAAACCCTTCAGCAAGGCCGCGGTGGAGCGCACCCTGATGCTCATGCCGATGACGGCGAGGCTCATGCCGTAGGTCAGCGCATCGCCGAGAAAATCGAGCGCATCGGCCTGCAAGGCCTGGGAGCCGGCCAGCTGGCCCGCCGACATCTCGACGAAGAACATGGCGGCATTGATGGCGATCACCGCCCACAAGACGCGCTTGTAGGAAGCGTCCATGCCGTCGAAGCGCGGGTTACCTGAGCAGCCGCAGGCTTGGGTTTCCGTGCCACAGGAAGGGGCGTCCAGGGTGGGGGTATCTGCCATTTCGTGGTCCTTGCTTACTCAATGGCACAATCTATAATCCCTCTAGCGACTATAGGTTCAAGAGGGCATTTTGATGTTTTCCATCGGCGAGCTTTCCAAACGCACCGGGGTGAAAATACCGACCATCCGCTACTACGAGCAAATGGGGCTGATCGAGGCACCGGAACGCTCGCAAGGCAATCAGCGGCGCTACTCAAAGGACGGGATGCAACGCCTGTCCTTCATCCGCCATTCGCGTGAGCTGGGGTTTTCCATCGAAGACATCAAAGGCTTGCTGGAGCTGAGCCAGCATCCCGAAAAGCCATGCCATGATGCACACAACATGGCGGCGCGGCGGCTTGAGGATGTCAGGGCAAGGATTGCCAAACTGCAGCGATTGGAACGCGAGCTCAAGCGCATTTCCGATTGTGACGCAGACACTGTTGCCCATTGCGCGGTGATCGAGACGCTGGCCGATCACAGCCTGTGCGAGACGGAGCACTGAGCGGAGGCAGGTGAAGTGCCCGGTTTCCTAGACACCAGCAGCCCGAGCGCTGACGACCTCGTTGAATTTGGTGAAGAACTGGCCTGCGAGTTTCTTCGAGGTTGAATCGATCAGCCGGGAGCCGAGCTGGGCGATCTTGCCGCCGACCTGCGCATTGACGGCATAGGTGAGCACGGTTTCCGCGCCGTCCTCGACCAGCTTCACATCGGCGCCGCCCTTGGCGAAGCCGGCGATGCCGCCCTTGCCTTCTCCGGAAATCGTGTAGCTCTCGGGCGGATTGATGTTTTCAAGCGTCACATCGCCGGTGAACTTAGCAGAGACCGGTCCGATCTTGATCTTGACGGTGGCCGACATCTCGGTGTCGGAGGTTTTTTCCAGCGTCTGGCAGCCCGGAATGCACTCGCGCAGAACGTCGGGATCGTTGAGCGCTTCCCATACCAGCTGACGCGGGGCCGCGATGCGTTCTTCGCCGTTCATTTCCATTGGACAAGATCCTCCCTGATTGTGAGCCTATCTATGCAAAGCGAAAACGGCTTTGCCAAGTGCATATCGGGTTGCTATGTCCAATCTCTCATGAAATCGCGGGGTCATGGCGCTGTCCAGGGCCCGGCCACGCACATTAACTGGACATTTCGGACCTTGGCCGACAAGCGCACCCAAAAGCCACGACGCGGCGGCCCCGCCCAGCCGGGAGAGCCCAGGCCAAAAACCAACCGACCCAAGGGCGGCGGTGGTGGCGGCAAGCCGCGGGATGGCAAGTTTCGCGACGACAGAGCACGAGCCGACAAGCCGGCTCACACCGATGCAGCGAAAAGGCATACGGACAAGCGCGCGAGAACCGACCGGAAGTCCGCCGACCGCCAGGCGTCAGACCGCAAGGCTGACTCCCAGCCGCAAGCGCCGCTTAGGCCGCTAAACAAGCGTCAGGGCGCATTGCCGCAACAGACCGCCCCACTTATCCTGGAGACCGGCAACGAGGACGGTTACCAGCTTCTCGACATGGGGCTCAACGAAGCCGGCCAGGGCGAGAAGCTCGAGCAATATGGCAGCCTGCGCATCGTGCGTCCGGAGGCGCAGGCGCTGTGGGGCCGCGGGCTGCCGGATTCCGAATGGGCCAAGGCGGACGCGGTGTTTACCGGCGACACCGACGAGGACGGCATCGGCCGCTGGGCGTTTCCGCACATGCCGCTGGGCGAAACCTGGCCGATGAAGCTGCTCGGTGTCGATTTTCATGGCCGGCTGACCTCGTTCCGCCATGTCGGGGTATTTCCCGAGCAGATCGCGCACTGGCGCTGGATGGCGGACCGGATCACCGAGGTGAAGCGGCCGCTGAAGGTGCTCAACCTGTTCGGCTATACAGGAGTCGCCTCGCTGGTCGCCGCCCATGCCGGGGCCGAGGTCACCCATGTCGATGCGTCAAAGAAGGCGATCGGCTGGGCGCGGGAAAACCAGGCGCTGGCGCGGCTTGAGGACAAGCCGATCCGCTGGATCTGCGAAGACGCGATGAAGTTCATTGCGCGCGAAGAGCGCCGCGGCAACAGCTACGACATCATTCTCACCGATCCGCCAAAATTCGGCCGCGGCCCGAATGGAGAAGTCTGGCAGCTGTTCGAGCATCTGCCTCTGATGCTCGATATCTGCCGCGAATTGCTGAGCGACAAGCCGGTGGGGCTGGTGCTGACCGCCTATTCGATCCGGGCCTCCTTCTATGCAACACACGAACTGATGCGCGAGACCATGCGCGGCGCCGGCGGCCGGGTGGAATCGGGCGAACTGATCATCCGCGAAAGCGGCAAGCCAGAGGCAGACGAATGCCGGGCGCTGTCGACCTCGCTTTATTCAAGGTGGCTGCCGCAATGAGTGATCACGACCATCCAAGTCATCGCGCGACGAAAGTCGGGCAGGTGAAAGAGATCACCAGCCTTTCCAATCCGGTGATCAAGAACATCCGCGCGCTGTCGATGAAGAAGCATCGCGACGAGACCGGCACCTTCCTCGCCGAAGGGCTGAAGCTGGTGATCGACGCGCTCGATCTCGGCTGGACAATCCGCACGCTGATCTACGCCAAGAACCAGCGCGGCAAGGAACAGGTTGAAAAGATCGCAGCACTGACGGTGGCGCGCGGCGGGCTGGTGCTGGAAGTCAGCGAGAAGGTGCTGACAGCCATCACAAGGCGCGACAACCCGCAAGCCGTGATCGCCGTTTTCGAGCAGAAGCTGGCCCCGCTTGGCGGCATAAAGCCTGCCAAGGACGACACCTGGATTGCGCTCGACCGGGTCCGCGATCCGGGCAATCTGGGCACCATCATCCGCACCGCCGACGCGGCCGGTGCTGCGGGCGTGATGCTGATCGGCGAAACCGTCGATCCATTCTCGATGGAAACGGTGCGCGCCACCATGGGGTCGGTGTTTGCGGTTCCGCTGGTGCGGACGACGGAAGCCGAATTCCTGAGTTGGTCGAAGACATCCTCCACACTGACGGTCGGCAGCCATCTCAAGGGCAGCGTCGACTACCGGACGATCAGGTACACCGAGCAGCCGGTGGTGCTGCTGATGGGCAATGAACAACAGGGCCTGCCAGACACGCTGGCCGCGGCCTGCGGCAAGCTCGCCCGGATTCCGCAGACCGGCCGGGCGGATTCGCTCAATCTGGCGATCGCCACCGGGGTTATGCTGTTTGAAGCACGGCGGCACCTGCTTTCGCTCGACGAGCCCGGCACATGACCCCTCCCCGATCCGGACCATCGGCGCTGAGCCGGCTGATGCCGATGCTGCTGCTTGTTTCAGCCAGCGTCGCGATCGACCAGGTGATCAAATGGCTGGTGGAGACACGGCTGCCGTTTCACGAGCTGGTGCCGGTGATCCCGATGTTTGCGCTCTACCGCACCTGGAACGAGGGCATCGCGTTTTCGATGCTCGGAGGACTGCCCGACACGGCGCTATTGGCGCTGACCGGGCTGGTGATCATCTTTGTGCTTTATCTCTGGTGGCGCACGCCGCCCGGACGCAGGATCGCGCATCTGGGCTATGCGCTGATTATCGGCGGGGCGCTCGGCAACCTGATCGACCGAGCGGTCTACGGTCACGTGGTCGACTACATTCTGTTTCACACCGAGACATGGTCATTTGCCGTCTTCAACCTCGCCGACGCCTTCATCAGCATCGGCGCCGGACTGATTGTTCTCGATGAACTGATCGTCATGCTGCACGAACGCAAGAGCCGAACCTGACAGCCGACCGGACGCCGCCCTTGATCTTGAGGGCCGGGCGGGCCAGTCTGGATCAACACAAGAGGAGCTTCCATGCAAGACCGTTTCAAGGGCATTCTGCTCACCCGCGACGAGAACAAGGTTATGTCGGTCAATGTGACCGAGCTCGGCCTCGATGATCTGATGGAAGGCGACGTGGTCGTCGAGGTGGAATGGACCACCATCAACTACAAGGACGGCCTGGCCATCACCGGCAAGGGCCCGGTGGTGCGGCGCTGGCCTATGGTTCCAGGCATCGACTGCGCCGGCACCGTGGTGAGTTCGGAGAACGAGCGCTTCAAGACCGGCGACAAGGTGATCCTCAACGGTTTTGGCGTCGGAGAGGTGCATACCGGCGCCTACGCCACCTATGCCCGGCTGAAGGGCGACTGGCTGATCCCGCTGCCCGAAGGCATGGACGGCCGGTCGGCCATGGCAATCGGCACGGCCGGTTACACGGCCATGCTGTCGGTGATGGCGCTGGAGCGGCACGGCATTACGCCAGGCCGCGGGCCGGTGGTGGTTACCGGCGCAAATGGCGGCGTCGGCACCGTGGCAATCGCCGTACTCGGAAAACTCGGCTACGAGGTCATCGCCTCGACCGGACGCACCGAGGAAGCCGACTTCCTCAAGAGCCTCGGCGCGTCCGAAGTGATCCACCGCGATGAACTCTCTGGCCCGGCCAAGCCGCTCAACAAGGAACGCTGGGCCGGTGCGGTTGACGCCGTTGGCAGCCATACACTGGCCAATGTGCTGTCGATGACCTCCTATGGCGGTGCGGTGACGGCCTGCGGCCTGGCGCAGGGCATGGATCTTCCGGCCTCGGTGGCGCCCTTCATCCTGCGTGGCGTTTCGCTGCTCGGCATCGATTCGGTGATGGCGCCGCTGGCGCTCAGACAGGAAGCCTGGTCGCGGCTGGTGACCGATCTGGATCTCGACAAGCTCGAGGCGCTGTCGAGCGAAATCGGCTTCGACGGCATCATCGATGCGGCGCATCAGATCATCGACGGCAAGATCCGCGGACGCGTGGTTGTCGACATGAAAAAGCCAAATGCGTAATCGCTAAAATTTGACGGTTTCGCTGAAGTCTTTGCTCACGGGGCCCGTGCTATCACGGGCCCATGATGACAGAACCATTGCGACTGCAAGAAACCCTTCAGCGAGCCCTGAGCGAACAGGCGGTCACGCATCCGAGCTTTTCGCCGTCCGTTGCAGAGCCTGAACATGCGATTCCGGAAGTCGCGGTCGACACCGAGCGCATGCAAGCGGGCGACACACCCAGCTCTGCGTCACGCCCGCTGTTTGCAGTCTCTGCCGCGCTGGCGGCCACGGCTGTTTCCGTTGCGTTCAACGCGCCTGCGGTATTGCTTGCCTCGGTTGCAGGCATCGCCGTCTATGCGGCCGCTCCGCTGTTCCGGCGCGCGTCCAGCGGTTCCACCTCACAGATTTCCGGCCGTCAGACCCGACCGGCAAGCACGGACCTGGAGCACGAATTTGACCGCAAGTGGGAGCTTGGCGAGTTTTCAAGCCAGCTGGCAAGCGTGTTCGATTCCCTTGGCGACATGGTCGCGGTCTGCGGCAGCAATGGCCAGATCATCTTCGCCAATGAAACATTCAAGTTCGCGACGGGGTTTGACAGTCCTGTCGGCCTGACGCTGTCGATGGCAGGCATCGAGCCGCTGGACACCACCAACACCGGCGCGCTCGAACTGGTGCTTGGCGATGGCGACGAACAGACCATCTGGACCTGGCATGAAACCGTGACCCGCGACCCGGCCACCGGCGAACTGGTTCTGCAATGCATCGGCCGCAACATCACCTCGGCACGTCTTACCGAGGCCGAGCTGGTCGAGGCACGGCAAAAGGCGGAGGCTGCCAACCACGCCAAATCGCGTTTCCTGGCAACCGTCAGCCACGAGATCCGCACGCCGCTGAATGGCATTCTGGGCATGACACACCTGCTCGAGCAGACCCAGACAACGCCGGAACAGGCAAGCTACCTCAAGACCGCCGGTGAATCCGGCATGGCGCTCTTGTCACTGATCGAGGATCTGCTTGATGTGACCTCGATCGAAGCCGGCCGCCTGCATCTCAGACATGAAGAGGGAAATCTGGAAGACCTGGTCAACGGTGTCTCCGAGCTGATGGCCTCGCGCGCCCACGAAAAGGGCATCGAGATCGCGGTCCACATCGCCCCGGAAGCGCCGCGCCTGATCACGTCGGATATCGGCAGGTTGCGGCAGGTGTTGTTCAACCTGGTCGGCAATGCCATCAAGTTCACTGAAACCGGCGGCGTACTGATCGAGGTGGTGCGCGAAGACATGCAGCTGGCCTTCATCGTTTCTGACACCGGTCCCGGGCTGAAACAGGCCGACCAGGCGCGGATCTTCGAGGAATTCGAGCGCGCCAGCAACGGTCCGACCCGCAGCCATGGCGGTGCCGGCCTGGGACTGTCCATTTCGGCCCGGATTGTCGAGGCGCTGGGCGGTGAAATCGGCGTGACGTCAACCGCCGGCAAGGGCAGCAGCTTCCGCTTCACCGTCCCGGTCAGGGAACTGGCCGTGCCGGAAACCATCGCACCCGTGCGGGGGCCGCTGGCTGACCGTGCCGTATTGGTGATTGCACCGAGCGGGCCGGTCTCGACGGCCCTGTTGTGGACCATACGCGACCTGGGCGGCATTGCCGAAGCTGCGCACGACCCCGACAGCATGATTGCGGCCCTGACCCGGCTCTACCGCTCCGGCGCGCAACTGAGCGATATCGTCGTCGACCGCAGGCTGGCGGACAATGCGGAAAGCCTTCTGGCCGCGGCTCCGACGGAATTGCCATCAGGCATTGAACGCACCTTGATCATTGCGCCAGAAGACAGCCGCGATCTCGAGAGCCATGCCGGCCATGGCGCCAATGCCTGGCTTGTGCGCCCGGTGCGGCGGGTATCGCTGATCAATGTGCTGACCCGGCGAGACGATCGCGAAGATCGTGACCGGTTGGGCGGCAAACCGCGCCCGGTGATGCTCGAGCGCTCGTCTGACAACCCGACGCTGGATATTCTTCTGGCCGAGGACGACCCGGTCAATGCGCTGGTGGTGCGGACCAACCTGGCGCGCCAGGGCCACCGTGTCACGGTTGTCGGCAATGGCCGCGAGCTCGTCAACCAGGCGATGGAACGCCCCGGTGGGGTCGCAGGCTACGATCTGATCATCACCGACATTTCGATGCCGGAACTCGACGGCCGCAGTGCCATCGAGCAGATCCGCGCCGAAGAAGCGGCGGGCAAGCTCAGGCGTCTGCCGATCATCGTGCTGACCGCCGATGGCCAGGCTTCGACCCGCGATGACCTGCTGGCGGCCGGTGCTGACGGGCATGCGGAGAAACCGGTCGACCCGGAGTGGCTGCTGCAGCTGGTGACGATGACCGCTGGCAAGAAAGCACGCGCCGCCGGCTAAGCCCCAGCCAGATCTGAACATTCCGGCACAGGCGCCGGGATCGGCGAAGCCGGTTCATGCCGCTGCCATTTAGCTGCAACGTCCGCGGCACGCCCGCGCTCTGTGCCCAAAACACAATATAACCTCGAAAACACCGTATCCGGGATGGCAAATGTCATTCGGATGTCGCAGAATCATGGTTGAAACCCGCCATCACCAAGCGGGAGATTACCCATGGAAACGCACGTGCCTCGGCCTTCATCCACGCCATTCCTTGCTCCCCTCGCCGGCTACAAGCCGGCAAGCCAGGTGCTTGGCCGCATCGGTTCACTGGAAGTGCGACTGGCCGCGACCAAGAGTGAGGTCGAGGCCGCACAAGCCCTCCGCTACCGGGTCTTTGTCGAGGAAATGGGAGCACGGCTTCCCGAAGACGCAATGCTGCAGAAACGTGATTTCGACAGCGTCGACCGCTATTGCGACCACCTGCTGGTGCTTGACACAGCGCTGACCGGCGACGTCGAAGAGCAGATTGTCGGAACCTACCGGCTTTTGCGGCAGGAAGTCGCGGCGCGTCATGACGGGTTCTACTCGCAAAGCGAATTCGATGTTGCCGATCTCGTCGGCCGCAACGCCGGCAAGCGGTTTCTGGAGCTCGGCCGATCGTGCGTTTTGCACACATACCGGACCCGCCGCACGCTCGAGGCATTGTGGCAAGGCAATTGGGCCTATGCACTCAACCACGAGATTGACGTGATGTTCGGCTGCGCCTCGTTTCCCGGCGACAAGCCGCACGCGCACGCCCTGGCGCTGTCGTTCCTCAACAATGCCGCAGCAGCCGATGCCAGCTGGCAGGTCAAGGCAATTGCCGGTCGTGGCCTGTCGCTCGACATGATGCCGGTCGAGGCGATCAATCCGCGCGCGGCGCTGGCCGCGATGCCGCCGCTGGTCAAGGGCTACCTGCGGGTCGGCGCCCTGGTTTCGCGGGAAGCCGTGGTAGACCCGGCCTTCGGTACCACCGATGTGCTGGTGATCCTGCCGGTCAGCCAGATCAATGGCCGCTACATCAATCATTATCGCGCGGACGCCTCGCGTTTCGCCGCCTGAGACTGCCTGGCGGCTTGCCAACGCCACGGAGCCCCCCTTGCCTTGATGCATAGACGTCGAACCGCCAGCAACTTGAATTGTTCAAATTGCCCCGATCCCCAATGAGGGTTGGGGCGACACATTCTGGCCGGTTGTTTTAACGTACGCCTCGCCGGACAAGAGCCTGCCCCATCGTGGAAACCGTCGCGAGAACATGCAGGCCCACACAAAAGCCTGGCTGAGACCAGGCCGGGCCGTTGTCGGTTTGCAACGAAGCGTTATCCCCGCTGTCACTCTGCCTTCTGTCGTGTCGCAACCAGCAGCGCGGCCATCGTCATGATGAAACAGACAAAAAGCTGCCGATTGGCGTTCCATCGTATGTAGGTGTCCGAGAGGCCAAACAAAACCGAAGCCGCCACGACTATCAGGCCGGCCTGCCCCAGCATTTTTTGAATCGGGTCAGGGTTCAGATAGGCTCGCCAGAACACGACAGCGGATGCGGCATACATGAATAGCCAACTTAGAAAGCCGACCAACCCATTTTCTGCCAACAGCTGAATCGCTTCGTTGTGCAGGGCACCTATGTGGCTTATTCCCGCGTTCACTTCGTGCAGGGCAATCTTCTCGGCTATTCTCTCGGTCACTCCGTCTTGACTGTGACCCAGCCAAGGCTTCTCCGACCATATTTGCAAACCAGCATTCCAGAGCTCCAGCCGCGGCGCTGCGGAAAGCTCGACAATTTCACCTGTCCGGAACCATTGAAGTGCACCGATTGCAGCATCATTGATTCGTTCCACACTCTTGTTGATGGGCATGAGCGGCAGCAGGAAAGCGAATGCAACAGCAACAATCAGCAACGACAGCCGTTCCCGTTTCGAAGCGCGCCAGAAATCCTCAATGAGAACCCAAAGAAGAACGATCGGGAAAAGCGGCCAACCGCCTTTGGATTGGGTCGTCAGACTGGCTGCAAGCCCAAGAAAGAACGCGATATAGGCAAAGGCAAGCCAAACAGGCCTGCGCAACCGAAATGGTGGATCGTGTCTGCCGGCAAGGGCGACAGACCCCAGCAGAAGGGCATTGTTGCCAAAGAAAATCGGACTGGTAAGGAAACCACTTGGCCGCTCAAAGCCAAGGTAGACCGATTGATAGAGTGCCAGGGCGCAGGCCAAAATGGCACCCAACCCACACCCCAACCATATCAAGCGACGATCGATCTGACCGTCCATCACGGCAAGGAAGATCAGTGGCGCCCACAGGAATGGTATGTACATTTCATACTGGCCGGCCGCTGTGTCGTGCAGCAGGTTGATTGAAGCCCCTACGACCGCAAAAGCCATGAAAACCAAGGGCAGCTTGCCTGCCCACGTTGGCTGCAGCAGCGGCGCGCGCGCCAGAAGCCGCTTCAACAGGAAGAACAACCCTATTCCAGCAAAAATAACGCCGCCGAATGAATACACGGCCGGCAACGCCAAGCTACCCGCAAAATACAGCAGCAGAAAAATTCCAGCTATACTATAAACCACCCCCCTATCTTCAATATTTATTTCATTTTCAGGGCTTTTCATGCACTTGTACGCGTTACTTACAAAATTCACTTCAGTTAACTCGACGCGTTGTAGGCGGCGATCGCTGCCATGTTGACGATATCGGAATCCTTGGCGCCCATGGAAACGATCTGGATCGACTTGTCGAGGCCGACCAGCAGCGGGCCGATGACAGTGGAGCCGCCCAGTTCCTGCAGCATCTTGGTCGAGATCGAGGCCGAGTGGAAGGCCGGCATGACCAGGACATTGGCGGTGCCCGAGAGGCGACAGAAGGGATACTGCTCAAGCACCTTGGAATTGAGCGCCACATCGGCGGCCATCTCGCCATCATACTCGAAATCAACCCGGCGCTTGTCGAGGATCCTGACAGCATCGCGCACCCGCTCGGAGCGCTCACCGGTCGGGTGACCGAAGGTTGAATAGGCCAGCATCGCCACCCGCGGTTCATAGCCCAGACGACGTGCCATGCCGGCGGCTTCCTCGGCAATGTCGGCGAGTTCCTCGGAGTTCGGCATGTCGATGACGGCGGTGTCGGCGACAAACACGGTGCGGCCACGGCACAGCGCCAGCGACACGCCGATCATCCGGTGCCCCGGCTTGACGTCGACGCAGCGGCGGATGTCTTCCAGTGCCGTGGAGTAATTGCGGGTGGTGCCGGTGACCATCGCGTCGGCATCACCGAGAGCCACCATGCAGGCGCCGAAATGGTTGCGGTCGGTGTTGATCAGCCGCTGGCAATCCCGGTAGAGATACCCTTTGCGCTGCAGCCGGGCGTAAAGATAATCAGTGTAGGCATCCACGCGGCGCGAAACGCGGGCATTGACCAGCTCGATGCCGGCACGGTCGAGGTCGATGCCGGCGAGTCTGGCGGTTTCGCGCATCTGTTCCTCGCGGCCCAGAAGACAGGCCGTGCCGAGCTTCTGGTTCACATAGGACACAGCCGCGCGCATGACCTGTTCTTCCTCGCCCTCGGCAAAGACCACCCGCTTGGGGTGACGGCGGACGCGCTCATAAAGCCGCTGCAACGTCGAGGCGATCGGATCGCGCCGGGCGGAGAGTTCCTGGGCGTAGGCCTCCATGTTGAGGATCGGCTTCTGCGCCACGCCCGATTCCATCGCCGCCTTGGCGACGGCCACCGGAATGGCCGAGATCAACCGCGGGTCGAAGGGAACCGGAATGATGTATTGCGGACCGAAGCGTGGCCGGACGCCCTGATAGGCAGCCGCCACATCATCGGGCACGTCTTCACGGGCAAGTTCGGCGAGCGCGTTGGCGGCGGCGATCTTCATGTCGTCATTGATGGTCGATGCCCGCACATCGAGCGCGCCGCGGAAGATGTAGGGAAAGCCCAGGACGTTGTTGACCTGGTTGGGATAATCAGACCGGCCGGTGGCCATGATGGCATCGTTGCGGATTGCCGAAACTTCTTCCGGGGTGATTTCCGGATCCGGATTAGCCATGGCAAAGATGATCGGGTTTTTCGCCATCGAGGCGACCATCTCAGGCGTCAACGCGCCCTTGGCGGAAAGTCCGAAAACGACGTCGGCGCCTTCCATGGCATCCGCCAGTGAACGCGCCTTGGTTTCCACCGCGTGGCCGGATTTCCACTGGTTCATGCCTTCGGTGCGGCCCTTGTAGATCACGCCCTTGGTGTCGCACAGAATGATGTTTTCCGGCGAGAAACCCATCGCCTTGACCAGTTCGACGCAGGCGATGGCCGCGGCGCCGGCCCCATTGCAGACAAGCTTGGTGGTCTTGAGGTCCCGGTCGGTCAGGTGCAAAGCGTTGATGAGACCCGCGACCGCGATGATCGCGGTGCCGTGCTGGTCGTCATGAAACACCGGGATGTCCATGAGCTCGCGCAACCGTTGCTCGATGATGAAACAATCCGGGGCCTTGATGTCCTCGAGATTGATACCGCCGAAGCTGGGCCCGAGAAAGCGGACAGAATTGATGAATTCGTCGACATTTTCCGTATCGACTTCCAGATCGATGGAATCGACATCGGCAAAACGCTTGAACAGCACCGCCTTGCCTTCCATCACCGGCTTGGAAGCCAGCGCACCGAGATTGCCCATCCCCAGAATGGCGGTGCCGTTGGAAATGACCGCCACCAGATTGCCCTTGGCGGTGTAATCGAAGGCGCGGGACGGATCCTCGGAGATGGCCTTGACCGGGACAGCGACGCCGGGCGAATAGGCCAGCGACAGATCGCGCTGGGTCGCCATCGGCTTGGTCGGATTGATTTCAAGCTTGCCGGGCCGGCCGCGGGCGTGGAAATCCAGCGCCTCCTGGTCGGTGACCTGAGAAATCGAGCGATCTGACTTGTCCGTCCCTGGCATATGTTCCATCCCGTTGTGGGCGACCTTGTGTATGGCGCCTCGTAGCTGTTGTTTTTGTCCTCATCCCACCGTTAGGGTGGCGGCGGCGGGCTGTAAAGCCGCGCGTGCTTTTAAACTTACATCGCAAACGATTGAAAAACCAAGACAGGCCGACCCTCTTGAACGCTGAACCCCTGCTTAATACCGCTGTGTTGACGACAGCCCAGCTTGCGACAGCTGAAAGCCGCGCCACGGCCACGCCGATGATGGAGCAGTTCATCGAGATCAAGGCGAACAATCCGGATTCGCTTCTGTTCTACCGGATGGGTGATTTCTACGAGCTGTTCTTCGAGGACGCGGTGGATGCGTCGCGCGCGCTCGGCATCACGCTGACCAAGCGCGGCCAGCATCTGGGGCAGGATATCCCGATGTGCGGCGTGCCGGTGCATGCGGCAGACGACTATCTTCAGAAGTTGATCTCGCTCGGATTCCGCGTAGCGGTCTGCGAGCAGACCGAGGACCCGGCGGAGGCCAAGAAACGCGGTTCGAAATCGGTGGTCCGGCGTGATGTGACCCGGCTGGTAACACCGGGCACGCTGACCGAAGAGAAGCTGCTCGATCCGTCGCAGTCGAATTTCCTGATGGCGCTGGCGCGGGTCAAGGGCGCCGGCGAAGCGCAGTATGGCCTGGCTTGGATCGACATTTCCACCGGCTCGTTCCATGTCGGCGAAAGCCGGCTGGCGCGGCTGCTGGCCGATATCGCCCGGGTCGAGCCGCGCGAGCTGATCCTTGCCGACAACGTCTTTCACGATCCCGAAATCCGGCCGCTGATCGACCAGCTCGGCCGGGTGGCCGCGCCGCAACCGGCGGTGCTGTTTGACAGCGCGTCCGCCGAAGGCCGCATCGCCCGGTTCTTCGACGTCGGCTCACTTGACGGTTTCGGCAGCTTTTCGCGCGCTGAGCTGGCAGCAGCGGCCGCAGTCATTGCCTATGTCGAAAAGACCCAGATTTCCGAGCGGCCGCCGCTGGGCCGGCCCGAGCGCGAGAGCGATGGCGCGCGGATGTTCATCGATCCGGCGACACGGGCAAGCCTGGAACTGGTGCGGACGCTGTCGGGTGAACGCCAGGGCAGCCTGATCAAGGCGGTCGACCGCACGGTCACCGGCGGCGGCGGGCGCAAGCTCGCCGAATGGCTGATGGCGCCGCTAACCGACCCGGACGCGATCAATGCCAGGCTCGACAGTGTCTCGCACCTGATTGCCAATCCGGGCCTGAGCGAAAAACTGCGGCGCGCGCTCAAGGGCGTGGCCGATATGCCGCGCGCGCTGTCACGGCTGGCGCTCAACCGCGGCGGACCGCGTGATCTCGGCGCCATCCTGGCCGGTCTGACAGCCGCACGGGATATCGGCGCACTGTTTGACGATAGCACCGCACCTGCACATCTGGAAAAGGCTGCGACTGCACTGAAGGCGGTTCCGGAAGAGATCGGGGCGCGGCTGGCGGCAGCGCTCGACGACGAGCTGCCGCTGATGAAGCGGGACGGCGGTTTTGTGCGCGCGGGCCATTCACCCGAACTTGATGAACTGCGGGCACTCAGAGACCAGTCACGCCGGGTGATTGCCGGGCTGCAACTCTCCTATGCCGAGGAGACGGGCGTCCGCTCGCTGAAGATCAAGCACAACAATGTGCTGGGCTACTTCATCGAGGTGACAGCGCTCAATGCGGGGCCGCTGACGGAGAGCGACGAGGCCAAGGCGCGGTTCATCCACCGCCAGACCATGGCCAACGCCATGCGGTTTACCACCACCGAACTGTCGGATCTGGAAACCCGCATCGCCAATGCCGCGGGCCAGGCGCTCACCATCGAACTGGCGACCTTTGACGAGCTGGTGCTGCTGGCCGTGGGTCATGCAGATGCGATCAAGGCGGCAGCAGATGCGCTGTCCGTGATCGACGTGACGGCAGCGCTGGCGGAACTGGCCCAGGAACAGGGGTATTCGCGACCCAGAGTGGACGACAGCCTTGCCTTCGAGATTGTTGCCGGACGACATCCGGTGGTCGAGCAGGCGCTGAGGAAACAGGCCGAGCAGCCGTTTGTGGCCAATGATTGCAATCTCTCTCCACCAAGCGAGAGCGCCGATGGCGGTGCGATCTGGCTGCTGACCGGGCCCAACATGGGCGGTAAATCGACCTTTCTGAGACAGAACGCGCTGATTGCCATCCTGGCGCAGATGGGCTCCTTCGTGCCCGCAGGTGCTGCCCATGTCGGGGTGGTCGACCGGCTGTTTTCGCGCGTCGGCGCATCCGACGACCTGGCGCGCGGGCGTTCGACCTTCATGGTCGAGATGGTGGAAACAGCGGCAATCCTCAACCAGGCTACGCCGCACTCACTCGTCATTCTCGATGAGATCGGTCGCGGCACGGCGACGTTTGACGGGCTGTCGATCGCTTGGGCGGCGGTAGAGCATCTGCATGCGCAGAATTGCTGCCGCGGGCTGTTCGCCACGCATTTTCATGAGCTCACCGCATTGTCGGAAAAACTACCGCGGCTTTCCAACGCCACCATGAAGGTCAAGGAATGGCAGGGCGACGTGGTGTTCCTGCACGAGGTCGGCGCAGGTGCTGCTGACCGCTCCTACGGCATTCAGGTGGCGCGGCTGGCCGGCCTCCCCGACGCGGTGGTGGCGCGGGCCCGGGAAGTGCTGCAGCTGCTGGAAACCAGCGAGCGCGAGAACCCGGCGGCACGGCTGGTTGATGATCTGCCGCTGTTTGCAGTGCCTGCAGCAAGGGAACCCGCCAAGGCTGCCAAAGGCCCCTCGGAATCCGATGCGCTCCTGAGCGAGCTCAATCCCGACGACATGACGCCGCGCGATGCGCTGGAGGCGCTGTACGAACTCAAGCGGCGGCAGACGGCAAATGGCGCGGGGTAAAGCGTGCCAGCGCTCAAAGCCGGGACCCAGCCGCATCAGCCGTGACCATCGAGAGTCATCATCAGAAATCCGGTAAAGGATGGGTTGGTGGGCGCTTTGACGTCCCTTGCGATCTGGCGCATCTTCAGTACGGCTTCGCGATAACCCTGGTAGAATTGCCATGTCGGGGTGGCGCTGTAGCTCAGATCGAGAGCCAGCTTGCCGATGATCAGCTTCGCCGTTGAGGGTTTGACGAAGACTTCCGCCTGCTGGTCGTAATAGGCGGGCACCACCGTTACCAGCGTCCACTTGGCAAGCTTGTGTCTCGACAGGGCAGCGACGAGGCTCTCGAAACCGGTTTTCTGATCACCATGCAGCAGCTGGCGCAGGGATCCGGCCCAATCTTCGATTTCCATTGGAGACAAGGTGGAAGCAGCTGCCTTGAATTTCGGCTTCTCGAACATCGAAACCAAGGCCGAACGGCTGACGAGGGTTGCCATGGCTTCAACAATATCACGGGGCGCGTCAAACCGGCTTTCCGCAAACTGCTCGCGCGCGAAGTCGCCGTGCTGGCCCATTTTGAACTTCTTGCCCGTCGCCACCAGGTCCGGATCGGCAAACCCGCCGGGATATCGCGACAGGAAGAGACGTTGGGCTTCAAGCAGAACTTCCTTGTTCATCGCACCATCCTGTTCATCTTCCGATAGCGACAGGCTCCCAGATATCTAAATATGATCAAGAACATATTTCCGAATATTCCGAAACGCTTGCCCGAGAGGCATTTGAGGGAGCGAGCCTGATGCCGAAATTCGTGATTACCGGTGCCTCCGGCGCAGGCAAATCCACCTTGATCGCGGCCCTTGCCGCACAGGGATACGCGACAGTGCCGGAAGCCGGACGGCAGATCGTGGCTGAACAGGTGGCTCGGCAAGGCAGTGCCTTGCCCTGGCTCGATCAGGCCGCGTTCATGGATCTGCTGTTTGCCCGCTCGATTGCCGCCTTCGACCATACCGCAAGTACTGCCGAGGGATGCGTGTTTTTCGACCGGAGCTTTCTTGAGGCCATCGCCTATGGCGCAGTGATCGCACGGCCCGCGCCAGAAGCCATGTTGCAGGCTGCCCACGAGCGGCGGTTCGCCAATCCGGTTTTCGTCTGCCCGCCATGGCGGGAGATTTTCGCACAGGACCGCGAACGACAGCATGATTTCCGGTTTGCCCGTACGGATTACGCAGCAAACATCGAGACATACGCAGCGGCAGGCTACGAGCTTGTGGAGGTTCCGCGCGCAGCTGTCAGCGAGAGAGTGGCGTTTATCCAGCAGCGGCTGGGCGATTTGTCTGGCCGCCAGCCTTCCAATCCGGCCGGAAAACGTTAAGAAAGGGCGAAACCTTTAACGCAAACAGACAAGAGTTCTCATGAGCCGTTTTGATGTCCTTTGCATCGGCAATGCCATTGTCGATATCATCGCCCGCTGTGACGAGGCCTTTCTCGTCGACAACGAGATCATCAAGGGCGCGATGAACCTGATCGACGCGGACCGCGCCGAGTTGCTGTATTCGCGCATGGGACCGGCAATCGAGGCATCGGGCGGCAGCGCTGGCAACACCGCGGCCGGGCTTGCCAGCTTCGGCAGCCGCTCGGCCTATTTCGGCAAGGTGTCGGCCGATCAGCTGGGCGAGATCTTCAGCCATGACATTCGCGCCCTGGGGGTGCATTTCGACACCAAGCCACTCGACGGCACGCCGCCGACTGCACGGTCGATGATCTTCGTCACGCCCGATGGCGAACGCTCGATGAACACCTATCTCGGCGCCTGCGTCGAGCTTGGTCCGGAAGACATCGAGGAAGATGTGGTGGCCGATGCAAAGGTGACCTATTTCGAAGGCTACCTGTGGGATCCGCCACGGGCCAAGGACGCCATCCGGCTCTGCGCCGAGATTGCCCACAAGAACGGCCGCGAGACCTCCATCACGCTGTCGGACCCGTTCTGCGTCGGCAGGTTCCGTGAGGAATTTCTGGATCTGATGCGCTCGGGCACCGTCGACATCGTGTTCGCCAATGCCGACGAGGCAAAATCGCTCTACGAGACCGACAATTTCGAACATGCCGTTTCGCAGATCCGCAAGGACTGCAAGCTGGCTGTCATCACCCGTTCCGAGCACGGATCGGTGATCGTGAAGGGTGAAGAGCGTTACGACATCGACGCCACCGACATCGACGAAGTTGTCGACACCACCGGCGCGGGCGATCTCTACGCCGCGGGTTTTCTGCATGGCTATGCGAACGGCAAGCCGCTCGATGTGTGCGGCAGGCTTGGCAGCCTGGCAGCAGGCCTGGTGATCCAGCAGGTTGGCCCGCGGCCGCAGCTGTCGCTGAAGGATGAAGCAGCAAAAGCCGGACTTGCCTGAGCGCTACAGCTGCTCATTGCAGGCCCGCCAGCATCGCTACATCACGTCCTCTGGCGGGCGGCCGGCGCGCGAGCGATAGGGCGAAAACGCCCAGCCATAGCGAATGGCGCCGCCGCGGACGGCAAAGGCTGCAATCACACCGACGGCTGAAGCCGCGATCAACGGCGCGCCAAGCAGGCTGGCGATCACAAACCCGCCGGCGCCGACCAGGGCTGCCGAGACGTAGATTTCCGGGCGCATCAGCACCGACGGTTCGCCGGACAACAGATCCCGCAGGATGCCGCCAAGCGTCGCGGTCATCATGCCAGTCACAAGGGCCACGATTGGCGAGCCACTGAGCGACAATCCCTTGGCAGCTCCCATCACCGCGTAGGCCGAGAGGCCGACGGCGTCCAGCCACAGCAACAGGCGGTAGCGCGATTCGACAAGGTGGGCGGTGAAATAGACAATGACCGCCACGATGACACAGACGATCAGGTAGGTGGGGTTATGGACCCAGAAAACCGGCGTTGAACCAAGCACCAGATCGCGGAAGGTGCCGCCCCCTATGCCGGTGACAGCTGCCAGAAACACAAACCCGATCATGTCGAGCTGTTTGCGCGACGCGGCCAGAGCGCCGGTGGCCGCAAAGACTGCAACACCGGCGTAATCAAGTCCTTCAAGCGGGGTCATGGATGCTCCTTTCCCCGCCGGGGGACAACCTAGACGTCGTAACCGGAGGCCGGATCCGGTCCATCGGATTCCGGGGCCGCGGCAGCAGGTGCAGCCTCTTTCGGGCCACCCTTGGAGACGCCGACCATGGCCGGACGCAGCATGCGGTCGCCGATCACGTAACCTGGCTGAACCACATCAACGACGGTGTTGTTGGCGACCTCGGTGTTGGGAACCTCATACATCGCCTGATGGTAGTTCGGATCGAACTTCTGGCCCATCGGCTCGAGCTTGCGAACACCGTGACGCTCCAGCGTCGACAGCATGGCGCGCTCGGTCAGCTCGACGCCTTCGACCAGTGTCTTCAGGCCGTTGTCATCCGTGGTTTCGCCCTGCTCCGGAACGGCGGAAAGCGCACGCTGGAGATTGTCGGAAACCTGCAGCATGTCACGGGCAAAGCCGGAAATGGCGAAGGTCTTCGCGTCCTTGATTTCGCGCGCGGTGCGGCGGCGCAGGTTTTCCATCTCGGCCGCCATGCGCAGCCGCTGATCCCTGAGTTCGGAAACCTCGGCTTTCAGCACTTCGACCGGATCGAGTTCCGTCTCCGATGCTGGTGCTGCGGCGGCTTCCTCAGCCTTGGATGCGGCGTCTGCCTGCGGGTTGTCGTGTTCGCGGCCCTGGCTTTCATCGCTCATGTTGTGCATGTCCTGACTGTTTAGATATTTGTCGTGGATCATCGATTTACGCTGTGACCCGGATAGATGCCTCGCATATCGACGTTCGGAGGGCAAAAATCAAGGCCCTGCCGTTGCGGGAATCCGCTTCTGCGCCAATGATCGCGATGAAAACCGGGCGATATCCGGCCCGATGCTGTGGCTTCACCGGCTCAATGGACCGGTTTCAGGCTTGCGCTACTTGCGGACCAGGCGTGAGACCAGTTGCGCAGTGTAATCGACCATCGGAACGATGCGGGAGTAGTTGAGCCGTGTGGGCCCGATAATGCCGACGGCGCCGACGACCTTGTCCTCGCCATCACGCCAGGGGGCCACGATCAGCGACGAGCCGGACAGCGAAAACAGCTTGTTTTCCGAGCCGATGAAGATGCGGACGCCCGACCCTTCCTCGGCAAGCGTCATCAGCTCGATCAGGCTCTCCTTGCGCTCGAGTTCGTCGAACAGCAGCTTGAGCCGGTCGAGTTCCTCGCCGGCGGTCAGGCCCTCGAGAAGGTTGCCGCGGCCGCGCACGATCAACCGCGCGGCGCCTGCGCCTTCGCGACTGCCTGCCCACACCGCAAGCCCGCGCTCGACCAGATCCTGCGACAGCACGTCGAGTTCGGAACGGACTTCGGCGGTGATCCGCTCAAGCTCGCTGCGCACCTCGCCCATGGTCCGTCCGGCAAGATGGGCATTGAGAAAGTTCGCGGCTTCGGTCAGTTGCCCTGCAGTCACGCCGTCGGGCAATTCCATAACCCGGTTCTCGACCTGATCATTGCCGCCGACCAGCACCACGAGCGCCCGGTTCGGGTCAAGCCGGATAAATTCGATGTGACGGATGGTGGAATCCTGCTTGGCGGCAATAACGAGCCCTGCCCCGCGGGTCATGCCCGAGAGCATCTGGCTGGCTTCGGTCAGCAGGGTTTCAACCGGACGGCTGGTGTCTTCGGAATGCACTTGCCGCTCGATGGTCTGGCGCATCTCCGGCTGCAGATCGCCGACCTGCATGAAAGCATCGACAAAAAACCGCAGGCCTTTCTGGGTCGGCAGCCGGCCGGCGCTGACATGCGGCGCATAGATCAGGCCGAGATCCTCGAGATCGCTCATGACATTGCGGATCGAGGCCGGAGACAGCGACATCGGCAACATCCGCGACAGGCTGCGAGAGCCGAGCGGGTCCCCGGATTCCATGTAGCTTTCGACAAGCGCGCGGAAGATGTCTCGCGAGCGCTCGTCAAGCGCTCCAACGAGATCAGCAGATATGGAAGGCGTGTTCATGGTCATTCTTGATGTCCTGCAGGCTGCCTCTGACAGTCCCTCGGGCGGAATATAGGCATTTGCGCTGCAACGCGAAAGGGGCAAGGCGACTTCGTCACAATGACCGGGCATTGCGCCACGCCTGAGAGCTGGACGCTTTTTCTTTGCATCATGCAGCTCCCACCGGTAGAAGGCGGCAACTTTTGAAAACGGGAGAAGCATGATGCGCCCATCGGGTCGTAATACAGACAAAATGCGGGCGGTCAGTTTTGAGCGTAACGTGTCCAAGCACGCGGAAGGCTCCTGCCTGGTCAAGTTCGGCGACACCCATGTGCTGTGCACCGCGAGCCTGGAAGAGCGGGTTCCACCGTGGTTGCGCAATGGCGGCAAGGGCTGGGTCACGGCCGAATACGGCATGCTGCCGCGCTCGACCGGCGACCGCATGCGCCGCGAAGCGACATCGGGCAAGCAGGGCGGACGCACGCTGGAAATCCAGCGCCTGATCGGCCGCTCGCTGCGCGCCGTGGTCGACCTCAAGGAACTGGGCGAACGCCAGATCACCGTCGATTGCGATGTCATCCAGGCTGATGGCGGCACCCGGACCGCGGCGATCACCGGCGCATGGATTGCGTTGCATGATTGCCTGAAGTGGATGGAAGCACGCGCCATGGTGCGTACCGAGCGGGTGCTCAAGGATCACGTCGCTGCCGTGTCGTGCGGCATCTTTGCCTCGCAGCCGGTGATCGATCTCGACTATCTCGAGGATTCCGCTGCCGAGACGGATGCCAATTTCGTCATGACCGGATCCGGCGGCATCGTCGAAATCCAGGGCACGGCCGAGGCCGAACCATTTACACAGGAGCAGCTCCTCGAGCTGCTGGAACTGGCCAAGAACGGCATTGCCGATCTGGTCACCATGCAGAAGGACGTGGTCGCACGACCACTGTAACAGTCATGACGAACGCGCCCCTGACCAAGCTGCTGGTCGCCAGCCACAATGCCGGCAAGATCTCCGAGATGCGCGATCTGTGCGGGCCGCTCGGCATACAAGTCACCTCGGCGGCGGAGCTGGGTCTGCCTGAACCGGACGAGACTGGCGATACATTCGAGGCCAACGCCGCAACCAAGGCACTTGCCGCGGCCAAGGCGTCAGGCCTGATCGCATTGTCGGATGATTCCGGCCTGGTGGTCGATGCGCTTGACGGCGCGCCCGGCGTCTACACGGCAGACTGGGCGACGCTGGAAGACGGCAGCCGCGACTTCAAGGTCGCCATGCAGAAGGTCGAGGATGCGCTTCAGGCCCGGGGCGCCGATACGGATGAGAAGCGCACAGGGCGGTTTGTCAGCGTTTTATGCCTTGCCACACCCGAGGGTGAGGTCAGCTTCTATCGCGGCGAGGCCGATGGCGTGCTGGTCTGGCCGCCACGCGGTTCGCTCGGCTTCGGCTATGATCCTGTGTTCCGGCCCGACGGCCACAGCCGCACGTTTGGCGAAATGCCTGCCGAGGAGAAGCATGGCTGGAAGCCCGGACAGGCGACAGCACTTTCGCACCGGGCACGCGCCTTCAAGCTGTTTGCCGAACAGCGTCTTGGTGTGAGCCCCACGTGAACGCCCCCTCTTTCCCGACCGGCAAGCCGGCACCTGGCACGGCTGGCTCAGACAGTATTGCGCCCGACACCGGCAAGCCCGGCTTCGGCATCTACCTGCATTGGCCGTTTTGCGCTGCCAAATGCCCCTATTGCGATTTCAACAGCCATGTGCGGCATGCCGGCATAGACCAGCAGGCCTATGTCGCGGCCTTCAGACAAGAAATCAAGGCGATGCGGTTGCTTTCGGGGCCGCAGGTTGTGACCAGCATCTTCTTTGGCGGCGGCACGCCCTCGCTGATGTCGCCCGATACGGTCGGCGCCATTCTCGATGCGGTACGCGCTGCCTGGGTGGTGCCCGAGGGCATCGAGATCACGCTGGAAGCCAATCCGTCCAGCGTCGAGGCTGGCCGCTTCCGCGGCTATCGCCAGGCCGGGGTCAACCGGGTGTCGATGGGTGTGCAAGCGCTCAATGATGCGGATCTGAAGCGGCTGGGGCGGCTGCATGACCGCGCCGACGCGCTGAAAGCCATCTCGCTGGCGCGCGATATCTTTCCGCGCATGTCGTTCGACCTGATCTATGCCCGGCCAGACCAGACTGCACAGGCCTGGGCGCTGGAACTCGAGGAAGCCATCTCGCTGGCTGCTGATCACCTGTCGCTCTACCAGCTGACCATCGAGGAAGGCACGCCGTTTTACGGGCTGCACAAGGCGGGCAAGCTGATCGTGCCCGATGGCGAGCTTTCCGCCGAACTCTACGAGCTCACACGGCAGGTCTGCGAAAGCCACGGACTGCCGGCATACGAAGTCTCCAACCATGCCCGCCCGGGTGCGGAAAGCCGCCACAACCTGACCTATTGGCGCTATGGCGACTATGCCGGCATCGGACCAGGCGCGCATGGCCGGTTGTCGACGAAAGCCGGCAAGATCGCCACGTCGACGGAGCGGACGCCGGAACAATGGCTCAAGCTGGTGGCGGAGAACGGCCACGGCATGATCGAAACCAGCGAACTGACGGCCGCAGAACAGGCCGACGAGTTGCTGCTGATGGGCTTGCGGCTGCGCGAAGGCATCAACCTCAAGCGCTGGGGCGCACTGGCTGGCCGGGACCTTGACCCCGACCGCACGGATTTCCTGATCCATCACGGCATGATCGAGCAGATGGATCCGAACCGGATCCGCTGCACCTCTGCCGGCATGCTTGTGCTCGATGCGGTGGTCGCCGACCTGGCGTTCTGAGCGCCATTGCGTGACACAAAATGCGCTAAGGCTATCCGGCCTTGCGCGCCACTTCCGACTTGGGAAGAAACGCGGCGATCTTGCTTTCGGCGACCGGGGCTGAATAAAAATAGCCCTGCACCAGAACGCCTCCGAGTTTTTTCAAGGTGTCGAGTTCCTCGCTGGTCTCGACGCCTTCGATGACGCAGCCAATGCCCATGTCCTGGCTCAGCGCCAGCAAAGACTTGACGATCTTGTAGCTGGCTGGGTTCTGGTGCAGGCCCGAGACAAAGCTGCGGTCGATCTTGAGCTTGGTCAGCGGCAGAGCGTGGAGCTGGCTGAGACTTGAATAGCCGGTGCCGAAATCATCAAGTGCAATTCCGCATCCCAGCAGCTTGAACACTTCAATGGACGACTTGGCCTGGGCGAAGTCATACATCATCGCCGTTTCGGTGATCTCGAGATCGAGCCGCTTGGGATCAATGCCGCTCGACAGAATGATGCCGACAATTGTCGCCACGCCATCGGATGAGCTGATGTCATGGGTCGACAGATTGAACGAGAGCCCGACATCCTCCGGCCAGGTACAGGCTGCAGCAAGCGCCTTTTCGAGCAAGGCGCAAGTCAAAGTGCTGATCAACCCGATGCGCTCGGCCACCGGAATGAAATCTGCCGGCGAGACCTGGCCCAGTTCCGGGCTGTTCCAGCGCGCCAACGCCTCGAAGGCCACGGTCTGCTCTTTCTGAATATCGATGATGGGTTGGAAGAAGACTGCAAGTTCGGCATCGAGGTCAGCTCTGCTGAGCACTTGTTCGATGCGGTGGTTCTGTTCGATGGCGGCGATGTGTTCGTTGCTGAACAACACTGCATGACCGCGGTTGGCGCGCTTGCCTTGATACAGCGCGTAGTCGGCTCTCTCGTACAGCTGGTGCACATCATCGGCGAGTTCGGGATAGGTTGAAAACCCGATGGAGCCGGACACCTGCACGGTTGCCTCGGTGAGTACGAAAGGCGCGCGCAAGGCTGCACAGATCTGCCCGCCCATCTCGACCAGTTCCGCGTCGTCAGGACAGTCCGTCACTGTGACGGCAAACTCATCGCCGCCAAGCCGCGAGATATGCGTGTTGGCGCCAGCAAGAGCGGAAAGTCGTTGCCCGACTTCGAAAAGCAGGCTGTCTCCGACGGAGTGTCCGTAAAGGTCATTGATAGGCTTGAAGCCGTCGAGATCGATGATACCGACCGCAAGACGCTTGCCGTCGGACTCGGCAAAAACCGTCTCGAGATGGGTAAAGAACTGACGTCTGTTGGGCAGTCCTGTCAGACTGTCGAGATTGGCCAGCCGGGCGTTCTCCCGGTTGGCCGCTTCCAGCTTGGTGTGCGCGCGGACTGCGCTGGAGAAATGCCGATACTGCACCTTCACCACCAAGAGCAACGCGATGGAGACAAGCGCGAGATTGATCGCCATGACGACAAATGATGTGAGACCGACGAAGCTGAAATAGGTCACGAACGCGGCGTTGATGACGATCGCGACTATAAAGGCGGCAGAAGGCAATTGCTGCAGGCAGATGATGACGCCGAGGCCGGTAATGGCGACGAAAAAGGCGATGTTGCCGCGTGCATAGGCGTCGCCGTAAGGAAACAGCGACAATGCCCAGGCTGACAGCGCAACCGTGAGCAGAAGACTGAACTGGTTGGTGCGCGTGAGGGCTTTGCGGGCGGCTTCAGGCGACGGCACGATGTGTCTCGACCGCCACCACCCAACCAGACGGACACAGCAGACCAGGGACAATCCGCCTGGGATCCAGAGCGAGAGCCAGACAGGGGCTTCCTGTATGAAAATGAAGGCCAGCGCCCATGCATTGACCAGGACAATGGAATACATCAAGGGTAACTGGTTCGAGAAAACCTCGAACTGTGCCCTGAGCAGTTCCGGATTGCCGGACGGGACCGAAACGAGACGCCTTGCGCGCATGAATATCTTTTTCAACACTTCCGTCGCCGTCTCTTCCAGCTTCATAGTTCTTTCGAAGGTAATACATAGTGCATATTAAGAATGAGTTTCATGACGGCTTGCAGCCTGGATGCATCTCCCCCCATGCTGCCGAAGGCAATACTCAGGCGTCCTTGGTCAGCGCACGCGTTCTCACTGGTCCCGGCGCGCTGAAACAGGCCGCTGTTTGATCAAGATCGTGATGCAACTTACCGGACTTCCTCCCACGGATCTGCTGATTGTCGTGACTGCCGTCTTTATCGCCGGCCTGATCCGCGGCTTCGCAGGGTTCGGGCTTTCGGCCGTTGTCATGGCTTCAGCAGCGGTCATCATTCCGCCAATCGAATTGATCCCGATGTGTTTCCTGCTTGAGGGTGCGGCGAGCCTCGCCATGTTGAGAGGCGGCATGGCGCATGCCAACATGAAGATCGTCTGGGGCCTGGTGCTCTGCTCGGCCATCGGCTTGCCGCTAGGGCTGTTTGCCACCACCAGCGTCGATGTCGAGACATCCCGCAATCTGGCGCTTTCCCTCATCCTGGCATTGACGCTGGCACAATTCCTCAGACTAAGGCCGGCATTCCTGTCGACCCCGAAAGGCCTCTATATCAGCGGATTGACGGCCGGGATCGCAACAGGCCTTGCTTCTGTCGGCGGCATGGTGATTGCACTATACGTTCTGGCCGGTGACACAAAGCCGAAACAGATGCGGGCGTCGCTGGTGATGTTTCTTTGCATCAGCATGGTCACATCGCTGGTCTGGCTGATTGCCTATGATGTGATGAACATGCAAGCCGTCTGGCGCGGTGTGATTATGGCACCGGTGGTGCTGCTCGGGGTTTTCGCCGGAACCTGGCTGTTTCGTCCAAGCTACGAGCACCTTTACAGAACCGCCTGCCTGACCCTGCTTGTGGTGCTGTCGGCGACAGGTCTGATCAGTCAGGTCATTTGAGCTGGCTGACCGGCGCTGATTGCGCACATTTCATCACAGCTGTTCGCGCAGCATATGTCGGATTTTGACTGCCTTTTCAAAATGATCAAGTTGGTGGGTCTTGATCCACCAGGTAGCCGCCTCCATCAGGAGTTCCGGGTCGTCATTCCTGTTGGCAAAAAACGCGTAGAAGGAGAGCCCTACGGCTTCTCCCTTGTTTGCAATCTTCGCCTCGCAAATGCCGATGGCCTTCCGTCTCAAGGATGATCTCACGCAAGCCTCCTGTTCGCTCTGTGGCGTGTTGCACGAAAATGTGCCGGAAACTGTCAGGAGTGGTTCCGCTTTATCGTGGAAAGCGGCTGCTCTTGCCCTTGGGCGCATGACGGGACGATCGCACGCACCGGTCTTCATCGCCTTTACCGGTGCAAGCCTCTCACACCCGCGCTGCAAATTCTGCTACACCCGCCTCAGAGACAGGAAACCGGGGCGAAGATGACGCGCGACACAGCCAAAGCCAGCACATCAACCGCCGCCAGGGATGGGTCGGAAACAGTTCAGCAGGCGCGGAGTTTTCGCTTCGGCGCGCACGAGGTTGCCGCGCGGCCGCTGGAGCCGGGGCTTTATCTGGTTTCCACCCCGATCGGCAATCTTGGCGACATGACGATCCGCGGGCTCGAGACGCTGGCCGGCGCCGATATCATTGCCTGTGAGGACACCCGTGTCAGCCGGGTCCTGCTTGACCGCTTCGGCATCACCACCCGACCCTATGCCTATCATGAACACAATGCCGAGCGCGTCGGGCCAAAGCTGATGCAGGCACTCGACGCGGGCAAGAGCGTGGCGCTGATTTCCGATGCCGGCACACCCCTGATCTCAGACCCGGGCTACCGGATCTCGCAGACAGCAATCGAAGCCGGCATTGCCGTGATCCCGATCCCCGGCGCTTCGGCGCCAATGGCAGCGCTGGTGGCCTCGGGCCTTCCCAGCGACACATTCCTGTTTGCCGGCTTCCTGCCAAGCAAGGACAAGGCGCGGCGTGACCGCTATGCCGGCTTTGCCACCACCGAAGCGACACTGATGTTTTTTGAAAGCCCGAACCGGCTGGCAGCCTCGCTCAAGTCTGCTGCCGAGGTGCTGGGCACGGATCGCCCGGCTGCCGTCTGCCGCGAGCTGACCAAGGCCTATGAGGAAGTCCGCCGTGGCACGCTGGGCGAGCTTGCTGCGCGCTACGAGGACGAGAGCGTCCGCGGTGAGATCGTGCTGGTGATCGGCCCCGGGTCGACGCCGCCACCCTCGGAAGAGGATGTCGATGCGCTGCTTGGAAAGCTTTCCGCCGATCTGCCAGCCGGCAAGGCTGCGACGGAAGCCGCGCGCCTGACCGGAAAGCCGCGCAAGGATCTTTATGCACGGCTGCTCGCGATGAAGGCCGCGTCACCGGAAGAAGAGGCGTGAGCGGAACTGACAAGCTCGCTCGAAAACAGCGATTCGAGCGCAAGGGTCGGCGCGCGGAGTATCTCGCCGCCCTCGCCCTGGTGCTCAAGGGCTACCGGATCGTCAACATGCGCTACCGCACCCCGGTGGGCGAAATCGACATCGTGGCGCGCAAGGGCGATCTGATTGCCTTTGTCGAAGTCAAGGCGCGCCGCGATCTGGCCGCGGGCGTAGATGCCGTAAGCTATCCGGCGCAACGGCGCATTGCCGCGGCAGGCGAAGTGTTCATCAGCCGGCAACCGGACTCCGCGCAGCTGTCGTGGCGCCATGACATTGTCGTGGTCAGTCCCAGGGCGTGGCCGGTGCATCTCAAGGATGCGTTCTGAGCGGGACGACCGGAGCAGCCGCGCTGGATGACGTCGCTTGCGTCCCGCAGTTGCTTCCCGGGCCACAATCTTGCCGCTGCTTTGCGTTGTTCACCGTTCTGCGGCGCCGAAGCAGACACCAGACGACTTTCCCGGCCGCCTCGACCTGGCAGACCGTCCAGTAGATCAAGCGAGCACCTTTGCCGCCGTGCAGCTCCATGAAGGCGTCCTCTTGCTTTAGCCGGTCGGACTTTCGGGCTTGAGAAGACTTGCCATCGTGCATCATTCGCTCCTTCGATACGAAACCACCCAAGAGGTGGGCTTGACCTGCTGCCAACTTAGTGGCTGGTTGAGCGGCACGAAATGAAACAGTTTGAACGGACCTTTTCATGGATGAAATGAATGCAGACTGGGGCGACCTGCGTCTGTTTCTCGCTGTGGCGCGGGAAGGCGGATTATCGCCGGCTGCGCGATCGACCGGCCGCAGCCCGGCGACGCTGGGTCGCAGGATGCTTTCGCTGGAGCGGTCTCTGGGGCAGGATCTGTTCATCCGGCATGAGCGCGGCTACGAGTTGACCGCGCAAGGACGTGAGCTGCTGGCCGAGCTCAGCGAGATCGAGGCGCGCATCACCAGGATCACCGCCGCACCCGGCGACACCGCGCGGCCACTGGTCAAGATTTCAGCGGGGACATGGACGACGCTGATGCTGCTCGACAGTCTCGACGAGATCACCGGCACACCGCCAGATGTAAAGCTCCGCTTTGTCTCTGCGGAAGCCGCCTTCGACATTGCCCACCGCGAGATCGCCATCGGAATCCGCAATGCGCGTCCGAGCGATATCAGCCTTGCAGGACGAAGCCTGTCACGGGTCGAGTTTGCACCTTATGCAATGGCGGGCGCGCCGGACCGCTGGATCAAGGTGCTGGCAGACACGCCCTCTGCACGCTGGCTCGACAAGAGGATCGGCAGCGATGCTGTCTGCGAGGTCAATGCGCCGCGCAACAGCCTTGATCTGGCGTTGGCGGGCAAAGGCATCGCCTTGCTGCCGAGTTTTATCGGTGACCGGCAAAACAAGCTTGAGCGGGCGGGTGACACGATCCCAGAGCTTTCCCACGACCAATGGCTGGTCACACATCAGGATGATCGTCACCTGCCTGCAGTGAGGCGCACCATCGACCGGTTGTGCGACGTGCTTGGGCGGCGCTGACAGACGCAGACCGAAACCGATATTTGCGGTTTACAGAGTTCCGCCTCAGAGAGCACTCAGGCGACGGATGGATAGCCGGTCTGGATCTCGGCTGAAAACATGGTTCCGTTTTCGAAAGTGTAGTCCTGGGTTCCGCCAAGCTGCATCACCATGCCCCTGATGATCTTGGTTCCCATGCCTTTGGTCACGGTGTCGGGATCGAAGCCGGGTCCATCATCAGCAATGACAAGCCTTGCCACACCCTCCGACAGCCCCTTGAGGCTGATGGAAATCGTCGCATCGGATCTGTCCCGTTCGGCGTATTTGAAAGCATTGGTGACGACCTCATTGATCAGCAGCGCCAGAGGCGTTGCCCGTTCGTGGTGGATCAGCAGCGGATCTATATCCAGTGCAATGCGGGCTTTTGAACCATAGGCCTGAACCAGCTTTTCCGTGATCGAAGCAATGAAGGCCGGAGCATCGAGATCAGCATAGGCATCACGGTTGTACATGTGCTCATGAACCGCCGACATGGCTGCAAACCGGGACTGGATGTCGTTCTTTATGGCTTGAGGCAAATTTTGCATGCGAACCAGCGACTGCATCGACTGCATGTTGTTCTTGACCCTGTGATGGATCTCGCGGAACAGCATCGTGTTGGTGGCCAGCGCGGTTTCCAGCTCCTGCTTGCGACGGCCATCCTTCTGCAGCAGCCGGATGATCCAGATCGCGCACAGGGCCAGGGCGAATGTCGTCGGAATGACGATGAGCAGGAAGATCCAGACGCGGCGCCAGAACCGCCACATGGTCTCGGCGGTGGAGACGGAAGCCAGGGCGATCATCTCGGTGCCCGGCACTGTCTGATAGCTGACCACCCTTTTGACGCCATCAACAGGCGACCTGGCGGTGTAGGAGCCGAAACCGGAAGCGGGCAACAGGTCGGTGAAGAGTTTGTGGCCGGCCAAATCCAGCGGACCATCCGCCGGTGGATAGCGGGCAACCAGCATCCCGTCGGAGCGCAGAATGCTGATTGTCGACCCCGTCCCAAGGTCCAGCGACTCCAGGAGCTCTCCCAACAGATCCGCATCAAAGGAAATGACGGCAACGCCGATAAAGACTCCGCCTCTTTCCAGCCGGCGGCTGAACGCAAAGATCTCACTGCCGTCAATGCGGCTGATCAGAAGTGATGAGGTGAAGAAATGTTTGCCCGCTGCCGGCTCGGAGAAATACTCCCGGTCGCGGATATCAATGTCCACGAAATCGGGGTCGGTGGTGTAAAGTGTGCGGCCATCGGCGGCGACAATATAGGCCTTGGCGCTGGCGGGCAGGCCTTCGAGTGCTTCCCTGACGCCGCTCAGGGTTGACGTCAGATTGGGGCGAACCTCTACGCCGAGTGCAGAATCCATCCGCCTGAGCGCCTGTGTGGCCACTTCAACGATCCAGCCCGTATTGATGGTGACGGCCTTCGCTGCAGCCGTTGCGGTCCCCTCTGCCCGGTCATGCTGATCGTCGATCCCCTGGTAGATCACTGTGCCGACAATGGCTGCATAAACAATCAGGGTTGCGACGATGAAGGCAATCGCAGCTCGCGCTGAACCGGCAATCGCTTTGGTGACCATGGAGGATCCTCTGTAGAGCCAAGCCACCACGATTAGCGGCAAAGCATTTCATTGACCACAAGTATTTGTCTTGCGGCGAGGCGGTGGAAACAGTTGATTTTCCAGCCTCATTCAACGCGCCAGCCGAATTGATGTTCCATAGATTTTTGCACTGTTGCGGAACAGGTTTCACGCATTCTTGCCACGAGAAACAAAATCGGCGCCGGCTTCGCTCTGACAGCCCTCAAAGCCTAAAACCGCGCCTGCCCCGTTGCATTTCCCCCCACCCACGCCCTATGTGAGACCCAACAGATTGGCGGAGACTTCAGACCATGAGCAAGATCAGGAATGTCGCGGTCCAGATGGACCATGTGAGCTCGATCAGCATTGCCGGCGATTCGACCTTCGCCATGTCACTGGAAGCGCAGAACCGCGGCTACAAGCTGTTTCACTACACGCCGGACCAGCTGTCGATGCGCGACGGCAAGATCGTGGCAGTGGCCGAGCCGATGATCCTGCGCGATGTCGAGGGCGACCATTTCGAACTCGGACCGCAGGAGAAGATCAACCTGGCCGACATGGATGTGGTGCTGCTCAGGCAGGATCCGCCGTTCGACATGTCCTACATCACCTCGACCCATCTGCTCGAGCGGGTGCACCCGAAGACGCTGGTGGTCAACGACCCGGCCTGGGTCCGCAACTCGCCGGAAAAGATCTTCGTTACCGAATTTGCCGATCTGATGCCGAAAACCCTGATTTCCCGCGATCCGGCGACGATTGCCGAATTCCGCAAGGAAGTTGGCGACATGATCCTCAAGCCGCTCTACGGCAATGGCGGCGCCGGCGTGTTCCACATCAAGCCCGACGACCGCAACATGACCTCGCTTCTGGAAATGTTTGCGCAGATGTACCGCGAGCCATTCATTGCGCAGGAATACCTGCCTTCGGTGCGCGCCGGCGACAAGCGCATCATCCTGATCGACGGCGAGCCCGTAGGCGCCATCAACCGGGTTCCGGCCGAGCATGATTCGCGCTCCAACATGCATGTCGGCGGCCGCGCCGAACACAGCGAGCTGACACCGCGCGAGCAGGAAATCTGCGCCCGTATCGGCCCTTCCCTGAAAGAGCGCGGCTTCATTCTGGTGGGTATCGACATCATCGGAGACCTGATGACCGAGATCAATGTCACATCCCCCACAGGCTTGCGCGAAATCAGGAATTTCGGTGGGCCGGATGTGGCCGCACTGTTCTGGGATGCGGTGGAATCCAAGCGGCAATAGGCTTCAGCCCCCGCCGCCCGGCCGCTATTGAACGAAATACAGCGAAATGCGTTACTTCCTTGAGTTCAGAGCACAAGGGGTGACGATGCGGCGGTTGCTGGCAATATTCTTGACGGTTTTCCTGGCATCGTTCATGGGCTTTGCCGACATCGCCGCTGCCCAGCAGAGCGGTTCTGACAACTCCTATTTCGAAGTCGAAACGCTCAACCCCGGTCTCGGTGACAGCGGAAGGATCAATCGCGATACTCCGCAGGCCACTGTCGAGAGTTTTCTCCACCATGCCCGGGCCGGCGACCATGCCAAGGCCGCCCACCTGCTTGACCTCGGCCAGATCGAACCTGACAGTCAGCGACGCGTCGGGCTGGAACGGGCGCGTCAGCTCGAGCAGATTCTGACCCGCAAGGTCTGGCTCAAATGGGAGGATATCCCCGACCGGCGCGACGGGCTCGATATCACGGCCAGCCCGAAAGCGCTGATGGCCGGCGAGCCCCGGCGGTCGATCCGGCTGGCGCTGATTGATCTGGAAGACCGCCCGGTACCCATCAGCCTGGAACGGGTCAAACCCGCCGACGGCGCGCCTGTCTGGCTGTTCGCCGCACAGACAGTCGACAACCTGCCGGCATTGCATGAGCTTTATGGAGAGAACTGGTTCGAGAGATCGCTGCCGGACTGGGCACGTGCGCAGGTTACCTCCGGCCTGGAGGCCTGGCAGCTGATCGCGATGCCGGTGTTGCTGATCAGCTCGGTGCTCGCCGGCTGGCTGGTCTACCGGCTGTTCCGCAACACCGGCGATCGGCTGAAGCCGCGCTTTTCCGGCCGATTGATACGGACACTGGCCTTGTCGCTGGCAATCCTGACCGGTGCCGTGATCGGCTACGTCATGCAGCGGCATCTGTTCGTGTTCTCGGCCACCATAGACACTTTTCTCGGGCCGCTGATGCTGCTGATCCTGTTCGGTGGCGGATTGACGGTGTTCGTCCAGACCATCGACATGATCCTTGAACGCACGCTGATCAGGGACATCGCCGAGCTCGAACAACCCGAAAATCGCGAGATGCGGGCATTCCAGACCAACCTTTCCGCCTTCCGCCGGATCGGCATCGTGCTGGCGGTGGTTTTTGCCGCCGGGCTGCTGATGACTCAGGTCAATCTCTTTGCCACCACCGGCGTGGCGCTGATCGGCTCGGCCGGGGTGGTGACGCTGATCCTGGCCTATGCGGCACGCTCGGCGCTGAGCAACATCATGGCAAGCCTGCAGATCGCGATCTCGAAGACGGCGGCTGTCGGCGATTCACTCTATTTCGAGAACCGCTGGTGTTATGTCGAAAAAATCAATTTCACTTACGTGCAGCTGAAAACCTGGGACAAGCGCCGTCTCATCGTGCCGGTGACCTATTTCGTCTCCGAACCGTTCGAAAACTGGACCAAGCGCGATCCGCACATGACCAAGGTCGTGAAACTGCGGCTGCACCACAGCGCCGATATCGACAGCCTGCGTGCACGTTTCGAAGACTTTGTCTCCAGCAATGACAAGGTCATCGACAAGGACGGGGCGCGGGTGCTGGTGGTGGACCATGATGCATCGGGGATGGTTGTCGGTTTTTACGCGACAGCGGAAGAGCCGTTGAGCGCCTGGACCATGGAATGCGAGTTGCGCGAGGCCATGCTCAAGGCGGCGCGCGAGCTTGAGCTGGAACGGGCCGAGGGTGTGCAGTACCTTCCCGCCGAACGTGAGAGCCGGGTCTCGGATTTCGCAACGGAACCGGACGAGGAACCGGGCAAACCCGGCGATCCGCCGGACGAGGACTGACGCCGGCCATACGTCCATACCAGATCGGCTATTTCAGCGCGGCAGCAACATTGGAGGGGTCGAATTGGGTGATCCGGTATTTGGCAACACCAGCCATGTGGAACGGGTCGCCTGTGATCAGCGCCTCGATGTCGGACACGGACTTGCCGCGGGCGATGATGACACCGCCCGTCCGCGGCACCTTTGCGCCTGAGGCAAGGAACTGGCCAGAAGCATAACCGCGCTCGATGAACGCCATGTGCGATGGGACCAGCTGATCAACCGTTTCCTGGGACGTGATATAGGTGAGATCGACGACAAACAGGTGCTCGCCGTCTTGAAGAAAGGCCATTGGTGTGCTCCGCGCCCAGTTGGCTTGAGGACAATTTCAGTCCGGCGCTGTGACTCACGACACGTCCGGGATCGGCATTACCTAGGTGAGTCTGCCTGGGATTTGTACCCGGAGTACGAAGAATCCTGTGTACCCCAAACAACCTGGCGAAGCGGGTGCGGTGAAGTCCGCCGCAAAGCCGCGCCGGCACTGCATTTGAATGCCCTGTCCACGCTTTGACTTTGGCCCAAATGTTCTCCTCCAGACAACCTGATACAACCTCAACTCTCCTTAATGGTGCATTTGTTGCCATATTGTTCTTGTTATATTCCGCATACCGTGTTTCAATTCAATCCGGATCGCGCATAACGGGTATCAAGACTTGGCCCGGCGCGACGGACAGGCAACATGAAGGGGCTGGAGACATGGTTGCGCGGGTCAGTACGGTTTCGTTTCAGGGCATCGAGGCGGTGCCGGTCGATGTCCAGGTGATGATCGCTCCGGGAAAGGTCGGCATGCATATTGTCGGGCTGCCCGACAAGGCGGTGGCCGAGAGCCGCGAACGGGTGCAGGCAGCACTGCATGCCTCCGGCCTGTCGCTGCCGGCCAAGAAAGTCACCGTCAACCTGGCGCCTGCCGACCTGCCCAAGGAAGGCAGCCATTTCGACCTGCCGATCGCGCTGGGGCTGATGGCAGCGCTCGGCGCCATTCCCGGCGATGCGCTGGATGGTTATGTGGTGCTGGGCGAACTTTCGCTGGACGGCACCATTGCCAGTGTCGCCGGCGCCCTGCCCGCGGCTATCGGCGCCAATGCGCTGGGCAAAGGCCTGATCTGCCCCTCTGACAGCGGCCCGGAAGCAGCCTGGGCCGGCGAGGAGATCGACATTCTTGCTCCCCGCTCGCTGATCGCCATCGCCAATCATTTCCGCGGTACCCAGGTCCTGTCGCGTCCGGTGCCTGCGATGCGGGCAGCGCCTGCCAACATGCCGGACCTGTCGGACATCAAGGGTCAGGAAACCGCCAAGCGGGCGCTCGAGGTGGCGGCGGCCGGGGGACACAATCTGATCATGGTCGGGCCGCCCGGCTCGGGCAAATCCATGCTGGCCGCCAGGCTACCCTCGATCCTGCCGCCGCTGTCGGCGCCGGAACTGCTGGAAGTCTCGATGATCCATTCCATCGCCGGGCAACTGGCCGGGGGCAAGCTGTCGGACAGGCGGCCATTCCGGGCGCCGCATCATTCGGCATCAATGGCGGCCATGGTCGGCGGCGGTTTGCGGGCCCGGCCCGGTGAGGTTTCGCTGGCCCATAACGGCATTCTGTTTCTCGACGAGTTTCCGGAATTCACACCGCAGGTGCTCGATTCGCTGAGGCAACCGCTGGAAAACGGCGAAAGCGTCATCGCACGGGCCAATCACCGGGTCAGCTATCCGGCCAATATCCAGCTGATCGCGGCGATGAACCCCTGCCGTTGCGGCATGGCCGGCGA
>TARA_R110002012_G_scaffold256400_1_pt1 | contig 92428 bp, 90 predicted proteins | sample TARA_R110002012 | Tara Oceans TARA_R110002012 (sample SAMEA4396515) | marine metagenome | biome: Westerlies Biome; feature: [DCM] deep chlorophyll maximum layer (ENVO:01000326); material: water (ENVO:00002006), including particulate matter (ENVO:01000060) such as... | depth 40 m
CACCTTTGGCAGGCAAAATACCCTGGGCACGGCTGCTCCCACTGTTGCCAACACGGCGATTTCCGACGCACGAATGAGTGTGCCGGTGTCCAGAAGCTTGGTGCCTTTTTTCTGGTCTCTCCCTTCTTTGTGCACGTTTTGGCCTTCCCTGATTGGCTCAACAGTGAACTTTGCCTGTCCGTTTGTGATCTCAATATCCTCATAGGGAACGACGGTATCGCAGCCGACGGGGAGCACAGCACCGGTCATCACTTCCAATGCGGCGTCAGGATTTTGAAGACTTTTTGCCTCTTCACCTGCCAGTTGTGTGCCTTCAATAGCGAATGTTCGGAGCCCTGCTTCGTAGGCTTTGAAGGCAAATGCGATGCCGTCCATCGTTACCCGGTCGAAGGGAGGGAAATTTCTGTCTGCAAAAATCTCCATGGCCAACACCCTGCCCGACGCCTCCTGCAGGTTGACGTGCTCCTTTTTCAACCTGAGCCGAGTGGATAAAATAAGCGAGGTGGCTTCGTTAACTGAAATCATTGCTTAGAAGTACTTAGATCAACTGTCCAACTTTATTTTTTATCTTTAGCGAGTATTCTTTAACCGAATCCCAGACCAAAGTAAATGAACATTAAAGAAAAGGAACTTAGCCATGTAAACAAAGAGGGGCAGGCTGCCATGGTGGATGTGGGCGAAAAGAAGGTGACTCGGAGAATGGCTTCGGCAAGGGCCATTGTTGTGCTTCCTCAAGAGGTGATGTCCTTGTTGAAAGATGGAGAGCTTTGGGGGAAAAAGGGGCCTGTGATTCAAACGGCCATCATTGCCGGCACTATGGGGGCCAAAAGGACAGGGGAACTCATACCCATGTGTCATCCGTTAGGTCTGGAGAGTTGTTCATTTGACACGGAATGGAAGGGCAATGAGCTCACCATTCAGTGCACTACGAAGATTGAGAGTAAGACAGGTGTTGAAATGGAGGCTTTAACCGGGGCGTCAGTGGCGGCACTAACGATTTATGATATGTGCAAAGCTCTTTCGCACGACATTGTCATTAAAGAAATCAAACTACTGGAGAAGCGTGGAGGAAAAAGCGATTTCAAAAGAGAAGCATAGCAAACATGCCAAGTTGGCCAAGCCAATGGGCGGCAGCTATCACCGCCAGGAATGGGCCATATTGGGAACTCCTTGTGGAGAAATCAGGAAGCTGGTCGGCAGCTTATGCGCTGCTTTGGGTGAGAAATGGAAGCTGGCCTATCTTGATGAAGACCATAAGGCCTCAGAAGAGGAGTATAGCCACTCTATGCTGAGCGGGCATGCATTTCTGGAGGCAATCAATAAAATCAACTATTTTCGGTTCGACCACGCAACAGCCCCCTCTTCCTTTGAAGCAAAAGCTATTTTCAATCCACTTGATGCTGTTTTCATCAATGGAAACCATTTTGCGGCCTCCAGACAAATTGTAGTGATCGATCCACGAAAGGATGTGGTAAAGAAGATGGACCGGCTGACTAATATTTCCCTTGTGCTGATGACGGAAGGGCAAACACAGATCCCGGAGGAGGTGCAGTCCCGAATGAATCCAGGCACGCCGGTTATTTCAATTGCCGACACGCAAAGGATTATTAACTGGATGGCTTCGCAGCTCGAGCTTTCTGTTGCACCCGTCAAGGGACTTGTGCTGGCTGGTGGCAAAAGCCAGCGAATGGAAGCTGACAAAGGGCTCATTTTTTACCATGGAAAGCCACAACGGGAGTACATGTATGATTTGCTGAGTGCAGCAGGCATTCAGCCTCACCTTTCTATCAGAACCGATCAGACCTACTCTGTTTCCGAGGAGGCAAATACGGTGATGGATCGTTTTTTAGGTCTTGGGCCTTATGGCGCCATTTTGTCGGCTTTGATGAGCGACCCGAATGCGGCCTGGCTTAGCGTAGCTTGCGATTTACCACTTTTGGCGAAGGAACACATTGACCTGTTGCTACAGTACCGAAACCCTTCAAAGGTAGCAACGGCTTTTTATAACCCCGAGACCGACTTCCCGGAACCGTTGATCACCGTTTGGGAACCAAAGGCCTACCAGGTTTTACTTAACTACCTTGCCCAGGGTTATTCATGCCCCAGAAAGGTTTTGATTAATTCGGATATTGAGTTGGTGAATGTGGTAGACCATGCATTTATGATGAACGCCAATACTCCAGACGAAAAAGACAAAGCGCTGAACCTTATTGCCGCCTCAGCCAAATTCAACTGAGCTGACTAAAAATGGCTTTTCTTGCTATTTAAGGCACTTTCTCAACTAAATTGAATTTTTTTTCTCTCAAAGTGAAACAATTTCAGTCAATTGTATGTATATACATATAAGTACAAACATTTAAATTAATATATACAATGGAAACACAAACTCTGACCCAATGGAACCTTGATACTATGCACTCTGAACTTCAGTTCAAGGTGAAGCACCTGGTTATTTCAACAGTGACCGGTTCATTCAAAAACTTCAATGTGGAGGTAGCCACAGAAGGCGACGATTTTTCAACAGCACAAATAAAGCTGACTGCCGATGTGAGCTCAATTGATACCGGCAATGAGCAAAGAGACGGACACCTCAAAAGCGACGACTTTTTTAATGCTGAGAAATTCCCTGCGTTGACTTTCGAAAGCACTGGCATCAAAAAAGTTGATGAGGAAAACTTTATTCTTTCAGGAAACCTTACAATCCGTGACATTACCAAGCCAGTAGACTTGAATGTGGTGCTCGGAGGTATAGCTGTTGACCCTTATGGCAACACTAAAGCGGGTTTTGAGGTAGAAGGGAAAGTGAACAGAAAGGAATTTGACCTTAAGTGGAATGGCGTTACCGAAGCTGGTAGCGTTGTGGTAGCCGATGTTGTTAAAATCCTGGGAAATATTCAGGTAGCAAAGGCACAGTAAGCATATTTCAACCAATCGTAGGCGAAAGTCTCTCATTAGTGAGAGACTTTTTTGTTGATTTTTACAGCGAAAGGTACTCTTTTATCGAACATGCCGGCTTTCTTTTCCCCCAGCTAATGCCTACATTCAAATTTGAGTTAGTTATAGCTTAAGTGAATCGCCTGGTAAAAATTGTACTTATTTTTCTTATCGGAGTAGTCCTGCTATTCCAGAGTGCTTGCCGTGACAAAGAATCACCCAAAGAAACGGGCAATCTTTGGCAGGCAATAGAAGAAGCCAAGGAACTCAGTATTTTCGAAAACGCTATTATTGTTGCCGGACTCCAGCCACTATTCGAAGAACAGGGGCCATACACGGTTTTTGCGCCCACCAACGAGGCCATGCTGATCTTTTTTGAAGAATTTGGCTTTACAGAAGGTCTTGCCAACTTAAGCCCTCAGGATTTACAAATTGTAGTGCTGTATCATGTTGTTGATGACCGGTTATTTCTGAAAAACTTCGATGAAGAGCTTGGCTACCCGACGTTATTCAATGGTTTTGAGGCTTTTATAGCACGATTGAATAGTGATGTGTCGATTAACGGAGTATCAAATGTTATCGTTGGCGATTTTGAAGCTTCAAACGGCGTTCTTCATATAGTTGATCACACCTTTTTCATTAAAGCTTCTGATGGTTCTATAGGGATACCCGGTGCCGATGGCGGGGGTGTGGGAGGAAATAACCCGAATCGCAGAGGCCCTTGAGCTATTTCTTAATCAGGTATTTCTGAGCCAGTTGTCTCAGGAATTTTTTGCTTGTGCTGATTTCCGGGTCTGCATAAGTAAACTGCGAAAGCTCAGCAATTACACCAGGCAAATACCCAAGTTTAAGAGCTATTTTTTCGCAAAACTCGATTTCGCTGGTGAAGACTTTGCCATCTACCTTCATTAACTGCACAATGTTCAGGAGGTAGTCGAGCCTGTCATCCTCATCAACACCCTCCAGTGTAGGCATTGGCTTTGGGTGATCAATCAGCGTTTCTATCTGATCCTTTGACAAGCCATTGAGGGCACCTATGTAGTGAATCAGTTTTGATTCAGACGGGGCTACGTATTTATCTACCCTCGATAAATGAACCAAAACGCTTAGTTGATCAACAACATCCATAAAGCAAAATTAAAAGTATCTGTACTCAGGCCAAAATGATAAAAAAGTAAAGCTATTTGGTTAGGTTGGCTCAAACTAAAATTACAACTAATTCCTAATTTTCTACCTTTTGCCTTCAAAAAAATGCGCACAGCTAAATCTAGGGGAGCGGGGATTTTCACTGCAAACGCAGTTCGCTAAAGGATGAAAACTTATCCAATTATTTTTTCTCATTCCTCAATCGCAAGAAAGATTTCTTTAAAAAATTCCCTGATGTCTTGCGGCGTAATTCTTCGGCTACTACATTAGCGTCCGTTATGACAAAAGCAAGCGCTCGTATGATCTGGTGGTGGCACAATTCGACATTCGAATCGTGAACCGGTAGATTTTATGATCTTGAAAAAAGGGCCTGTTCACGCAGGCCCTTTTTTGTTGCACCATGAACCAAATTTTTATGTATCACATCAGGCAAACATCCAAAAAACTGCTGGCAGATACCCACACTCCAGTGAGTATTTATCTGAGACTGAGAGACAAGTACCCGAACACGTTTCTGCTTGAAAGCTCTGATTATCATGGACAGGAAAACAGCATGTCTTTTATCTGCTGCCAGCCCATGGCTTCTATGACGCTGAGAGGCAGGGAGTTTTCATCCGAATTTCCAGACAACAGAGTGGACAACCATTCGTTAGGCGACGCTGGCAAGCTTACCGAACTGATGAGTGCCTTCATGGGCAAGTTTGATATTAAAGAAGAGGCTGGTGTCAAGTTCTCTGTGGCAGGTCTGTTTGGCTACCTGGCCTACGATGCTGTACAACGGTTCGAGGACATTAAGTTCGACTCATCCAAAAACGACCAATTCCATATACCTGACATGCATTATTCGCTTTTCAGGTATGTGATTGCGATCGACCATTTCAAGAATGACCTGTTTATTGTCGAAAATCAGATCGACGGTCAGACATCCAGTATCGATGAAATGGTAAGCCTGATCACTAGCCGCAATGTGCCTACTTTTCATTTTAGCATTAAGAACGGAGAGGAATCGAACTTTACAGATGCTGAGTTTTTGGAGATTGTGAAAAAAGGAATACATCATTGCCAGGTGGGTGATGTGTTTCAAATCGTGCTTTCCCGCAGGTTTCAGTCTTCCTTCGAAGGCGATGAGTTTCAGGTGTATCGTGCCCTCCGCTCCATTAATCCTTCTCCTTATTTATTCTATTTTGACTACGGCAACTTCAAGATTTTCGGCTCCTCGCCTGAGGCACAGATAGTGATAAAACACGGTGACGCCACTATTTATCCTATAGCGGGCACTTTCCGAAGAACCGGCAATGACCAGTCGGATGCGGAGCTGGCCAAGAAGCTTTATGAAGACCCCAAAGAGGACTCGGAGCACGTGATGTTGGTGGATTTGGCGAGAAACGATTTGAGCAAAAGCAGCGATGCCGTGAAAGTCGAGACCTACAAAGAGATTCAATATTACTCTCATGTGATTCACCTGGTTTCGAAGGTGTCGGGCAAGCTGAAAAAAGGCACCTCTCCGCTGGAAATGGTAGGCAGTACTTTCCCGGCGGGCACTTTGTCGGGTGCGCCAAAGCACATGGCCATGCAATTGATTGATAAGTATGAGGCAGTAAAAAGAGGCTACTATGGTGGTGCAATCGGCTACCTGGGACTCAATGGTGACTTTAATCATGCCATTATGATCCGATCCTTTCTCAGCCAGGACAATACGTTGTTCTACCAGGCGGGGGCGGGAATTGTGGCCAAGTCGACGCCGGAAAGTGAAGTGCAGGAGGTGTATAATAAATTGGCGGCATTAAAATCGGCGCTGGAGTTGGCGCAGCAAATATGAAGATCCTGGTATTAGACAATTACGATTCATTCACCTATAACCTGGTTCACATACTGGTGGAACTTGGGTATGGTGACACCACTGATGTGTTCAGAAATGACAAAATTAGCCTGGAAGAGGTAGAGAAATACGATAAGATACTGCTGTCACCTGGCCCTGGTCTGCCAAGGGACGCCGGCATTATGCCAGAGCTTCTGAAGAAATATTCGCCAACGAAAAGCATTCTGGGCGTTTGTTTGGGGCACCAAGCTATTGGCGAAGCCTTCGGAGGGGAGCTGTTCAACATGCCGGTTGTGTTGCACGGCGTAGCGAACGACACCATCAGAACCGGTGTAGAGGATGCCCTGTTCGAAGGGTTGCCTGATAGTTTTAGGGTGTGCAGGTACCACTCATGGTCGGTGGTGGCAGAAAACCTGCCGGCAGAATTGCTGGTGACGTCAAAGGATGCGGAGGGAAATATTATGTCGATGCGTCACAAACAGTACAGCGTAAGAGGTGTGCAGTTTCACCCTGAGTCGATTCTGACTGAGCATGGCAAACAAATGATTAATAACTGGGTAACAAAATGTTAGTGCAATGAAGGAAGTACTGAACGAACTATTCGAGTATAAATCGCTGACAAAGGAACGGGCCAGGGAAATACTGGTGAACCTTGCCAAAGGCGAATACAACCCATCGCAAATGGCTGCTTTTCTTACTGTCTTCATGATGCGGTCGATTACGGTAGAAGAGCTCGAGGGATTCCGTGACGCCATGCTTGAGCTTTGCATAGCGCTCGACCTTAAAAAATACGACGCCATTGACCTGTGTGGAACAGGAGGCGATGGTAAGGATACGTTCAACATCTCTACGCTGGCCTCTTTTGTGGTGGCCGGAGCTGGGCAGAATGTGGCCAAACATGGTAACAATGGTGTTTCATCTATTTGTGGCTCGTCGAACCTGCTGGCCTATTTTGGCTACGAGTTCACTAACGACAAGGACAAGATTGAGAAGAGTATTGCCGAAAGTGGCATTTGCTTTTTGCATGCGCCGCTCTTTCATCCAGCCATGAAGAACATAGCACCTATCAGGAAGGAGCTGGGCGTGAAAACCTTCTTCAACATGCTTGGCCCCATGGTAAATCCGGCTTTTCCCGACAAGCAGCTTGTCGGTGTTTTTAGCCTGGAATTAGCCCGGCTTTACGGCTACCTCTATCAGCGATCGGGTAAGGAGTTTGTCATCCTTCATTCTTTGGATGGATACGACGAAGTGTCGCTAACTGGTGGGTTTAAAATGATCACCAACCAGGGAGAGAAGGTGCTTCACCCCGAAGACCTTGGTTTGTCGACCGTGAAGGCTATTGAACTAAAGGGTGGCGAGACAATTGAAGAGTCGGCAGCCATCTTTCTGAAGGTGATCAAAGGCGAGGGAACCAGGGCTCAGACAGAGGCCGTTTTGGCCAATGCCGGGCTGGCACTTTACGTAGGGAAGCAGCTAAGTTCTGTGAAGGAAGGAGTGCAAATGGCCAAAGAATCTCTTGAATCTGGCAGGGCTTTCCAAACATTCAGAAACTTAGTTGGCGATTCAAAGATATCTGTAAGTATTTCATAATTTTGTAAGCAATGGAGAATATCCTGGATAAGATTCTTGCCGTAAAAAAGCAGGAAGTAGAGCGACGGAAAGAGTTGTTTCCAGCTAAATTACTGGAAGAGAGCATCTACTTTCCTTCGCCCACTGTGTCGATGAAAAAGTACCTGCTTCGCCCCGATAAGTCTGGCATCATCGCCGAAATCAAAAGAAAGTCGCCTTCGAAAGGAGTCATCAATCCCAACGTCTCGGTGGAGCGCATTTCCATAGGCTATATGCAAGCTGGCGCAAGTGGGCTTTCTATCCTTACGGACAGTGAGTTTTTCGGAGGTAAAAATGAGGACCTGACCACCGCAAGAAACTTCAACTTTTGCCCCATTCTCCGCAAGGACTTTATCATCGATGAATATCAAATCATTGAAGCCAAGTCAATTGGCGCTGACGTGATACTGCTGATAGCTGCTGCCTTGCCACCAAAACGATTGAAAGGCTTGGCTCAGTTTGCAAAGTCGCTCGGGCTGGAGGTGCTGATGGAAGTGCACAATGAGGAAGAGCTGCTCAATAACATTCATCCCGAGCTGGATATTGTCGGAGTGAACAACAGGGATCTGAAGCGATTTGTGACAGATATCAATATCAGCAAGGAACTAGTCGCAAAAATTCCTGAAGACTATGTGAAGATTTCGGAAAGCGGAATAAATGATCCGGCCGTTATGCTCGAATTAAAGGAATGTGGCTTTGAAGGATTCCTGATCGGTGAGCAATTTATGAAAGAAAGCAGGCCTGAGTTGGGTGCGAAGCATTTTATTGAGCGCTTTCATTTTCTGGAGAAAACCAAAACCCAAACGGTTTAATACATATGGCTAACCAACGTCTGCATTTGAAAGTGTGCGGGATGAAATTTCCTGACAACATCAAGAGGTTGAAAGAAGTGGAACCTGACTTCATGGGGATGATTTTTTTCTCAAAATCTCCCCGGTTCGTTGGTAGCGAATTGTTGTTTACCGGCACAAGCATATTTCCTCCGGGAGCAAAAAAGGTAGGAGTGTTTGTGAATGCCCCTCTTTGGGATATTGTGAAAGTGGTGGAGGAATACAAGCTGGAGTATGTGCAGCTTCATGGCGAAGAGTTTCCGCAGTATTGTGTTGAGCTAAGGAAAAAAGGAATGAAGGTGATCAAGGCCTTTCAAGTAAGTAATTCCTTCGATTTTAAGAAAGTGGAGGCGTTTGAGGGGTGTATCGACTATGCTCTTTTTGACACCAAAACGCCTAACTACGGAGGGTCGGGTGAGAAATTTGATTGGACTTTGCTCAATTCCTACAAGCTAAGCATTCCCTTTTTTCTGAGCGGCGGCATTAGTCTGGAGGATATAGATGAGATAGAGCAGCTGGACTTGCCCAAGCTGTTCGGTATTGACGTAAACAGCAGGTTTGAAGTTTCGCCCGGATTGAAAGACATTGACAAGCTGCTGGCACTGAAGAAGAGAATGGGAAAAATGAAAAAGGAGACAATGTGATGGAACAAACAATATCCAAATATGCAGTGGATGAGCAGGGATACTATGGAAAGTTTGGAGGTGCCTTCATTCCTGAGATGCTCTATCCAAATGTAGAGGAGCTTAAGGAAAAATACCTGGACATTATTTATGCTCCGGAATTTCAGGAAGCCTTTCACGGGCTTTTGAAAGACTATGTAGGAAGACCAACACCGCTTTACTTTGCCAGCCGCTTGTCGGAAAAGCATGGTGCGAAGATTTACCTGAAAAGAGAAGATCTTTGCCATACAGGAGCCCACAAGGTGAACAACACTGTTGGGCAGATTCTGCTTGCTCAGCGACTAGGTAAGAAAAAGATCATAGCGGAAACAGGTGCCGGTCAACACGGAGTGGCTACTGCTACTGTGTGTGCCCTTATGGGCATGGAGTGCATCGTGTACATGGGTGAAGTGGACATGGCAAGGCAGCGGCCAAATGTAGAGCGCATGCGGATACTTGGCGCTGAAGTGCGCCCGGCAAAATCGGGCAGCCGCACCCTCAAAGACGCTACCAACGAAGCCATGCGCCACTGGATCAACAATCCGAACGAAACACATTATATCATCGGTAGTGTGGTTGGGCCTCATCCCTATCCTGACATGGTGGCTCGTTTCCAGTCGGTAATCAGCGCTGAGATGAGGGAGCAGCTTTTGCTCAAGGAGGGAACTGAAACCCCCGACTATGTCGTTGCCTGTGTAGGTGGTGGATCGAATGCCGCCGGTGCATTTTATCACTTTCTCGATGAGCCTGAAGTGCAACTGGTAGCTGTAGAGGCAGCCGGCCACGGAGTTGATTCGGGCAAGTCTGCTGCTACAACGGCTTTGGGCCGGGATGGTGTTTTGCATGGCAGCCGCACGATACTGATGCAAACTGAAGATGGGCAGGTAGTGGAGCCACACTCTATTTCTGCCGGCCTCGACTACCCTGGCATTGGCCCTTTGCACGCCCATTTGTTTGATAGTAAGCGAGGTATATTCCTGAATGCTACCGACGAAGAGGCCATGGTAGCTGGCGTTGAGTTAAGCAGGCTGGAAGGCATTATTCCCGCCATTGAATCAGCTCATGCCATTGCGGCGCTTGGAAAGCTGACATTTAAACCTTCCGATATTGTGGTACTTAATCTTTCAGGCCGGGGCGACAAAGACCTGGAGACGTATATCAAGTGGGGGGGGTATTAGGAAGATAGGAGACGGGAGACAGGAGATGGAAGTTTGAAGACGGGAGACCGGAGAGCAGGCGTCGGTACGATAGCGCTGCCTTTCTGCGTCGGCAATCGTCAGACGCCCGAAAGGCTTAAAGGGAGACGGAAGTTTGAAGACGGGAGACGGGAGACGGGAGGTAGGAAGCTTGCCCCACTACTGGCGGGATCGAAACCAGGCGTCGGTACGGCAGCGCTGGAAATAGTGCTGGCAGCCGTCAGCCGCCGGAACCAAAGTGGCGAGTTTGTGCTTTCGTGCCTTCGTGGCAACTGAAGAGAAAAGGTGAAAGTTTAAGAGTATAGAAGTGGGAGAGGTTAGAAGTCAGTAGATTGAGGATCGAAGTAGGCTTTGCGTCTTAGCGCCTTTGCGTGAAACCTCCTTTGTGTGAAAGTGGTAATTGTTAAAACGGAAATAACATGAGTGAAATAATTGAAGCAAATAGAATAGACACCCTTTTCACCGAAAAGGCAGACCATATATTGTCGATGTATTTTACGGCGGGCTATCCGAGCCTTGGGGACACAAGAAAAATTATGAAGGCACTTCAAGAGGGTGGTGCCGATGTGATTGAAGTAGGCATTCCATTTTCAGATCCCGTGGCCGATGGGCCCACTATCCAAAAAAGCAACCAGCAGGCGCTTGAGAATGGTATGAACATGAAGCTGCTTTTTGAGCAGCTGGAGGGCATGCGTTCAGAGATCGATATCCCCGTTTTATTGATGGGGTACTTTAATCCGGTGATGCAATACGGCCTGGAGAAGTTCTGTGTGAGGTGTCAGGAAATAGGCATTGACGGCCTCATTTTGCCTGACCTGCCAGTATACGAATACCGAAAGTTTTACAAAGAAACCTTCACCAAATACGGCCTGCACAATATCTATCTCATTACACCGCAAACATCGGAAGAGAGGATTCGTGAAATTGATGAGCATACCGAAGGCTTTATCTACATGGTTTCCTCTGCCAGCACAACTGGTGCCAAAGGGGCTGTGAGTGAGGTGCAGGAGGCTTATTTTGCCAGGATTCAGATGCTCAGGCTGAAGAACCCACGGTTGATTGGCTTTGGTATTTCCAACAACGAAACGTTTGAAAGAGCCTGCCGGTATGCCAGTGGTGCCATTATTGGCAGCGCCTTCATTGACCTGCTGGAGAAGTCGGACAATATGGAGAAGGACATCAAGCAGTTTGTGAAAGGCATAAAAGAAAATTGATGACTAGAATAGTTAAGGCATTTCGGAACCGGCAAAAAATCCTTTGTTTCACCCCAACCCTGAAGGGAGCTAAAGGATTTTTACGCCTCGGTTCCACCAGCTGGTGTGTATCGGTAGATGCTCTAAATTTTTCAAATTAGCCTCTGCACTTTATATGTCGTTGATAACAAAAGGAACTTTTAAAAAACACCCGTTATGATTATCCAACTCGATCCGGCCATTTCGGAAGAAGCGAAGGCGAAGATTACCGATACCCTTGGTCAATTGAAGTTCAAAGGCACCGAAGTGAAAACCCAGATGGGCGACTACCTTGTATGCATTGGGAAAACCAATATCGACATCAGACAGCTCGGCTTTCTGCCAGGCATAATCGACATCCACAAGGTGTCGGACGATTATAAGCTGGTGTCCCGAAAATGGAAAGTTAATTCAACCAAAATCGACCTTGGCGATGGCGTTGTGATCGGCGATGGTAGCTTTTCCATCATGGCTGGGCCTTGCAGCATCGAAGGAGAGGAGAACGTTAGGGCGACCATCAAGCACCTGAAGGAGAACGGGGTGAACATCATGAGGGGTGGCGTTTTCAAACCGAGAAGCTCTCCTTATTCATTCCGTGGCATGGGTATTGATGGCCTGAAGATGTGGTATAATATTGCCAGAGAGGAAGGCATCAAGATTGTGACTGAGGTAATGCAGGTGTCGCAGATTGAAGAGATGTATCCTTATGTGGATGTGTTTCAGGTTGGTGCCAGAAATACGCAGAACTTCAATTTGCTGGACGAGCTTGGCAAGGTAGATAAAGCCGTTATGGTCAAAAGAGGCATCTCAGGCACCATAGAAGAGCTTTTGTATTCTGCTGAGTATGTATTCTCTGGTGGAAACGAAAAGCTGATCCTTTGCGAGAGAGGCATAAGAACCTACGAAAAGGCCAGCCGCAATACGCTCGATTTGAATGCCGTGCCGATTTTGAAAGACAAGACACATTTGCCTGTGGTGGTGGATCCTTCACATGGTATTGGTATCCGTGATTATGTTGACAGCATGTCGCTGGCAGCGGTAATGGCCGGGGCCGACGGTGTGATCTTTGAAATTCATCCACTGCCTGAAAAAGCAGCCAGTGATGGGCAGCAAACCTTGGACTTCCAGCAGTCGGCGGCACTCATCAGGAAGATGAAAAAGACCTATACGCTGAGGGAAGAGTTTGAGATGGCGGTGTGATCAAGGCTACCTTTTTAGAACAGAGAACCTAATTTGCCCATCATGGGGGTTGGCTGTTTCCACATGAGTCGTGAAGAGGTTGTGAAAATTGTTAACTGTAGTTGCTTGTCCAACAAAATATGGAAGCAAGGTTTAACTTCAAGTAAATAATAAATTGATGGTTACAATTCTAAAATCAGGAGCGCCGAAGGAATCCATTCAAAAGGTATTGGATAAGTTAGGCAGCCGAGGGCCGAAAAAGGGCATTGATGCACAGAAGTATTGTGGGGTTATTAAGTTTAGCGAGGATGCGTTAGTACTTCAGAAACGCTGGAGAGATGAATGGGAATAAGCTATTTCTGGATACCTGCCCTGCCTGGCAGATTGCCACGCTCGTTTGAACATTGACTAAAAGGGTAAGACTATTTTCTACTAGCTACCGATGACGTGTTAATGAGTTTTTTAAAGAATGTGGATTTCGACGGAGCTCAATCTGACACATTCTTTTGACATTTCGAATCACGTCATCTCAATTGGTTCGGTTTGCCAAAAATGTTAGGTCTCGCAATGACATCGGGGAATGTTTACCCCCTCCCCATATACGGATCCGATATACTGTCCGCTCCGGTTTCGAGCCTCCCGGCAAAGCGTACTTTCAGGTTGGGGTCATTGGGGCTTGTTACTGAAAAGTCGTACCATCCCTTGCTCGACGCAGTATTGAGCGTTACACTTTCCAAACCATCAGCTTTTAGCTTTAGCTCTTCCTCCACGTGTTGGTATTTATCATCTTTCAACTCCAATTTCAAAGCACCTTTGCTTCTGTTGATGATGGAAACTTTTAGCTTCCCATTAACTTTTCCCCCAGTCATTTCCGGGATACAAGTTACGTCTACGCCATTCCCTTCGTTGCCAACAAACTCCCTGAAAAAACCGTTTGGGCCATACACTCTCAGGTGATATTGCCCATCCTCGAAGTTATCCAATGGCCACTGGTACTCGATTTCGTCGCCAGCTTTAACAGCAAAGGCCCATGTTTTAACCGGTTCAAAAGTACTTGTTGTCGGGTTGCGATACTTGCCGGGAGCATACACATTGAATGGTGCGCCTAAAGAGTTCTCTCCAAAAAGGCCCTTTCCGGCTTTGAAGCGAATGCGGAAATGCTTGCTGTCGTGGGCCAAATTGCCGGTAACATGCAACTCGTAGCCAAGCGCATTGGAAGGTTTGGTGCCAGGCTCCTGTTTTGGGAGCTGTGTCGTCAACATCCTGGTATCTGCTTTGAGGGGTTTGAAATTGTTGGGCAAGCCTTTGAAGCTGGCATTGTAGATTTCCTGAATATGCCTATTCCTGTCAAGGGGGGCTGGCATGTCAACCTGCTCGCCATTATATGGCCTGAACACCGAAGTAAGGTCGCCACTGATGGCCCTTCGCCACGAGCTGATATTAGGCTCTTCGATTTTCTTACCCGTCTTTTTGGAAAGGAATTTTTCCATGAACATGATGGTAGACGTGATATCACATACTTCTGAATTCACCCATCCACCCCGAGACCATGGTGAGGCCACAATAAGCGGCACACGGTAACCCAAACCTACCGGACTAGTCCTTGCCTCCTTCTCGTCAAAGCCAGCTTTTATTTCTTCATCTACGGTCACGTACTCACCATCGGCTTTTAAGCCATCTGAAATTTTGCCATCATTTGGATCGGCTGGGTTGGGTGCCACAAAAGGAGGGATGTGATCGAAATAGCCATCGTTTTCGTCGTAATTGAGAATGAAAATCGTTTTTTTCCATACCTCCGGATTCTCGGTGAGGATGTCCATTATCTCAGACACATACCAGGCGCCATACCACGGAGCGCTCGGATGGTCAGAAAACTTCTGTGGCGCTGCCAGCCAGGAAACTGTGGGTAGCTTGCCTTCTTTGACGTCCTTGCGGAACTGGTGAAGGATGTCCCCCTTAGGCACTTTGGTGGTACGCTCCGTTCCATTGTCGGAGTAGGTCATATCTTCGACCTTGTGATAGTCGGGATCGCCGATATTGGTTGTGAAGGCCTTGTTGTGCAGGTTTTTGGCACGAGCAGAAAGCTTCTCAAACGCTTCAGGTGTCCATTGCTGCAGGAGGTCGTTTACCTGATCAATACCCTTCTTTGTTGCATCAATTTGCCCCTGCAACTTGAGCTTATCTGCGCCGGGAGCATTCAGTTGTTTTTCCAGGGCAGCCAGATCGCTGGGCAGCTCTTTTTCTTTCGTCTTCAGGTACTCGTGAAAACCCTTACTGTAACGCACGCCATACTGGGTAAACCACTCCAGATTATTGTCTGTAAAGTTGGCCAGCAGCGACTCGTCCTCCACATTGGTGGGCAGGCTGATTTCGTTTTGATAGACTTTCCAGGAAATGCCGTTGTCCTCCAGTCTTTCAGGGAAGGTGGCCCAGCTGGCCTCCCTGCCATAGGTCACTTCTCCATTCCTCACTTTAGCTTTGTCGCCTGGCTCGCCGTGTGTTTTACCAGTCCAGTGGTAGCTGCGGTTGGTGGTGGTGCCGGTAAGAGCGGCGCAGAAGTGCTGATCGCACACGGTGAAGGCATCAGCCAGTGAGTAATAAAATGGAATGTCCTCTCTCGTGTAATAGCCCATGGTAAGGGGGATGTGCTTGTAGTCTTTGTTGCCGGGCCTTTTTGCTTCTATCCAGCCATCATATTTACCATTGTTGCGGGCGTCGACCTGATCTTCCCAGGAGTGGGGCACTCCACCCATCCAGGTAGCTTTGGTGTCTTTCATGTCGAGGCGGAAAGGGGCGAACCTGTTGCCGGCACTATCTGGCTGAAACCAAACGGGGTTTTTATCAGGCAGCGAAATAGCGAGTGGGTCGTTGAAGCCACGTACCCCTTTGAGCATGCCAAAGCAGTGGTCGAACGAGCGGTTTTCCTGCATGAGCACCACCACATGCTCGGCATCGTAAAAAGTAGTGCCGGGATCAGGTGAAATAGCCAAAGCCTTTTCAATCGAAATGGGCAGTGTGCTCCAAACGCTGGTGCCACCAGCCAGCAGGGCCGCTTTTTTAAGGAACTCTCTTCTCGAATCGCTCATAAATATTGTTTTCAAACAGGTTAGACCAGCGTAAACACGCTCCGGGTGCAATAATATCGATCAGGCCAGCCAAATGAGCTGACGCAGCCATTATGTGTTCTTTAATAACATACGAATATGTTAACATAAAGGAAATACCCCAAATGGTTTTGTGGGCAGATGTCGGAAGTATGGCCGAAGGTTGGTTGTTTTCTCCATCCATCCTTTTGCCGGTTGAGTTATCGGTGTTTGGTTAATAACTTTCCTTCGTTAAACATACAGGTATGATTTCTGAAAAGCACATCAAATACGTTCTCATTTTTGCCATGAGTATTGCTACCCTTTCTGGCAGTCTCGCACAAAAATTCCCTTCCGATAAATTCCAAAACCTCAAAATTCGCAATGTAGGCCCGGCCAATATGAGCGGGCGAATTACCGCCATTGCTGCTGTGGCCGACACTCCCACGAAGGTTATTTACATAGGTGCTGCCTCCGGAGGGGTGTGGAAATCAGAGAATGGTGGCACTGCCTGGGAAAGTATTTTTGATGATGCCCCAACCGTTAATATTGGCGCTATTGCCGTGCAGCAGAGCAACCCCAGTGTGGTATGGGCGGGTACTGGTGAGGGCAACCCCCGCAACTCCATGAACCTGGGTTTGGGCCTGTTCAAGTCGTTGGATGCTGGAAAAACGTGGAAGAGAGTAGGGCTGGAAAACTCCAAAACGATTCATAGGATTATCATTGATCCGAGTGACGGCAACACGGTATACGTAGGTGTGATGGGCGATCCGTTTACACCACATACCGAACGGGGCTTGTACAAGACAACAGACGGTGGCCTTACCTGGAAGAAAATCCTTTATACCAACGACAAGTCTGGTGTTGCCGATCTGGTGATGGATCCAACTAACCCAAACAAGCTGCTTGCTGCCATGTATGAGCATCGGCGCACGCCCTACAGCTTCACGTCAGGTGGTCCAGGGTCTGGACTGTATATGACTTATAATGGTGGTGAGACCTGGAAGAGCCTGAGTGAAAAAGAAGGACTACCTGCGGGTGAGCTGGGTAGGATAGGATTGGCCATTGCCCCGAGTAACCCGGATCGGATTTATGCCAAAGTGGAGGCTACCAAAAATGCGCTTTATCGCAGCGACGACGGCGGCTTGTCGTGGAAGATGATCAACGACAACCCCAGGTTCACCAACAACAGGCCGTTCTACTTTCAGGAGCTGGCTGTGGACACCAAAGACCCGAACAGGCTATACAACATCTACCAGCCACTGCATGTGAGCTACGACGGCGGTGTGTCTTTCGATCCGGTACCGATGATCCCCGCTGACGAGACCAAGGGCATCCACGCCGACTTCCATGCCTTTTGGGTAGACCCCAACGATCCCACTTTCTTTATCATTGGTGGCGATGGAGGCATTGGCATCACCCACGACCATGGCAAAGCCTGGTATTTCCCTGAAACAATCCCGGTGGCACAGTTTTACCACATCAATGTGGATGAAGACATGCCCTACAGTGTGTACGGGGGCATGCAGGACAACGGCAACTGGTCGGGCCCTGGTTATGTGTGGAAACGGGGTGGCATCCGCACGCTGTACTGGCAGTATTTGGTCGGTGGAGACGGCTTTATCATACAGCCTGATTCGGTAGACTCCCGCTTTGGTTATGGTACTTCCCAAAATGGGGAGCTTTATCGCTATGACAAGCTGACGGGCTATTACCAGCACATTCAACCCAGGGCACCGAACATGAACACCCGCCTGCGCTACAACTGGAACGCTGGGTTTGCGCAGGATCCAAACAACAACGATGTGGCTTACCACGGCAGTCAGTTTGTGCACAAAACCACCGACAAGGGAAAAACCTGGACGATCATTTCGCCTGACCTCACCACCAATAACCCCGATCACCAAAAGCAGGACTACGGCGGACTCACCATTGATGCTTCCGGGGCGGAGATTTACAATTCGATCATAAGTCTGGCCGTGAGCTACCTTGACAAAAACGTTATTTGGGCGGGGTCTGACGATGGACTTGTGCATTTGACCAAGGACGGAGGCAAAACCTGGACGAATGTCACTGCCAATATCAAAGGCCTTCCAAAACAGGCTTGGCTTGCTCAGATGCAAACATCGCCCCACAAAGCAGGTGAAGTATGGCTGGTGGCCAATAACTATCGGCAGGGCGATTATGCACCTTACTTGTTTCGCACGCAGGACTACGGGAAAACCTGGGTACGCATGGCTGAAGCCAGTCAGGTAAAAGGGTATGCGTTGTCGGTGATGCCCGACAGCAAAGAACCAAAGCTGGTGTTTCTGGGGACTGAAAATGGTCTGTGGATCAGCATAGACGAAGGCAAAACCTGGGAGCAATTCAAGAATGGCTTTCCCTCTGTGTCTACGATGGACATGGCGATACAGCAACGGGAATCGGCGCTGATTGTGGGCACCTTCGGTCGGGCCATTTGGGTGCTGGATGATCTGTTGTCGCTACGTGAATTAGCCAAAGGCAAGCTGGAGCAACAGCCGTTGACAGCTTTACCAGTCAACGACGCCGTGCAGGTAAAGGCCTTGTTCATCAATCCTCCCGGCAATATCTGGACAGGCTTTTATACTACTTTCGAGGGTGCCAACAAGCCATTTCAGAAAGTGGAAATTCCGTTTTTTGTCAAAGACAACAAAGGAGGTGACAAAGCTATGGCTGAGGTGTACAATGCCGACAACCAGCTGATCCAAACAGTAAACACCGACAGTGTGGTGGCTGGGCTCAACTACATTACCTGGAAGCTCGACGAGCAAATGGCCCGCCTGCCGGGTGCGTGGGCAGGTGAGGACTCACGGGATATTCCTGTGCTGCCCGGCGACTATAAAATCGTGGTCAAGTATGGCGATGCCAGTTCAGAAACGGCGGTGAAGGTGATTCCCGATCCACGGTTTGAATACGACGAGGAGGTGGACAAGGCTGTGTATACTTTAAGCAAACGCCTGAATGTTTCTACTGAAAAGCTGGCCAGTGCCATGGCTAAGTTGCAAGCGAGCGACAAAACGATAGAACATGTGCTAACCCAGGCTAAAGCGGTCGCAGCCAAAGAAGTTGTGACGGCTTCCGAAGCCATACAGCAAAAAATCAAAACGCTTAACGACCTGGCCCGTGCCCCTCGCCCCGATAAGCAGGTGGGCGCCTGGCAGTCGTTTGCCGTAACGGCGACTTCCAGGTTGAGCGATGCTGCCCAGGCTTTGCGTGGCCGACTCTTTGTGCCTACTAGTCAGGATGTGAAGGTAATTGAGGAAGCGGAACAGTTGGTTGGGGACTATGTGAAAGCGGTGGATAGTTTCTACGCTACCGAATGGCCTGCTTATAAAAAGCAGGTGGAGAAAGCGGAGCTGAGTTGGTTTAGGGAGTGAGTTGGACGTGAAAGCTATCGAAACGACCATATAGCGAGGGCGATACAATCGCCTGACTCATTACGTCCTCGTTTCCGCTAGCGCTCAAACGAGGACGATGGGGGTGAAGAAATGCGTTAAGGCAAGAAAATCGCCGCTTCATCCCTGCTCGTTTTAGCAACAGCGGAAACGAGGAAGATTTGGGGAACTCTATTTGGTCTTGGGGAGGCCAGCTTTCTTCAGGATATCGTTTGCCATTTGGAGTTTCTCCGGAAATAATACCTGCCCCTTAAGTTTGTCCAACCCTTTGTCGATCTTCACAATCGGGGTCTTATGCTTATTTAATTCATCGATTTTCATGATACACTAAATTACCTATTTCCTTCTTGCCAAAAAAGCATCATAATCTTGCCCGACAGTAAATTCCTCCCAAACATCGTTCTTTAATCCATACACCAGGAAATCAACAGAGATTTCCACGATGTTATTAGCAAGCCCTATTCGATACAAACGAGTTCTTGTTAAGCTACTTCCAGCTGCAAATACCCAAGCCTTTGGGTATTTGTTAGTGAACGCATAAACTGTTGACGCAACTGTAGCCAAAACCTTTAAGCTGTCCTCGTTGTTGGTGATGGTTTTGTCATCAATCCTTGAATTTTCCTCGTCCCAATCTCCAAACGCCAGATTGTAAACTTCTTCCATGTTGGTTTTTGAATACTCCACAACCTTCTTAACTCTTCCCTTCGGCCCTATGCTGAAAAATTGATAATACAACAAATCATCTTCGGTTGTATAATCATACCTCGGATATCTCATCTTTAGCCAATTTTGAATAAATATAGCATTTTACACATTTCAGCTTTGTTGGCCTCCAAATTTACCTCGATGCCAAAAAGGGTGATGCCATCCAGGCCTTGAGAGGCCGACTGTTTGTGCCTACCAGCCAGGACGTGAAGGTAATCGAAGAGGCAGAGCAACTGGTTGGGGACTTTGTGAAAGCGGTGGACAGTTTCTACGCTACCGAATGGCCTGCCTTCAAAAAGCAGGTGGAGGAAGCGGAGCTTAGTTGGTTTAGGGAGTGATTTGGACGTGAAAGCTATCGAAACGACCATATAGCAAGGGCGATACAATCGCCTGACTCATCACGTCCTCGTTTCCGCTAGCGCTCAAACGAGGACGATGGGGGTGAAGCTAAGCTGGTTTGAGGAGTAATACTTGAGTAATGCGGGTTTCAAACCCGGTGGTACCATTTCCGGTTTCACCAACTGGTTTGCAAATCAGGAAGCTATCCGTCTTAGTCCTACAGAGGCACTTTACTAAAATGCCGTTTCCTTTGGATAAAGTTGGAGGGTGTGTCTTCACACCCGCAACCATCGATGCCCAAAGCCGGGCGTGAAGACACGGCCCGGGACGATTGGAGAGCTTTTATACCCTGCGAATGGTCAGCCTGAAAAAAAAGCACCTAACGGACTAAACTGAGCTTGATGTAAACCGGGTTTCAAGCCCGGCGACAACTCTTCCGTTTCACCAATTGGTTTGCAAATCCGGAAGTGCTGATGCGGGGTGGCGCAGCGACAAACTCACCCACACCATCGTCATATCGAACCGAGTTAAGAGGGAGATATCTCCATGATGGTTGCACTGGGCCGTTGCATATATCTCCCCAAAACCCAACAATTCAAAAGCAAGCTGAAAACTTGACTGGTATTCCCACAAGTTACTCCTGTGGCCAAACTTGCGGGAGGAAGCGAGCTGCTACCCGGGCCGGAAACTTCTATCCCGCCTCCCGATAGCTCGGGAAGCAAGATACGAAGTGACGCATGCTATGGAGGCGGGGGTGGTGCAGCGGATTATACCTCCCAGCCCTTTCTGTAGGTTCTACCCACAAACTGATTGGCCTCTTCCAAATTGGTGATTTTCATGTTTTCACCATCCCATAGAAGCTTTTTGCGCCCGTAATACTCCCATTTATTTTGCGAGATCTCCTTTCTGAGCATATAACTCCGGATGGCCAGATTCCCCATAAGTACTGTTTCCGTCATCGGACCGGCGTAATCGAAAGAGGAGGTGAGTCCCTTGTGCTCCTTGCTTCCAAAACCAGCTTTGCAAGCTTCCACCCATTTCTTTTGATGTCCATACTCAGGAACGGGCATTTCCTCTTTTTCCGGGCCAAAATCTGTGGTACCATCATACAGGAACAATTTGGGCATAAGCGGCGAACTGTCATTGATGTTGGTAGAAATAAGTCCTTTGTCGCCAATGATTAGTACGCCGTTGTCGCTGTTGGCTCCGCCGATGTCCATGTTGGCAGGGATTATATCCGGGTGAGCCGGACGAATTCCTCCGTCGCTCCAGGTCATTTCGATAGGAGATTTGCTCTTGTCAGTACCATCAAACTGAAGGGTAATGAAGGAAGATGGCGGACAACCCTTGGGATAATAGTCAGGTGTCCACATTTTGCTGTATATCGAAGCTACACTGGCTTCAGCCGACTTGGGGTATTTCAAGCCCAATGTGCGGAATGGAATATCGATCAAATGGCATCCCACATCTCCCAAAGCGCCTGTTCCGTAGTCCCACCAGCCTCTCCAGTTGAACGGATGCAGATTGGGTGTGAAAGCCAGGGTCGGTGATGGCCCGAGCCAAAGATCCCAGTTAAGATCCTTAGGTTTCGCATTAGGGTCAGGCTCCGGGAAGGGAATGCCTTGTGGCCACACCGGGCGATTGGTCCAGATCTGTACTTTCGAAATTTTACCTACCTGACCCGAATCAATCCACTTTTGTACCATGTCGAGCAGCGGGTTACTGCCTCCCTGGTTTCCCATTTGGGTCACTACTTTTTGCTTTCGTGCCAGCTCGGTGAGGAGGCGAGCCTCCCGGATATTATGGGTCAGTGGCTTTTGTACGTAAACATGCTTTCCCCTGTCCATGGCATACTTGGCAGCGGGACCGTGTACATGATCGGGGGTTGAAATGGTCACGGCGTCAATGTCTTTTTCCTTGTCCAGCATTTCCCTGTAATCGGCATACAGTTTGGCCTTTGGGAAATTTTGTACCGACCTGGAAGCCGATCCGGAGAAATCCACATCGCAGAGAGCAATTACATTTTCACGGCCTTCCACCGAAGCCAGTTTGATATCGCTGGCACCTTTCCCGCCAGCACCAATTGCTGCGAGATTGAGTTGGTCGCTGGGTGCGGTATACCCGACGCCGCCAAGGACATGCCTCGGCACAATCGTGACTGCAGAAGCCGCCAACACACTATTCTTTAAAAATTTCCTTCTTGATTCAGGGGTGTTTTTCATGACGTAACTTATTTGCTTAGCTGTTCAACCTTTAAGCTACATCTTTCGGTAGAAATTTTCATTTGCTATAGGACGAACGGTTTTTTTATCTGCTGTTCGTCATTTCGAGAGGTAACATTTTTGGCAAACCGGACAAAATGAGATGACGTGACCTTAAATCTTAAAAGAATGTGTCAGATTGAGCCCCGTCGAAATCCACATTCTTTGAACGGCTTAATAACGAGTCATCGGTAAGAATTACAGTGAGGTCTTTAACTGGTGTGTTTTGGTTGCCAGACTTCAAGTCCTTTCAGGGAAGGCTACGCCAGGAATTGATCCGCCCTTCCGTCGATGAGAAGGTTTTCAATGTGATCGTTTCCGGCAACGTGGAATATGCTATTCCGAGAGAGGGCGGCTGATTGGGTTGTCTAAGAAGAAGAGTAGACCAAACGAGGCTGAGTTTTCAGTATTCCGGGTTTCAAACCCGTCGATAGGGATCGGTGCAAGCGACTAATAGCAAATGTTTATTTATTCTGTTTCAGTTGGAGTCTCAGGGGATTCAGTTTCCATCATGATTCCCGACATTTCATAAATGAATCTTAGAAGCATTTCCGTAAAAACTAGAATTCGTTCTGCTTCTTCTTTAGTCCTAAACTCAATTTTGTGATTAGCTTCATTACCAAGTTTACGAATGCTGTCTACCCACTTCTTTCCGTTGGGAGGTATATAATTGTTGTCGTTGAGGTAGTTCACATAATCAGCAAATCCCTTCCCAGCTTTTGCCCCTTCGGCTACCGATATATTCATTAAAAGCTTACGACAACACATAACACTTGATGTATAGGCAGAAATCGAATAACAAGATTTAGCCTCATTAAAGAGTTGTTCAACGTCTGCATCAGGTATATGTTTGACAGGGTTTCCAATAACTGGTCCCGGTGTTTGCGTACCTTCATATACATCAAAGAATGTTGGTTTTTTGCAACTATGACACACATAGATATACCCATCGGTAACATTCTGACCGTTACGGCTGCCTTTTGATAAATAGCCCTGAGCTGAAGATAGCGATTCTCCACAATGTCCGCATTTGTAGCTTTTAGAAGGGAGTCCCATTGCTTTGTCCCAGTTCATGTGCGTTAAGTTTTATGTGTGCTAACCTCGGTAAAATGAGTGTGCGAATTTTATGCAGCTCCGCTTCCACTTGCACTTAGCCACGGCGATGTTAAAATTAACCCTTGTGGTGGACATTCCAAGCCAACTGACCGTTGATAACCGGTGAAGCCCACATTCATTTTTACCGCTGTGTTATCTTTTTACCAGCCGGTTTGTCGCTGTCCTACTGCTTGATATTTGCCACCCTCAAACACAAAAACATTTTTAAATTGTTCGGTGTCTTTATTTCCCTCCTCGCAGTCTTCAGTTAGAAAGAAGTGTTGATACTTTAGATTCTCAATTATTGAGAAGTGACTATTTACCACATTTTCCTTGTCAATGATAAATAGACTTTCTCGTTTGTGTACTTCAGTTTCCTGGCATTCACCGCCGCCATATGCCACGGCGGTCTTTGAGTCTATTCTAAATAGCTGGTCGATTGAGTCTTGACGTTCCAGCATCAACAAAAATTCTTCGCCGGAATATGAAGCAGCTCTTGAGTTAGTTGTTAATTCGATTCTTATTCCAAAAGCTCTATGGCTTACTGAAACATTGAACGGAGCAGTGTCAATCCAAATATCAAATGGGTAAACGGCATCCGAAATTAAAGCGCTTTCAAACCTACTGTATGTAACAATTTCTTCGTCGGCAGTGGCAATAACAACGAATAGATCGGCCACCCAGCATTCTCGGTCACAATCGTACTCAGTTATTAAGGGGAAACACCAGATGACATTGTCGTTAAGTGGGTGCTTCTTTGACGCAATCAGGCTAGTCTTTACGCTGTCAGCTTGCAAATTCAACTTACTGAACAGCCAGTTTGGGGTTGTTTGCTTTGCCCATGAGGGGAAAACCAGCAAGAGTGCCATTGATACAGTCAGCCCTATGCGCATTAGAAGATTATTAAACATAATGTCTCGGTAAAATGAGTGTGGGAGTTTTATTCAGCTCCGCTTCCACTAGCCTCGATTTAATAAATTCCCATTTATGGGAGCATTTGTTAGAGGCTTCTTCTTAATGTTATTCTATCACCCACTGATTTCAAGGCTTTTGGCCGTTCACTCCATTCAGGTTCTTTTACTTGTACTAAATGGAATATAGAGTCAGTGTATGTCAAAATATAATAGGTATTATTCTTTGTTTTCCAGTTTTCCAAGCTCAGAATTGCGGTATTTTCGTCCCATAGGAAAAAATTATACAATGAATTATCAATATACCCCTCCGTGTTTCCCTGTTCGGTGAAAAGAAGGGTTCCTATTACTTCATTACTGTCTATCACCTGATATTCATTAGCAAACCATAATCGATAAAGCCTCTGGAGATGTAAGCCTAAACTTGAGTTAGTTCTAGTCGCTTCTTGTTCGTCAATAACTTTTATAAAAGTCTTTATTTCAGTCTGATCTTCGAAATGTACTTCAGCTTGAATAGTCAGAGCGTTTAAGATACTACTAATCTTAATGTAGCCTCTTTCATTTTCGAATCGCCCATTTTCTGTATTTAGAAAAAGCCAATCTTCTTCCATTGCGTTAGGATGAAGAGCGAGGATTAATGTGTCATTTTTTATAAGCAATCCATCGTAAAGTTCTCCTCTTTCCTTGAATGCTTTGGTCAAAGAATTGTGATGAACTAGATTGTCGAGGCAGGCTTTGTCTGACCAAACCCCACTTAATTTATTGTTTAAGATACCCTCTTGCCCTTTAAGCTTATCCAAACAAAGTATGGATAGGATAATGGCCAGACATATATTTCTCATTATTGAAAATTGCTACTAAAAACCAGTATAAACCAAGAGGCTGATTAACATACCTTATCTCGATAATATATTCAATTTTCCGCAATAAGTTATTACCCGTACTGCCAAAACCATTTGATGCACCTTCTGATATCAATTTGAAACCCCTCTTAATCCATCCCTCTTTCCAGTAATGCCCTTATCCGTCTCAAGTAATGCGGTGATTCGTTTTCAGTTAAGCGCTTAACTACCTATCGGTTATGCCCTTAACTGGTACCCGGTTAAGCCTTTAACTGCCATGCGGTTAAGCCCTTAACAACTACCCGGTTAAGCGCTTAACTGAAAATGGCAATAACCAGGTGCTGAGGACGGTTGCCTCCAGGGCACCTGCAAGTGCAGCGCTGAGCGGTTTTTCGAACGCCGCTTTAAACGAAGGAAAGCCGATTGGGTTGGACTATTGAACCAACCTTTTGATGATTTTTTCTTTCGGGTTTTAATGAATGAAATTTCTTTAAAAATTTTCATTTCAATCGATTGAAATACATTTTTTGGCACTAAAGTTGAATTGTAAAAAACCGTAAGTCAGGAACGAAAAACAGCTTCCACGAAGGCCTTCAACGAACGACTTTTCAGTCCACGACCGACAAGGAAATCCGGCCGGGTTCCTCATTCAATACCCGTTTCGTGTGGTCTTTACCACCTGAAACACCAGTTAAATCAATTAGTCACAATTTAAATGTTAAAATCATGTCTATTCTGTATAAAGCAATACCTCGTACCGAGCCGGGAGTGGTGGGTGGAGGTGAAATCAAGTACTACGCTGGCATCGTAAGAGAACGTGAAGTAACCCTCCGGGAAATGGTGAAGGAGATTAGCTCCCGCAGCACCGTTACCACCGCCGATGCCATGGCCGTGATCGAGAACTTTCTGGAGCTGGTGCCAAAGTTTCTTCGCAACGGCCGCAATGTGAACATGGGCCAACTGGGTCGCTTTAAGGTGACCATCCACAGCAAAGGCTACAAAACCCCCGATGAGGTAGGCAACTACAGCATCAAGCGCAACAAGATCAGCTTCTGGCCAGGCATGGAGATGCGTGAGAACATGGGGGATGTGAGGTACACCAAATACACGCCGGCGCCCAGTCCCCGGGTGTTCACGAACCAGTCCAGAGAATGAGAGTTGCCTTCAGCTCACTACCCGGAAATTGAAAATCTCGCAACTGCTTGCGGGATTTTTTTGTGCTGTGTGCCGTGCGTGAAGACACAATGGGATTTTGGGAATAGGGTCTGAGTTTTCCGGGTTCCAAACCTGGCGATAGAGCTTCCTGATTACAAATCCGGACGAGCTGAGCGAATGGCCAGCTTGTCGTTTTGCGTATAGCGCTGGATGAAGGAACCATTGATTTGCATAAAACAAAAGTAGGGAAATTACGGCGAGAGTCTTCTTTTGAGCAGTGCAGGGGTTGCTCATTTAGAAAACTCCCGCCAGCACTTCCCCAACAAGCAAGAAAGCAGACCGGGCTATCAGCCACCTGGCAGGGAATTACTCCTTACCGAGCCGCCCTTTGATATGCTGCAACGCTTTCTCCCTGGCCTCGTCATCATTGGCGGCCACGTTTGGCTGAATGCCAGTACCCTGCCAGCTAATTTGGGTGCCAGGCAAAAAAGGTGCGTCGCTTGATACTGATACGATCAGCTGATCATTGACCAGATAATACTGATTCATAAAGGCAGCACCTGCCGAAGGCGTCCCAACAACAGTGGCCCTTCCCAGGTTTTGTAACGCAAAAGTAAATGCCTCAGCCGCCGAAGCTGTGCCACTGTTGGTCAGGATGTATAGCGGTTTTGTATATTTTTTTCCTAGAAGCCAACCAACAGTTTTATTCATTTCCACACTCCCAGTTCTGTTTTTGAATTCAAGGAGCTCGGTTTCTTTTTCCAGAAAGAAAGTTTCAAAGACGGCACCCACTGTGCTGCCACCGCCACCATTGTTTCTCAGGTCGATAATGAGCGCATGGGTATTCTTTATAAATTCCATGGCTGCGTAGAGGGTCTTGAGGCTTTCTGCTGAAATGTTGATCTGGGAAAGCTTCATGTAGCCGACGTTTCCCTCAAGAATTTCGAGCTGCTGAAACCCAAAATTGCTGTCGTAGGCTTTTTTGTTATTGAAGAAGGAAGTCGTTTCTTCACTAGTTTCTTCCTTTTTTTCTTCAGTCTGACCTTTCAACTCTTTGACGATTTCCAGATTGTGCCAGACATAAAGATGACCATCGTTACTAACCTCCCGCAGGCTCTTGGTCATTACTGAATCGAGTTGTTTCCAGCTCGCAGCAAAGTTAAACCTGCCTTTTTCAAAATCTTTTATAAAGCTGGCGGCGATGTCGTTGCCCTTATCTTTCAGCACATAGTTGGCCTTTACGAGCTCTGCTACTTTGTAGGATGCGTCTTTAATCGTCCGTTTTGATAAATCTTGCGATTGGCAGCAAAGGGAGCAAAGGGACAGCGAAAGCGCTATTGTGATTATTTTCGTCATGGCTTATCAGTTTTGTTTTGCGAAGGTGAACAGAAGCGCCCCCACAAAATAGAATGAGATTAGCCTGCTTAATAATTATAAACGAGACAGCTGCCTGGGGTTAAAGCCGAGGTATAGCTTGAAGAGCCGGGTCATATGGCTTTGGTCGGAAAAGCCGCAGGCAAAGGCTATTTCGGTGAAGGACTTTTTGCTGTACAGTATCAATTGCATAGCCCTGTCAACCTTCACTTTTCGCAGATAGTCGGCCAGGGTGCAATGGCAGTATTTTTGAAAATATTTTGAGATAGTAACGGGGTGTATACCCAGCTCTGTGGCTAGCTCATCGAGGGAGATGAACTCATCCCACCTATCGTTTACTATTTCCAGAAGCCGCTTTAACCAAACTGGTTGTGGGTTGGGTTTCTCCTTTTTTGAAAATGCGGATGTCAGCGATGCGTGGATGGCGTCGGCGGAATATCCGTCGTTGACTGCCAACTCCCGGTATATTTTAAAGACGTGGAAATAGGTGTCGATTTGGCTGGAGGGTGTTGCATCCAAACTGTCGGGAGCCAGGTCGTTATGCTGAAAGAAACCATTCTTTATTTCCAGGTTCAGGTTTTTGGACGGGAACTGGGTAAACCTATTGCGGTGAATCTCCCCCTGGTGGTAAATCATCAGCTTGCCCGGCAGCACCTGAATGTCATCCTTTTTCCGTGATTCCAGGTTGCCTCCCTTTAGTATAGCCGACAGATGGAAATTTTCATGCCGATGCCATTCTTCCGACACAGCACTTTCATAATTCACAACGGAAACTGTGCAAAGATCGGAGTCAAACCTGCTGGATTTAAAGCCTAAAAAGTCATCGTAATCTACTTTCATGGAGCTCGAAAAGGATTGCTGGCGATTTTCTCTTTGTACGAAAATATAAAACTTCTGGTTGTTTGGGCTGCTGCCAAAGCCTTTGCTTGTTCCCATCATGTACAGCGCCCACCACCACAAAAATCACAGTGCTGGCTTTTTGTGGCTTTGCCCTCATCTTTTTACGTATCATTTACAATCATTTTACAAATGAAATGGCTGCGTTGGGCTGTCATGCCTGTAGTTTTGAGTTATCATTTTCATTAAAACCAAATTCGCTATGCCTTTCATGCATCCACCCCTTTTGTATTTTCTGCTTCATTTCTTTGCAGGCAATCAGGCTTCAGAACCGTCAGCTGAAACAAAGATGGTTGAACCAACTAAAGAGGCCGAAGCCACCAATGTCATTCTTCAATCAAAAGATGGCGGCCACACATGGCAAGATATCAGCCACGGTTTGCCTGAGATAGAAGAGCGTATGGGCTTTTTTGCCGGTGAGTCAGAAATCTATTTAAGTACCAACGGTGCATTGTATCGCAGCAAGAGTAATCTTAAAACGCATGTTTGGGAAAAGGAGAATGTTCCTGATCTAAAAAGTACTTCCATTACTTTCAATCAATCCGGAGTGATGGCCTACAGTTTTGATGGTCACATTTATCGAAAAAAGCCCTCATCAGACACATGGTTGCCGATATACACAGACCTTATAACGCATTCGGTAGCAACTATTTTTGAAACGTCTGATGGGACGGTATTTATGGGGACAGGCAAGAGTCTTTCCAAATCTACCGACAAAGCACAAAGCTGGAAGCCAGTCCAAAAAGGCTGGGTTGATAATATCGTCGAGTCAGAAGGTGTTCTATTGGCTACTGGGCAACAGGGGATCATGCGCTCGACCGACAATGGCGACACCTGGGAATGGGTCATCAGCGAGGGGGGCGTAGGCATAGCTGTTGAACGTATCGATGGTGGATTTGCTGCGATAGCCTACAACACACGAACTCAATCCAGAAGGATCCACACTTCATTTGATGGCGGAAAAACCTGGCAAGCCATTGATGAAGGACTTCAGCCGTCGAAGAACATTTCATCTGTTAAGCAAATGGGTAACTATTTATTCGTCGGTCATCCGGATGGTATATTCCGTTCATCGGACATGGGTAACACATGGCAGCGTGTTCACGCAGGCTTTGGCAACCCGCTATATGCTTCACTGAAATTCGCCTTGTGGACGCCGGCAGCACCTGTTGAGAAAGTGTTTAAACTCTATGTTTCCGGCAATGTACTCTACGCTGTGGCGGTATCTCCCGGCTGCTGAGTGATTCAGGGGACGCCCGGAAAATGAAAATCCCGCAGTTGCTTGCGGGATTTTTTTGTGGTGATGGCTGAGGGAGTTTGGCCAAAGTGACATCTTGGGACATTACCTCTCCCGGTCGTCTATTTTTCTTCCCGAGTATTGTCCTTAGAGTACCAGTGCACAAACTGTCTTAAGATGTTAATATCTGTTTGGTTGTGTTCATAACGGTCATCAAACCTAACTTTTTCCTTTGCAATTTCTCCTCCGAATGAAGACTCTAAACGTTCATAAATGTATTCCTTATCTAGAAGGGAGATAAGATATTCATATTGTTCCTTTGTAAACGTCGATTTGTAGGGTTCAGGATGGTTAGAACTTCTGGCTGTTGGCGTAAATGACCATAGTAATTCCTTTATTTTCTTCGCATCTTTATCCAAAATACTCTTTAAGTAAGTTTGTAATTCTTCTGAATTATCTTCCTTCCAAGTACCTAGCAAATAATTAGTATGATCGGGGAAAGTCACAAAAAGTGGTTTACTCTTAGAGTCTTTGATCGCTCTTTGTCTAAGTATTTTTGCGAGTTGGATATATTGCTCTGTACTGAATATTTTTTCTTCTTCAGTTTCACCAGTTCTAAGCCAATTATTGACTTCATACGAGAACTTAAAAGGAACTGGATTAAGCATAAGAGATTTAGCAAGTTCTAAACACTCATCTTTATTGCCATGTTTCTTTATTACTTGATAAATGAAAATTGTTGCTTGAGCAAGAGCACCATCCATTCCAAAGCTGAAAAGGGAATCCCCTTCTGGAAATTTATCTCCCATATATGCAAGAGACAATGATAATTTGGTTGAAATATCCCACGGTAAATCCTCTTCATGACTTCTTATCTTATGAAGAAAATTATCGACCGAGCTGCCTTGTATTAACCTTTCGATATGCTCCTTTAGGTCGGCTATGGATGATTCATTTATTAAATTGAAGAATGAATCGAATTGAACATCGGAAAGCTCCCCTTTTATCACCGTGTATGAAAAATATCTCTTGAAATAGTTAGTTGAAACTATCCGTTTCTCCTTAAACCATTCATTAGCTCCATCATGCAAAAAGTTTTTATTGAAAGCTTCGTTCAATCTTGGGAATAGTTCACTTAAAAGATTTAAAGCTGCTTCTTTCTCCCTTTTAGAAAAATCCTTAGCCAGTTCATCCAGATTTTCCTGTAGAACCGTTGCACGCTCTTTATATTCTCTGGAATCACCGTAACCCATATGTCCTCCGTAGGAAGATAAAAAATAGTGAGGGTTTTCTTTTACAAACGAGTAATGTGCTGGGTAAAAAATCTTGAGAGCTTCAATAAGCATCAGATCCACATGATTGACTTCTCCTTTGAGAAGAGGTATAGAAAACGACAAGGTGTTTCCGTATCTCACTGCAAATCGTGGAGTTTTAAGTTTGAGTAATACGTTTTCTGTGAATTCAGAAACGAATCGTCGAACCTCATTTTTAGTGAGTTCCAAACCACTTTCATTAATAGCTTTATCGACTAATTCAAAGCAATATTTTTTAAGAGCATCTGGTTGTGCTTGAGGAACTTTTAGAGGGACCTGGATGATTTTTTCAAGAAAGTTTTCACCTGATTTTTGACTCCCTTCGCCAAATCTGCTTCCAATAGCAGATGCAACCATTTGTTCATCAAAGGAGAGAAGGTAAGTAGTGTTTGAAAAGTCTGCAGTTAATTTAACTAGTTTAAAAAGCGTGAAAATTTCCGATTTGTCTAATCGATCAATGTCATCTACAAAGATTACAAGTTTGCATTGACTCTCCCTTAAAAACTCATCAATTCTATTTTTTAATTCTTCAAGATCGACGTCAGAGATAGATTTTCCAATTCCAGAGGCGTCAACGCCGAAGATTCCACCGATGCTGCCATATTTAGATATAAAGCTACCCAGTTTCTCTTTTCTATTATCTAGTTCACGTCCAAGGGTTGTAGCGATTTTGTTGAAGAATTTTTTTAATAGCGTTTCCTCATCTCCGTATCGCCAAGGGTTTAGCTTTATGATTAGGATAGACTCTTGAATACTAAGTTCTTGATTTATAAAATTCAGAACAGACGTTTTCCCTTCTCCCCAAGCTCCATAGATTCCTATTACTATTCCATCAGAATTCTTTCTCTGAATAATGGATTCAGCGATTCGCTTCGAGAAGTCATAGCGTTGAAATCTATCTTCAGCCTGAACTGAGACAGGTTTGTCTGAAGAAAAATTTAAGTCCATGTTTCTTTCGCCATGCAGTTGTGGAAAATCACCTGATAACACTTACTCTCCGTGTCATAATCCTTGTTGGTCATCTGTGAATATACACCAAAATGTTGCTACTGACAGTGTGTTTTTGGGAAAGATTACTCCACCCATTGCCATAAAAAGTAGACCCCACCCCGGTGAGTAGGTATGGCTCCAGGCACATCAGCGGAGCAGAGGCTGCCAGCCTTTGGGTCTACAAACAGGTACTTGTGGCTGTGCAATGACATGAGCACAACCGTGCCGTCCGTCAGCTCCTGCTATTGGAAGGTCTTGAGCTGGTAGGGAGTAGGATGTCGCCGCCGAGGCACCCCAGGTTGGAGGCTGCAGCTATGTACTTAATAGCATAAAAAAAAGACCACCCGACAGGATGGTCTCTTTGTCACAGCTTTGTTGACTAGTGGGTTTTGATCACCTGGCCGGTACCAGCACCGAAAACACTTTTGCGAAAGCCGTATTCTAGCTGCCTCATCGTTGTTGGTATTTCTCCGGGAAAAAAAGGAAAGTACTGTGGTGAGTTTTCAATCACCGTTGGGCTTACGGCATTGATCCTGATGCCATTTTCCAGTTCAATGGCCGCTGCCCGAACAAATCCTTCCACCGCCCCATTGGCCGCCGATGCATTGGCGAAATTCCGTTGCGGCTCGTGCGTCAATGCCCCGGTGATCAATGTAAAAGAACCCCTGGGCTTGATGTAGTGCTGACCAATCAGTACCAGGTTGATCTGCCCCATCATTTTACCCTCCACTCCCTGGCGGAACTGCTTGTCGGTGAGGTTCTTCCACGGCCCAACAAACGTAGGCCCGGCGGTGCAAATCAGTGCGTCAAATTCGCCAGTTGTTTTGTACATGTTTTCGATTGACTCGGGCGAGGTAATGTCTACCTGCATATCCATTCCGTGGCGATCTGCCCGAACGATTTCGTTTTCTTTTTCGAAAGCTTTTGACAAAAAGCTTCCCATGGTGCCTGACGCACCTACAATGATCATCTTCATGATTTGTGTTTTTTTGTTTGATTAAAATTCTTCTTCTATCAGCTCCTTGTTCACCATTAGCCCCGTTGTTGTGCCCATTGAAACCGCATTGGCAACAGTGCGCATGCGGGTGACGTTGTCGCCACAGGCATATACACCTGGCACCGAGGTTTTTTGCGCAGCGTCTACCTTAATGTAGCCTTCTTCGCTGAGCTCGCAGCCCAGTTGTTGTGGAATGTCGCAATGCTGCTGAAAAGGGAGCCTGGCATATAATGCGGTCACAGGTTCTACTCTGCCGGTCTTGAACTGGATGCTATTGAGGTAGCCGTTTGTTTGGTCCAACTTGAGGATTTCATCTTCTACGATGTTGATCTTATGATTGCGCAGACTGGTAGTTTGCTCATGCGTGAGCGTGCTGTTGCCGTTGGTATACAGCGTCAGGTCGCTTGTCCAATTGGCAATGAGCATGCAGAATTCATAGCCACTATCGCCGTTGGCGAGTATGCCGGTTTTCTGGCCTCGCACTTCGTATCCGTGGCAATAGGGGCAGTGGAGCACACTTTTACCCCAGCTCTCCTTGAAACCGGGAATCTCAGGCATAACGTCTTTGATGCCAGTTGCAAAAATTAATTTCCTGGCCGTAAACGACTCGCCGGATGGCACAAAAACCTCAAATCCACTGTCCAGTTTTTTGGCGTTTACCACCCGGTCGTTCAGAAGGCTTACCGTGTCGTATGTCAACACCTGCTGTTTGGCTATTGAAGCAATTTCTGCCGGGGCTGTGCCGTCCTGCGTAAGGAAATTGTGCGAGTGTGGCGTTTGCTTGTTGCAGGGTTTTCCACTGTCGATGATCAGCACCTTTCTCAGCGCTCTGCCCAGGGCGAGGCCAGCAGCCAGACCGGCATAGCTTCCTCCAACGATGATTACATCGTGCTTTATTGCAGTCTCCATGTTATTGTCGTTTGCTTTATTTTGCGTTTGCCTTGCCTGAAAATTGAGCGATCAGCCGGTCGAGTAAAGGAACGCCTACGAACATCATCCACGGAACCAGAGAAATGGTCAGGATAAAGGTTCTTTGATAAAGTGGCAGCCCAGCCAGGCTTTCGCCAAAGACAGCCAGAAACACTGTGATGGAAGGATAGATGACCAGCCATATTTTCAGCGAGGCCATCAGGCGTGTTTTTTTGTTCATTTTGTTACTTGTTGAAACTTGATGTCACAAAAGTAAAGTGAACAAAAGGGGTGGGGATAGGACGAAAATGAAGTTGGATGGGACTTATCGGAAGTTCTTGCGAAAAGCATCCGGAGAGTGGCTTGTATGTTTTTTAAAAAACCGGATGAAATAGGAAACGTCCTCGTACCCCAGATCCCACGCAATGTCTTTCACCTGATTAGGGGTGGCGAGCAGGTAGCGTTTTGCTTCGAGTATAATCTGTTCGTCGATCAGTTGAGCGACAGTTTTACCTACCGACGCTTTGGTGATAGCATTCAACTGGTAGGCTGAGAGATTGAGCAGGTCGGCATATTGCGATACATTTTTTAATTCGCTGATCCGGGTCTCAAGCAGTTCAAGCAGTTTTTCAAAACGCTCCTGCGTATAGAGGTTACCATTGTTTGTCAGTTGACCTGGGTCAGGGCTCTGCCTGTTGTATGCTATGCAAAGGATTTCCAAATTGGCTTTGATGATATTTACGTAGCCGTCCTGCTTGCTGGTGTATTCTTCAAAAATATCAGACAGGATACCGTCCAGTTTGTCGAACCTGCTGGCTTCAAGTTGGCAGAAGTTCTTGCCACTTGCTTTTCGCAGCCGCTGCGCAGTAGCCTGATCTTTGGAGCCGCAGAACTCCTGGTCAAATTCCATGAGATATCCGGTGGAGCCCATCTTTAGCTGGAGGCGGTGCACCTGACCCGGCCTCAGAAAAAACACGGATCGGTCGGATACCTGATAGGGAGTGAAATCAATTTCATGAACGCCTTCACCCTGGGCGACCGCCAGAATAAAAAAGAAGTTGTGCCGGTGCAGGGCGTGCAGCATGTCTTTCCCCTCGAAGATATCCTGCAGCCTCCGGATACTACATCGCCCAAAAGCCTGCCCACTTGTGGTGCGAATGTCTCTGATGGGGATTTTCTCCATATAGCGTCGTCGATGAGTAGTCAGCCCTAATGCCTCGATAGAGCTTTTGCTTCAAGGTTGATTTCGGCATTGTTAATTTACAGCTTAGCCTCATTATTGCGACCATTCCGGCACATGTTTTTCGCTACTGCATTCGACCTGCTCCTAACCCTCGCAAATCTCCTTCAGCCTGTTCAATGCCTTTGGCCACATTTCGCTGAACATTTCGGCAAAAGCATCCGCCGTGTCCAAGTCTACCGTCACTGCAGTCACCCCATTGCGTTCTTTGAAGGTGTAGTTTTCCATAGCGCCAGCCCACATTTCAACCATGGTGCCGGAGGTGATTTCCTGGTCGCCATCCACCATGCCGTAATGACTGACAGATACGAACTCAGCGGGTTTGTTTTCCAGTATTTTGGACACCATGCCGCCCCTCTTACCGTCCTGATCAAGCCCTACGAAAAGTATTTTGCTGCCTTTGTCCCAGCTTCCCTCGTAAGAGCCTGGAGCCCCATCTGGATCGGGGTTGAAAGCGCTGGTCCAGTCTTGATAGCTTTTAATATCATCAAGGCCCAGCATCAGCCTGTAAACTTTTGTAGCAGGCGCCTTGACGTCCTGGAGAAATTGAAGATGTTTCATAGCAGTTTTATTGTGGTGTATTTTACCTATCAAAGATCGCTATTGCCAACAAATTTCTCGCTGTAGTAAAACGACAATTCAAGAGGGCGATTGCGCCATTTTCCTGAGCAAGCTAAGTCTATTCAATCTTGCTGGCATCCACGTAATAATCACTGTCTACCGTCAGCTTACGCATGGGCTGACCTAACGCTACGGTCTTCCAAGTGCTCTCAGGAATCAATCTTTGTGTTTTGCCGTCGATGCTCACCTCCACTGGTATCGCAAAACCTTCCACACAGTTAGTCCAACGATAGTTGAGCGTTTTGCCGTCGGCTTTGTACTCCAACACAGGGATTCTGGTATCTCTCAGGTATTGGTCAAAGAAAGGCTTCAGATCCATCCCTGACTTTTCAGCAAGGAAATCTTCAATTTGCCCGGTGGTAACAGTTTGGTGGTAGAATTCTTCATTCAACCCCCGCAGCATCATGCGCCATTTTTCATCGTCTCCCACCAGCTGGCGCAAAGTGTGCAGCATATTCGCTCCTTTCGAGTACATGTCGCCTGAGCCTGATTTATTCACCTGGTAGTAGCCAATGATAGGTCTGTCGTTGCGGATGTTCTTGCGTGTGCCAACCACGTATTCGGCACTGGCGTCTTTGCCGTAATAGTAGTCTACAAAAAGGTTCTCTGAGTAGGCAGTAAAGCCTTCGTGCACCCACATGTCAGCGATGTCTTTGTACGTGATGTTATTGGCAAACCACTCGTGTCCCGACTCGTGCACAATGATGAAATCGAAGTTGAAACCCCAGCCTGTGCCGCTTACGTCGGTGGTGTGGTAGCCGTTTTTGTAGAAGTTGCCATAGGTGACGCTGCTCTGGTGTTCCATGCCGTAGTAGGGTACTTCCACCAGCTTGTAGCTGTCTTCGTAAAAAGGGTAGGGCCCAAACCAGTGTTCAAAAGCCGCCAGCATTTTAGGCACTTCTTCGAAATGGGTTTTTGCTTTCTTCAGGTTGTCTCGCAACACGTAGTAGTCGCAGTCCAGCGGGCCTTTTTCTCCCTGATACACCTCTCCAAAATGCACGTAGTCACCCACGTTCACATTCACGCCGTAGTTGTTGATGGGATTGGACACAAACCACTCGAAGGTTTTTGTGCCATCATTGTTGTTCGTGGTTTTTCTCAGTCGGCCGTTGGAAACGTCCATGAGGTGCTCAGGCACGGTTACGCTGATGGTCATGCTGTCGGTTTCGTCGTACATGTGGTCTTTGCAGGGCCACCACAGGCTGGCACCATCTCCCTGGCAGGTAGTGACGATGAAGTCGTTGCCGTTGCTGTCCTTTGTCCAGGTAACACCTCCTTCCCAGGGCGGGAGCTTGCTCACTTGAGGCCTTCCACCATAACTGATTATCAGGTTGTTCACAGCCCCTGGCACCTGCTTTTTCTTGAGCGTAATGAACCACGCATTGCCCTCCTGTTTCACTTTAAGCGCTTTCCCATCTTCTGTTACGGCCGTGATTTTCATTGGGGGCTGCAAGTCAATCTGCATTATTTTGGCCGACTTAAGCACCTTGTAGGTGACGGTATTTTGCCCGGAGAAGGTTTTGTCTGATGGATCGACCTTGACCCCGAGGTTATAATGCACCAGATCCCACCATGCTCTTTCCGGGGTGATGGAGCCACGCAGGGTGTCCTGACGGGTGAACTTGGGTGCTTGGGCTAAACCTTCTGTCGATAATAAAAGGAAGATCAGGATAAATCTCATATTTAGTCTTTTGGGTTAGAAAGGTAGGTTTTTCAGCCTGTAGGACAAAGAGAAATCCTGGTGGCAGGTATTTAAAGGGTTTTCTGGTATGTCAATTTCAAAAAGTACCTTAAGATTTTTCGATGAAATGCGATATCAGTGTGTTCGGATTGTTTGAGAAAAAATGGCTATTTGTAGTATTGATTAGTGACTTGGGGCAATAGGAAACTTCAAAGTAAAGGTGGTGTGCTGATCGACGACGCTACGCACAGAAATAGAGCCCTCGAGTAACTCGGTTTCTGCTTTTACAAAATACAGGCCAAGCCCTTTTCCGGCTGTGTTTTCGTGAAATCTTTTGTATAAACCGAAAACCCTGTCCCCGAAATAAGACATATTAATTCCCATTCCATTGTCAGCTATTTCTAGTATCAACTTGTCTTCATCCAATTTACAGGAAATAGTTACCATTAGAGGCCGTTCGGGCGACCTGAATTTAATGGCGTTGTTGATGATTTTATCCAATATATCGTAAAGCAAGCTTCGGATGGTTGTGATATAAGGGGCTTGATTGAGGTCAAGTTTTATCACTATACCAAGCTCCCTAATTTCTTGTTCGTATTGTTCGAGAACCGAGGCAACGATTTTATCCCAAAAGATTTTTTCCACTGGATGGAGCAATTGATTTTTGATTGTGTCAATATGGTTCAGGTCGTCAACTACATTGTTCAGAGCGCCTAGTTCATCAATGCCTCTGTCCAATAAATCAGATAGCTCTTCATCTAATTTTTTCCTTGGCACCAGGTTAATCAGCCCATGTAGCGTGGCAATAGGCCCCCGAAGGTGGTGAGAGGCCATGTACATGAAATGATGTAAATCAGCATTCATTTTTATAAGATCCTGGTTGGCTTTTTCAAGCATGTCGTTTTGCTCAATCAACTTCTGTTGCAGGTCGATATTTTTACTTAATAGTAGATCATGTTGTGATTTTATCACCTTGTTTGCCTGAGTCAATTTTTCTTCGTTGCTCATCAACCTCGCCTCTCTTTGCAGAATGATATTGTACTGATGTTCTATCAGGTCTTTTTGGGATTGGATGCTCTTTTGTTGATTTTGGATCTCTCGAAGTTGGGTTTTTATTTCCGTATTTCTCCTGCCTAGTTCCTCGATGAGCTCCTCGTTTTCGGCCTCAGATTTTTCAAACGAATTTTTCAGAATGAGGGCGCAAGAGCCTATAATAACAATACCCATAAAGGCCCGGATGTTGGTGAGTTGATACGATGAATCTGCCAGGGAAGCATTGGAAAATCCGACACCAAAAAAAGTATGAGCAGCGTCAAAGCTTATCACAGTAAAAGATGAAAGCCCCAGCGTGAGGAACATAAGCCATCTCTCCGCTGGAGTAAAAAGCAGAAAAGGTAAAATGGATGATGCTACCATGGTTATTCTGAAGCCGACATAACTCGATACTTGCATGTCGAGCCCATTGGTTTTGTTAATGATTGAATAACTAATGATAACGGCGGGTGTGATCCAGGACAGTAAAATGCGACTTGCAGTTGTCCACCTTACTGCGTTGAGGAGGATAGGAGTAAGCACAAATAAGGGCTGAGTGACCAGCGGTACAGTTATTAGAGCAGTTCCCTGCGTTATAGAGACCAGCAGCGTAAAAAGAATAGGCATTGTGGCGATCATTAAACTAAGGCTATTGCTTAGAATGACTGAACGCTTTAGCGCCTTGCTCATGTGTGGCTCCACGCCAATGTTCTGAATCTTTAATATCCAATGGAGCATTTGACGAACGATTAGGATGGTGTTGATCTCCACAACGTAAAGACCTTTGTTAAATAGGCTAATTCTTCATGAGAATGCAAAGTATCCGGAAGTATTTGTGATTTCTTCCCTTGCCAGGAGTTGAGCTAATTATGACAAGCAGTGGCGGTTGATACTAAACTAAAATTCTTTCACTTTTACGTTGGGAGTGCCGGTTAAGAATCTGATAGTGAGTGTGTGTTTGAGAAATGCATTTGGTTGTTACCAAAAGTGGTTGAATCCCTCCTTCCAGTGGTTTGTTTATTTGCGAAACACATTCTCTAAGTTCTATCTTATTCAGAGCAATTTTCAGGAGACTCTCAGAGAACTCAGGTGCGGGAAGGTCGGCATGCGGCAAAATTAACCTACCCTAAGCAAGCAACTCCAAAACGGCTTTTCCCTGCCCGTCGGGCGTGGTGTAGAAGGGCCGACCTTCGATCGTGTAGTTAGTTTCAGGATGGATACCTAAAGCATGGTAGATCGTCTGGTGTATTTGGTCAATAACGACGGTGTTTTCAATGGAGGAGCAGGGTCTTTCATCGGCCGTTTTGCCGTAAACCAACCCTTTTTTGATGCCCCCTCCCCACATAAGTATAGAGCTGCCATCGGTGAAATGCCGGTGCATGCCATAGAATTTTTCGTCTTCAATAACGTCAGGTTGATTGACCTGGTCTTGTACTTTTTCGCCCGGGCGCCCTTCCAGCAAGGCATCTCTGCTGAATTCGCTGGCCAGCACAATGAGCGTCCTGTCCAAATGCCCCGATTCATCCAAATCTTTGACAAGCTGCGCAACAGGGCCATCGATCAGTTCCTTCATTTTCACCACTCGGGTATGTCCGTTCTCGTGCGTATCCCAGCCTAGAAATGGCTCGTATTCTGTGGAAACGCTCACAAACCGGGCACCGTTCATGGCCAGCCTTTTGGCGGTCAGGCAGCCAAGCCCAAATCGGCCGGTGTTGTAGATGTCGTACTTCTCCTTTGGTTCCTGTGTCAAATCAAACACCTGCGACTCCGGTGAATTTAATAGCCGGTACGACTGCTCCATCGACCGCATCAACGACTCCCGCTGGTAATCGCTTCCCCGCTCCATTACCTTACTTTTGTTGGCCAATTCTTTGTAAAGCTGATTTCTTGCCTCAAACCTTTTGATAGACATGCCCTGCGGCGGACGAACGCTCTCCAGCCCACTTGACGGATCGGGAATAAGAAACGGGCCATATTCACTGCCCAGGAATCCTGCCGTATGGAAAGCTTTTAGTTCTTCGCCTTCCCCAACAGTGAAACGCTGCCCCATGGCAATAAAAGGAGGGATGACCGGATTGACCGGCCCCAGCTCTTTGGCGATCCAGGCACCAATATGCGGCGCTTGCACGGATTGTGGCGGCTCATAGCAAGTATGCCAGTGGTACTGGTGCCGGGTATGCAGGATGTGCCCCAGGTCGGCCGATTTGTAGGACCGGATGATAGCGCCTTTGTCCATCACACTGCCGATGGACTCAAGACCTTCGGAAAAATACAGCCCGTCCACAGCGGTCGGAACCTTTGGAAACGAACTTAAAATTCGTTTGCTCTCTACGCCTTTTGTGTAGGGTGTGTAGGCCTTGGGGTCAAAGGTTTCTGTATGTGCCATGCCTCCGGCCATCCAAAGCAATATGACGGTGTCAGCCGTAGAACGAATTGCCGGAGTAGTGCTGCATGAGCTTAAAAAACTGGCAGTGGGGATGCTGACAGCCGCAGCGGCCAGGCTGGCAGCCCCCATTTTCTTCATAAATTCCCTGCGTGAGTTAGTTATCTCGTCATTCATTGGCTTTTCATCTAATAGATAAACTGGAATTCAGGTAAAAGTAACGTGGCCCAGAACAGGTCCTGCAAACCCTCCTTATCGGGGGTGTCGCCCAGGGCGCTCAGCATGACCGCCTTTTCCTGCGCTGACGGTTTCCGTCCAAGGGATTTTAAATAGAGGGTGTCAACGATTTTATCCCCATCGTTGCCTAATTCTTGCAGCCAGGTGCTGGCACCCTCTTCCAGTACCTGGTTAAAATAGGCACCATTGGTGAGTTCCAGCGATTGCAGCAAGGTAGCCTGATCATCCCTGGAGGTGGCTACAGTTTCCCGGCTTGGCCGACCAAGCGCTTTCAAGAACGGATGCTGCCTGACCAGACTGGCCCTAGCATAAGTGGGCACATTGTCTTCAAATGTAAAACTCAATAACTGGTCCCAATGCATGGAACCATAGTTGCGGGCATTCTCCCAATCCGAATCATCAAACGTAGCGCTCAGCCATTCTTTGCCTGGGTTCACATCGGCGCTTTTCCAACCCTCGCCACTCGCCGATTGTATAGTGGTTTCAAGGCTGTCCTTTTGTCGAATTTTCATCGCAAACAATATCCCCGCAGGATTGGCAATAGGGCCTTCATTCGTTCCCTCGATGGCGATAATGTTTTCTCCACTTTTCAGGAACTTCGTTACGTCCAGCTTACTTACTTTTCTCCAGTCGTTGCCTTCAGCCACCTTGTTCCCATTGAGGTAAAACGAATAAGAATGATCAACTGAAATCAGGGCCTGAGCGTTGATGATTTCCCGGTCAGTCAGGGTAAACTTGTGACGGAAATATCTCGTGCCGGGTTCCGGCAGTACGTCCCGGTCAAATTTCCTTTCACGGTGCCAAACCCTGTTCGAAGATAGCTGATCGCCGGAAGGGTTGTAAGCGGCGGCATAGTATACCGGGGCTATGACCTGGCTTATGGCGTCAGAAAATTGCTCGGCGCTCATTCGCCTGACAATTGGGCCGTTGAATACGTAGCGGGCCGACTTCACCTGCTCTAACTTTTCGTAGCTCACCGTTGGCAGCTGGTAGGCTTTAGATGTCATGATGGTGCGCATCAACTGCTTCAGGTCATAGCCTGAGTCAATAAAATCCGCCGCCAGCCAGTCGAGCAAAGCACCATCCCAGGGGGGGTTGTCCATCTCATCCAAAGGTTCGATGATGCCACGGCCCATCAGTCTTTGCCATATCCGGTTGGTAATGGTTCGGTAAAGCCTGCCATTCTCTGGCTTCACAATGACCTCTGAAAGTTTCAGTAAGCGCTCTTTTAAGCTGTCGGCCTCCACCGACCCTAATTCCGGATACAGGAAACTGACCTGGGCCATTTTTCCAGTGGGTATGTCACACCTGTTGAGTTCCATCACCGAATCGGCAAATATGGACGCAAAGCCATAAGCCTGATCCAGCGTGAGGTTGCTTACAAAGCTGTTGTGGCAAGACGCACACTTCACATTCACCCCCAGCAGTGACTGGCCAATATTCTGAGCAGCCTGCATTTCGGTGCGCTGACTGGCGTTTACCACACCCCGCCATTCTATGCCTTTGATAAAGCCTTCGGAAGCGGGGGTGGGGTTGATCAATTCCTTCACCATGCCATTGTAGGGCTTGTTTTCCAGGAGCGAGTTGTACAGCCAGTCAGTAACCTGCTTTCTGCCACCAGTAATAAACCCTGTACCCGAATAGTCGTTCCTAAGTAAATCGTTCCAAAAGCTCAGCCAGTGTTGGGTGTAATTGCGGTTGTCGGCTAGCAGGTGGTCGATCAGTTGCGTTCGTTTATTGGCATCCTGACTATCGTCGAACCGATTGACGGCATCGGGTTCTGGTAGCAGCCCTACAATATCCAAGTAGGCTCGTCTGATGAAGGTTTTATCGTCTACCAACTGTGGCCATGCGATGCCGTTCTTTTCAAAGTAGACCTCCAGCAGCTTATCCACGGGATGTTCTTGTTCTGTGGAAACAGGAAGCACCGGCCTTGACAAGGCAAGGGCCGCTTCCGGGAATACTTTCAGCGCCCGGTCCGACCAATGGGCACCCTTCTCGATCCATAGTTTGATCAGGGCGATTTCATTTTTCTGGAGCACCTTTCCCTTTTTGGGCATTACATCATCGTCGTTGGACGACAGCGTAATTCTTCTGTAGATCTCGCTTTCTTCAGGGTGGCCCGGCACAATTACTTTCCCGGATTTCCCACCCTGGAAAACGCCTCTTTTATTCTCTAATACCAGCTCCCCTTTTTGCTTGTTTTCACTGTGGCATTGGTAGCAGTTGTGCGCAAAAATGGCCCGGACTTCCAGATTCAGATCATCCAGCTCGGTTTCTGACAAGGAGTCCAGTTGCTTCAGTTGAGCCAATAATATCACACCTCTGGTATCGTCGTAATCGTCAGCATTTCCCGGCAGTACGCTTGAGAGGAAATCTTCGCCATGGGTGAGGCTGGCGCCCAGGTGACCTGTAATGGTAAGCGAGATAACCGATAGCACCAGCAGCGACCGGTAGGCGAAGAAATTGGATAACTTCCCTGCATTTGATTTTTGGAGCAAGAAAGCGGCAAGGATAGAAAGTACAGCTGTGGCGATGCCCAGATTTTGATGTTGCTGTACCAGCTCTCCGGAGTAATCATCGAAAGTGCGAAGGAACCACCCGAGGCCAGCGGCCAATACTGCTGAAACGGCTCCCAGGTACACCATCCAGTTGATCCCATCCCTCAGGCCAGGCCGTCGGCCGTTCAGGGTAAGGGCCTCCAGAAAAAGAGCAACAACTAATAATCCAATAGGAAAGTGGACTACTAAGGGGTGCAGGCGACCCAACAGCTGAAATATCCAAGACCACGCATTCTCCTCCATGTTTGAAAATAGGAGGAATTTTTCACAAAAACATCCTTTAGGTTACGATTGGCAGAGATACTGAACGAGCGGATTAGGCGGGATCAAAAAGTATTATAACCTAATCAGGCTGGTGGCGGAGTCGGCTACTTGATTAGCGGTAGATTTTTTTTCTGTCTGGCTGAATTTGTTTTGGACTTTTGAAATGACGGTTTCTTCCCAGTCGCCTTATAATGAGCGATTATCTCACTTATTCTTTTTCTCTCCTCAGTTGTCAACGGTGTTGGATCAACTATAAAGTCAACTCCTTCTGGTTCTTTAATATGTCCCATATTATTTATCTGTCAATGTGGATAATATTTTCTAATTAATCTAAGTGCTTCCTGAGGGAAGATTACCATTTTTTGCCCACCGATATGAGTCTCTCCTAAAATTTTCTCATTGTGGGCGACCAATTTTGTTTTGGAAGTAAAAGAAATGAAACCCTGATAGCCCTTGTCTCAGGAGGTTTTACAAGTGAATGCACATAGGTTGCCGGGAACGCCTTCGTATAGTTTACCTTTTCCTAAGTTGAAGGGAGCACTTTCGATGAGATGGAGATAATAATGGTCGCCGTAGTCGCTGATGCTTATGAGTCCCTGAATGATGCCAGGATTATTGCGAATCGTCAATTTGAAAACTTGTCTATCAGCAAGCTTGAATTCACTTGCCCACTTGAAAAGCCACCCATTTTTCCTGGTGGTATTTTTCAAGTCAGCCTTGGTTATGGGATGAACATCAGTCGGGAAACTATCTCCAGAAATAGTGTTAACAATGCTGTTTGTTAGCTTGTCAATCTCAATGTCCAGATGATATTTCGTCTGTTTTTCCACGTGTTAAAGATACAAAAATCTACTTGCAATGCCTGTCTTTAAGTGGATCGGTTGCATCGCCGCTGAGGCATGCTAAGCAACGTTTTGTCCATTGCCAGCGATTGTGTGGAACGACTGTACTCCGTATCTTCCCACACCTTCAATGAAGCTGTTTTAGCCAGGTGATTCCGCTATTGTTTGAAGTCTCCCTTTCTCCTTATCACCACCCACATCACGCCCAATCCCGCCAGCGGAATCAGCGGATCGAGCAGGGAGCCATTGGCGCCAAAGATTAAATTAGTCAGCGCAATTAATACCCCGCCAATGGCCCATGCGATAGTGGTGGGTACCGACCAGGTCATGAGCTGCAGCTTCACATCGGCAATGCCCATCATGCGGTTCACCACCCAAAAGAAGCTGTCGTTGAAATAGCTGAAGAACAAAGAACCCAACACGGCTGCCTGTGCAGCGAACAGCATATTGACATCGGGTAAATTCACCAGTATCGGCGCTGTGATAGATGCCGCAGTGATCATGGCAACAGTGCCCGATCCTTGGATCAGCCTCACAATAGTGGCGACGAAGAAAGGGATCATGATGGGGGAAAATGGGAGATTGGCCATCAGTGCGGCCAGCTGTGCACCGGAACCACTTTCCCGCACCACAAAACCAAGTGCTCCGCCTGCGCCAGTCACCATTAGTATGATGCCCGCTGACTTCAGGCCTTCCTCCAGTCGCTCTGATGTCTCGTGCCGGTTGAGGTGAGGCACCAGGGTGTAAACGGCAATCAAAGTGCTGATGCACAAAGCAATGACAGGTGAGCCAGAAAAAGCCACTACCTGTAAGGCCCCTGATAAAGTCATGCTGTCGCTGGCTGCAAGCAAAGGGAACAGGTTGGTTACTGCCTTCAAGAAGATCAGTCCGATAGGGACAAGAATGGGAAGCAGCGACTTAGTCAGGCTGGGGAGGGGCTTGGCCTCTTTTTCTTTCAAGTAGTCAGCGTGGACGACTTTCAGGTCTTCCTGCACCACTGTGGTTACAAAGTCGGGATATGTTCTCCCAAGCCACTGCGCATACCACACGATCGCCAGGGTGCAAGGCAGGGCCAGCGAAATGCCGAGCAGCATCATGGCACCGATGTCGACACCAAAGAGTCCTGCTACACCCAAAGGCCCTGGCGTGGGAGGCACCATGGTATGGGTCACGATAAGGCCGCCCGCCAAAGCTACGCCCAGCGTCAGTAGCGAGCGGTTGCCTTTTTGTGCCAACGCCTTGGCGATAGGGTAGAGAATGACAAAAGCGGAATCGACGAAGATGGGAATGCTCACCAGGTAGCCGGTGAGAGCCAATGCCCATTCTTCCCTGCGGTGGCCCAGCCATTTGATAAAGGAATAAGCGATTTGTTCGGCAGCACCTGATACTTCCAGGATACGCCCCATCATCACCCCCAGCCCGATCACGATGCCAATAGTGCCCAGTGTAGCTCCAAAACCTTTGGTAATAGCGTCGAGGGTTTCATTCACCGACAAGCCTCCGGTGATGCCCGCCACACAAGCCGCTGTAATCATGGCAATGAGCGGGTGCACTTTGGTGCGAAGCACCAGCAAAATCAAGACGAAGACGGCTACCGCCAGACCAATGATGGGAATGGAGAGTTCGCTCATCCCGCTGACGGTTTGCTGGAGGCAATGAACTGCGTGATGAAGGCATCGAACTGCCCGTCGACCGTGAAGCCAAGTGCCAGTCCTCTGGTATTGTCGATGGCGGCAGGCCAGCTACTCACAATGGCGTTGACAGCAGCATCTGGTTTGGATTGCACCCTGGACAGAGCGGCCTGGCCGGAGATACGCTCCAGCGAGTCGAGCATTTGTTGCACCGTAACACTAACCCCCGGCAAGTTGACAGTACGCCAGCCACCGAAAGCTTCCGCTTTCAGCGTGGCGGCATGGATAAGGTTTTGGATCACAGTATCGGGGCTTGAGAGCCAAAGTGCCAGTTCGGTCGATACGGGGCAGATGGCGTCTTCTCCATTAATCGGCTCACGAATAATGCTACTGACAAAAGAAGAGGCCGCCAGGTTGGGTTTCCCTGGTCGCACACAAATGGTAGGCAATCGCAGCACCCTCCCGTCGACCAACCCTTTTCGGGAGTAATCATTCACCAGCAGTTCACCAATCGCTTTCTGGGCACCATACGACGAACGGGGAGTGAGTGCCGTGTTGTCCAGCACGGTGGCGGGCAAATCACCACCAAACACAGCGATGGAGCTCGAGAAAATAAACTTAATGCCTGGTTTTTGATGACGACAAGCCTCCAGTAGTTGGCGGGTAATGTCCATATTGACTTTCCAGCCCAGGTCGAAGTCTTTCTCCGCATGGCTGCTCACCACTGCCGCCAGGTGAAAAACAACACCTGTTTCGGCGGAGATAAGAGATTTGGCTGCCCCCTCTTCAGAAAGATCAGCTTGCAGGCACCGAATCCGGCTGTCATTTTTAGGATAAGAAGGCGTCACAATGTCTACCAGCAATAACTCATCAAAAGCAAGGTTACTGCTGAGCAGGGCTTTTGCCAGGCGCTGGCCGAGGAAACCTGCTCCTCCGGTAATGATTATTTGCATAGATTCAGGGCTTGTTTAACGGGTCGATTTATCCGACTTAAAAAGATAAATAATAAATTTATTACCCCACCACCTATGAAGCTTATTTGAGTGGTTGATCAAAGACTTGCGATGTACGAGAACGTAAACGAAAAATTCAATCAGTTGCCTCCTGATTATCCCGAAGACCTCCTGCCAGCCATACAAAAGGAGTTCCTGGAAAGTGAAAAGACCATTGTGGTACTTGATGATGACCCGACTGGCACACAGACATGCTACGATGTGATGGTGCTTACCAGTTGGGAGGTAGCCCTGATTACTGCCGAACTCCGACAGCAACCCTCCATTCTCTACATCCTCACCAATTCAAGGAGCCTGCCGGAGGCAGAGGCTATTCACCTGGCACTTGAAATAGGGCGGAACCTTAAAGAGGCGGCAAAAGAAAGTCAGAGAGAAGTGGTGGTGGTGAGCCGAAGCGACTCCACTTTAAGAGGCCACTTTCCTGCGGAGGTAGACGCCGTAGCCAAGGCCCTTGGTTTTCAGGGAGCAGTCACTGTGCTGGTGCCAGCTTTCATTGAGGGAGCCAGGTATACGATTGATGATGTGCATTACCTCGTTGAAAATGAGGAGCTGGTGCCTGTGTCTGACACACCTTTTGCTAAAGATGTGTCGTTTGGCTACCAGCACGCCAACCTGAAGGAGTGGGTGGAAGAAAAAACCAGGGGACTGATCAAAGCATCGGAAGTTAACTCGGTGTCCATCGAAGACTTGCGGGCAGGCGGCCCTAAAGTAGTAGCAGAGAAACTGGAAGCCTGCGCTAATGGATCAGTGTGCATCATGAACGCTGCCAGCTACCGTGACCTGGAGGTAGGAGTGCTGGGATTGATCATGGCCGAAAGGTCAGGTAAGAAATTTCTGTACCGCACCTCTGCCACCTTTGTGCCCACCAGGGCGGGCATGGTATCAGGTAAACTTTATGTCCCGCAAAAAGAGGATACAGCGTCGTCTCACGGTTCGCTTGTGATGGTAGGCTCTCATGTGCCGAAAACCACCGCCCAGCTAGCTTATCTGCTCAAGCAGGGCAGGCACCAAAAACTGGAGATAGATGTAAGTCAGCTGCTTCAGTCGCAAGACTTAAGTGGCGAGGCAAGCGCCATTGGTGCACAGGTGGATGCCTGGCTGGCTGCTGGGGAGGATGTGGTGGTTCATACCAGCCGCCGACTGGAAACTGGGGCAGACGCAGAGAGCAGCCTGAAAATCAATGCCCTGGTGTCCAGCTTCCTTGTCGCCATTGTGCGGGGAACTTCTGTCCGTCCAAAGTTTATTGTTGCCAAAGGCGGTATCACGTCAAGCGACCTGGCCTCGAAAGGGCTTTCAGTTCAAAAGGCAACAGTTCTGGGGCCAGTTATTCCCGGAGTGCCGGTATGGAAGCTACACGAAGAAAGCAAGTTTCCCGGCCTGATTTACGTTGTGTTTCCCGGCAATGTAGGCGATGACAAGGCGCTGACACTGGTATGTGAAAAGTTTGGTGCTGGGTAGCATTATGCGGGCGGAGTGCCTACGGCTGGTTGTAAGAAATAAGGGTTGCTGACTAGTTTTAACTAGCGCAACAACCCTGCGTAGTTGTTAGTTGCCCACAACCCTCCAAGGGTTTATCTTCTTCAGCGCAGCAGGGCGTCATGTCTCCAGGGAGAGGTTAGCTAAAGGAGAACTCTTGGAGGGTTTCTTTATAAGGCTTTCCCAAATACGCTTGCCTTGGAGAACTGGTCGCCTAAGCCATGATCGAACTATCAGCTCCAAAGCCTGTCGTGCGATCTCTTGGCGTCCCATTCCGGCGTAGGTCTGAAATAGCTATTATCTTCCGCATGAAGATGCTTTTTAAGCTCATCTTCATTTAGCTCTACTCCCAGGCCTGGTGCATCGGTGGGTACATGTGCAAAGCCTTTGGTGTATAGCGGTTTTTTGCCGACCATTTTCACCAACTGAGGCCACCAGGGATTGTCCACACACTGAACGGGTAGCTCAAGGGCCATAAAATTTTGCGTAGCTGCGGCACAATGCACATTGGCCATAAACGAAATGGGGGTGCCTGCGAAGTGCATCTTCATGGCCACGTCGGTTTCTTCTGCGTAGTCTCCAATCTTTTTCGTCTCCAGTATGCCACCTGAGGTACCCATATCAGGGTGCACAATGTCGACCGCATGCACATCGCAAAGCTTTCTGAATTCCTCTTTTCCAAAAATATCCTCACCTGTAATGGTTGGCGAGTTGATCGAATCGGTGATGTGCTTTAGCTGCTCGGTGTTGTCCCATGGCACAAAGTCTTCCAAAGAAGCCAGCCTGTAAGGTTCCAATGCATTGGCCACCCTGATGCAGTTGTTTACATCAAAGTGTCCGAAGTGGTCGGCAGAAAGGGGAATATCATAGCCCACCACGTCCCGGATCATGCCTACATAGTTGGAGAGCAAATCCAACCCCTTGTCGGTAATTTGCACGCCGGTAAAGGCATGTCTGGTGTTTTGATAAGAAAGGTAATTGTCCAGGTTGTCGTCGTTGAAGCCGGGGATGTAATTGCTGTTAACCACGGTGCCTGGTACGTCGCTGTACACATGGATGCCCGGATGCATCTTGAGCCATGTGAAGCCCTGATCCACCATGCGCACTTTGCAGTCGGCTTTGAACTTCTCTATGTCCATATTTTTGCTGTTGTGAGCAGGCACATAGGCATAGAGCCTCACATTCTCCCGGTATTTTCCGCCCAGAAGTTGCCATACGGGCACATCATATGCTTTGCCCACCAGGTCCCACAGCGCCATTTCCACGCCGCTTACACCGCCAGCTTTGCGGCCATGACCACCAAATTGTTTGATCACTTTAAAGATCATTTCTACGTTGCAGGGGTTAAGGCCCAGGATCCGGCTTTTAAGAAACAGGCCATAGCGGGGGTCGGCGCCATCTCTTAGCTCACCCAAACCGTAGATGCCCTGGTTAGTATCGATGCGGATCACCACATTGCGGGCGTTGGTATAGGAGGTGCCATTGTCCAGGGTCACGTAGCGCATGTCCGTTATTTTAAGATCGGATGGATTTGATGCCTTTCTGACCTTTGAAGTGGTTTGTGCTACCGAGTCTTCGAATGTCATGCCCATGAGGCCTGTCAGTGCAATGCCACCCATGGCCGTTTTCTTAAGAAAGTCTCTGCGGTTATCCGATGTGGTGGGATTATCGATCTCTTCCTGAATGGCAGCAGCCTCATGTTGTTCCTGCTGCTTGTTTTCGCTGATCAGCTTTTGTAAGATACTCTTCATAGTGTAGTCTATTTATAAGGTATGTTGAATGCATTTCAATACTCCGGGAGCAAATTGAATCACCGGAAACGAGCTCGCCGACGAGCTTCAACTATCAAGAACCATATCCTTTCCTCAGTAGAGTAGAGCAGAAAGAACTAACCACAATCGAGTATACCTACCAAAATAAGCCTAAATAGATGAACCCCCAAATCGGGATGCAGAGAACGGTGGGTGAAAAGATGATATTCTGCAAACGGCCTTGAAGAATGTGAGATGTGTCCTGGTGTCATCGGGAACCTTTGTCATTTTTGCCCAATGTTTTATCATGACTTTCCCACCTTGTTCTCATCCATTCTTCTCGCTGCTCCTTCGTAAGAAATGTCCATGAAACAATGCGGCTGGTTTTATTTCCCTGCCCCATGGGAATTGTTTTTACTTCAGAAGCTTGCGCTTTCTTTAGGGCTTCGTAGACGCCGTCAAGATTCGATGACTTCGACACGAGGGTTGAAAACCAATAGCAACGAGAGGCGAACTGTTTACTTTGGAAGGCCATATTCCGTATAAACCCTTCTTCCCCTCCAGCATACCACAGTTCATTGCTTTGGCCGCCAAAGTTCAAAATGGGTTTGGTAATTTTCTTTTGTTTTAGATTTCTCAGCTTTCGTATTGTTCCGGATTGAGCTTCAGCAAAAGAACCATGAAAGGGTGGGTTGCAAATTGTTAGATCGAAGTGTTCATCCTTTTGAATAATGCCGATGAATATGTTTTTGGAATTTGACTGTAACCTCAGTTCAACCTTCCCTTTTAATTGGGGATTCGCTTGAATTATTTTGTTGGCAGATGTGATAGCCACAGGTTCGATATCGGCGCCTACAAAAGACCAGCCATACTCCGCATGCCCTATGATGGGGTAAACGCAATTGGCGCCTACCCCAATATCCAGACATTTTATTTCGCTGCCAGTTGGAGGCTTTCCCCGTTGTGACAAGGCATGTGAGGAGGCCAATAGGTCTGCCATATAATGGATATAGTCAGCTCTTCCGGGAATGGGTGGACACAAATAACCTTTTGGGATGTCCCAGTCTCTAATATTATAATAGTGTTTTAAAAGCGCTTTGTTCAGCGCTTTGACCGCTTCTGGGTTGAAGAAGTCAATTGATTCGTCGCCGTAGTTATTCAACCTTACAAATGGTGCCAGGTGTGGAGTGCTCTGACTAAGCTGCTTGAAGTCGTAGCGCTGCCGATGCTTGTTGCGTGGGTGTAATTTGGGTTTTTCTACCCTTTGGCCAACCCGATCCGCTGCATTGGGAAGTTTCTTTTTCTTATCTGGCATGGAGGTGTTCTCTCTGGGGATGGTGTCACTTTAGACGTAATCCCGTCCACACCCAAAGTTACAAATTGTTGGCAGTAAGTAGGCTGGATGACGAGCCGCCGGGTAGCAGGCAACGGCCCCATGCCTCTAACGCCTTTTTATCCAATGTACAAAGGAAATGTTAGCTTCGTTCTTCTGCCAGTCGGCTTGCATAGGTTTTGAACCAGCGAGCAGAAAACAAAAGCGGCAGAGCGGCTAAGGCAATAAAAATACCGGATGAAAGAAAAACATTGGCTGGCTGCACAAAGAAGTCTTCAAACACATAAACGCTAAGAATAAGTGCGACAGAAAAAGGCAAAGAGCACGCCAATGCATTCATGGCAAAATCGAGATCAAACGTGCGGGGGCGAATCGGGTTTTCCTGTGCACTTTCCAATGTATTAACTGCCGACATATGGGCAAATGGCCAGAAGCTACATGCACTCTGGGGAAACACCACGATCAGAATCATGGTAGGCACGTCGGTTACTGGTAGCAACACCAGCAGCAAGCCGCTGATGACAAAAGCGATGGCAGACCGGAAGAATAAAAATGAGAAAATAGCTTTTACTTGCTGCCAGGTAAACTTGATAGAGATGCCGATGAAAAGGAGTATGAGCGGCGTCATCATTAAGCTCATTTTGTCAACTGAATCCCGCAGAAAACCAGGCAAGGAATCGAAGTTTAGCCCAAAAGCAAGCATTACAATGGCCACAGCAATCACCATGTTGACAGGCTCTTCTAACATTGACTTGAAGAGGCTTTTGAGTTTTTCGGAGGTGTTTCGGTTGCCAATCTCATTGCGGTCGAAATACCATTTCATGGCAATGCTGTATAATATTATCAGCACAAACACTTTGTTGCCCACGTCGGCCAGCGCAGCCAGTGCCAGTGGCTCCTCGCCGTGGTACTCCATAATGAATGGAAACAGCGAAAGGCCCGGTGCCAGTGAGGGTAGTAGCATGATCAGCGTGCGATACTGCTCTTCTTTTAAGTTAAACAGCGAAGGCAAAGGTAGCTTGCTTACCAACAAATACATAAGCAGGTTGAAGCCAAGTGCCAGCACAGGCACAATGATCATCCCCCACGAAAACTCAATTTTCAGTAAAGCAATGAAAATGGTGGCAGGAAGCGCCAGGCTGAGTATGAGCGTCTTGATGCCATCCTTTCGCTCCTTGCCCTGGATTTTTTTCTGAAGAAAATACCCGATGGCAATAAGGAGAAGGAATGAAATGGTTTTAGTAATGGCTGAATTCATGAACTAAAACAGAAATACTTTGTGCTTATAAAAAACGAACGGTGGTCGATTGAAAAGAGGGGTATTGTCGATGTGTGGGCGCTGCCCCGGGCCATCGCTGTGGGCACCTGATTGAGTGCCGGAAACTCAGCCCGGGCAGCTAACACATAGTCAGTTAACTGACAATCTCGTAAAGACTTTTAGTGAACAGTTTCACTTCGTCCATGGTGCCCATGCTTACCCTGGCATAAGGCTTCCCGTCGATCTCAAATCCTCTGATGCCCACGCCTCTGTCCATAAACTGAGTGAGAAATTCCTTAGTGGGTACCTGAATAGGGAATAAGATAAAGCTGGTGAACGACGGAATTGGATTCATGCCGGCCTTTTTTAGCTCAGCGAACACATATTCTCTGTTCTCCTTATTGTGCTTTCTGGTGAATTCCTGGAACTCAACGTCCTTTAGGCTAGCCATACCACCTTCAAGTGAGGTCACGCTGATCCCCATTTCAGTGCGAACCATGCTCTTGATTGCTTTTACTCTCGCCTCATTGGCGGCCATATAGCCAAGTCGCAAGCCTGCCATGCCATGTATTTTGGAGAAGGTACGGCAAATGATGACGTCATAGCCTTCCTGCACAAGGCTCACTGCGGTGTTTGCTTCAGGGTTATCAAGTAGCTCCATATAAGCCTCATCGATAAACACTGGCACCTTTGAAGAGACTTTTTTACAGAATGCCTTGATCTCACTTACCGGCGTCATGGTGCCAGTTGGGTTGTTCGGATTACAGATGTATACAAGCTTGGTTTCATCGTTAATCGCTGCTGCCATGGCATCCAGGTCGTGCGAATAGTCTGCCTTTAATGGAATGTTTTTCCACGTGCCACCAATCGATTCAGCGGTTCTTATCATCGACATGTAGCTGGGATCAGCCGAAACAATGTTGCCGCCCTTCATAAACAAAGAGAAAGCAATTTTTTCCAGAATGTCGGTTGAACCAGGCGACAAAAGGATGGATTCTTTAGATACACCTTCTTTTTCAGCAAGGAAGTCGACCATTTTGGCTGAGCTATTATAAACATAGCGGTTGCCCATGGAAGCACTTGCTGCAATAGCGGCAACAGCTTTCTTTGAAGGCCCCCATGGGTTCTCATTGGCGAGCAGCCTGGCTTTCATATCGGCTCTGTCAGCCATCATTACATGGTAATTTTCCATGAGGCTGTACTTGCCTTGATAAGGTTTCATGCCAAGCGCTGGCTTGCTGTTGGCAAATGCGGGAAATGCAGCGCTGGTTACAACACCGCCGGCAGCCAAAGCACTATACTTCAGCCACGATCTACGATTAAGATTGGTTGTCTTTTCCATCCTCTTATTACAGGTTTGAATATTGGTTTAATTATCAAAAGAAGCCTGAGCATGCCTCTGGTAATCCTGAAATGTTCCTCTGATTGGGAACTGAAAATAAAAGGGGTGTCGAATAATGTAGATGCTCAGATAAGCTTAGGAAAGATAAACAAAAGCGCAGGTAATAGTCAAAAATATTGTTGCCTCTTATGAAGTATTCCTTAATTTTTAGAAAGTTGATAATTTATGAGGGTAATAATTGCAAAACAGATAGCGCTTAAGACTGCTCAAAGACCTGTTGGCGCTTTTCGCTCTCTGGGCCATTCAAATTAAATTCGTTCAGGGAGTTGAATAAAACTTCATTTTTAGCCGAAAAATGAATTTATTGAGGGGAAATTGGCGGGCCACCCACCGGGAGAAGCCGGACACTGGTGGCGGCCATTCGATTGTTTCACCCTAAAACTATCATAGATAATGAGCAGAAAAATAAGAATGGGCATGGTAGGTGGTGGTCGTGGTGCGTTTATTGGCGCTATTCACCGTCACGCAGCTGGCCTCGATGGACAGGTTGAATTAGTATGCGGAGCTTTCCATATTGATCCTGAAATATCTGTCGCTTCAGGTAAAGACTTTTACCTGCCTGAAGACCGTTGCTACAGAACTTACCATGAGATGTTCGAGAAGGAAGCTAAACTTCCGGCTGACAAGCGCATGGATTTTGTTACAATCGTTACGCCCAACTTTGTGCACTTTGAGCCTGCCAAGTTGGCCCTGGAAAACGGGTATCATGTGGTGTGTGAGAAGCCGCTGTCATTCAGCCTGGACGAAGCACTGCAATTAGAGGCTTTGGTGAAAAAGACAGGTCTCACATTTGCCGTTACACATACCTACACCGGTTATCCCATGGTGAAGCAAGCCCGTGAAATGATTAAGGAGGGGGTTTTCGGAAAGATCCGAAAAGTAGTGGTAGAATACCCACAGGGCTGGCTATCAACTCCGCTGGAGCAGTCAGGTAACCAGCAAGCCAGCTGGAGAACAGACCCTAAGCGCTCGGGTAAGGCTGGAGCTGTGGGCGACATAGGTACCCATGCTGAGAACCTCGCAGAAACCATCACCGGACTTAAAATCACAGAGCTTTGCGCCGATGTAAGCCGTATGGTGTCGGGCCGTTTGCTTGACGACGACGCCAATATATTGCTGCGTTTTGACAATGGGGCCAAAGGTGTTCTTCACTGTAGCCAAATCGCTGCTGGAGAAGAAAATGCACTCAATATTCGTGTGTATGGTGAAAAGGGAGGCTTGGAGTGGCACCAGATGGAGCCTAATACCATGCTGGTGAAATGGCTCGACAAACCCACTCAAGTGTATCGGGTAGGTGGTGATCGTGCATATATGGGTGCTGTTGCCCAGGCGAACACACGTACACCGGCAGGCCACCCCGAAGGGTACCTGGAAGCGTTTGGCAATATCTATAAGAACTTTGCCAAAACTGTGCAGGCAAGAATCGATGGCAAAAAGCCAGATCCTATAAATCTTGATTTCCCGACCGTTGAAGATGGTGTGCGTGGCATGAAGTTTATCGATGCCGTGATTGAATCAGGCGACGCTGGCGCTAAGTGGGTGAAGCTGAACTAGGGGCTGGCGCTATATGTTAATAAGAGTAACTACGGTGTATTCACCATGAATCATTATATTGGTCATACTGTTACGAATTGAAACCAATAACGAATGGACAAGAACACTGAAAACGCTATTGTTAATGCGCTTGGAGATATTCATGTTACTTTAGACTACATGAAAAATGACCTTTCTGACATGAAAAATGACGTTTCTGATGTGAAGAAGAGTTTTAATGTTTTCTCAGGAAAGGTGCTTGACAAACTTGATACTCTCGATGGTAAGGTAACTGAGGCGATAGATTTGAAGAAGGAGATCGAGAAACATTCATTGGACATTGAGGCCATTAAGAAGCATTTGAATATTCAGTGAAATTTCAGACGTAGCGCTATCTACTAACATTGATTTTTTGTAACTTTATACCAAATAATGAACGGAAATACCTATCATATCTATTACCATCATGTGGCTCCTGAGCGATTTAGGCAGTAATAGACGATATTTATATAGCTATTAGAAAAAAGGCCTCAATCGCATGATTCAGGTCTTTTTTCATTATTGGAGTAATTGCATTAACCCAACAAGTGAAAATTATACGTTTATGAGACAGATTTATGAGAATTACGACAATGAGGACTTTAAGGTCTGGCAATTGTTGTACGACCGTCAGATCGTTAATCTTCCCAATGCAGCGTCGAAGGCACACCTGAAAGGACTTGAGCAAACAAATTTTGTAGCCAACAACATTCCACATTTTGAAGACACTAATGAGATACTGCACAGGATTACAGGCTGGAAGCTGGCGGTGGTGCCGGGGCTTGTGCCAGACTATACCTTTTTTGAGCTGATGTCGAACAAGTATTTTCCGGCAACTACCTGGCTGCGGAAAATGAAAGAACTCGACTATCTGGAGGAACCCGACATGTTTCACGACGTATTTGCCCACGTACCCATGCTCACCAACCAGAACTTTGTCAACTTTTTGGAAGAGTTGAGCAAAATTGGGCTGAAATACTGCGGCAACGACTACGCCATAGAATTGCTTTCCCGGATCTACTGGTTTACGGTTGAGTTTGGCCTGATCAGAGAGAATGGCGAACTGAGGATTTATGGTGCAGGTATTTTAAGCTCGGCGGGGGAAACTAAATTTTCGCTCAGCGATAAACCAACTCACTACGAATTCAATGTCAGGCAGATTATGGCAACACCTTACTGGAAGGATAAATTTCAAGACAAGTACTTCATTATCAACTCCTATGAGCAGCTCTACAAAGCGATTCCTGAGATCAATCAGGTGATTGCTGAGGAAGTTGATAAGGCGCAGCACGTCCATTGATTTCACTTTAACCCCGGAACTTTAGGTAATTCACATAAATTTGCCGGGGTTTTCTATTGCCTTTTCAGAAAAGCGGGCAGAAAACAATTAGCACTATTGATGGAAGAGAATGAAAGTAGCGATCATAAAATACAATGCAGGTAATGTGCAGTCTGTGACTTTTGCGCTCAATAGGTTGGGCATTGAACCAGTGCTGAGCAATGACCCTGAAGTGCTCAAAAGTGCTGACAAGGTCATCTTCCCAGGTGTGGGGGAGGCCAGCACGGCCATGGCCTCTGTGAAAGAAAACGGGTTGGATAAAATCATCCCCGGGCTCAAGCAGCCTTTTTTGGGTATCTGCCTGGGACTTCAGCTGATGTGCAGGCACTCCGAAGAGAATGATACACCTTGCCTGGGTGTGTTTGACCTGGAGGTAAAGAAGTTTCCGCCCAATGAAAAGGTGCCTCATATGGGATGGAATAAGATTCACTCGCTCAAAGGCCCGCTAATGAACGGGCTCACCAATGATGCGTATCTGTACTTTGTGCATAGCTACTATGCTGAAATGGGAGGCAGCACCATTGCCCAGTCGGACTATATGGTGCCTTTTAGTGCAGCGCTGCAAAAGGGGAATTTTTACGCCGTGCAGGCTCACCCCGAAAAGAGTGGTGTGGATGGAGCAAGAATACTAAAGAACTTTATTGAACTGTAGGAATGGATATTATACCAGCAATCGACATCATTGATGGAAAGTGTGTGCGCCTTACACAGGGCGACTATGATCAGAAGAAAATATACAATGAACGCCCGCTGGAAGTGGCTATGCAGTTTGAAGATGCGGGCCTGACCAGGCTTCATTTGGTGGACCTCGACGGAGCCAAAGCAGGGTCAGTGAAAAACTGGAAGGTGCTGGAGGCTCTGGCCAGCAAGACATCCATGGTCATTGACTTTGGTGGTGGAATTAAAAGTGCGGAGGATGTTGATATTGTTTTTGAATGCGGCGCAAAGCTGGCTACCGTTGGCAGTATGGCGGTGAAGAATGAGGAGATATTCTCCGACTGGCTGGAGCAGTACGGAGCTGACCGATTCTTTCTTGGGGCCGATGTGAAAGACGAAAAGATTGCCATAGGGGGCTGGTTAGAAACGACAGACATCTGGGTGTATGATTTCATGGAGAAGTATGTTCAAAAAGGCGTTACCAATATATTCTGTACCGATGTGAGCAAGGATGGTTTGCTGGAAGGGCCGTCAGTTGATTTGTATAAGACCGTGGTGGAGCAGTTTCCAGACATCTATTTTGTGGCAAGCGGAGGCGTAAGCTCTATGGAGGATCTCGAAAAGCTCAAAGAAATTGGCTGCAGGGGAGCAATTGTAGGGAAGGCTATTTATGAAGGAAGGGTTAATATTGCTGATTTAAGATTTTTGATTTGATCTGGAAAAGCTTCAATAACCAAACCATGGCGAGCATTTTCTTATGATGAATCCTAATTGTGGTTGAATTACAGATATAAACTGTTTGGGCGCAGAAGGCCTGTGGACAACGTTTGGAATTTTCCTATCGGTAATTATTTGTTTTTTGTTGCTTGCGGTTTGAGTTTTCTCAGACGTTGCAAAATGACTTGAGTTTAAATTTTAACGAGTTTCCTGTGTTAACAAAACGTATCATCCCCTGCCTCGACATCAAAGACGGTCGCACCGTTAAAGGCGTCAACTTTGTAGACCTGCGAGATGCCGGTGACCCGGTAGAGCTTGGTGCCCGCTATGCGGCAGAAATGGCCGATGAACTGGTATTCCTGGATATTACGGCCACAGTAGAAAAGCGTAAAACTCTGGTGGAACTGGTTCGGCATGTGGCCAGGGAGATCAATATCCCTTTTACCGTAGGTGGTGGCATCAGCTCTATTGCTGATGTATCAGCCCTGCTCAATGCCGGAGCTGATAAGGTGTCGATCAATTCATCGGCAGTGAAGCGGCCAGAGCTGATTGACGAGCTGAGCCGTGAGTTTGGTAACCAGTGCATTGTGGTGGCCATTGACTCCCGGTTTGTCGACGGTGTGCATGTGGTACATACACATGGCGGTCGCACTCCTACGGCGCTGGAAACTATCAAATGGGCCAGGGAAGCCGAGAATAGGGGCGCCGGCGAAATTTTGCTTACTTCTATGGATCATGATGGCACCAAAGCTGGCTTTGCCGATGAGCTTACAGCAAAGGTTTCGGAAACAGTGGGTGTGCCTGTAATAGCATCTGGTGGGGGTGGAGTCCAGGAGCATTTCCTGGACGTATTTACCAAAGGAAAAGCCGATGCTGCATTGGCGGCCAGCATTTTCCATTTTCAGGAGGTACCTATTAAGGAATTAAAGGAGTACCTTCGTGACCAGAATATACCCATGCGATTATAAAGAGAGAGGATAATGGAAGGATTGGATTTTAATAAAGGAGACGGGCTGATTCCTGCGATTATACAAGATGAAGCGACAAGCAAGGTGCTGATGCTCGGCTTCATGAATGAGGAGGCGCTCTCCAGAACCAGGGCAGAAGGGAAGGTCACGTTTTTTAGCAGAACAAAGAACAGGCTGTGGACCAAGGGAGAAACTTCGGGTAACTTCTTTTTTGTAAAAGACATCATTGCTGATTGCGACAAAGATACCCTACTCGTCAAGGTGAACCCCCTTGGCCCCGCTTGCCATACTGGTGCCGATACCTGTTTTAATGAGGTGAATGCGGACGGGATATCCTTTCTTAATAACCTCACATCCATCATTCAAGACAGGCACAATAACCCTTCAGATAAGTCGTACACGTCATCTCTTTTTGAGAAAGGAATTAACAAAGTGGCTCAAAAAGTAGGTGAGGAAGCTGTTGAAGTAGTGATTGAGGCCAAGGATGACAACCAGGAGCTTTTTCTCAATGAATCGGCAGATTTACTTTTTCACCTGATGATCCTGCTCGAAGCGAAGGGAAACAAGCTGGATGACGTGGTTGACATTCTGAAACAAAGGCATAACAAATAGGTCTGCCCGCTGGAAAATTAGCTTTGTAAGTGCGAAATTGGGCAAATGCCCAAAGAAATGAAATTGCAAAGCAACGCTGCACCAGCAGTCCTCATGGTGAGGCCGGCCAACTTCGGCCCCAATCCCGAAACAGCCGGAAGCAATTCCTTCCAAAGCGCAGCCCATACAGGAGAACTGGATAAGATTCGCTCGCAGGCAGTTGCAGAGTTTGACGTTGCCGTAGATACACTCAGAAACGCTGGCGTCAAAGTAATTGTGGCTCAGGATACATTTTTGGAGGAGCGACGTGATGCGGTTTTCCCCAACAACTGGATAACTTTTCATGAGTCAGGCGATGTGTTTCTTTATCCCATGCAATCCAAAGCCAGGAGAACCGAGAGAAGACAAGAAGTGATTGACACTGTGAAACCTCGGTTTACAGTACATAAAATCACTGACCTCTCAGGAACCGAAGAAAAAGAGCTATATCTGGAGGGTACCGGGAGCTTGATCGTCGACTACCCCAACCAGATTATGTACGCCTCCAGGTCTATTCGGACAAACGAAGGCCTGGTGAGAGCCCATGCCGCCAGACTTGGTTTCAGCGCTGTGGTTTTTGACGCCGTCGACAGAAGCGGCATGCCTATCTATCACACCAATGTGATGATGTGTCTCGGCACATCCTATTGCGTGGTTTGTCTTGAGAGCATTCCTGAGGGTGAGGAAAAGAAAGCATTTCTTGCAAGTCTGGGTGCCACGAATCATGAAATCGTCGACATTTCTTTTGATCAAATGGAGCATTTTGCAGGCAATATGTTGGAGGTAGCTACCGGGACAAGTAAGCCTGCACTTGTTATGTCCATCACCGCATTTGCCGCTCTCACACAATCGCAAAAGATTATTCTGGAAAAATATGCTAACTTAATTGCCATAGACATACCGACCATTGAAAAATACGGAGGGGGAAGTGCCCGATGTATGATGGCGGGAATACATTTGCCAGCTGTGTAAACAACATTTTTTAAACCTTAATGACCTGGTAATGAACAAGTTTGATGTTTGCGTTATTGGTGCGGGGCCTTCCGGCTATGCCGCAGCCATGCGTGCCCTGGATTTTAAAAAGAAGGTAATTCTCATTGAAAGAAATCAGGTAGGTGGTGCAGGAGTGCACGATGGCGCCCTTTCAAGCAAAACATGGTGGGAACTTTCCAGAGACTATTTCACCCTTCGAAAGCATGGGAAAGCATTTAATTTCAAGGTACCCGAAATACCTTTCCAGAAGGTAAAAGCGGAAGTGTTGAAAGCCACCAGTGAAAGGAAAGATCTGCTGGAGTTTCATATGACTTCCATGAACAACAATGGCCAGGACCTGCTGACATTCAAAAGAGGAGAGGCAAAACTTTTGAGCAAGAACAATGTCGAGATTTTAGGAGACAATGGGGCAGAAGTCATTGAGGCTGATAATATTATTCTAGCTACCGGAAGCCGACCAAGGAAGCTCCCCAATTTACCCATTGATGAAAAAATTGTTGTCACCAGCGACGGCATCCATAACTGGACAGAGTGGCCCAAGAGTATGGTGATAGTGGGTGCGGGTGTTATTGGTTGCGAGTTTGCAACCATCTTTTCCAATTTTGGAAAAACGCAGGTTAACTTAATTGACAAGGGAGAAAGAATATTGCCGTTTGAGGACGGCGACGTGGTCGATGTGATTGAAAATAACCTTGAAGAAAAGCACGTGTTGGTGCATCGCAATTCCAAACTCATTGACATGAAGATCGTCAACGGCGAGGTGGAGTATGAGCTGGAATATGATAACGGTGAAAAGAAGAAGTTTCAGGTGGAGAAAGCCCTGGTTTCAGTGGGAAGGATACCTAACTATGAAAATCTTGGTTTGCAGGAGATTGGTGTTGAAATTGATGCCCGGGGAATCATTGACGACCTCACGCAAACGTCAGTATCTAATATTTACGCCGTGGGCGATATCACTGCTGATATTGCGCTTGTGAATGTAGGCGAGCTGGAAGGCAGGTATGCGATAGAGCGGATATATGGCAAGCCCTTGCATAAGCTTATTTACGAAAATATTTCAACGATCATGTTTTTGGCACCCGAAGTTGCAGGGGTTGGGTTCAATGAGATTCAGGCCAAGCAAAAAGGGATCAACTACAAAGTCACCAGCTTACGTTATAGCAACATTTCGAGAGCTACTGCCATGCGAAACACCCAGGGCTTCATCAAACTGCTGGTGACAAATGACGACAAAATGAAAATTCTGGGCATGCGTGTTGTAGGAGAGCATGCCTCAAGTGCTATCCAGGCGGTGGCGCTGCTCATCTCCATGGACAAAGGCGTAGAGGAGTTGGCTGAACTCATCCACCCTCACCCTTCCATTATTGAAGGCATACAGGAATGTGCCAGAATGCTACTGGGCAAATCGATGCTCAAACCAACGGTTTTGCTGGAATCAATGGCCTGCAAAACCTGCGTGGGAGGAGTTTACGAAAACATCATCTATTAAGCATTCGTCTGCAATATAAAGTCTCCCGCTATTTTGTAAACAATAGCTTTCCAATAGATGGTGATATCTTAATGTTGGGTAGCTTGAATTTGTTTTCAAGTTCCGGAACATCTCCGTTGTTTCCTTTCACAATCTTTATTTGCTCTTTCTTCATAAAAAACGTCTCCAGTCCCCCCTCTAAAAACTTAAGCCCAAATGCTATACAGCCCTTAATTACAAGATCTAAGTACTGGATATGCACGATCACAGCGATCGCTTCACCCAGGAATACTTCTTCAGAAAGGAACATGACTACGGCCACCGTAAATATGATGGTAGAAGCTTTTTTCCCAACCTGGGCCTTCACTAGCTGACCAATAGTGCTTTCAAGAAGCATGTTTTTCTCAACTATTTCCTCATTCTGTTCAATTATACGTTCGTTAGCCTTGTTCAGCTTCGACTGAAGCTTGTCGCTAACTTTTGTAATAACCTTGCTCTGAATAAGCAGATCCTGATAGCTATCAATAAATTGGGCAAGATCCTTTCTTGAAATATTGTCCTGTTGCGCTTTGGTTTTAAACGCATGAAGTGCTTTGTCCTCTTCGTCATATAGTCCCCACAAGTCATTCATACCTTTTAAAATTAGTTAGGAGTTAGGTATTAGGTATACGGTGTCGCCAACAAATGGTGTACCTGTGTTTGGAAGTTTTGAACAACAACTACCTGCCTTAGTTAGCTATAACGGTTAGTGCTTCCCGTGGTCAAACACACCACAGCAACTGAACCGTTAAGCAGCGATAGTAATAAAGTTGAAATTCATGCGAAGTATGTCAGAAAAATCCTCACCTACTTCTCTCATTTCCTCATCCTCTTCCAGATAATACCAATTGATGGTTACACACCGGCCTGCTTCCTGCATTTTGTGGAGCTTTTTTAGCATGTTAAAAATGCACTTGGAAGAACTAGTGTTAAAGTAATGAAATGACAGATTAGCGGTGAGTCCCCCGCTTTCGTGGGTAACGTACTCGTCCAGCTCCACAATAAATTTTTGATAGAAGCTATTTGAGTTGGCGGGATTTGAATTCCCTTTTAATTCTATCAGCCCCGTTGAAGGGTCGAAATAGACGAACGGCGTATAGTCCGTAGCTTGAATGTAAATTTTTTCCATAATCTCTCAGGTTTTTCAACTGTTATAATTTCAAGTAAAGTAAGTGATAATGCGGGAGGTTCTACAGTCAATCCCTCACTGTCACTAAATCTTTACTTAAGTTATTCTTTTTAAAAGCTCGATTGCTTTCGATTTCAGGCCAATACTTTCTCATGTAAGATATCCATTATATCAGGAATAAAATCATGTTTAAATGGAAGTGTTTAATTAAATAAAGTTATTTAAATAATTGTAAATCAAATAGATATGTTTTTATGTCGGAAGTTTATTTTTTTGAAAGCACCAGAGACTGATGTAATATTTGTGGGGTGAAAGTTGAAATACGCATCAGATAGTTGAAAAAACGGACGGTTATAGGGGTAAAGAGAGTTAATGTTATTTTTTTGATAAAATATTATCAAATAGAATCAAAATAGAAGGGAAAGCCGGGTGTGTGGAGCAACTCAATCTGCAAATTTTCTTTTAATTTGTTGATTATTAGCACCTTATGTTTGAGTCGCTGTTGCTTTGATGTAATTTTTTTGTTGTGTTATTCAGCGAAGCTTTGTTTGGGGTTGTTGATAGGTCGGGACACCTTTTTGGGAGGCTAGCGACCACCAAACTCTGCTGTGATTGGACTTGAAGGCGACGTGTTGTCTACCTCCGCTACGTCCCACGAACCTTGCTCTACAATTTTTGAATGCTCTTTTCTTAAAAAGAATTTCTCGATAGTTGATTCGAAGGCTTTTAGAGAAAGGGCAATGCAAAGTTTCACGATCAATCCGATGTAGGGGATGTTAACATAGTTATTGATTGCTTCCTCAAGAAGTACCTCTTCCGCTACAAAAAGCACAACAGCGGCTGTTAGTATAATGGTGGAGGCTTTTTTACTGACTTTGGCTTTCACCAACTGCTCGATGGTATTATGGAGTAGTTTGTTATTGTCACTGATGGTTTCGTTCTGCTCAGCGATTTGTGCATTTGCTTTATTCAGTTTGGACTGAAGCCTGTCACTTACACGGGTGATTACTTTACTTTGGGTAATAAGATCTTCGTAATTATCAATAAACCTGGCAAGAGTCCGCTTCGACACAGCATTGCCTTTCACCTTCCCTTTAAATTCTTTTAAGGAATTTTCTTCGGCATGAAACAGGTTTTTTGCTTCGGACATGAGGTGTAGAGTTGGCTTGGTCAGCGCAGCATTAGGCGTTTACTATGCTGCAAGTTCAATAAAGTTAAAGTTTAGGTTCATTAATTCCGAAAAGTCTTTGCCCACCTCATACATGTCTTCGTCACTTTGGCTGTAATACCAATTAATGGTTACCTGACGACCTTTTTTCCTCATGGCGTTGAGCTGTTTGAACATATCATAGAGGCATTTTGAGGAACTTGTGTTGAAATATCTGAACGCCATGTTCGCTACCAACCCTCTTGTGTCGTTCACAGCGTAGTCTTCGAGCGTATGAATCACTTTTGTGTAGAAGGTAAGCGAATTGTGAGGGTTGGAATTGCCCTTTAGTTCTATTATTCCGTTGGAAGGGTCGAAGTAGACTTGTGGGGTGAATTCTGTTGCCTGAATGTAAATTTTTTCCATACTCGTGATATTAAGAGGTATAAATTGTTGCCTTGTCAGTTGCTTATCTTTAACTACATTACAAAGTAAATGCATATGCCGGGAGCAAAAGTGGCAAGTGCGGACGAATACTATCTGATGTAAGATTATGAGAAGTCTTAAGCCTTTAGAGCTAAAATTTAAAGCCGATTGCGAAGAGATTTAACTCTTAAGTAGCTGAAAACAAGTGGAATACCTATTGTCTAGGCAGGTGTTGAAGGGTGCAAAAAAAGTTGACCTGTGATGTAGGAATTTGAAATGGTGAGAGCCCTTCTTGCACATTTTTCAATAAAAGGGGAGGTGCGATGCTCATTATAGTACAAAACGGAGGAGGGAATTATAAAGACAATCAGCCGGGTTAACTCTCGAAAAACTGACTGATTGTCGTTTTTTTTAGAACGATTATACTTTTACCGAATCATAGACCTGCACCTTGCTCCACATATGTTGGGCTTTTTCAACGAAGGCCAGATGGACGGGGTGCTCCTGGTAAGCGTCCTGATCTTTCTTGCTATCGAAAGCTAAAACGATGGAGAAGGTATAGGTATTGTCGATGACCGGTCTGTTGGTGTCGGCAGGCGTTCCGATAAACCTTTCCTTGATCACATCAATGCTGCCGGTGTATTCCTTCACGTGGGAAAGAAAAGTTTTCTTATTGGCTTCGCTGGGATCTTTGAGCCAGAAATAGACAATGTGATAGAAGTTAACAGATGAATCTTTCATAGTTTTTGTTTTTGCAAATGAATATGTACCTAAGCCGAGCAGGCCAAGCAGACCTGTTCCCTTTTTTAAAAATGAGCGACGTTGCGAATCCATTTTGGTTGTGAGTAAAGTGAGGGACTAAAGATAGAAGGTTGAGATTATTTTTTCCTCGTTTTGTGACGAATCCTTTTCTGAAATGCCCGGATGAAGCCTCCTTGAAGTGCTGCCTACACCTTATTATATAGTATCAATATTTAGCCATTCTTTGATGTAAAAGGAAGGGTCGAAAAAAACTTGAACAATTTTGTCTTTTTGGGTTTTAATTGATGTTAGTGGCACCTAAATTTGGCCTTGTAAAATGAAGTACCTGAGACACTCCCATATATTCGATCATCTGCACGTGAACCACGATCATGTGTCTCGTCATTCCCATTAAGGAAGAACATTTTACTTCAACATTGGCCCGTATTCATTTTACTTACTCATTTCTCTAATTAAGCTTTTCATGCTACGTATTGCAGTTCAAAAATCAGGTCGCTTAAGCGAAGATTCGTTCCGTTTGATCAAAGAGTGTGGTATACACTTTAATAATGGTGTCGGTAAGCTAAAGGCCTCTTCCCATAATTTCCCGATGGAATTTCTGCTGCTCAGAGATGATGATATTCCTGGCTATGTAGCCGACGGCGTAGCCGATGTTGGCATCGTGGGACTGAATGTGGTAGAAGAAAAGGAAAAAGACCTGGATATAGTAGTGAAGCTGGGTTTTTCCAAGTGCAGGCTTTCTTTGGCCATTCCCAGAAATGAGGAGTATGAAGGCCTAAAAATGCTGGAAGGCAAAAGCATTGCCACCTCCTACCCAAAGATTTTGGGGAGCTATTTGAAGAAGAACGGTATCAGTTCAGACATTCACGAAATTAGCGGCTCGGTGGAGATTGCTCCGAGCATTGGGCTGGCCGATGCTGTGTGCGACATTGTTAGTTCGGGTAGCACGCTTTTAAGTAACGGATTGAAAGAAGTGGAGACCATCTTTACATCCGAGGCAGTACTTGTTGCCCATAAAGGGCTCGGTGCCGAAAAGAAAAAGCTCCTTGAGCAACTCCTTTTCAGGATTCGGTCAGTGCAGAATGGATCTAATAATAAGTACATTCTGCTCAACGCTCCCAATCACAAAATTGAGGAAATCGCCAGCCTTCTGCCTGGTATGAGAAGCCCGACGGTGCTGCCTCTGGCTACCGAGGGTTGGAGTTCCATTCATTCTGTGATCAACGAAGACAGGTTTTGGGAGATAATAGAGAAACTGAAAGAGGCAGGTGCTGAAGGCATCCTTGTGGTGCCGATAGAAAAAATGATATTGTAGACAAATCGAGGATCATGCAACTTATATACGAACCACCCCGGAAGCAATGGCTTGAGCTAACCAGCAGGCCTGCGCAAGATCCAGCCAGGCTGGAGAAGGTGGTGAAGCCCATACTGGAAAAGGTGAAGCGCAACGGCGACATGGCCTTGCGAAAGTTTGCGCTTGAGTATGATCATGTTGAATTGGACGACCTCTTTGTGACAGAGGAAGAGTTATTGGCCTCGGCCGATCAGGTAGGGGAGGAGCTGAAGGCTGCTATTCATGTTGCAAAAGAAAATATTGAGAAATTCCATCTGGCGCAAAAGGAATCTCCGATAACGGTGGAGACCATGTCGGGTGTGGTCTGTCAACGCAAAAGTATACCCGTAAACAGGGTTGGTCTTTATGTGCCAGGAGGCACGGCGCCACTCTTTTCTACAGCCCTGATGCTTGGTATTCCGGCGAAAATTGCTGGCTGCAAGGAAGTCATTATTGCTTCCCCCACCGACAGCATGGGCCAGGTGAATGCCACAGTATTATATGTGGCTCACTTACTAGGCATAAAGAAGATATTGAAGATTGGCGGAGCCCAGGCCATTGCCGCTATGGCCTACGGCACTGAGTCGGTGCCGAAGGTTGACAAGATATTTGGTCCGGGCAATCAGTATGTGACAGCGGCCAAGCAAATGGTAAGCCGTGACACGGTGGCTATCGACATGCCAGCTGGCCCCTCGGAGGTGTTGGTGTTCGCCGACAAACATGCTGAGCCGTCATTTGTGGCGGCCGATTTGCTGTCGCAGGCTGAGCATGGTGCCGACAGCCAGGTGATACTGGTAACATCCAGCAAGCGCATGGTGGATAGCGTGGCACAGGAAGTAGAGCGACAACTCGCTACTCTGCCCAGGAAAGCTATGGCTGCGAAAGCATTGGAGAATAGCAGAACCATCTACTTTGAAGACAAGATAACAGCCATGGACTATATTAATATGTATGGCCCTGAGCACCTTATTCTTGCGTTGAAAGATGCGGACAAATATGCCGAAATGGTGGAGAACGCAGGATCGGTATTCATAGGTAACTATACGCCTGAGTCGGCAGGAGACTATGCGTCGGGCACAAATCATACACTGCCTACCAATGGCTGGGCCAGGGCCATGGCGGGTGTGTCCGTCGACAGCTTTGTAAAAAAGGTCACCTTTCAGAAAATTACGCCGGAGGGACTGCAGCTGCTCGGGCCCAGCATTGAAGCGATGGCTGCTGCAGAAAAGCTCGATGCGCACAAAATGGCTGTGACACTTCGACTACAGAAAATTAAAGAAGGTACCAATGAGCTTTGATCCGAACTCGCTACTTCGTAAGCACCTGGTTAACCTGAAGTCATATTCTTCCGCCAGAGACGAATACACAGGTAAGGAGGGTGTTTTTTTGGATGCCAATGAAAATCCTTATGGTTCTGCGGGGGTAAAGGAAGCTTACAACCGCTATCCCGACCCCTACCAGCAGGAGGTGAAGCAGGCGATTGCCAAAATCAAGAACATTGGCACTGAGTCTATTTTTCTGGGAAATGGCAGCGATGAGCCTATTGATTTGCTTATCAGAGCTTTTTGTGAGCCAGGCGAAGACAAAGTGATCACAGTTCCCCCCACTTACGGCATGTATGAAGTGAGTGCCGGAGTTAATGATGTGGGCGTTGTGAAAGTACCTTTGAATGAGAACTTCCAGCTCGATGTAAAGGGAGTTATAAGCGCTGCTGGTTCGGACACAAAAATCCTGTTTCTCTGTAGCCCTAACAACCCCACAGGCAATCTGATCCGAAAGGAAGATCTTTTCACACTGCTCCATCAGTTTCCTAACCTTGTTGTGATTGATGAGGCATATATTGATTTCGCTCCTGACGCTGGCTTTTTGCAGCATCTGCACCGGTTTCCTAATCTGATAGTGCTGCAAACACTGAGCAAGGCCTGGGGGCTCGCTGGTGTTCGACTGGGAATGGCTTTTGCCAGCCCCGAAATAGTCACTATCCTGAACAGGATCAAGCCACCTTATAATATAGCTGCACCAACACAAGGCATAGTAAGAGAGGCTTTGGGCAATGTGCTGGCCAAGGAAAAAATGGTAGCCGATATTCTGGAACAAAAGAATTGGCTGGAAGATCAGCTCGAAGCCTTACCTATTGTGCAGCATATCTATCCCAGCGATGCTAATTTTATGCTCGTCAGGGTGCCGAAGCCAAAGGAAACCTACCAGTTTCTGATCGATCAGAAAGTAATTGTGAGAGACCGAAGCAATGTGATGCACTGCCATGGCTGTCTGCGCATAACCGTGGGAACAAGAGCAGAAAACGAAGCTTTACTAAAAGCCATGGCTTTGGTGAAAGAGGACTCATTTGCTAATTAATAAAAAAATGAAAAAGGTATTGTTCATAGACAGAGACGGCACGATCATCGTGGAGCCACCTGAAGACTTTCAGGTAGACTCGCTGGAGAAACTGAAGTTTATTCCCGGGGCTATTTCGAACCTGAGGAAAATAGCGGAGGAACTCGACTACGAGCTTGTGATGGTGACCAATCAAGACGGATTAGGCACGGCCAGCTTTCCCGAAGATACCTTTTGGCCAGCGCAGAACAAGATGTTGGAAACGCTGGAAGGAGAAGGGGTCAACTTCGCTGCCATCCACATCGATAAAACCTTCGAAAAGGACAATGCCCCAACCCGAAAGCCCCGCACAGGACTTCTTACACAATACCTGACCGAAGATTACGACCTGCCCAACTCCTACGTGATAGGAGACCGTAAAACGGATGTGGAACTAGCAAAGAACCTCGGTTCAAAAGCTATTTTTATAGGAGAGTCAAGCCCGGAGGCGGCTTTAAGTACTACGAATTGGGATGAGATTTATCGTTTCCTCAAACTTCCTCCCAGGATGGTTGAAGTGAAGCGAACCACTAAGGAAACGGACATCTTTATTAAGCTTAATCTTGACGGTACGGGCCAAACGAAGATGAACACAGGCCTGGGGTTCTATGATCACATGCTCGATCAGCTGGGCCGTCACTCTGGTTGTGATTTAGAAGTAACTGTGAAAGGCGACTTACATATTGATGAGCACCACACGATCGAAGACACAGCGCTGGCTTTAGGGGAAGCTTTCCGCAAGGCTATTGGCGACAAAAAAGGCATTAGCCGCTACGGCTTTATGCTGCCTATGGACGACTGCCTGGCGCAGGCGGCTATCGACTTTGGTGGAAGGCCCTGGCTGGTGTGGGAGGCAGAATACAAGCGTGAAATGGTAGGCGATATGCCAACGGAAATGTTTTATCACTTCTTTAAGTCGTTTTCTGATACCTCGCTGAGCAATATCAACATCAAGGCGGAAGGCGCTAATGAGCACCACAAGATAGAGGCAACCTTTAAGGCGTTAGCGAGAGCCATCAAGATGGCTATAGGCAGAGACGCCAATGCGCTGAATCAGTTGCCTAGCACGAAGGGAGTACTTTAGAAAGCGCTGGTGATCGGTAGTGAATTTGGGGCTCTTCCATGCCTCACTTACCGTCTCTATTTTGAGTATGGCTGTGGCCTTGTTGATCTGGCCGAAAAAGAAAGGCTGCACCGCCCGGTACTTTGTCCGGGAAATGCAGCCACCGTACTAACTTGTTGTCCCTACTTACGCTAATACAGGCTCTTTTTCTTTTTTCAGCACCTTGTCGAGTACCATGTCTTTGTCGAGCTTTTTGGTACAGAAAAACCAGTCTTTGCAATCAAGCCCTTCTACGTTGCCATCCATTCTCTCTTTAGCAACTCCGCAAGAGCCTGCCGGCGAAATGATCACGTCGTCGCCTGGCTTCCAGTCGGCTGGTGTGGCCACAGCAAACTCATCGGCTGTTTGCAGTGCAACGATCACACGGTAAAGCTCGTCGAAGTTGCGACCAAGGCTGAGTGGATAGTAGATGATAGCCCTTATGGTGCCCTTGGGGTCAATAAAGAACACTGCACGAACGGCTTGTGTACTGCTTTCGCCAGGCATAATCATTCCGTATTTTTTGGCCACATTCATGGTGATGTCTTCAATGAGTGGGAATTTGACATCCACATTTTTCATCCCCTTGAATTCTATTTTGTCTTTGATAGTGCGCAACCAGGCAATATGGCTGTACAATCCATCAATCGATAAGCCAATCAATTGTGTGTTTGCTTTGGCAAACTTTTCTTCCAGCGTGGCAAAGGTCATAAACTCTGATGTGCAAACCGGAGTAAAGTCGGCAGGGTGGCTAAAAAGAATCACCCACTTGCCTTGATAGTCGGCGGGGAAGTTGATGTCGCCCTGGGTAGTTTTTGCTTTGAACTGTGGTGCTTTATCCCCAATGCGTGGCATTGGTATCACTTCTTCATTCAATATATTTTCCATATCTAATGTTGTTTTATTGATAGTTGAAACTAGCCATTCATCAAGTCAGGCACAGTGATTTAAGTCACACTGGCACTTTGATATTCGACACTTTGCGAACCTCCGCTGGAGTATTGTTCCGGCAGTGTTGACAAGAGCAACAAATTGGCGTGCTGCACGTATTTTGGGAGGTCAAGACTCTTTTGAACTATGAGCAACGAGAAACATATGCGGCTGGCTATTGCGGTGGCACGACGGTCGGAAAGCAAAGGCAATCTCCCATTTGGTTGCGTGCTGGTGGACGGCGAAGGAAAGGTGCTGATGAAGGGTGAAAACACGATTATGACAAGCGGAGACGCCCTGGGGCACGCCGAGGTGAACCTGATCAGGAAGGCATCCAAAAAATTCAGCTATGAGTTTCTCAACACGTGCACTATTTACACTACCGATGAGCCCTGCCCTATGTGCACGTCAGCTATTTTTTGGAGTGGCATAAAGAAGCTGGTATTTGGAATGAGCAAAGCTTCCTACTATGACTTGACGGGTAGAAGCAATCCAAACTATGTGTTTGAAATGCCCTGTAGAGAACTATTTGACAAAGGTGGGCGAAAAGTGGAGGTGGTCGGGCCGTTTTTGGATGAAGAAGTGGCTCTATTACATTCTGCTACAAGCTGAGCCTCTTAGCGCATGAGCTTACCCAGCGCCTTCTCAAACTCCGCTGATTGAGCCAGAGCCTCCTTAAGTGGTAGCCCTTCTTTCATTCCAGGCCGGGTGTGCCCTGTGGCCGTTAGCCAGGCATCTTTCATTATTGCCTGCCGCTCTTCGATCAGTTGCAGAATTTTTTCACCATTGCTGGCAGTGGAAACGGCTTCCCCGGCGCTGTCAGCCCTGGCCAGCTCATTCAGTCCCAGGTAAGCAAGGATCGCTTTTGCCATGATCCAGTGGCCAGTTTTGTCCGGGTGCACTCCGTCCGAGGCGTATTTGAAATCAGGATCGATCAGGCGCCTGTCCTCCAGATGCTTTTTCATCGGTCCATGTACGTCAGCCACATTCCAGTCTTTTGTATATCTATTACTAATCAGCCAGTCGGAGTAAATATCGAGCACATTGGCGTAGGCTACGCCCTTTCGTTCGTCAAACACCGGAGGGGTGAGGTGGACGATGGCAGCGCCCGACTTCGATACTTCTCTATGCAGCCAGTTGATCCCTTCTTTATAGGCCTGGAAGCGAGTGTCATCAAAGGGTAGATAGATACCATCGTTCATGCCATAGGAGGCAAATACCAGATCGGGCTGGGTTTGCGCAAGAACACGATCCAGCCTCTCCCGGAGGTCTGGTCGGGGAAATTTGCCGTCTGCATGGTTGGGCTCAGAAAGCCCGGATACAGTTTCGCTTGGCAGGCCCACATTGATGACCTCAAATTTTCCGTGGGGGTAAGCCAGCCTGAGGCATGCTTCGATGTAGGATACATACTGCCCTGCATAAGTAATGCTGTTGCCCAGAAAAACAATGCGTTGCACTGAATCAGGAATGATGTAACTGCCCTGGCTTTGGGCACTCAAATGAAGAGAGAAAGCAAAGAGAAGACAGGTGATCATTCGGGTCATAATGACGAAGATAGGGAATATCGAAATACGATTTACTCGCTTTTTTTGTAGTTTCGGACTTGTCGTACTTTCCCCAGGTGAGTATGGTAAGCGGATCAACCTAATTTCCGACCATGAGAAGACTATTTTCCACAGTTCTTGCTATTTGTGCCTTTTTCAGCGCATTGGGGCAGGAACAGTTAACTGACCAAACAAAAGCCTTTGTAACCCACGAAAGAGGCAACTACCTCCTTCAAAACCTCACTCTGGTAGATGGTACCGGTGGTGCGGCAAAGGCCAATCAGGATATCCTTATCGTGGGTGATAAAATTGAAAAAGTGGGACCTGACCTACCTGTGCCGAAGGGGGCGACGGCCATCAATATGGAGGGCAAAAGTGCCATGCCTGGTATGGTCATGCTGCATGAGCACCTGTTTTATCCAAAAACGACACCAGATGCCAATTATGGCGTGGACCAAATGAGTTACTCTTTCCCAAGACTTTATCTTGCCGGTGGTGTTACCAGCATAAGAACGGCCGGAAGCATCATGCCCCAGGCCGACCTGAATATCAAGAAAGCCATTGGCCGGGGAGAAGTGCCAGGTCCGAAAATGGATGTGACCAGCCCGCACATTGACAGAGAGGGGGTGGGTATATTTGAGCTCGGCGCCATCGACTCTCCTGAAGGTGCAGCCAGGGCGGTTAACCACTATGCCGATATGGGTATTACATCCATTAAGGTGTACAACTTCATTACAAGAGAAGACCTGAAAGCGATTGTGGCAGCGGCTCATGCCAGAAACATGAAAGTCACGGGCCATATCTGTTCTATTACTTACAGGGAAGCCGCTGATATTGGAATTGATAATCTTGAGCACGGCTTTTTTTCATGCAGTGACTTTGTGAAAGGCAAGCAAGTTGATATTTGCGATCCTTTTGAAATGCGCAAGGCCCTGTTGACTATTCCGGTTGATTCAAAGGAAGTGACCGATCTGATAACGCATCTGGTGAGTAAGAAAGTAGCACTTACCTCAACCATCAATGTATTTGAACCCTACACCGGCAGGGAGGTGGTGCCGGGAGGAGGCATCGACGCTTTGTTTCCAAACGCAAAAGAGAAGGTTTACAAAAGGTGGGCCAGCAAGCAGGGGAAGGATTCACTCGATTACCTGGCCTTCAACAAAGCCAAGGTTTGGGAGAAAGCGTTTTACGATGCAGGTGGCTTACTGGTAGCAGGCACCGACCCTACTTACGACGGGAGAATTGTGGCAGGTTACGCCAACAGGAGGTTGCTGGAGCTATTTGTTGAAATGGGATTTTCTATTCCCGAAGCCATTAAAATATGTACGCTTCACGGCGCCACTTACCTGGAGCAGGCGTCGTCTATTGGTACATTAGAAGCAGGAAAGATTGCCGACCTGTTGATTATGGACAACGACATCAGCAAGGATATTTCTGCTATAAGGTCTTTGAATATTGTGTTCAAAAATGGCATTGGCTATGACTCCAAAAAGCTGTTCAAGGCGGCGGAGGGGTATGTAGGGATTAGGTGATCCCCCTCGCAAGTTAAAGCCGCTTGATAAACACATTTCGGTAAAAAATCTCAGCGCCTTCTGCCTGCAACAGGATTTTTCCTTTGGTGAGCGGCTCCCAGCTATTTTTTTCAGCATCCCAATATTTCATATCAATGGCCTCATTGACAACTTTTCCATTAATGGTGAAGGTGGCATGGTCGCCATTTACCTCAACTTCTACCTTGTTCCAGCCCGGCACTTCCCATGAAAAGGACCTGGAGAAGCGATGGTATTTGTTTTCAATTTCTCCCTTTGTCTTGAGTTCGCCGTTGGTGGCATAGTGCTCAGAGGCATCCACCCTGGCTGAGGCTCTTGCCCCAATGATCCATAAATCCCCAAGGTCTCCTTCTTGAATCTGACATTCTACGCCATAAGGCCAAAAGTCAGTTTCGTCAAAAATATGAAACAGGACACCAGCGTCTTTTACATTACCAGTCCTGGGCTCAAACTTTTTCTCGCCCCATTTGAAGTCAAACGTTAGAATATAGCTGCTGTATTCTTCTTTGGTTACTAACCCGGCAAATGACTGACGTGAACCAGCCTTTTGGCTGGGGTAGGCGTGGATGGTTCCATTTTCAGCACGGAATATCTCCAGACTGTCGGGGCCATTTCCGTCACTCACTGTATACCAGCCTTCTAAATCAACACCATTGAACAGCGCCTTAAATCCTTCCGGAGCTATGGTTTCTGAATTGGGTATGCTTTCTTTGGCTGTCTCGTCTGCTACAGGCGGGTTGCACATGGTAGCAACAAATAAAAGGCATAGTAAAAGTAGCGATAGTGATTGACCGTGTTTCATACGGGAAGATAGGACTTTTATGGTTACCTCGTAATCTCAACAGTGCATTGTCTTGACACCTGCGGAACGACAGCATGATTTGGATTGAGAATAGATAAAAAGGCATTTCGCTAAGGAATTCATTAGTTGCTGACCAATTAGTTTGAATGGCCACTTTACCGCAGTAAACTTTTATTAAATTGAAAGCGAACCGATTTTTTTGAGTAACCAGCTACATGATAGTAAGGAACATTGAGAAATTTTTTCTCAACACCCTATTGAGGATAAGTATTCTTGGGGTTTCATTTATTCTCTTATCCAGTATAGTTTTTCGTCCTGAGAACATACTACCCACCATAGTTTCGCTAATCATCCTTTTGGCTTGCATTGCTGCTTATAAGTTGAGGGATAAATACCCTACGCAGGCTGTGCTTCTTTTAACCAGTACAACGCTGCTGGTGGTGGCTTACCAACGGATTACTGCCCCTCATGCCACTATCACACTGGCAGTGGTTATGATTGTTGGGTTTATTATCTCGGTGATGCTGAAAGGAAGAACCATGTGGGTCATGCACGGAATCACGTTTATTCTCCTCAATACAGTTTTTGTGTTTCACGTGTCGGAAAAGGTTACTGCTTGCATCACATTTTCTATTTTGTACTTTATCATCACTTTTGCCACTGCTGTGTTAAAAGGTAGCTACGATGGGATTCATTATCACTTACGAAACACCAATTTGGAACTCCAACGAAGGGCGAACGAAATAGCTGCGCAAAACAAAGAGCTTCATGCAACACAAGCAGAACTTAGCTTATTGAATCAAAACCTGGAGAAAATTGTAAGTGAGCGCACCGCAAGAATTAAGTCTCAAAACGAAATGCTTATCAGATATGGCCACATCAATGCCCATCATTTGAGAGGGCCGGTGGCAAGGCTGCTGGGCCTTGCTGCCGTTTATAAGCTGGGTTCCGACATGCAGCCTGATCAACTTGTGGAGAAAATGATAGCGCAGGCCAACGAAATTGACGCTGTGGTTAGAAAAATCAACGCTGATTTAGATTCCAACAACATGGGATGGAAAAGCGAAGATTGAGAGGGGAATGAACCAAGTATAGGCGCCGGCACGGTAGCGATGGATTGTGCGCTTGGGGCCGTCAGCCGCCGGAGTGAGGTTCACCGGTGTCTGACGGCTCTTGCTTGGGGGCTATTTGGCCGTGCCGACACCTGCGTTGGCCATGCCTTCAGCGCACGTCGAAGGGCAGCTGCCCATCAATCCCATTTCACGTATTTCCGCCAGTTATGCTGCTCTTTGAAGCCCAACACTTCTCGAATTTTGCGGTTTGAAAACAGGGCCTCATGTTCCTCCAGCTCACGGGTAATGGGCACTCCCGGGAAGAACCGCTCTGCCAGTTCTTTGCTTGGAATAATTGCACCATTGTGATCGTTGCCCGCATTGAAAACCTGATAGCCCAGGCCGTCTTTTTTCAGGCATAAATCCACAATCTGCCCCAGGTCACGTGCGTCAATATAACAGAAGGCATTCCTGCGGCGCACTTCAGGATTTTTGAAATAGCCGGGAAATAGTTCAGCGTATTCATGAGGCTCAATCACGTTGCCGATACGAAGGGCGTAAATATCAAAGCCCGAACGTCGCTGGAAGCTACGGGCTGTTTTCTCATTGACCACCTTTGATAGGCCATAGCTATCCATGGGGTCAACGTCATAGTCTTCTTCCAGTGGCAGCGTATGAGGATCAGTTTTACCATCGGAAAAGCAAACGCCGTAGGTGGTTTCCGACGAAGCGATGATGATCTTCTTAATCCCAAGTTTTACAGCCGCCTCGATCAAATTATAGGTGCCAACGGTGTTGACCCTGAACGTTTCATTGTCCGGAGTGATCAGAATTCGGGGCACGGCGGCGAAATGGACTACAGCATCAAACTTTGGCACGCCATTGCCTGCCTCCAACTCATCCAGCCCGGCATACGAACTCATGGCATTGAACATTTGTCCGGAATCGGTAATGTCGGCCCTGAGGTTGTCAACACCCGGGTGGTGCAAAGGCACAAGGTCGACGTTCATCACTCTGTATCCCTGGTTGAGAAGATAGGGTACAACGTGTCTGCCGGCTTTTCCTGATCCGCCTGTGAAAAGTATTCGCTTGTTAGCCATTCATTCTGTTGTTTAGTGCTGAAAGCAACTTACGCACTGAGGGAAATAAAGCCAACTGGTGAAGAGAATAATGACGTGCCAGGTAAAAGCTGAGGTACGCAGTTCATGGCAAGGGCACCAATTTTTATTTCACAATGTTTCACGTTAGCTGCGATCAAACAGCATTAAATTCCGGCTTTGTAAGTAAGTCGGTGCACTATATTTAAGCATTACAATCAATCCCCAGGGGGAATTATGAAGAAAATTGGGTTTTTATCATTTGGGCACTGGGACAACCACCCGGCCTATGCCACCAAAACTGCCAGCGACACTTTGTTGCAATCCATCGATTTGGCAGTAGCAGCCGAAGAGATTGGGCTGGACGGGGCCTATTTCCGGGTCCATCACTTCGCCAAACAACTGGCCTCTCCGTTTCCTTTGCTCTCGGCCATTGGGGCTAAGACCAGCAAAATCGAGATTGGCACCGGGGTCATTGATATGCGCTACGAAAATCCACTCTACATGGTGGAGGATGCCAGTGCTGCTGACCTAATATCAGGCGGCAGGTTACAACTAGGCATCAGCAGGGGCTCCCCAGAGCAGGTAATTGATGGATGGAGATACTTTGGTTATGAGCCCGAGGAAGGAGAGTCCGACGCCGACATGGGTCGCCGGAAGGGATTGGAGTTTTACGAAAAGCTGAAGGGGGAGGGCTTTGCGCAGCCGAATCCCTACCCGATGTTTCCTAATCCGCCTGGCTTGTTACGATTGGAACCCTATTCAAAGGGGCTGCGTGACCGCATTTGGTGGGGATCGGGTTCCGACGCCACGGCAGAGTGGGCGGGGAAAATGGGCATGAACCTCCAAAGTTCTACCTTGAAATTCGATGAAAGTGGCAAGCCATTTCACGTGCAGCAAGCTGAGCAGATTCGCTTATACAAGCAGGCCTGGAAGGAAGCGGGTCACGAGCGGGAGCCGAGAATCTCGGTGAGCCGGTCCATCTTTGCGCTGGTCAATCAGCAGGACAGGTATTATTTCGGTCAGGAAGCGAACAGAACAGATAAGATCGGTTTTATCGAAAGTAACAGAAAGGCTATCTTCGGCAGGAGCTATGCCGCCGAGCCTGACCAATTGATTAAAGAACTGGGGCAGGATGAAGCTATTCAGGAGGCTGACACCCTTCTTTTGACCATACCAAATACCTTAGGTGTGGATTACAATGTGCATGTGCTTTCTTCCATTCTGGAGCATGTAGCGCCAGGGCTGGGATGGCGCTAACCTGATGGTTTTGAATGGCTAACAGAATTCGCTACAAAACCAAAGTTGCGGTGATAGGGGCAGGACAGGCCGGACTTTCCACGGCTCATCATTTGAAGAGACGTGGGCTGGAAGTCGGAAAGGATTTTGTGGTCCTCGATGAGGCACCCAGTCCCGGCGGGGCCTGGCAGTTTCGGTGGCCTTCGCTCACGCTAAGCACAGTGAACAGGATTCACGACCTGCCGGGTATGCCGTTTGAAGAGACGATAGCAACGAACGCCACCGAAGTGAAGGCGAGTGTGGCGGTGCCACACTACTATGAGTTGTACGAAAAGAAGTTCGGTCTGCAGGTATATCGTCCGCTCAAGGTAGAGAAGGTGTACTGGCACAACGACCGGCTGCATATCGATACGTCTACTGCGCTGTTTTCAACTCAGGGACTGGTCAATGCCACGGGCACCTGGCAAAATCCCTACATTCCCGAGTACCCCGGCGCCGCCCTTTTTGAGGGGGAGCAGCTGCATACCAGGGATTTCAAGACCGCCGATTATTTCAAAGGCAAGCACGTGGTGATAGTAGGGGCGGGTATCTCTGCCATTCAGTTGCTAGACCAGATATCGAAAGTGACCACTACCACGTGGGTGACCCGGCGACCACCGGAATTCAGAGAAGGACCTTTTGACGATGCAGCAGGGCACAATGCCGTGGCGATGGTGGAGGAAAGAGTACGGAAAGGTCTGCCGCCGCTGTCGGTAGTGTCGGTCACGGGACTGCCCTTGTCGCCGACTGTTCTTGATATGAAAAAGCGGGGCGTACTCAACCGGGTCCCTATGTTCAGCGAGATCACCCCAACGGGCGTAAAGTGGGCCGATGGCAGAGAGGAAAAAGCCGACGTAATCCTTTGGAATACGGGCTTTAAAGGCGCCTTGTCTCATCTGGATGCTGTGCTGCCAAGAGAAGAGGGTGGCGGAATTGTCATGGCAGGCAGCCTGGCCACTATGGTCGCCAATGAGCCCCGGATCCATCTGGTGGGCTATGGGCCTTCCGCCTCTACCATTGGCGCCAATCGTGCGGGCGGCGCAGCCGCCAGGGAATTGATGAGGGAACTGGGGTTGTAGGGCTGACGGAAGTCTGTCTGTTTTGAACCACAAGGGAGCCCCTTGCCGCAGGGGAGAGATTAGGTACTTGGTTTAACCCGGCTGTCTAATCTGACTTTTTTGAAATAGGCGATAATTTCTTCTGCCGTCATTTTCGCCAATTCAGCGCTCAATTTGTCTTTTTGCTCTCTTGAGAATTTGACAGCATCAAATTCTTTCTTTGTTTCAGTTTCCATAACTCATTAAATCTCTTGGTGAGCGAATTTCCAATTGTTTATATCCATTTTTTATATTGATGGAATTAAAGCCACGTATCCTGTCAACGTTTACTATATGTTTAAAATTCCAACTAACAAGCAAATCAGCTTGATTGATGGTTGCCAATGCAATATGCAGACAGTCCGCATAGCTGGTTTGGCCGACGACTTTTTGCGTTATGTATTCCATTGCTAAACCCAACGCATCTTCATTTTCTTCAAGGAATTCTGTGTATTCACTTTTCAAGTTAGAAACTAGTTTGATAATTTTTTCGGGTGCGGGATCGAGTTCCCTTTGCAAAACAGCAGAAAATAGAATTTGAAACTCTCCTTTACTTATTCGTTCGAAAAGCGGTTTCGTGAACTCCTCAAATTCACTATCAAAATATCCTCCAAAAACCGAGGTATCAAGATATAGTCGCTGCCTTTTCATTCAATAAATTTACAAAACCCAACTGGATATTTGTTTTTATGACCGATTTTCCCGCATTTGGAAGTTGGCGGACGTCAGGTTACTATAAGCCACAAGGCTGCCCTGCCGGGAGAGACCCTTGCGGCATTTGGGAGATGTGGCTCTTCGGGATGTTCCGTAGGGCATCGCTGAGCGATACTCCCGAAGGTAGAATAAATTCGGATTTTTAATCCGGCATAACGAACTCTCCAAACTAATTCCCTACCTTAATTCATGGCCTTTGAATACCGGATAAAAGACCAGTATGGTCAATATTTTGTCACCTTCACGGTTCACCAATGGGTAGATGTTTTTACGAGGGAGGATTTAAATTCCTAATTATTAAGACTTGGTTGCCATCCAATTGACATCAGGTCGCCAAAAGAAATTATTGACTATGAAAACTAAAGTAAAAAGCACGACCATCGAGGGGTTCAAGGCAGTGGAATTCATGAGAGAGGCAAGGGATAAAATTAGCGTTGATATTCAGGATATGAATTTCGAGGAAATAAAAAAGTACTTCGAAAAGCGTAAAAATGAGAAGAAAGCACAATCTGAGGAATAGGGCGGAAGCTTTGTTATCGAATACGACAAGCCTACGTGGTGGCTCGGTTCGCCGAGTGCTAAAATTGCGGCATGGTGACCTTCGGAAGATGTTGGATGGCAGAGGCTAACTTTTTAAGATAAATGAAACACACAGCCATACTCCTTCTTTTGTTGCCAATCCATCTGCTTGCTCAAGCAAGACTAGGTCAAATTAACGATCCTGATGGCTATACCAACGTGCGAAGTGAGCCAAGTGGCCAGGCAGGAATTATCGGCAAGATTAGTGACGGAGAAATATTTGAATTTGATGTGTCTGGATCAAGTTGGTACAAAGTCTGGACTAATTATGGTCTTTCTGGATACATGCACAGCTCGAAAATTCAAGAAGCAAAGCTTGAATGTGGTTGCAATGGGTATGGGGGTGTAAACAGCAAACCTATATTGAGATATACTGAAGGCGGAAGAGTGCTATCGGTATGTGGTACCATAGACTCAGTAGCAAATAACATGATTTATGGAACGGAAATGCTTGTGCAGGATTGTTTGAGTCGTGCAGAGCTAAATGAACCCTCGATATTGCCCCAAAAGGTGGAGCTGAAAGATGGGAGGATTTCAATCACAGAGCTCGCAAATTTGCCTGTTTCGAAAAGCTGGAAGTATAGCCTTGTTCCGGTAACGAAGAACTCTTATTTTTTCATTGATGATCGTTTTATCAAGCAGATCAATGCTGGCGCTTATTCATTCCCAAAATTCTCGACAAATGAGCTGGAAGAAGAATTGGAGAAGTTGAAATCAGGGCTTTCTAATGCTAGTCTGCACTTGTCCATCGACATAGCTCTCGTATTAGCACTCAATGACTGCGACGATTGTGTGGCACTTTTTTTGGACCTGGGAGACTATTTAGGTGGTGGCCTGGATGGGGAAAATGGTGAGAGGTATCTTGAGGCGCTCAGGGTATATGGATTGAATAAAAAATAGGGAGCGAGCCCGGTTAAGAACCTAGAGTTGGAGTATTTCGGATTAACACAAGGCATGACGCTCTTGCGGTAAGGGGAGAGTGAGTGAACCGCACTACATGTAGATAAAGTTGTTCTCTATGAATAGATTAGTAATAGTTGGTAACGGATTTGATTTAGCGCATGGATTGCCCACCAGTTATAATCACTTTGTTGATCATTATTTTACTTCGGTTGCTAAAAACTTAGAGACCAAGTATTCACATGAGGACGACTTACTAAGAGCTTCAACTACGATTGGCAATTTTAAAACATTCAATATAAACAGCTTCGAAAAATTCAAGGAAGCGAAGGAACAAAAATTATTGAGAGCAGAATTTAACAACTCATTCTTCGAGACAATGGTATTTCAAAAATTCGAGAACTGGGTTGGAATAGAAGAACTCTATTATAATACTTTAACCAGTATCGTACAGGATCAAATTAGAGCCAGGACATTTTTGGATATATCAACAAGGCGAGAATTCTCAAGAAAGGCTAGAGAATTGAATGAAAAATTTGATCAGGTTAAGACTCATTTCCACAACTACTTGGTCTCTGAGGTTAAAGAACGTTATGAATTCAGAACACTTCAGGAATTCATTGGCCCATTTTACAGCGATTACCACACATTCAACCCACTGACGTTGAAATTAGCAAATATATATCCTCTTGAGAGGATATGTATTTTGAATTTCAACTACACCAAATTAGCTAATCTTTATCTGACTAAAGGGCTGCAGTCGAAAGGTTCAATATGTATTAATATTCATGGAGAACTCGAGTCTCAAATTAACCCAATAGTCTTCGGATATGGAGACGAAAGAGATCATGCTTTCTACTTGCTGGAAGATTTGGGAATAGACGATTTATTAGTCAATATTAAGTCAATTTGGTATCACAAGTCTTATAATTACTGGCAAATAAGCGAGTTTCTGAAGTCAAAGCCCTTCGAGATTGTGATTCTAGGGCATTCATGTGGGATGTCGGACAGAACATTGCTGAGCTGGATATTTGAGCATAAGAATTGCGTACGTTTACGCCCCTACTACTACGGAGGAATTGACGGATTTGACAAGCTTACAATCAATATTTCCAGAAATTTTGAGAACAAGGAAACTCAAAGAAAAGTCTTTCAATTTGACCAAGCACTTGTATTCCCAAGTGGGCAGCTAAATATTCAGAACCGAACGAAATAGTTCAATTTTTTCGCACGAGCGAAGCAGAAATATCGCTAATTTCTGCAATTTTCAGGAGCAGCCATATTCGGACTTCAAGTCCGGTGATTACCATTCGTCGGTGTAAACCCAAAGGAGTAATTCTATTTGTTATTTTTTTTCGTTAGCATTTTTATTCGCTCATATATTTTCAGTTGATCAGCATAGAATTGTTTGGCTGACTCAAATCCCATATTGAAATATCTATTATCATAGATTTTATTGTCATCTAATTCTGAGTATTCTACTGCAACTTTTAAATCATCAATAGCTTTATCCAATTCGTGCAGCTCCTTGAACGAACTACTTCTTAGAAAGCAGATATTACAGTCATTAGGCCGCTTTTTTAGGCAAATATTGAATTCATTAACGGCTTCCATGTGATTGCCATCCTTCTGGTGACTGACGGCTAGGTCGGCGTGATGTTGAAAGTCTTTTTTTTTGAGACCCCCTTTTGAGGAACTGAATAACTTATTAAACATATGAAATACTCTTATTGTGAGGTTAATGTATGTGTACGCCGTGATAGCAGCCTATCGCCGCTAGTTCGAGTCTGTGACTCTGGACTATTAATAAACCGGTTGTCGTCAGTCCTCATGACAAGAGTACTGACAACGAATTTGTATCACTCCGCCACCGGCTTTCCTTCGCCCTTCAAATACTTATCCAAAAACACCAGCACCTTGCCGTAGCCTTTGATCTCGTTTTCCTTTTTGCGGAAGCCGTGGCCTTCGTCGTCGAATACCACGTATTCTACCGGCACACCATTCGCTTTTACACCGGCTACTATCTCGTCAGATTCTACCGGGAGCACCCGCACGTCGTTGGCGCCTTGCAGTACCATGAGGGGTTTGGTTACCTTTTCGGTGTGGAAGAGAGGGGAGATTTCATACAACCTCACCGAGTCGGCTGTGTAGGGATCGCCCATTTCATCGTAAAGCGATTTGCGGAAGCTTTCCCAATACGGAGGGATGGACTTCAGCGTGCGCAGCCAGTTGGTTACGCCAAAGAGGTTCACGCCTACATTGAATTCTTCAGGCGCAAACGTAAGCGCCGCCATTACCATATAGCCGCCGTAGGAGCCACCAATAATGCCCACCTTCTCCATGTCAATCACCCCTGTAGATGCAAGGTAGGTTTTGCCGGCTACACAGTCTTTCAGGTCTTTGTCGCCATGGTTTTGGTCGTCCATGTGGTAGAAGGTTTTGCCATAGCCGCTGCTGCCCCGGTTGTTCACGGCCAGTATCGCATAGCCATGATTCACGAGGTATTGGATCAGGGCGAAGTAGCTCAGCCTTGTTTGTCCGCCCGGGCCGCCGTGCACCCACACGAGCGCAGGTACTTTGTCGCCAGGAGCTGCATTTTTAGGCTGGTAGTAAATGCCCGGAATCTCTGTGCCATCAAACGACTTGAAGCGCACTACCTTGCCCTCTACCAGGTCGCTGGCAGCCATTTCAGGATTGAGCGTGTCGGTGAGTTTGGTGAGGGCATTGGTTTCGAAGTTGTACACATAGATATTACTGGGCGACGCTGAGGTGCTCACGGTCAGGCGGGCCAGCTTCTCACTGTCGGAAATATTTACTGAGGCAATGCTGCCTCCTTCAATGGCAGGAAGCATCACTTCTTTGCCGGTGGTCATGTCGAAAATATGCACTTTGGTGGAGGCATCTTCGTTCACGCCAATCACCCGGTACTTTCCATTTTGTGACTCATAGGCGTACCACACATCCCATTTGTCTTCGTATACTTTTTCAGTGGCTTTTGTCTCCAGGTTCATCTTCATCAGGTAGACAAACTCTGCCCCTTCGTCGGTGGTGTAGTACAACTCCTTGTTGTCGAGGCTGAAGAACTGCGGGCCATATTGCACGTCACCCTCATGCTCGCTGATGTCGGTGGTTTCGCCGGTCGATTTGTTGTAGAGATACATCTTGGAGTCAGCGCTGGTGATGGACTCTGTCAAAGCGAAATAGTTCTTGTCTGGCGAAATGGCGGCCACGTCCCTGCCGTCGTTGTTTTGGTAGATCACCTCACCAAAACCGGTTTCGCTATCCAGAGACTCTATGGTACGCTCATACACGTCCATGAATTTGGGGTCACGCTTGTTGGAGGCAATGAACATGCTTTGCTTGTCCTGGCTCCAGCCGTAGAACGAGCTCTTGGCGCTGTCGTAAGGCGTCAGATCCTTCTGCGTGCCGTCGGGTGTTTGCAGGTAAATGTGGTTGTTTTCATTACCACCCTGGTCGGCGGTAAATATCAGCCTTTCATCGTTCGGGAAATAAGAAATAGCAAAATAGGAGTCGACGGTCGAGTTGGTCAGCTGTTTCTTTTCGCCTTTGCCATCCACCGGTATTTCGTAAGCATTGTAAATACCGGTTTCGTTAGTGGAAACGAGGAGTTTTGACTCATCAGGCGAGAAGCTGCCGCCGCTCACGTTGATGTTTTTGTAGAATTGCTCGATGGAATAAGTTTTCACAGCCACCTTCTCCGGAGTTTGTTCACAGCCGAAAAACAGGCCAAATGCCATTGCTGGCAGGATAAGTCTTTTCATAAGAATGGTAAATTTTGGTAATTAGGCAGGTATAAAGATAGGGGAAAAAGTGGGAGAGTAAGGAGTGGAAAAGTAAGAAGTAGTTGGTAAGCAGTAAGTTCCAGCAAATCGCTTTTTCTCACCTGCAATTTCATTTCACCTTTATTATCCCATTCTGTACAAATCCAGTGCATCATTTAGTAATTGCCTGATGGATTCTATCGGCAAGTCTGCGCTGGGGTTGACCCGAAAATTTTCATCCGTGACCGGTTGCCCTCTTCCAGCTCAGGGTGTTGCAGGTGTTTGCCTTCCACCATCAACAGGTAAGGCTCGTCGGTCTTCTTGTCGGTCCACAGGTAGCAGAACATCTTGTTCTTGTAACAGAAGCAGGGCATGCCATACTTCTGCGTTTCGGTTACCTCGTCGTCCTGTTGAAGGATGATGCTTCGCAGGGCCAGCAGACAGCTTTTGGCCGGCTCATTCTTGCTGAGGTAGTATTGGCTGTTGTCGTGAAGCATACGCTTAAATCACCGGAAACACGTTAGAAATTTCATTCACGGGTGTCCTGCCTTAAATAATTAACCATCGCAGGCAAGGCATGGCCGCCGCTAGCAGCACGAGCATTGATGATGGCGTTCATTTACAATTTGGCATACGCACGCACAGGGAAAGTTCCCATTCCTTTGACCTTTGGAGGCACAGCGTGGAAAGTGTAGCCGGCGGCGGGCAGCATATCAAGGTTACACATGTGCTCCACAATCAGGATGTCGGCGCCCAGCAGGGTGGAATGAACAGGGCGGGCTTTGCCTCTGGTGTCGTCGATGTTGTGGCTATCGATACCCACCAGCTTCACGTCGCATTCCCGCAGGTATTCAGCCGCTTCTTTGGTTACATAGGGGTGGTCAGTGAAATAGGCTTCCGTGTTCCAGTTGGTGGCCCAGCCAGAGTGCACCAGCACAGCCTTGTTCCTGATCTCTTTGTTTTTAAAAAAGTCGATACCAATTTCCGTGACACCCTTCGCTTCGATGGTAATGCCATTTAGACCTGTAAAGGCGTTAAGCGGCACTTCCGACAGGTCTGTTCCCTCTTCAAAAAAATGAAACGGGCAGTCAATGTAGGTGCCCGTATTAGCTACCATGTCAATGCGCCCAATCTGAACGGTCACGCCTTTCTCGTAGATTTCCTTTGACTGCTCTCTGCTCAGGTAGTCGCAAATAACAGGTGCAGGGAGGCCTTTGTAGGTGACCAAGCCATCAAACACAGTATGGCTGAGGTCGATAAGCTCTTCTCCCTGCGCAAGTGAGATAGGAGATCGCTTGTGCTCTTCAACGATGTAGCGTTTGTTAATGATCTTCACTTTGCCTACCATCAGCAGGCGCATGTCCCACACTATGTAGTCGGCCAGCTCTTTGTCGGAAATGGACTCCCCGCCAATATCGAGGCGAAATTCCTGTCCCTGTATACCCCCACCGTTGGTGAAGCTGATATCGAAGTCGAATATTACTCTTTTGGACATGGCTACAAACTCTGGTGATCAAAAAGTGATGAAAAATGGCTTGTCAGGAAGTGGTAGGTGTCAGTCATGTAAAAATACAATATTCTTGTTCAAGTCCCTCCCAATTTTTATAACTTGATAGATTAATGCTTAACTACAATACCCTGAATTTGCAATATGGATAACACCTTTGATGCCATCGTGATCGGCTCGGGAATTTCCGGTGGCTGGGCTGCGAAAGAGTTATGTGACAAAGGGTTAAGAACGCTTGTTCTGGAAAGAGGGCGGGATGTAGTGCATAATAAAGACTACCCTACGGCTAACCTCAGGCCCTGGGAGCTGAAACACAGAGGCGCTCTGACTAAAAAGTTCAAAGAGGCAAACCCGCTAATCACCAAAGCCGCCGGGTTTGGAGAGGACACAAAACACTTTTTTATTGAAGATAAAGACCATCCTTATGTGCAGGAGAAACCATTTGACTGGATCCGTGGCTATCAGGTAGGAGGCAAGTCGATTATCTGGGGCCGGGCCACCCAACGCTGGAGCAAGTATGAATTTACGGCACCGGAGCGCCATGAATATGGTATGAAGTGGCCCATAGGCTACGATGATGTGGCTCCCTGGTATTCGCATGTCGAAAAGTTCATGGGCGTATGCGGCACCAAAGATGGTATTGAAGCGATGCCTGATGGAGAGTTTCTGCCTCCTTTCCAGTTCAACTGTGTGGAGCAGCACATGAGCGACAAAATCAAAGAGCACTTCCCCGACCGGCACATGGTGCATGCCCGCTGGGCGCACATCACTGAGCCTCAGGAAATCCACATTCAGCAGGGAAGAGGCCAATGCCAGGCCCGCAACATGTGTATGCGGGGTTGTCCATTTGGTGGCTATTTCAGCTCTGTATCGTCCACTTTGCCCTGGGCAGATAAAACTGGTAATATGACTATTCGGCCTTTTTCTGTAGTGCACTCCATTCTTTATGATGAGGCTTCTGGCAAGGCCAGCGGTGTGCGGGTGATTGACGCCAATACCAAAGAGGTTACCGATTTCAAAGCCCGGATCATCTTCCTTAATGCCTCAGCGCTCAATAGCACCCTGATTATGCTGAACTCGAAGTCGAACCGCTTCCCCAATGGGCTGGGCAACGACAACGACTTGCTTGGCAGATATGTAGGGTTTCACAACTACCGGGGTTGGGCCGGAGGAGAGGTCGACGGGTTTGAAGACAAATACTATTACGGAAGAAACCCTACAGAGCCGATTATTGCCAACTTCCGGAATTTGGGCGATCGTGACACAGATTTTGTGGGCGGGTACACCATTTTCTCAGGTGCCTGGCGGGCGAGGGGTGTGCATTTCAAACAGCCTGCCATAGGTGCAGCCTATAAATTGTCGCAGACAGAACCTGGCGGCTGGCATGTGTATATGTACATGCAGGGAGAGACCATTCCCAAAGCGGAAAATCATGTGAGGCTAAGCGAAACAGAGAGAGACCAGTGGGGCATTCCCCTGCTGATAACATCTGTGGGCTACGACGACAACGACGAGAAAATGGTGGCCGATTTTCTTACCCAGGCTCGGCTGATGATGGAGAAAGCAGGCGTTAAAAACATAGAAACAAATGACAGCAAGCAAGCGCCAGGCCTCGACATCCATGAAATGGGTGGAGCGAGGATGGGCACCGATCCAGCCAATTCCATTTTGAATGAATGGAATCAGGTGCACCAATGCAAAAATGTGTTTGTGACCGACGGCGCCTGCATGACAAGCACAGGCAATCAGAGCCCATCCATTCTATACATGGCGCTGACGGCCAGGGCGGCTAACTATGCAGCGGAGGAGTTTAAGAAAGGCAATTTGTAAGCGAAGAGCTATGAACAGAAGAAAAGCGATATCAGCCACCGCACTGCTTATGGGAGGCACCATGGTGGGGGCCCAGGTATTTTTAACCGGGTGCAAGCCATCAGCTCCCAAGGAGGGGCTTTTTAGTGCGAATGACATTGCGTTGTTGGACGAAGTCGGTGAAACTATACTGCCGACCACCGAAGGTTCTCCAGGGGCAAGGGCCGCTAAAATCGGCGAGTTCATGAAGGCGATTGTTACTGACTGCTACAGCGAAGAGGAGCAAAAAGTATTTACAGAAGGACTTGTGAAGCTCAACAAGGCCAGCCAGCAAATGCAGGGGGATGACTTTATGCTCATTGGTGCTGAGAAGAGGGAGTTATTGCTTGTTGCCCTTTTGGAGCAAGCGGAAAAGTACAATGATAGCAAGGCTGAGGACGAGCCTGTTCACTACTTTAGCATGATGCATCAGCTCACCAATTGGGGCTATTTTTCTTCCGAGCCAGGCGCCACGCAGGCACTTAGATACATAGCTGTACCAGGGAGATGGGAGGGATGTGTGCCTTATGCTAAGGGCGATAGAGCCTGGGCTTAGGAAATGGCCCAATAGTCGGCAACAAGCAAGGAGAGGAAAAAGGAGAACGAGGTGATGAGCCTGCCGGAGAAGCCAAGGATTCGTTCTGTCAGGTGAAAGGGAGCAGCTTGCAAACCGAAGAAGATCGTTCCGTAAAAAAGAAAGGCAGGCAGGAACTCCAAAGACAATAGACCTTCAAAAGAGTACCTTCCTTCGTCAATGTAGAATAGCATGAGAGTGATTGTCGAGGCTATCGTCAAGAAGAGGCTATGAGCCAACTGGTTTTTTCTGGTGTGAACTAGTGCTTTCATAAAAGATTAGTTTTTACTTAATGCAGAGCGGGAGAGGTCAGCCATTTTTCTTCCAGAAGTCTTCGCTGCTCAAGGTTCTCTCATTTTTATGATCGTCCATTCCTTTATAAATGGATTCTTTTTGGCCCCCTGTCCAATCAGTATACCAATCTCCTTGCTCCGATGACTCTTTTAGTTGGCTAATGGCGTCAAGTAGAACCTCATCTTCAAGCTTTAGAATCCATTCAGCCAGTTGATTTCGGGTAGTCAAGGTCATATCACTTTCGTTTATAATAAATATAAGAAAAATTGGGTGAAGTCAGAAGCCGGGGTTTTAGACTTGAAAACAGTAATTGAAAAATTACAGCTTAATCAAATAACTATACTCATCAATCATTTCATGCTCTTTACTGAAGCTGGCGCCCTGCAACTCAAAGAAGCTGCAGCAATTTTCCGAAACACCTTTGTATACAATCGTACAAATCACGGTTCCGGCATCGCCAAGCTTTAGTTCAAACTCAGTGGATCGGTCTGCACTTTTCCAGCCTATTTCATCGGACACTATTTGGTTGTCAGTAATCAAAAAATCCACCTCTTGACCGGTATCCGTGGCTTTTAATGTGATGTCGGCCGTGTTGATCGTTCCATTTTCTATCAGATTAGCACCTGTTTCCAAATCCACAATTTCTAATTTGAAAGTCATTGGTGGACTGGTGCACTCAGATTTGCAGCCGCAGGAATAGGAAAAGAGTAAAACTATGGTACTGACAAAGAGCGTTCTCATGGGCGACTTTTTATTGTCCGAATATGCAAAACTGGCAATATTTAAAGTGGTCTGGCTTCCACACCTTCAAAAGTAATCTTTACAGGCTTAATGGTGCCATCTTCATTGAACTCCAGTTTGTCGATGCAGGTTACCCGATGGTCACGGCCTTCGTTCGGGATCGGGCGGCGGTGGTACACAATATACCACTCGTCGGTATTGGGCACATTGATGACCGAGTGATGACCGGAGCCGGTAGCTACTTCAGGATCCTGTGATAAGATGGTGCCAATTCTTTCAAACGGCCCGAGCAGCGAGTCGGAGATGGCATAAGCCACCCGGTAGGTTTCGTCTCCCCAGTTGCCCTCACTCCACATGAAGTAGTACTTCCCGTTTCTGATGGCAAAAGTGGGGCCTTCCACGTAGCCTTCCGGGGTAATTTCTTTCACCAGGTCACCATTCTCAAAAGGCACTAATGCTGTAAAATCATCGTTGAGCTGGCCAATATTGCAGTGACGCCATCCTCCGTATACTATGTAGTATTTCCCATCCAGGGCTTTGAAAACATACTGATCGATGGGTTGCGCACCGTTGTAGAACTGATCAATCAGCGGCTTGCCCAGGTAGTCGGCAAAAGGCCCGGCGGG
>TARA_R110002012_G_scaffold286251_2_pt1 | contig 90973 bp, 77 predicted proteins | sample TARA_R110002012 | Tara Oceans TARA_R110002012 (sample SAMEA4396515) | marine metagenome | biome: Westerlies Biome; feature: [DCM] deep chlorophyll maximum layer (ENVO:01000326); material: water (ENVO:00002006), including particulate matter (ENVO:01000060) such as... | depth 40 m
GACTACGAATGATCAGGGAAAAGCAACTGGAGTTTCTTTCGTCAGCAAAGAGGATATGAAGGAGTACAAACTCAAATCAAGGGTAGTTGTATTAGGTGCTTCAGCCTGTGAGACGAGCAGGATAATGCTAAACTCAAAATCCAAATCCCATCCTGACGGCATAGGTAACAGCTCAGGAGTATTGGGACATTACCTGCATGACTCTACAGGAGCTAGTCGTTCAGGAATTGTTCCATCCCTGATGGGAAGGGAAAGATACAATGAAGATGGTGTAGGAGGAATGCACATGTATACGCCTTGGTGGGGAGATAATAAGAAGTTGGATTTTGCACGAGGTTACCACATTGAATACGGTGGAGGAATGGGACAGCCAGGATATGGGGCTGGTTCAGGAATGGAGTCCATGAGAAAATATATCATAGATGAATTTGGAAAACCAAGTCCAAACGGAGGTTATGGTGAAGGTCTGAAGAAAGATATACATCAACTTTATGGGGCATCGATTGGTTTGGCTGGCCGTGGAGAGAGTGTTCCCCGCTTTGACAATTATTGTGAGATTGATCCAGACGTAGTCGATAAATATGGAATACCTGTGCTGCGCTTTCATTATAAGTGGACTGATCAGGAGATACTTCAGGCCAAGCATATGCAGGACACTTTTGAAGAAATTCTGACAAATGCCGGTGCTATTCCTTTGGGTAAAAAGCAAGGCCCTGAAACCAATTATGGACTTGAGGCACCGGGTAGAATCATTCATGAAGTGGGAACAGCCAGAATGGGAAATAATCCCAAAACTTCTGTCCTTAACTCTAATTGTCAGGCGCATGATTGCGATAACCTATTTGTAGTTGATGCCGGTTCCTTTGTTTCGCAGGCTGACAAAAACCCAACCTGGACGATTTTGGCACTGAGCTGGAGAACTTCAGATTACATCGTCGAACAGTTGAAAAGGAAAAACATTTAAGAGATGAACAGAAGGGAAAATCTAAAATTACTTTTCACAGGATCAATTGGAACTGGTCTGTTCATGACTAGCTGTGAAGCAGATAATACTGAGGTAAAACATCAACCTTTATTAGATGGTGGCACTAGAGGTGGGAGGATACAGGAGGAAATCCGTAGAGATCAGGCATTGCTAGCTGAAGGTTTTTTTACTGAGAATGAGAAGCAAAAGATTAGGATTCTGGTGGATGTAATTATGCCCAAGGATGCTACTTCTCCGGCAGCTACGGAAATAGGAGTGCCTGATTTCATTGAGTTTATGATGAAGGATCAGCCTGCACATCAAACACCAATGAGAGGTGGATTGATGTGGTTGGATTTTGAATCTGAAGAGAAGTTTGGAAAAGCATTTCTGGACCTCAGCTCAGATCAAGTAATACAGATAATAGATCTCGTAGCTTGGCCGGAAACTGCCTTATCGGAATTTGAGGGTGGAGTTCGCTGGTTTAATATGATGAGGAACTTGACCTGCTCCGGGTATTTTTCTACAGAAGCTGGATGGAAATACCTGGATTACAAAGGGAATCAGCCAAATGTCTGGGATGGAGTTCCGCAGGAAGTGATGGATAAACACGGTTTCTCTCTGGAGGAACAATACATCCCACTTTACTTAAAACCTGAGGAGCGTGGTGTAGTTGCGCAATGGGATGAAGACGGAAACTTAATCAGTTGATGTAATGGATTTTGAAAGTTGCGTACGAAGAGAAGTCTTTCTTATATGCTTATTACCCCTGCTTTTTCTGATAGTAAACAAGGTAGATGCTCAACAAAACCCTAGCAAAAGCTATCATTTTGATTCTGTAGGAATTAGCAAAACTGTTCTTGAAAATTACCTGGATAGAGCTATCACCATGGTTTATCTATTAACACCGGACAAACCTGAAGGTGGTAGAGAATATTTATATCATGAAGATGATATACGAATGGTCAAAGAGATCGGAGCCAAATTCCTTGGAAGAGCTATTTATAGATGGGGTGGGGAGTCTGTATTGAATTCCCCTAAATATTGGCAGACTGCCCGTTCAATTGCGGCAGACCTTCATCAGTTTGATTCTACTATAGTCATTCAAGGCTGTTTATTTGAAATCGTCACAGAGGAGGTAAATAAAATTTCAATCCCAGCCTGGGTTCTTACCGAATTTGGTTTGCCGGCGACTGATAGAAATTTTTCCTATCAGGCGATGCTCAATGAAAAAGGAGTCTTTGTTGATCATTGGGGAAGTGGCAAAAGTGTACCTGATATCAGCAGGTTAGAGACCAAATTATGGTTCTATTACTTGGCTGGTTCTTATATGGAAATTGGTGCGGAAGCATTTCATCTAGGCCAAGTAGAACTTATTGGAATGAACGATCCAGAGCATGAGCATTGGAGTGAAATCATAGATAAAATCAGAAAGAAAGCCAAAAGTTCTTCTAGAAGAGGTTGGGTGATTTTGGATGCCCACGTCCCTTACGGAGGATTACTTAAAAATGGTGTCAGTTTAATTGATTTTAATTCCTTCCCACTGCGCATTAAGGAAGTTGTTGGCAGTCCATTAAAAGGGGAACTAGAACAGGGATATTTAGATGCAATTTATAACAAAAGTCTAGGTGGTGTTAGCCCTTCTGGTTGGGAAAGTGAAAACTTACCATATCTGGTTGAATTTGATAATTATGGAAGATCGAAAGAGGTTGGTGTCGCTGATACCACTTCCCATTTTGTTTGGGGATATGATGAAATCACCTGGTTTTCGCTTCAATCCGAACCGGAAAGAAATGATTGGTTGCGCTACGCGCAACAATGGATCAAAAGTGTCGATGCAAACGGCCATTTACAGGTGCCTGGAAACAGAATGATCTCTAGCCCAAACAACAGTCAAGGAAGCTATAGAGCAAATGCTAAAAGCGAAAAGTGTCCATTCGGTTATAGTCAGGAAGAAGTGATAAAGGAGATTTGGGAAAGGGATAAGTGAATATTCCAAATAAGATTTATATGGATGCTATCGTAAATCGTTCCTCTCATCATAACATTCCTTAGTAGCTGATTTAAATACAATATAGCTGGTTTATTATTTACTAAACCAACAGTTTTCTGACTGTTGGTTTTTTTATAAAACGAAAAATTTCAAATTCTAAAACTTAGTAATTATCACTTAGAAATTGTGGATAAATCTTCGCAAAATAGATCATGTAGATGGTTAATGGCCTTATTTATTAATACTTATCTTTTGCTTTAAATAAGCAATTGCATTTTCAAGATGAGCTAAATGTCTTCATCGAATACCCAACTTGGACTTAGCATTTTATTAGCCCGACAGCTATCTTTGAATCAAATGGATTCATTAATCAATTACGTACAAAAAAATGCCTCAACTTTAATTTCCGATGCAGATATAGAGGTTATAAAGAGTTGTTTTATTTCTAAAAGATTGAGGAAAAAGCAATATTTCTTACAAGAAGGAGAAGTATGCAAATATTTTGCATTTATTGTCAAGGGTGCCATGAGACAATATTATGTCGATGAGAAGGGAATAGAGCATTTTGTGCAATTGGCTATAGAAAATTGGTGGGTAGGTGACAGGGAAAGTTGGGTGACTCTTTCACCATCCAAATTTACTATTGACGCTTGGGAAGATTCGGAGCTTCTGCTTATAAGTAATGCAGATTTATTGAAGTTGATTCAGCTAGTTCCGGCTGTTATGGAAGTGATGAGAAAAATGGATGAGAGAAATAATATTGCAACACTAAAGCGTATTACATCTACTATAAGCTACACTTCGGAAAGACGTTATACCGATTTTAGCACTGAATATCCAGATATAGTGAAGCGTTTTCCTCAGCATGTCATTGCATCCTACATAGGAATTACCAAAGACACTTTAAGTAGAATTAGGAAGAAAGCCAGTCGGAAATAATCTTTTAGTATTTTCTTCTAAGCTTCAATTGATTGAGCTGATCAGTTTAATAGTTTATTATAGAGACCTTCTGTAAAGACTATTAATTCAGCAGGATTTTTTCACCACTTTTACTACTTGTTTAGCCACATTACTTTACTGAATGCTTGAAAAATAAGCAATAGCTATACTGTTGAAATAGATAAATCAATATTTTTAACAGTAGTTGTCGTCGACATTTGTCTACGTTTTTTTTCGTCATTTATCATCAATTTTTAGCTGAGGCCACTTTTATTTTTGAACTCAGATTGAGTGAAAAGTTCCTTGATTATGACTCTGGCGAATCATTAGAAAGTTCATTTTTCATAAAGCCTAATCTGTAGCCATAATCATCTCGCATAGATATTACTCCGAAAGCGCTATTCTAATTTTTGCATAAGTAGGAATATTCCAACTGTAAAATCAGAATAGGATGTGAAGGGAAATGGGTCTAGTCGTATGAAAAGCAAAAGGAAAAATGTGCAATTGAAGGAGAATCTTGTCCATTGTTGGACCTCTATATCTACTGCAACTTTGCATTATCAAATTGAACAAATAAACAACTTTAACTTTTATGAACAGACTAACAGTAAAAGACGGAACAGAAATTTATTTCAAGGATTTGGGTCAAGGACAACCTATTTTCTTTCACCACGGATGGCCTTTATCATCTGATGACTGGGATGCTCAAATGATGTTCTTCCTGGAGCAAGGTTTTAGAGTAATTGCGCACGATAGACGCGGTCACGGTCGCTCCACTCAAACTTACCATGGCAATGATATGGATACCTATGCTGCAGATGTTGCAGAATTGGTTGAGCATCTGGACCTAAAAAATGCAATTCATGTAGGGCATTCAACAGGAGGTGGTGAAGCCATTAGATATGCCGCAAAATATGGAAATGGTAGAGTTGCCAAGGTGGTTTTAATCAGTGCTATTACGCCTTACATGATTGCTGATGAGCGAAATCCTAACGGTGTTCCATTAGCTGTGTTCGATGATATTCGTCACAACACCCAGCACAATAGAGCTCAATTTTATCAGGACATCACTTTTCCTTTCTTCGGTTATAACCGTGAAGGGGTAGAGATTAAAAAAGGCATCCAGGATAATTGGTGGCGTCAGGGAATGATGGGTGGTATCAAAGCACAATACGATTGTATTCAGGTTTTTTCTGAAACTGATTTTACGGAAGATCTAAAAAGTGTAGAATTCCCGGTTTTGGTTCTTCATGGTGAGGATGATCAAATAGTACCTTATAAAACCACTGCGGTAAAAGCTGCAGAATTGTTACAAAACGGAAAATTGATCCTGTATCCCGGCTTCTCTCACGGTATGCCGACTACCGAAGCAGCGACAATAAATAAGGATATTCTTGAATTTATTAACTCCTAAACACCAATGTGTAAGGTGGGGGTGAGACGAAGCCTTGAAAGCGAAACTATTTCGCCTCCTCTTAGCATTCATTTTCAACTACTATAGCGATGAAAAAATCAATTTTAGCACTAGCAATTTTAGTTTCTCTTTTCACTAATAGCCTAATGGCGCAAAGCAAAAGAGTCAATGGTTCAGCGGGAAGAGCAGAATATATTGAAGTTGGAAAAAATGTAAAACTTCACGTTACAGACCTTGGTGAAGGGCAACCCATAGTTTTGATTCATGGTTGGCCATTAAGTGATGAGATGTACCAGTATCAATACCAATACTTGAGTCGCAAGGGATTCAGAGTGATTGGCATTACCTTGAGAGGATTTGGGAAATCAGACAAGCCTTATGGAAGATATGATTTTGACGTTTTTTCGGATGACATAAAAGTCGTTTTGGAGAAACTAAATATCCAAAATGCAGTTTTAGGTGGGTTTTCGATGGGTGGAGCTGTGGTAATTCATTATGTGACCAAGTATGATGCGGCACATGTGAGTAAACTTGCGCTCTTTGGCGCGGCAGCTCCTTCATGGAAACAGAGGGAAGGATCGCCCTCCGGTATATCCGAAGCAGATGCAAATGGTTTGATTAACCAAACAATGACTGCAAGGGAAGATTTGATTTTCGGACTTGGAAGTGCGTTTGTGGGAAAAGAAGGAAATATTTCTAAAAATGTTGAAAAATGGTTGGAGAGCATGAATTTAGAAGCTTCGCCCTTTGCTGTAACCGAATCAATCACAGCCTTAAGAGACCTGGATTTGCGTCCAGAGCTTTCAAAAATTAAAATTCCTACCGCCATATTCCAAGGTACGCTAGACAAATTATGTCCATACCCTTTTGCTGAAGAGTTGAATAAAGGAATTAAAGATTCATTTATCGTAAAGTTTGAGAATAGTGGTCATGCACTATTTGTCGAAGAAGCTGAAAAATTCAATACTGAGCTTGAGAAGTTTGCCCTTAAATAATAACATCAGTAAACATGGAGCTGCTTCTAAACAGCTCCATGTCACTTTACATTAAAATTCATTTGCAAATGGCAACTAAAAACCAAATTGGTTTAGACAAATCAAAAAGCAAATTACTTGCTGAAGGTTTAAATAAATTACTGGCTGACTATATGATGAGCTACCAGAATACCAGAGGCTTGCACTGGAACATAAAAGGGGAAAAGTTTTTCAAATTGCATGTAAAGTTTGAAGAACTCTACTCCAATTTTCTCTTGAAGGTGGATGAAGTAGCGGAGCGAATTTTAACATTGGGTGGAACTCCTTTGCATACCTTTGATGACTATAAAAACACCGCAAAAATCAAGAGTGTAAAAAACGTTTCTGACGGAATCGCTGGTGTAGAGAGCATCTTGGATTCATTGGGAATTTTGATTGGCAAACAAAGAGAGTTGTTAAATCTCTCAGCTGAAGCAGGTGATGAAGGTACAATTGCACTTATGAGCGATTACATCCGTGAGCAAGAAAAGCTGGTTTGGATGTATTCATCTTTCATCCAACTACAGGAAAGGAAACCTAAGACTGGAACAGCTCTTTAAAATTTGTATAAGAATTCGTAGCGCTCAGGATAATAAAAAAAAATCTGATGAATTTTGAAATTTACTCAACACCAAAAAAGATTTTATTTCTGTGTTGATTTCCCCATTTCTCCATCGCAATTAAGACATCATGAAGTGTTTTGCTGTATTCGGTAAGCTCATATTGAACTGTTACCGGTTTGGTGTCACATACTTTCCTGCTTACCAATCCATTCATTTCCAAATCCTGTAATTCTTTGGAAAGGATTCTAGGGGAAATTCCTGCTTCTCTGGCTAGTTCATTAAAACCCATTTTGCCAGCTTGCAATACGGTGAGTAAAACCAGCTTCCATTTTCCACCGACCACATCCAGAGTATCTCTGATAGGCAATCTGGCTTTTGAACAAGAATCTGAAGTATGTTTTATTTCTTTATCATCCAGCTTGTTTTTCATAACTATCCTAATTGTAACTACTTTCCTTTTGGTAACTGATATCAAATTTATAGTAATTATTTGAATCTTTGAATGCTATTTAACAAGACCACACGGAATAAAGCTCAAGTTTGAATTCTAATCCAACAGTATAATTAATGTATCATATTATTTTCTGCCACAATAAATTGTTTAAAAGATAATGTTCTAAAATATAACATAGGGAATAAGTTATCACTATATGAATATGTAACCCGTACTTGTAATGCCAGTACATAAGCCTGAAATTTGCATTAAGAAACGTAGTGAATGGCTAGCTAATTTCAAATGAAATTAATCATGCAAATCCCCTTGTTAACAAGTGGCACGAAAGGCGCCTAAAGATCAGCTTAGGCTTTTATTTTCATAACGGAAAGCATTGCATCGTGTTCAAATCTAATATATGTATATCGCTTAGTATGCTCAATCACATACATATATAACTTGACGTAGTAGTTTATGCTAAGATGAATTTGCAGGATACTTTAATATTTCAAGAAAAATTATTAGTGAATAGTTAGTTTTAATTAATTATAAATTCTAAAACCATGAATAAGCTGCCCAATGTAATTGCAACCTTGATAGAAGCACAAAACAATTATGATAGTGTTTCATTCTCGAATTGTTTCGCTGAAACAGCAATTGTATATGATGAAGAACAGAAGTATCAAGGAAAAAAAGAAATAAAAGCATGGATTTAGGGAGCCAATGATACCTATAAAACTATGATGCAACCTGTTGAATATCTGGAGGACAGTAAAAAACTCAAAGCGGAAATATCTGGAAATTTCCCAGGTAGTCCACTAATCTTGATTTATCAGTTTGATATAAAAGATGACCACATCCATAGTTTGAGAATTGTTTAATGATTATTGATGGGAGTGATTGATTTTACGGAGGATATATCCTCTGGAAACTGACTATTCATAAATGAAATTCCGGAATTCTATTTACTCAAATTCCTCTTAATTATCTACATAACTATTCCAGTTTATAAAAATTTTGAAATGCTTAAAGAATTTAACTTTAAAAAATTTGGCCATCTGAAGCTTACTGATCTGGCCAAAAGCGGAAATGAATTTGAGCCTTTTCACGACCATATTAAAATGTTTTTTTTACCTCAGGGGTCACAATTGAAAGTGGACTTTCAGGAGTTTCATTTAAAACGTGATTCTCTTCTATTCCTTAATCCTAAAGTAATTATCCAAGCCTTAAACGATCATATCCAAGGGGGCGAAATGATATATTTCAACAGAGATTTTTATTGTGTTGAAATGCACGATCAGGAAGTTGCCTGTGACGGTATTTTATATAATAATGTATTTGAAGTTCCTTTTGTAGAATTGACAGCAGACCAATCTTTTGCGGTACAAAATGTCCTGAAGGAAATAAAATTAGAAATGGCAGGTCAGGATAGCAATACAGAAGAAATGTTGAGAATTTTATTGAAAATGGTGATCCTGAAAGCTACCCGAATCTGGAAAGAGGTTCATGATTTTACCGAAATTGATCAGGACGCGGACGTACAGTTTCTTCGCAAATTCAGTCAGTTGGTTGAGCATAACTTTAAGACCCATCACTCGGTTTCTGAATATGCAGATATGCTTTTTATCACGCCAAAAAATCTCAGTAAGAAAATAAAGTTATTAAGTAATGAGAGTCCAAATAACATAATCAAAAATCGAATTATACATGAAGGCAAGAGGCTTTTGGTGCATACTACGCTCACGGTTAAAGAAATAGCCTATCAGTTAAATTACGATGACGTTGCATACTTCATCCGTTTTTTTTCAAAAAGTACGGGTTTTTCACCTACTGCTTTTAGGAAAAAATTCTGAATAATAAATGCTTCTTCCTGCGGTAATTTTGAGTTTATTCCAGTTGTTTGTCTGCCAGAATTGTTCGATAACTAATGCAATTTTATTTTTATTCGATCTGCTATCACTTACTCTCAACAGGAAATATGGAAAAGGTTAACAATACTGGCGATCAATGTTTAAATAAATGGTGATATATATAGCTATCGCCACAGAATTTCAATTTTAATTAATAATATATGTCAATTTGCGAAATTCAAATAAAAATATGTAATACTGTTGTTTCTTCAGGCAATTCACCCTATACAATTGTACCTGTTGAAGTTAACGATGAATTGATTTCTTTGACCAGGACAGATTCTCTTGATGCGTTTAAACAAGGACTTGCCTTTTTTATATGGGAAGATTATACTTTGGAGGATTACAAGGATTTTATCAAAAATAGCAAAGAATATCTTCAGATTTCTGATGGTCTGAAAGAACAGTTCTTAATAGAGAGATTAAATAAGACTATAGAAAAAGATGATTTGATTAGGTGGCAAAATAACCAAATGTATCTAGCTATAGGTATTGCTATAAATGAATTGAGGAGTTCAAATGTTTCTTATAAGATAGTCGATGATGTTAAAGTATTTGATGAGCTAGTTAAAGTCAATAACGCTTTACTTTCTACTATTATTTTTTTTAATTAATCAATGCATATGCGAATTAAGAATAGCAACAAAGTCATATTAACTATATTAGTATTAATAACTTTTCTAGGGCAGTCCCGAGCTCAAAAAGTAATACATCACTATGATTTTAACCTGAATGAAAGAGTCGGTTTAACTCCTAAGGATATCATTTTGCAATTTCAGGAAATGGGAATGGATCCTGTAAATCATATACTCACAAAAACTGAGCAGGAAATAGTTGAGCAGGCATTTGACTTACTTCCTCCTTTGCATCAAAAATTACTTAAAGAGCATCTCTACAGCATTAGCTTCCTAGATAATATGCCTAATACTGCACTCACTTCACCTGTAGATGAATCGGATGAGAAGATGTTTACCATCACCTTTCGCTCTGAAATTCTTCATCAGACAATTTCCGAGTGGGCAACCTGGAAGGAAAAATCCCTTTACGAATCATCTTCTGGTTATAGTCTATTTGTAGAAGCAGGTGAATTGAATGCGATTGTCTATGTATTGCTTCACGAAGCTACCCATGTTTTGGATGCCGCTCTTGGAATCTCTCCTAAACTTACTGAATCGGACACATTAATAGAACACTCTGGGTTTACCCATAATATTTGGACATCTATTAATATGCCTAGGGAAGAGTTCAGAACGACTTTGCTGGAGACTACCCGGTTTCGAGGAGGAGGGCCTATACCAATTAACTTGGCGCCTGAAGTTTACAAAAATCTTTTACAAACCCCATTTGTTTCCCTTTATGGAATGGCTTCTTGGTTTGAGGATTTGGCCGAATTAGTCACAATTTATCATCTATCGAAGAAACTAAACCAACCTTATCAGATTAGTATAATGAAGGGCGGGGTGGAAGTTTTCCGTTTTGATCCTATAAAAAATAAAGAAGTGCGGAAAAGATTTAAAAAGCTTGATATATTTTATTCAGGTTGATTTGAGCTTTAAGTAGAAATTCTAATAAAACATAAAAAACCCTGTTTCCAGGGTTTTTAGGCTACTTATGGATTAATGATAAATTGTATTACCGTAGGGTTATATTGATGACAGGTAATTCTTGAATAAGTTTAGATCTTACCGTTGTAATTCCAAGAGATAAAAGAATTATTATTTATTCATAAATAACCAACTCATCAACAGTTTTCAGGGCTTTTGGTAGTGCATTTTCTTTGATCTCTGGAATGGCTAGTCCTTCTACCCGGTATGCCGTAATATCATCAATACCTATAAACCCAAGAATATTTCTTAAATAATTTTCTGTGAAATCAATGTTCTTCATTGCTCCCTCCGAATAGATTCCTCCTGAGGCTATAGCTAGGTAAACTTTTTTGTTTTTAACCAAGCCTTCTACACCATTTGCAGTATACTGGAAAGTGACACCTGCTCTTGTAATGTGGTCAATCCATGCCTTGAGGGTAGAGGGAATAGTAAAATTATACATAGGAACGTCCATAACTATTATATCCGCTGCAAGTAGCTTTTCAATTGCGTCATCAGACTGGGATACAGAATTAATCATTTCTTCCGTGCGCTCATCTTCAGGAGTAAAAAAGGATGCTAAATGTACTTGTTCAAGATGCGGAAAAGGAGTTTTGGCAATATTGGAAACGATTACTTCGCTTTGTGGCAATTGCTCCTTAATTTTTCCAATGATAGAATTTCCGAGTTTGTTACTGACAGATTCCTCTCCCCGAAGGCTGGTAACTATGTGTAATATCTTCATATTAGTAGTGTTTGTTGGTTTCCCAAAATTAGGCACATACACTATGGAATTGTTATCTGTTACAAAAAGAATAGTACTTACAAAAAGGATAGTATCTGTAATATCATAAAATAGAATGCTGTATAGTATTGAATTGATCCTTATTCCTTAAGGCAAAAATGCTTACTGGTGGATCCACAGCACTTCTTTGTTGAATTGGATTGACTAAAAGAATGATTAAAGAAGTTTTGGCTACTAAATAAGTGGATTTGGCTAATCCAAATGAATGAAGTATCAAAAAATTTGTAACGCTTATCAATGGGAAATGGAATTATCAAAAGTTTGTTTATCACCACTCTAATTACTTTTCCAACATTTATGTAAAAAATATATTCTAACGATAAAAAAATGAAAATTATCAGCATTATACTCTTATTTACCGCTGCATTCTTGAGTATCAAACATGGATGGGATGCTTTTCAGCCTTCATCTCCGCGGCAGGACCAAATGATGACTGACCTTGGGATTTTTTTATAAATAGATTTCCCGAATTGAAACGTTGCATCCGAATTGCTGTAGAAGATATTCACCGCAATATGTCATTAGAATAGAGGGTTTTTTGTTTGATAACGCAGAAACTCGTTACCTTAATTTCAGATCGTTATATTCTGACTTATACAACCGGGTGTCCTTGTCAGACCTTTGCATATTTTTAGGAATAGATAGACAATCAATGACACGTATAAGGAAGAAAATAGCCCAACAAACACTTTGACACATTTGTGTCAAGTACATACCGAAGGAAACTGATATTTTATGTCATAATTGTAAATGATATAAAATGAAGGTATGGTACCGGTTGAAATGTATACAAATAATAGCACACATACATCAGCAGCAGGGGCTAGTCGTGCGTTATTAAATAAGGCTTGTCCTAAATGATTACCGTATACATTCGAACTATAAGTAGGACATGGTGAAGTTTTTTGGAAGTAATTCAGAGAGGATCTATTCAGTTTTAAATTAAGTGGAGGGTTTTTAAGAATTAATTTTTTCTGAAAGTAAAGTATTTCTGAAGTAGAAAATTGACAGTCAATACAATTACGGTGGAGAAGATTTTAGCGATCGTTGGCTGCATGGAAAGAAATAGGATTAAGGCCTTGAGAATAAGGTAATCACTACCGAGCCCCTGACCAACGACAAGAATGTATTTGAAAAGTTGATTGGTGGTTCTTTTAGTCCCCGAGGTGGCATCTTTGAATGCAAAATTTTTGCTGAGCCAAAAACCTGTGGGTATGGTGACAAAGAATGCAATCAGAAGAGCAATGGTGTAAGAAGCGATATTAAATCCCTGAATATTGAACCCTTCCCTTGGAAGTATGAATTCATAGAGCAAAGCAAATAAAATAATATTTAAAGCTGTATTAATAGCGCCTACAGCCAAGTATGCATATACTTCGTATGGCAACCATTTTTTAAACAAAGGATAAAGCAACTTGAGAAATCCTTCAATCCAATTGGTAAGTATCCGGATCATTTCTTAAGCTTCAAAAGTGTGTGAATATGACTTAAATACCACTGTGCAAGTTCGCCCATCGGCAAACCTTTGGCGGCCTTGTAGTTTTGATCCTCAATATTTTTCCTTTCTTCAGGATTTTCAATTAGCCTAGAAACAGCTTCTGCTAAACTTTCTGCATTGTCTGTTTCAAAGTATGCTCCACCATAACCTTCTTCTTCTACCACCCGCTCTAGATCATCAATTTTTGGAAGTATACAAGCTCTACCATAACTCCCGGCTTGATGCAGAATACCCGAACTGCCAGTTGTAGTGGTATAAGGGAAAATCACGAATGTGCTATCCCAAAAAATCTGAGAAACTTTCTCTTCAGGAATGTATCCGGTGTATTCCACATTAGGTAAGTGTGCATAGTTTTTTTTCAACCCGTCGATGTAGCCTTTAACATTTGGATTGTCAGTGCCGGCTACCGTAGCTGTGAATTCTAAATGAGGATATTTTTTCTGGAGAATCTCCATGGAGTCCAGCATAACTTCAGCTTTTTTGTAGGTACCAAATTTCCCGAATGCCATCAGATTTATTTTGTTGGAATTCTCGGGCACATAGTTCCGTTCAGGAAGTTCAAAATTGCCATGGGGAAGCAATATGACATTCTCTGCATGGTATTTTTCTTTGAGAATAGTGACGTATTGAGATATTGTCACACCGATAAGATCAGCTTTTAGGATGAATTTGGTGAGCTGCTCACCTATCCAGAGAAAGATGTTCCCTTTCAACTTGCTGTCTGCCATCCCTATAGTGTCCAATTTTACTGTTTCAGTGATGTTGTGAAGGATTACCACTGAAGGAATATTCAAAAGTTTGCACATCCATGGAGTGAGAAGGCCAAGCGCCGCAGGTACTTTTCCCTCTCCGAAAGTCATAAACTGAAGATTTAAAATCACTGCATCAGGCTTGAGCTCCTTGAGTTTTTTGCGTAAATCCAACACTGTTGTCCAACTGTTAAAATCCCAGCAAGGGATTATTTCCAGGCCATCTGTAGCATATCTGGAGTACTGACTATTGTCTTTAAGATTATTAGTAAGAATATAGATCTGATCTACTCCTTTCTTACCGATAAAGCTTCGACTTAGGTGGTAACCATATTCATTGAGGGTAACCTGACTAGGAGGGTAAGGGGTGATGAACGCTAACTTCATAAGCTGTTATTTTTTATAGTTTCGTCAATAAATCGGATGGCATCCAGTCGCCAATTGTCGCCCTGAAAAAGCAGGCTAACAGCGATTGTTGCGGAGGAAGTCTCAATAGAACCATCAGGAAACCTGTAACTGAATTTGGCAAGGCTATCTACTAGATTACAGGATAGCCCATCTCTGGACCAAGTTTTTATAATTAATGAATGGCTAAGGTCTTTTCTTTCTATAGCTCCTAGTTGGCCTTCTTTATAGTTGTTTGCTAGGTTTAGATAAAAGTGCTCTGTGAATCTCTCCTTGCTTGGTTCAGGGTTAGGATGCTGATAGAGATAGTTTAGATGTGCCCATATAGCAGCATAGTCATTTTGAAGTTTCTCCAGTTGCTGTTCAGTAGGGATATAGTTAGATTTTACTTTTAGGTCCACCGCGGGGTCTGAATTGATTGCAAGGCTATCATATCTGAGAAAATAGGGCACCTGATCATTAGTATTTTTAATTCTTGCCATCGTAATCAGCAAGAAGCCCACAATGAATAGAAAGCCAAGAAATATCCATCGGGTCATTGTTTTTCTAAGGTTAAAGGTTGAGAATAAATCTGAGCTATCTGGGCGACGAGAGTTCTACCTTCTGCCTCATCTAGTGGAAGGGTGAGGACAGCAAAAGCATCAAGTACTACCGCCTCAATCTTTTTATGTTGTTTTTCTTTTTGAAAGTAGAAAAGGATCTGTGTACCATTAGCTATTTTGTTTTCAAAACGATCAACCAAGGGACCAGCCTTAATAGTTATTCGCTGATTATAGCTGTCTTTTGAATAGGAGATAGGGATTTCCTTTACGGTACCTGCATCCACATAGAAACTTGATCTGGGAGAGGCAGCTTCACTTTTAAAAGTTCCTGTTTTTGGAAGCATTTCTACATTACGCTCTACAAAATATACGTCCTGCTCCACCTGAGTGAGATTTCCAAATGAGTCATAGCTGTAAAGAATCTGTTGCTGCACCATTGAAGAGTCTGCAGTGAGGGTTTTGGGTGAGCGCAAATCCGCTATTTGACTTTTTCCTTTCTGGTTTTTAAGTGTGATAGGGTAGACAAACTGATAAGTACCGGACTCCAATGTTAGAAAGGCACTGCCTTCAATTACTCCTTTTTCGGGATGGATAATGACTAGTAATTTTTCTTCCGTTTGTAAAAGTTCGGGATAAATCACTTGAACAGCCGTGCTTATAGAAGCTTTCCAATCCTGAACTTTCGTTTCAAATACCAATGTGTCCTGATTTACCAGTAGAGTTGATTTTGGGTTTAACCAAATTGGCTTTTCCATGGTATTTTCGCCACAGCCTATAGCTAGCAGCCCAGTGAATAAATAAAGGATGACTCTGATCATTGGAGGTAAATTTCTTGTGCCAAAAAGCAGTGAGGCAGAAAGCTGATTTTCTCTTGAAAATGAGCAGATTCCGCAACTGATTTTATTAATAATTCTCGATGCTGACCGTTTATCCGAAGATTGATGGGAAGTTGATCCAGAACCTTCGCAGTGGAGGAGATTTTACGAACTGGGATTTGGAAGCTATTTTCCAGTCCTGGTCTGATAGATTTGGGATAGGTCCAGAGATCTACTTGCACAATCCTGCCCAAACTGTCTTTTTCAGAAATTAGCACTCCTGGAATCGTGATCTCACCTGTGAATGGATTCTTCATAGATGCCTGGAATATTGCCTGAGTTGCGTTTTCTGCACTAAGCTCATAGCTGAGTTCCCCACCCCTTATATATCCTCGCTCAGATATATCTGTTTCCAATTCTAGAGAAATGGAAATAATCTTCTTTTCACCTTCCATTTCCTGCGAACCCAAAGGAAGCTGAAACCAAGTGCTTGCCTTTGGGGCAAGATTGAAGTGGAAATTCTTTTTTGGAAAAAACGTTGCTGTACTGTCATTTTCATAACTGATCACTGCCTTCAGCGCTAAAGTGATCGGGATATTGTCTGCATTGATCAGCTCACCTGTTAAGCTCAACTCTCCATCCAGTTGCACCAAATTCGCTTGATAAAATCCTGCAAAGGGTTTTTTGATTCTATCATCCTTTACGGTTGGAAAGCTGCTGACTTTACGTTTCCCCATTTTTTTGAAAAGCGTGTAGGTGTAACTGATCACCTGCTCCTCAGGGATTTCCAGTTCCATTTTCGGTGGATTGATAAACCATTTTTGATTTATTCTTTGCAAGTTCATTACCTCTTCTTTTTCCCGAGCACCCAAGGAAGTTCTCCATATACTTCGCACATTCATTTGCGCACTATTATCGCTAAGCTTCAGCGTATCGATTTGCAGATGGTCAAGTTTGGCAAAAGATGGAAGCAAGCCACCGTCACTTACTGATTTTTCAAGTAGGTATTGATCCAGGCTATATGCTGGCCCAGGAGTGAAAAACTGGAATGCCTCATCAAAGCGTTGGAAATCCAGTTCATTGTAATGGGAATAAATGGTTGTTGCAGGATCTTTTTGTTCGTCTATTAGCAAAAGTTGGTATATCTGATATATCAGAAAACTGCTGAAAAGGACAAAAGGAAGCCAGGCTGATGGATAAATAATGAGTTTTGGATAAAAGTTAACTTCTTCCTCAGATATTAATTCCTGCTGTGATTTTTTAAAATGAAATAGGTAAACCATCACCAAGGTAAATGCGGTTAGCAATGTGGTAACCGGAAGTATTCCCCACGCTTTTTTAAGTAGGGGATTTAGCTCAGTAGGTTTGATAGGTTGTATAGTGGAAATATTTCCTTTTTCCCATACCATGATACCATTTTCCAATCGGATAGTCCTGTTCCATCCTGAATAGAACAATAGCGGATCGTAATATCGGTCATTGCTAAAAACGTATTTAAGCTGGTACTTTTCTGCCTTGGTGAGAAAATCATCCAAGCTAGCCATACCTTCTTCCTTAAGGTATTTGGCGTTTTCCAGCCGCTCTACTGCACGTGAAGTCATCTCAGGAAGTCTTCTCGCAGAATGGTAATTGCCGTCGATCGTAGCGGCCAGCGTGTTAGAAGAAAGCCAAGCCATCTGATCGCCAAAGCCCAGTGTAAGAAACCTCCAGCGCATGTGATCATCCCGATTTAGGAAATTTATAATCGGTTCAATTTCCACAGCTTTTGGTTGCAACGGTCTGAAACTAGCCAGGTGAAAAATGTATATTATGAACAGTAGATAAGAAAATCCGCTCAATCCCGAGATCAGGAAATGTGATGTTTCACCATATTTCTCAGCCCAATATTTTTTTATAGGACCACCAATAAAGGCTACCAGAAAATGGCTGATGTAGGGAATGGCAATGATGGAAGCCCAAAACCCAAACCGGTCTAATGTAAGAATATTGAATGCATTTTCTCCCAGCATTAATTTAGGAAGGGGGGTGGTACCACCGCTACCCAGTAATAGGCATACATAGAAACAGACTGCCCAGCCAATATGTCTTTTCCTGCGAGTGATCAGGTATGAAATTGCTGGTAAAAGCGCAAAGATCAATAAGAGAGGAATGATGTAAAAAACCAATCCTGAGCTGGTTTCTACAAAGAAATTATCCCTGGATCCATGTGGGATGGAAACCTGACTGATAGGATCAGTTCGGCTCCAATACCAATATGGAAAAATAAGTGTGATCGTGAGCACTATCGTGCTAACTACAAATAGCAGAATTTCCTTCTTCTTCTGCCAGACTGCTACCACTAAGTCGGGAAGAAACCTTCCAATCAATTTCTTTTTGCCTAATTCAGGTTTGCCGTCTATTATAGCCATGACCATCGCAGGAGCTATAAAAAAAACCATTCCGAATATAGCCGTCACATGATGTGAACTTACCGTCACCGAAATAAATGCAAGTGACATGAGTAAATATCGCCAGTCAGAAGTTTTGATGTATTGATATAGAAATGGCAGAGCATTTAACAAAAATGCAAGACCCGTTAAGGTTGGCACTTGGCCATATACATGAAGTGTCTCAACCAATGAACTCAAAACCACCGCCAGGATAGCTGCTACTCCTGCCGTCTGCTTGGAATAGAACATCTTGGTAAAACGGTAAATGCCTAATATCAAAGCTTCGAAAATCGCAATTGCGTAGATGCTGAAAGCAATTTTCAGCGGGAAAATCTTGCTGATAAGCGCAATGATCTGATGGACAAGGGGAGGATAACTGATTGTCAAAAAGCCTGTATACCAGCGGTATTCCCATGGCTCAAACCAAAATCTGGAATAGTGATCCGCAAAAAACATATGCACATAAGCATCGTAAGTCTGTGGCAATGTGAAATGCACAATAATGCCATGGGTGATCAATCCCAGAGATAAGGCTACCAAAAGCAACCTTTTCCCCAGAAATTCACTCCATAAGACTTGATCTTGGTTTTTCACCGGATTTTGCTTTTACTAAATATAAAGTTCTAGTTTTACTTTTTTCACATTGCTTCGTATTCTTTGACCGGTTGGTTAGGAGAATGACTTCCTGCATTGCAAAGATTCGAAAGCCGAGGATGTATTTCAGTTTGGCTGAAGTGAAAATTGAGGTTGTTTGTTCTTCAATATACTTTTAGGCTTACTCTTTAGCTGATAGTGATAATAAAGTCCAAGAAGTTGCAGGGGTATTTTAATGGTGTCTTTCAGCTTTAGTCGCGAATCACCTATTTCGGACCAATGCAAAAGTGGATATTCCAATACTCCACGTTGTAAAGTGGACTTCCCGAATTTCCCCTGAAGTCTCAAGAAGATCTCCACATCAAAAAGCCATGGAGTCTGAAATTGATTTTTGAATAAAAATGGAACAAGATTTCTCTGAAAAATTTTAGCGCCGCACTGAGTATCCTGGAAGTTTGTTCTTAAAATGGTTTTGATGATTTTTTTGATTACGGTACTTGCCAAAGACCGGCTGTCATCCCGGTTGATTTCTGCACCTAAACGCTGAATTCTACTACCGACAATAGCTCCGAATTTGGGATAGTCTTCTTTGTATTTGGCCATCATCAGCCATTCTTCAGGAGTGGTAGCCAAATCAGCATCCAAAAAGCCAATCAATTTGGAATTGTAGTTCTTATGAACAAACAACATTCCCTGTCTTACTGCCTCGGATTTGCCTCCATTTTTTGGCATATCGAATACTACGATGTTGTTTGGACTTTCAGTTTGAATTCCTCTAAGTACTGCAAGTGTTTTATCCTTGCTTCCATCATTGACCAGACAAAGGAGTACTTCTGGATGAAGCTGTGCAAAGTTTTTGAATTCTTGATAGGCAAACCGCTTTTCCTCATTGTAACATGGTACCACCATCGCGTATTGATGCTGGATTACGGGAGTATGGTCAAGGACAGTTTGCCTTAACTGTGAAACTCTATTTTTGGAGGGGGAAATGTTTGTCATAATAACTTGATTTTCAGTGTGCCAGTTCTTTTTCAAATAACTGTCCAAAATTGTAATTAATTGAAAATCAGTAGATAATGCCTATATGCAAACTCGTTTCATTCCATATTTTGGAATATATTCCAGAAAATGAATTCATTCGTTATACTTTTTATATCTTAAAGAAAGATTAACTAGCTATGAGTCAGTTTAAAATATTCATCGTTGAAGACGATCCATGGTATGGGCAGATACTGCATTATCACATGAGTCTAAATCCGGATTATGAAGTATTTCTTTTTCCAACTGCCAAGGATTGCTTAGCCAGAATGCAGGAAAAGCCGGATTTGGTTACAGTGGATTTTTCTCTACCTGACATGACAGGTGATAAGCTGTTTCTCAAGATCAAAGATTTCAACCCGGGCATTCCGGTGGTAGTAATCAGTTCGCAGGAAGATATTAGCGTGGCTGTTAATTTACTTAAAGCCGGAGTGAGTGATTACTTGGTGAAAGATGAGGCTACAAAAGATCTTCTCTGGAATAGCGTAATTAAAATTCGCGAAAATCAGTCCCTGAAAAAGGAAGTGGAAACACTTAAGGAAGAACTGGGACAGAAATTTTCTTTTGAGAAGACAATTCTAGGTAATAGTCCCGCACTGAAAAAGATATTTTCCCTTATTGAAAAATCCATCCGCACTAATATCAATGTATCAATAACAGGTGAAACCGGTACTGGGAAAGAAGTAGTAGCAAAGGCAATTCACTATAACAGCGACCGTAAAAAGAAGAATTTCATAGCAGTTAATATGGCTGCTATCCCAAAGGATTTGATCGAAAGTGAATTATTCGGTTACGAAAAAGGGGCATTTACTGGGGCCATAAGCCGCAAGACTGGTAAGTTCGAAGAAGCTAATGGCGGAACTATTTTTTTGGATGAAATAGCGGAGATGGATTTGAATTTACAGTCCAAATTATTGCGAGTGTTGCAAGAAAGGGAAGTAAACAGAGTTGGGGGCAATGAATCCGTAAAATTGGATGTGCGTGTGATCACTGCTACCCATAAAAATCTATCAGAAGAAGTACGCAATGGCACCTTCAGGGAAGATTTGTTTTTCAGGATAATGGGTTTACCTATAGAATTGCCACCACTGCGTGAAAGAGGGTCCGATGTGCTAATACTCGCCAAGCACTTTATGGGAGAATTTGCAAAAAGTAATAAGATTACCCAATTATCGCTCAGCGCAGATGCAAAGGAAAAATTGATGAACTATCACTTCCCCGGAAATATTCGCGAACTTAAAGCAGTAATGGATTTAGCTGCGGTGATGGCTGACTCCAATGAAATAACTGCTGGGGATATTACTTTTTTCTCATTACAGAAGGAGAACTCATTTTTGATGGAAAAGAAGACACTGAGGCAGCATATCTGTGACATAGTTAATCATAACCTCCAAAAATATAATGGGGATGTGATTGAGACAGCTAGAATATTAGATATAGGAAAGAGTACAATTTATAAAATGATTAAGGAAGGAGAAATTGTGTTGAAGTAAATCTATAATCTGGATAAACTTTCCATTTTCTGGAAAATAAAAGGATACAGTAGTTCAAAAACCTTAAATTATAATGCTTAAGGGGTGTTTTTTTATGGCTTGATTTTGCATCAGCTAGCGTAAATTAAACACTAGACTATGTATGGATTAGTAAATAAATCAATTCAGGACCTAATCACTGTCAATTTTGGAATAGATAAGTGGGTCTCAATAAAGGAGAAAAGTGGGGTGGATATCGCATATTTCATAAGCACAGAGCCCTATGATGACCAGGTTACTTACCAGTTGGCCCAGGCTGCCTCGGAGGAGTTAGGTATTTCAGTGGAAGAAGTTCTGTTTGTTTTTGGAGAGTGGTGGATATTGAAAACAGGAAATGAAAAGTACGGCGGGTTGATGAAAGCAGGGGGGAGTAATCTTAAGGAATTTTTGATAAATCTTCCTTTATTTCATGATAGGATTATGTTGATCTATCCTAAGTTGATGCCCCCGGAATTCAAAATTGAGGATATTGAAGACAGGTCTTTGGTTCTGCATTATTTTTCAGTCAGGGAGGGTCTTGCTGGGTTTATGAAAGGTTTAATCTCAGGATTGGGAAAACTGTTTGAATCCCCAGTTACAATTAGTCATATAATGAGTAAAGAATCAGGTCATTCGCACGAAGCATTTAAAGTGAGTTGGTGAGCACAGAAAATTTTCATATAGAAATTACGAAAAGTCATATCGACCGCACATTTCCTTTTCATTTTGCGATGAATAGAGAAGGATTGGTTGAGTTTTATGGGCCAAGCTTTTTCAAAATGATGGGCAATCTCAAGGGATTACATTTTGATAAACTGTTTGAAATTGAACGCCCTAAAGAAACTCAATTTGACTTTACTATTCTTTCTAAGACTGTTGGTAGAACTTTTCTTTTAAAAGCCAAAAGCCCAAAAGCTCCACTTTTCAGAGGACAGTTTGAGCATTTTGAGGACTCAGACATGCTCGTATTTTTTGGCACTCCCTGGTTTAGCTCTATCGAGGAGGTGGCTTCTAATGATCTCTCTATATCCGATTTTGCTCCCATGGATCCCTTGGTTGATCTTCTTCATTTAGTGAAGAATCAAGAATTAGTCACTTCAGACCTGAAAGAGTTAATAGGAACCATGCAGGAACAGAAGGAACGTCTGGAGGAATTATCGTACGTGGCCAGCGCGAATTCTGACGGAATTCTTTTCATGGATGAAAAAGGGGTTATTATCTATGTCAACGATGGCTACCTAAAGCAGACTGGCTACGAGGCAAATGAAATCATCGGAAAATTCCCTCTGGATATCGGTCGTGGTGAAGAAACTCAAAAGAAGGAGCTAGAATCCATGCTCAATTCTTTTTTTAATAAGGAGCAGTTCAAGATAGAATTAAAGCATTACAGAAAGGATGGATCTTGGTTCTGGGCTAGAATAAACGGTCAGGCAATTCACGACAAATCAGGTGGCTTCATTCACTACTTTACTCAGGTGGAAGATGTCACAGAAGAGAAAAAAACTCAGAACAAAATTCAGGAATTTGAACAGGTGTATAGAAAAGTGCTGGAATTCTCAGGTGATAATGTTTGGGAATTAGAATTTGTAGATGGCAAAACAAACTTTTCATACAAAGCGGAGAATTTTCGGGGATTGAAATTTAATGAACTGGAGAATTCCGGCAAGAAATGGTTTTCCCAGCTTCATCAAGATGATCAGTATCTTCTTATTGAAAATGACCTTAACTATAAAAGCGGTAAAATATCCTCACATCAACTTGAGTATAGGGTACTAAGTGAGGAAGGTGAAGAGAAATGGGTCAAGGACCGGGGTATTGTTGTCAAATGGGATAGCAACGGATTGCCTGTGAGGATTATCGGAACACATTCTGATATTACAGAGCAGAAAAATTCGGAGAAAGAACTTGTCGACCTGAACAAGAAATTGGGAAGTGTTCTTAATGAACTTCGGGATGTGATTTGGTCTGTCACTTATCCTGAGTTGGAAGGAATATTTTTCACACCTTCAGTTAAGGAATTATTTGAAATTGACATGGAGTCCATGATGAAGGACAAATCATTGTGGAGAGATATAATTCATCCTGATGACGTCCAGGTAATAGCTGAAATTTTTGGGGAAATAGAAATTAAAAATGATTTCATTAAAGAATACAGAATAATAACTCCTTCCGGAAAGGTCAAATGGGTACAGAATAAGGGAAAGTTTATCTTTGAAGACGGAATTCCTGTACGGATTAATGGGATATTGGTGGATATCACCGAGCAAAAAAATACGGAGGCCCTTCTTGAATCGAAGGAGAAACTCAAGAATATTTTAATAGAGATATCTTCTACCTACATCAATATTGATCTGCAGGAAGTAGATGAAAAGATCAATAACTCACTCAAAAAAATAGGAGATTTTGTAAATGCAGACCGGGCATATATTTTTAGCTACAATCTTAAGGAATTTACCTGTAGTTGTACGCACGAATGGTGTGCGGATGGGATATCCAGAGAAATAGAAAACACACAAAATGTTCCGTTGGAATATGTTCCTCAATGGCTAGAATCACATATTGAGGGAAATCCCTTCATTGTAGAGGACACCTCGTCACTTTTGGAGATGGGAATGGATGGCCTCTATGAAATACTGGAACCGCAAGGAATTAAAAGTCTGATTGCAATTCCCATGATGTCCAATGACGGATTATTGGGATTTGTCGGATTTGATTCGGTAAAGCTGCAGCATACTTATTCCCAGAAGGAAATTGATTTATTGTTGGTTTTTGCACAAATGCTAGTGAATGTACAGCGTAGAAAGCAAACCAAAGCTAGGATAGTAAAGCAGGAAGAGAAATTTAGGAATATCATTACCAACATGAATTTAGGTTTGTTGGAGGTCGACTTAAATGAAAATATACTGCATGCCAACCAGACTTTTTGTCTTATGGCTGGCAGAAGCATGGAGGATTTGATTGGACGAAAAGCCACAGATCTCTTATTGGATGAAGATTCTAAAAAAGTATTGCATAATAAATCAAATAGTAGGAAATCAGGTGTGTCTGATTCTTACGAATTGAGATATAGATTGCCTAACGGGGAATATAAATGGTGGCTAATTAGTGGAGCACCCAATTACAATGATAAAAATGAACTTATCGGATCTATAGGTATTCATTTGGATATTACCGCCCAAAAAGGGTTGGAGGAAGAGCTAATCCGCCAGCGTGAAGATGCAGAGAAATCAAAGAGGGCTAAAGAGATTTTCTTTGCTAATATGAGTCATGAGATTAGAACTCCTATGAATGCGATAGTCGGAATGGGAGAGCAGCTAGCCAAAACTACTCTGAATAGCCAGCAGGAGAAATATATTTCTGCCATCCAAAATTCCGCAAGTCATCTCATGGTGATTATTAAGGATATCCTGGATCTCTCCAAATTGGAAGCTGGTAAGCTGAACATAGATTCTATAGGATTTAAACCACATGAGCTATTGGATCACATCGTCGGGATGATGGTCGCTCGGGCAGAAAGTAAAGGATTGGATTTTTGCTTGGAAGCAAAAGACTCCGGAATAAATGAGGTGCTGATAGGTGATCCTATTCGGATTAGCCAGATACTTCTTAATCTGTTATCAAATGCAATTAAGTTTACTGAAATAGGAAAGGTCACTATACAGAGCGAGCTTATTGAGGATGCCGAGACATATCAAAAGATTGCTATACGTGTGAAAGACACGGGAATAGGTATGGATGAAGCATTCGTTAGTAGGGGATTTGAAAAATATGTTCAGGAAGATTCTACAATAACAAGAAAATATGGAGGCACTGGGCTAGGTTTAAGTATCACCAAAGAACTTGTGGACTTGATGGGAGGAGATATGCTTATTGAATCTCAAAAAAATGTAGGAACCACAATTTCCATACTCTTAACGTTGCCGAAAGGTTATTTGAAAGACTTGCCTATGGACGTTAACAAGTATATAGATCTTAATTTGATTAAAGGGAAGAAGATACTTGTTGTGGATGATAACGAATTTAACCGCCTAGTGGCATCCACTATACTTGAACAACACGAGGTAGTAATTGGAACGGCCAATAATGGGAAAGAAGCGGTAGAGGAATTAAGGAATTCCCGGTATGATTTGGTATTGATGGATATGCAAATGCCAGTAATGGACGGCGTGTTAGCTACTAAAATTATACGGGAGGAATTAAATTCCAATGTGCCAATCATTGCTCTTACAGCATTTGCAATGAAGGATGATCAGGAAAAGTATATGGCTAAAGGGATGAATGCTTTTCTAGCCAAGCCATTTCAGGAGGATGACCTTCTTCATGAAATATCTAAATTACTTGGAGGAAATGAGAGAGCTGAAAAAACGCAGGAAAGGGAAGTAGATGAAATCAAAATCTTACCTAAATCACGGTATAGTCTGAAAAGCCTTGAGAATATTGCAAATGGAAATTCGGATTTCATCCATAATATGATGAAACTTTTTCAGGACACCACTCCATCTACGATGAGGGAGGCTAAAGTGGCTTTTGATAAAGGAGAATACGATGAAGTGCGAAAGCTGGTTCATAGGATAAAACCTTCCGTTAAAATGTTAAATATTCATGAAATTTCTGATGAGATCAGTGAATTGGAAAACGAGGTGGTCAATCAAATGAACTCAGATAGAATGACCTATTTGATTTCCCATATTATAGAAGTACTGGACTGGGTTGCCCAGGATGTCAAATCCAAAGGAATATAACTCTAATTAAAAGCAAAGTATATTGTAGATTTAAATCAAATTCAGTTTCTACATAATAGAATTGCATTCCATATAATGGAAAGTAGTAATTCCGAAAGTGCCTCTAATCGCAATAGAGGCACTTTTTGTTTTTGGCCCAAGATTGGAAAATAGCTATGTAAAATATACAGCTATGAAAAATATAAAAAAATTACCAGCCTTTATTGTAGATGATGATCCGTTCTGGACTGCCATATTAAAGCAAATCCTCACAGGTATAGGGTTTGATAAAATCCACACTTTTGGAGACGGTGAAACTTGTATAGAGCATATTCATCTTAATCCCGGCTTAGTTTTTTTGGACTATCAGATGGAGAATACAGATGGGTTGGATATCCTTAAGCAAATCAAAGCATACTATCCAGGTATAGAAGTGGTTTTTTGCACTGCCCTGGAAAATCTGGAAGTAGCTCTAGCTGCAATAGAATATGGATCGGTGGAATACTTACTGAAGAGTAATGTTACTGAGCAATCTGTCAAAGATTTAGTTTCCAATTTTGAATCCAGTCAAGTAGTATAATCCCAACTGCCATGCCTTTTACATTTTCACACCCAGCAGCTATTCTGCCGTTTTCCAAATCCACCCGGCTTTCACAAACTGGATTGATTTTAGGAAGTATTGTGCCTGATCTGGAATTCTACCTTAAGTTGAAGTTGGGTGAAAATATAGGACATACACTCACCGGTATCTTTTTGTTTGATTTGCCAGTAGCATTATTAGTGGCATTTATTTTTCATGCTGTCATTAAAGCTCCATTGTTTGAGGCAAGTCCACTATGGATAAAAACTCGGATGGTTAGCTATTTACATTTTGACTGGATTAAAAGCTCCCGAAAAAACATGGGATTGCTGTTGTTATCTGTTGTCTTGGGAATTTTCACCCATTTGCTTTTTGATGGTATGACCCATCACGATGGTTGGGTGGTAGGGCTATTTCCGCTGTTAAACAGCACTTTAACAATTGCTTCTTATGTTACCCCATATTATGATATTCTGCAATATGGTTTCAGTGTTGTGGGATTGTATTGGATTAGTGTCTTCTTTTTACAGCTTAAGCCTACAAAGGATTCAGTAACATTAAACCTGGTTAACTTCAAATTCTGGACTTTGGTTTTGATAGGAACTACCTCAGCAATAGCAATTAGACTGGTCTTTTTTCCGCTTTTTATTTCCTTTTGGGATGGCTTTATGATGGTAGTGGGAGCGTTTTTCTATGGGATATTACTTGCGTCGGTGATCGAAACACTAATTTCTCGCTCCTTAAACGGTAATGGCCAGGGAAATGAATTTATCAATTCCGGATGTACTGATCCACGGTTCAAAAGTAGAGCCCTTTTCGTAAAGCAGGATGAGTTTTTTGGATTGTTCGGCAAGGGTATAGTGTATGTGAATAATTTCATTGACGAAACCCAAGTCATTGTCCGAAACCCCTCTGATATCCAAGTAAACCAAATCTGCTTCCCTTTTGGCAATATCATCCAGTCTGTTTCTCAAAAGTTCTGTATTGCTTCCTTTTGCTTCACCCGTAATTTCAACTTTCAGGGCAGGTTTATTTTCTCCTTTTATCAAAAAATCGCTGATCTTTATTTCCATGGTCTTAAGTGTTTGAAGAAATATATCAATACTACTTTTAAACTTATAGGTTTTTGTGTATTTATTTTTAATCCAATGCTATCCAATGCTCAGGAATCAGAAATAGATCCTGTTCTAAGAGAACAGTATATCCAGCAAGCTATACAGTTGAGGGCAGAGGAGAACTTTGCAGGTGCAATAGCTCAATTGGATAGTATTCTTAATTATAATGAGGTAGATGCCCAGATCTTACTTTTCAAAGGAGACCTATGTCTACAAAAACAGGATTATGATCAGGCGGTGAATGTATATACCAGACTTGTACCGTTGGAATACGAGCGCACAGTAGCGCAAGTAAATCTTTCCTACGCACTGTTTATGAGCAAAAAACCTTCAAAAGCATTAGAGGCAGCATATAGCGCTTGGAATCAAGATAAGGAAAGCAAAAGTGCAGTAGTAAACTACTTCAATGCTATGCTATGGAATGTGAAGACCAAAGATGCTGGAATTTACCTGGAAAAAAATTTGCCTGTTGTTGATGCAGATCAAGCTTTGGTAATGAAAGCTAGGCTATTTACCACAGCTGGAAATTATTCAAAAGGTTTAGCTTATTACGACTCCTTAGTGCAACAATTCCCTACAGCTCCCTATATCCAGGAATATGTGGAAGTTTTGATTGGTAAAAAACAATGGGAAAAATCCGAGGAGGCCTTAAGGGAATATGATTCATTTTTATCTGATTCACAAAAGCAACGGCTAAAAGGTTTGCTTAGTCAGGGAAATAACCAGTCGGCAGGATTGATAGTTGGTTATTTTGCAGATGTTGCAAAAAACACAAGAACTGAACAGTCTGTTTTTTGGCAGAATGAATTAAATGCACCTATTCAAGTAGGAGTAAGGGTAGGAGCACACCAGGTAAGAGATGCTGAAAGCCAAGTGACAAAAAGCACGTTTATGTCAGCCTCATTAGGTCGAATATGGAGCCAAGCGTGGCAAAGTAGTGCGGTTGTTATAGTACAGAGGATTTCTCCTTCATCGGCAGAATCATTTACAGGACTGACAGGAAATTTTGAAACTAAATTTCAACCTAATGATAGAAGGACTTTTGGGTTGAATTACAGTTCTGATATCCTCAATTTTACAGCAGACCTATTGGGTAAAGACATCAGAAGCCATAATTTGGGATATACGACTCATCTTATGTTTGATGGGAAAACAGGTTTTTATTCTCAAGGCAGCTATGGTATTTTGAACGACCACAATACCAGACTTCAGTTTTTTGGATCTGTTTATAGATTATTACGTACAGAGCCCACTTTAAAGACCGGGATTAATTTTTCAGCTTTAAGTTTCTCTGATACCGAGACCACTCTTTATTTTGCTCCAGGGCAGTTTATGAGCACAGAGATATTTGTGGATTATAGTACACCTATGCCTTTGATATCAAAATTGGCGTTGAAAATGCAGGCAGCTGGAGGTTATCAGCAGATAGAAAAGCAAGGATGGGATCCTTCCTTTAGAGCAGAGGCAGAATTCAATTACAGATATGAAGGTTTTGATGTAGGAATTAAAGGTCAGTTCAGCAACGTGGCCGCATCGTCAGGAACGGGCTATAAATTCCAATACTTTACCTTTAAAGTAAGCAAGAGTTTTTAATCCAATAAGGGATAATGTTAACATCGACGATCTCCCCCTGTAGATTTAAGTTTCTAGGGGAGTGTTTGTGAATAGTTTTAAAGCATTTTTAATCAATAGCAAAAGTAATATTTTTTTACATCCTGTTTTTAAAAGATGATTGCCTTTGATGCAGACAAAAAAAAGCACTCACAACTAGATTTGTAAGTGCTTGATATTGAAGTGGGCCCACCTGGAATCGAACCAGGCACCTACTGATTATGAGTCAGTTGCTCTAACCGAATGAGCTATAGGCCCTTTACTATAAAAACTGTCAGTTTTGGCTTGTATTTGCCTTAAACCTTGGTTTTCGGAGTGCAATGTTACATATTTGAATGCAAATACACAACCCATATTTCAAATGAAAAATGCTATCGACGCAGACTTTTTGATTTTTGATCTCGGCAATGTCATCATAGATATTGATTCCAAGAAGGTTCTTCAGCTTATCAAACAGGAAATTCCCACTGAGTTTCATGGCAAGGTAGACAGCTTTTATCTTACTGATTTCCACAAGGATTATGAGGTAGGAAAGATAGATTCAAGTAGGTTTCGGCAGGAGATAAGAGACTACTTTCAGCAGGACTGGCATGACGAAAAAGTGGATGGATTTTGGAATAGTTTGTTGCTAAAAATTCCTGCAGAAAGATTGGAATTAATTTCTAAACTGAAGGAAAAATTTCAGATGGGGATCTTAAGTAACACAAATTCGATACACATCGAAGCTGTCAATAAAATTTTAAAATCAGATCATGGCTTAGAAAGTTTCGATCCTATGTTTGATTGGGTATTTCTAAGTCATGAAATGGGAGTGGCTAAACCTTCACCGGAGATTTACGAAAAAATGCTGGTTGACCTGGGTACATCAGGAGACCGTGTGATATTTTTTGATGATTTACACGCAAATATTGAGGGGGCTAAAGCTGTAGGTATTCAGGGGGTACATGTGACAGGGCCTGAAGTTATCTTCGATTATTTTAAAAATGTATAGCAACAAAGAATACCTGCGTCACGGTCTACTCTTTCTTGCCACACTTATCGCAACCACCTTGGCTGGAGGAGAGTGGGTTTATGGAAAATCTGTATTAGGAGAAGGAGATACATTTCTTTCCTGGGACTATTTCTTAAGGTCCACAGCTTTCTCTATCCCGTTTATAGGGATTTTATTGATCCATGAACTTGGTCATTTCTTCACATCGATATACCATAAGGTAAAGTGCACGCTACCATTCTTCATTCCGGGCTGGCTAGGATTCATAGGCATTCCCACTATAGGAACTTTCGGAGCGGTGATTCAAATGAAAGGATTTGTAAACAGTCGTAAGAAATTCTTTGACATTGGAGTAGCTGGTCCAATAGCAGGATTTGTAATCGCATTGTTTGTACTTATTTATGGTTTTTCTACACTTCCTGAGCTTGATTATATTTATTCCATTCATCCAGAATATGCAGATCCGGATTTTGCAGGATTTGATGAAGAAGCTTTTGATTTCGAATTGGGAAATAATCTGCTTTTTTGGAGCCTCGGAGAGCTTTTTGCGGATCCGGAGAGAATGCCTAACATGGCGGAAATAATACACTATCCGTATTTATTCGCGGGTTTCCTGGCTTTGTTTTTTACTGCCCTGAATCTTTTGCCAATTGGTCAGCTGGATGGTGGCCATGTGATTTTTGGTATTTTCCCAAAACGTCACAGAGAGATATCCATGGTGGCGTATATCCTCTTCATAGGCTATGCAGGGATAGGCATAATCAGTCCGTATTCGGCAATAGAAGATTTATTACTTTGGATTCCATTATATGTTGGGTTCCTCTTTGTTTGCTTCACAAAGTCAGGGCTAAGTTTCCAGAATAGGATCACCTTGGCATTATCCATTGCTGCTTTCCAATATGCTTTGGCCTTTGCGATTCCCAATATTGAAGGATATCAAGGGTGGTTGTTTTATGGCTTTTTGCTAGGGAGAGTAATGGGTTTAAGGCATCCGGAGGTTTCAGGCTATAAGGAATTGGATGGAAAAAGAAAAGTATTGGGAATATTGGCAATCGTGATTTTCATTCTCTGTTTTTCACCGAAGCCTTTTATTTTCGCATAAAAAACTCCCCGAAGGGAGTCATATTAAAGATTTCTATAAGCTAAAATTCCTCCGGTGGTATTTCTTACTTTTGAAAACCCTTTGGTCTCTAGGAATTTCTTTGCGTTCATACTTCTGGCACCGGACCGGCAGTGAACTACAATCTCTTCGTCTTTATAGGCTTCCAACTCGTCAAGTCTTGTCGGTAAATCTGCCAATGGGATATTTATAGCTCCCAAGTTGTCATCATCGTATTCCCATTCTTCACGAACATCAAGAAACACGAATTTTTCTTTATTATCCAGTCTGGATTTAAGGTCTTCTACGGTTATATCTTCCATATTATTATTTAACTAAAATTCTATACGATTTCATACCAGCATCTGTGGTCAAATTGACTACATAGACGCCTGGCCGCTGGCCTATAAAATTAACAATTTCTCCTTTGGAAGAAAGTTGATGCTCAAGAAAAATCTCTCTTCCGAAGGAATCATACACCCTTACTTCGCTAAACTTTCCTTCGAGATTTAGGAGTGTTTCTACAGGATTGGGATAAATAAGTAGGTCTTGATCCGGAGCGACGGACTCTTCAAATGGAGAGCTAATACTTATATGTGGCCTGATCATCAGTGAGCCTCGGACGTCATTGTTTTGAGCCCAAGCTCCCACTACGTTGTAAAATAGTTTGTCACCTTGATCATTCACTTTGTCCAGGCCTACGTGGATAAAGTCGTCTGTAAATTGCGCAAAGCCTACATAAAAATCTCCATTAACCCTGATATTTGTATCCAAGGAATAATATAGAAACTCTTGTCCAGCCTCTGTTTCAGCTATCAAATCTTCCCTGGTAAATATAGGTTCCTCATCAAGGTCTTTCCAGACTTTGATATCTATCGCTTGATTCGCTTGTCTAGGGTTGGTAAAGTTGATAGAAATTCCTTTGATATATACTTCCTGCGGAGTGGTGTAGCGTACCGCCAGCTGTCCTGATCTTTGATTGATCCCGGCAGCATAATCAGCCGAGCCATTATCATATGCAAAGTAATCCAACAATGGAAATAAAGTACTGACAGTGTCATTCACCGTATAATCAACACCGGAGAAGAAGGTAGTATCCCCAGAAGAAACTTCGTAAAACAGTCCATCCCCTGAAGTTAATGAAGTAATGATGTTCAAATTAGTTTCGCTAACCGGAACTGGCATTTCTTCAAATTCCCTACTTTCAAAGGCCCTTCTCTCTTGCGCATTAGGTACTGGATTAAAAGGTGTATTCAAATTAATAGGAGTGGTACTCATGGATGAAGAATCAATGGCAACTATAGAATATTCCATTGCGCGAAACCGATCTTCCAGATTATAAAATTCATTTTGGACGGTGCTCCAAAGTCCGTTTTGATTATTCTCTACTAATGCAAAAGGATAAGCTCCATAGTCTCCGATTCTAAGACCATTAATTTGTGTGAAGCTCCGGTCTCTATAGTTTAGATCATTCGCATTCCTTCCATCATTGAAATAAATGTAGTCAATGATCCAACTGTCAAAGGGTCCTGATTGTCTTCCCTCTGAAATAAAGCGGAATTGAAAATCAGCATGCTGCCACTCCGGTAAAATTTTAATTATTTCCTGTGTAAAAACTTCCCGGTCGAGTGCTACTCCGCCTACCTGACTCCAAATGGTCGACCAGCTTCCTTCCGCATTCAGAATCTGAAGTGAAAGCTGATCACCTTCATCTGGTAATTCAGCTCTTCCAGCAGCTTGCCAAAAGAAGCTTAAATAAAGACTTTCGCGCTCTATATTATTTAAGCTACTTAAATTAAAGGGCTTTGAAGTAATGTAATCTGATACTCCCTGATCCCGCTGGGTTAAAGAGTAAGGGTTGCCATTTTCATCGGCGCCGTCAAGTAGAATCATACCAATTGAAGGCGCATTCAAACCTATGGTTTCAGTATAAGATGCTCCATCTAATGTCCATTTGAGGGTGTCAATTCCCTGGGAAAAATCATCCCAGAAAGGAAGCGTATTCCCTTGCAGGATCCGCATGCTTAATTCAGCCTCGGATTGATTTTTAATTTTTTGATGTTGGACTGGGGCAAACTCTACCAATTGGCCATGGGCCCAAGTCGAAATGAAGAGACTAAAAATTAGTCCACTCACTCGAAATATATGGCTTGTGTTTAGCATTAAGCTTAGAGATTATCCTTGGCGATCCATAGATCTATTAATTCCCCTGTTTTCACTTGCACGGATGCAGAAGGAGCTTGTCGTAGGACCTTGCCAGGAGCTATAGAATCAGTATCAAGATAGTATTTATTACCCACTCTAAGGCTGGAACCCAAAATCAGAAACTCAGCGTCCACTTCGTCCATTCCTTTTAAATTAGGGACAGCGAGAATTTGATTTCCCAGACCATCACCAACTACCAAGTCAATTCTTGCACCTTTCGGAATTTCAAATCCTTCAGATACATCTACTCCACGGTACTTTTGTTCCAATACTACATTGGTAGCAATATCCGGAACGTAGACTATGTCTCCTCTTTCCAACCCCATGTTTGCTAAAATATCCTGCACATTCTTGAGGTGAGTATTTACCAAGTTTGGCATTTTCAGCATGGGTGGATTTTTAGCATTCAATGTGATATACACGGTTTTGCCAGTTTTCACCTGAGAATTTGCCTCTGGAATCTGTTTCAAAATAGCAAAGGTCTTTAAGTCAGTATTGAAGCCCGAGTCAAGGGATACTTCATAGTGAAGCCCTGCGCGATCTAACATATCCACTCCTTCATCATAAGTGTACCCTGACAAATCAGGTACTGAGACGGATTCGCCATGGTTAGTGTACATGGGAAGGTAGATTTTCAAAAAAAGGTAACCCAGTAAAATGGATATTCCGATGATCGCTAGAAGGTTGATTAATATCTTTTTCAAAAGAGAGGTTGAATGAAATGCCTGAGAAACTTTAATAGTTAAAGATAAGTGGGAAATTCAATCCTTACAACGAAGGTTTCCCCTAAAACTGGTGAAATCTTAAGGCAAAAAATAAGCCGAAGAGGATTTCTTCGGCTTATTTTTGATTAATTAATGATGAGCCTTTTTGTTTCCCTTATCGTATTGCTGGATATTTTTACAATAAACACCCCTTTGGAAAACAACTGTGTACTGAATGAATAAGTCTGGTTTAGTGTGCCTGGATATTCAATTTCCTGGACTAGAGCACCTGTACTCGAGATGACCTGAATAGTAACATCTTCAAAATCCTGTAAGTTGAAAGCAACATTAAATACATCACGTGCCGGGTTAGGATAGATCAATGACATTCCTACTGCAGGTATCACCGGTTCTGGGTTTGCGTTTAAAAAGAGCTCAATGTTGTCCAAATAAATAGGAGAGTCCGATGTACTACCATTTTCAACTACAAAGGCCAACCTTACAGCGGTTTTTCCAGATCCGGCAAATTCAGTTAGATTAATGAATTTGCGAACGTAATCTCCCGTGCTGTTAGGATTGGATTCACCGACTGAGACAGTAGAAAGATCTGCTCCGCTGGCCGCCCAAACTTCGGTATAGTCATTTCCTCCATTATCACTTGCCAATACTTTTAAAGTAGTATTAGGTCCCACTTGCCCAACTGACAAATCGAAGAAAATGCTGGCCTGCCGACTCACTGACAGGTCAAAAATTGGAGTTCCTAACCAATAGGATTCGCCATTTTTGACTGTTGAAAGTCTGGCTACGTTATTAGGACCTTCGCCCATAGACACTGATGATACCGTCCATGATTGGTCGTCAGATTCAGGATTAATTGTTTGCCAAGGAGTTAACGCAGTTGAATTATTGAAATTTTGCCTCCATGGAGCTTGAATAGAATCTTCATTAACTATTACAAATTCCTCTATACTGTCGGAATTATTCCCATTCTGATCGAAATTTGGAAGCGAGGCCACAAATTCCAACTTGTTCTTTCCTGTCGATGTAGAGTTTGGCGTACTCACGTCAAAGCTTTCACCAGGCTGTACTGTGATCCCACTAGCCACATAAGTTTGTGTGCCAGCATCATTAGTGCTCGTAGAATATAGGAAACTTGAAAAAGGTAGATTACCTCTGTTTGTTAATGTGACTACTTCAGCTTCATTTTTTCCGTCAGAAATAGGAGTTGGAGAAACTATAGAATCTATACTGATATCGTAGTTGAATTCTTCATTTGGAAGAATTCTGATGTTCTTAATGTAGATATTATTACCGTAAGAGTTTTCAGTGATAAATGCCAGTCGAATTGATCCCAGATCGGAATATTCTGAAAGATTCACTAGTTCCGTTCTGAACTGGCTGTCATCCGTCGGTATAAATTCATCTAGAGTGGCAGGTGAAGTCTCCAAAAGCTGTCCACTTTTATTATAAGGAGCATTTGCAATATCAAAGGTATTGCCACAGTCTTGAGAAATCGCCACTAGCAGCCTATCCGTAAATCCATCCTGGTCATACTGGGCATACGCCATTTCAAATATCAATTGGGCATTTGGATATTGAGCCAAGTTGATGATAGGGGATATGTAATAGTCTAGCTGTCCTTGAGCATCATATTCGTAATGTCTCACGTATGCCAAGTCCTGAACAGTCCCTGAAATAGTCAGGCTATTCTTTTCCCAAGTCATCAGTTCGTCCGGATTAGAGATTGACCAAGGAGAAGGGAAGGTGCTTAGATCAGCCGAATAAGGAAGGGTTATGGGTTGTTCAAGTACAGGAGATACAGTTAGGCTGTTATTTGTAGTGACCTCATCGGTCACATTATTTACCTGTGTGATTCTGAATTCAAGGTTATTGGTAGGTCCTACAAGTGTCAACTGGTTGAAATTTACAATTTCACTTTCTCCAGTCGTAAGGTTAAAAGTAACCCTTTTGGATTCTACCAAGACTCCATTTCTTCTCAATTCTACTCTGCCGGAAGTCAATACATTTTCTCCTGCATTGAGAATTTCTATAGATGGGTTGATTACCGCATCACAGACAAAATCACCTGGCTCAATTATTCTGGCTATAGCCAAATCGTTTTGAGCGAGTATTGGTTCTTGGGTAGCTCTGTTGTTAATCAAAGTCACTCTTCTTGGACTATTTGCAAGCACCACTTCAAACCTTTCTACCTGACCTTGGGTAAACAAATTCATACAGGCATCAGGTGTATAATCCATATAATTCTGGATCATATCATTGGAATCACAGCTGAATCTAGAGACATTAGAACTACAGGCATTGTTGGAATTGTCCTGAAGAGGAGTGTCTTCTACAAAGTCATCGACACCACATCCACCATCACCCCAAATGTGTCTTAAGCCAAAGAAATGACCAACTTCATGAGTTGCTGTACGTCCTAAAGATGCTGCAACCGCACTTCCACCTCTGCCAAAATATCTATAATCTATTACCACTCCGTCAGTAAGAGCTGAAGATGGAGCTCCTTCCAGACCAGGCAAGTCAGAGACAGGGAATGAAGAATAACCAATATATGGGCTTAATAATGGAGCCACATACATGTTCATGTATTCATTTGGATCCCACTGTATAAGTTGGGCGAGCAACGTCGCATCATTATTGGGATCGTAGGAGGATTTTGAGCCTTGAGTTCTGGTGATTCCATCACTAGGCAGTCCTGAAGGGTCTTGCTTGGCAAGAACAAATTCTATATTAATTTGTCCGGCAAAGGGAAGGAATTCTGCCGGAGTGTTGACAGCATCAGCATTGAGACGCTGAAAATCTTCATTCAAGATTCGGATCTGTTCCAGGATTTGTGATTCTGGAACATTTGTACCTACTCCTTCGGATGCTCCCGTGTGGATCACGTGTACTACAACCGGAATCTGGATTAAATCTGCGTTTGTTCTTGATAGGATTTGAGATTGAAAGGTATCGTCTTCTATCTTATCATTTATCCATTTCTCGAAAAAGGGTTTTGAGCCAAAATAGCCTAATTCCTTTTCCATTTTTTGTTCAATAATCACATGACCACATTGTTCCCTGTGTGTGTGGGAGTTGGTCTGATTTAGCTGATTTGTGAGTTCAAAGGTCTGGGATTGCTGAGCAAAGCCTGATGAAAACACGAAAAGCGCTCCCAGCAGGAGCATACTGGCTTTGTCAATTACCCGTAAACCTTTTTTCATTCAAAATCTAATTAGGCGATAGTTAGGTTGACGGCTTCCACACGGGTGATTTCAGGAATAGCCCGCTTAATGGCTTCTTCTACGCCAGCTTTTAATGTCATGGTCGACATAGGGCAAGAGCCACATGAACCTAATAATTCAAGTTTCAATACCATGTCATCAGTAAGCTCTACTATCCTCACATTACCTCCATCTGCTTCCAGATATGGTCGAATTGTGTCTAGTGCAAATTCTATTTGTTCTCTTAGTTCTGGTTGCATATTCATTAAGCTTTAATTTCCACCACTTCAGTTTTTTCCGAAGAGGCATTTCTTATGGCAATTTGTCTGGCGATTTCTTCTGCCAAATTCATGTATGATTCTTGGGTAATGCCGGTTTTCAATACTGCTGGATAGCCTGAATCCCCACTTTCCCTAATACTTTGTACTATTGGAATTTCACCTAAGAATGGTACGGAGTATTTTTCGGCCAATCTTCTTCCACCTTCTTTTCCGAATAAATAATACTTATTATTAGGCAATTCTTCGGGCGTAAAATAAGCCATATTTTCAATAACACCTAAGATAGGTACGTTAATTTGGGGCTGGCGAAACATGGACAAACCCTTGTTCGCATCTGCCAAGGCGACTTTCTGTGGTGTAGTGACGATTACGGCACCCGTCACAGGTACAGTTTGCACCATAGTCAGGTGAATATCGGAAGTTCCTGGTGGCAAATCAATTAGTAAATAATCCAGTTCACCCCACTCTACATCAGAGATAAACTGCTTTAATGCGGAACTGGCCATGGGACCTCTCCACACCACTGCACTGTCTACAGGAGTAAGAAAACCTATTGACATTAGCTTCACTCCATATTGCTCAATAGGAACGATGATGTTTTTATCACCAACTTTTTTAACAGCTGGTTGCTCTGCTTCCACATTGAACATGGTAGGAATAGAAGGGCCTGAAATATCTGCATCAATCAAACCCACTTTAGCGCCAAGCTTAGCCAACGAAACGGCAAGATTTGCAGCTGTTGTTGATTTACCAACTCCTCCTTTACCGGATGCAATGGCAATGATGTTTTTCACCTGAGGTAAAATTGGAGCTGCATTTCTCACTGTAGTTACCTGTGAAGTCATGAAAAGATCCCATTCAGGCTCTTTGCCAAAATCTTCTTCCAGCACTTCCAGGCAATTATTCTTGATCACCTCCTTAAGAGGACAAGCGGGAGTAGTGAGAACTACGTTGAAGCTTATTTTATTACCGTTGATTTCAATTTTCTGTATCATACCCAGAGTCACCAGATCCTTTTTTAGATCCGGGTCTTGTACTCTGGAAAGTGTTCTGAGGATATTCTCCTTCGTTAACTGCATGGGGTGAATGTTGTAATTTTTCGCAATTTAGAGCTTAATGACTTCTAAATAAAGAACGAATTAAATCTATTGTATTTCTGAACTTGATGAAAAGCTAAATAGTTCTCATTTTTTAGAATGAGCGCTTAACTTTGCCTCATTCATTTTCCTATGGGCATCAGCAAACTTACTACGGACAGGGTCAAAGAACGCATGGACATCGAAGAGGTGATCGGCGATTATTTACCTATGAAAAAGAAAGGCCAGAATCTTTGGGCCAACTGTCCGTTCCATGGGGAAAAAACGCCTTCATTCTCAATTTCCCCTGCTAAGCAAATCTATAAATGCTTTGGCTGTGGGAAAGCTGGAGATCCTATACAGTTTGTGATGGATATTGAGGGGATAGGCTTTCAAGAAGCGATAAAACACATTGCTGGTAGGTATGGAATAGAAGTAGAAGAGGACGAGACCCGCACTCCTGAGCAGAATGAAGCCCAGAATGAACGGGAAAGCTTATTGATTGCTTTAGGTTTTGCCCGTGATTTTTTTGTCAAAAACCTCCAAACTGCTGAAGGGAAATCAATAGGCTTAAGCTATTTCAAGGAGCGGGGTTTTACTTCGTCGATTATTGAAAAGTTTGACTTGGGATATGCCCTAGATGGTTGGGATAATTTGCTGAATGCTGCAAAATCTGCAGGATTCAAAGAGGATGTTTTATTGAAAGCTGGATTAATCCTTCAAAAGGAAGGGGATGCATCCCGTGTCTACGATCGGTTCAGAAATCGGGTAATTTTTGCAATTCACAATATTTCCGGCAAGCCACTGGGTTTTGGTGCGCGAATTCTCACCAAGGATAAGAGTCAACCCAAGTATATAAATTCTCCGGAGACGCCTGTCTATCACAAAAGCGATGTGTTATACGGCATGTTTCAGGCGAAAAAGGCAATCAGGGAGAAAGACAATTGCTATCTAGTAGAAGGCTACACTGATGTGGTAAGTCTTCATCTTTCTGGAATTGAAAATGTGGTGGCATCTTCAGGTACATCGCTTACCGATGGTCAGATTAAACTAATCAAGCGCTTTACAGATCAGGTTACCGTGCTTTATGATGGAGACACCGCGGGTATCAAAGCTTCCCTTCGTGGGATAGATTTATTGCTGGAGGGTGGGCTGAATGTGAAAGCTGTCGTTTTTCCTGATGGGGAAGATCCGGATAGTTATTCAAGAAAAGTCGGTTCTCAGGCATTTCATGATTACCTGGAAAACAATAGCCGAGATTTCATTGGCTTTAAAATCGGATTATACAAAGAGGAGTTTACCAAAAACCCAATTCGGAAAGCGGAAGTAATCCGGGAGGTAGTTCAAAGCATCGGAAAAATTCCTGATCCGATTATTCGTTCTGTTTATGCGAAAGAAGCTTCAGGGCTTTTAGGGATAGAGGAGGATATAATCCATGCCGAGCTGAATAAGATTTTGCTCAAAGGGCAAAAGGAGAATTTTAACAAACAAAAGGATGACATCTTTGCCGAGCAGGCAGTACATGAACTGATTCCGGAGGAGACTGCTACTTCATTCTCTGAAATTCTTAAAATTCAGGAGAGGGAGATGATCAGGATTCTCGTCAATTACGGTTGGCAAAAGCTGAGTGATGAGGAAACGCACTTGTGCCAATATTTGCTTTCAGAGACAGAAGATCTGGAGTTTACCATTCCAATATATAGTAGAATTCTAAATCTGTACAGAAATAGTTTGGCGCAAGGGGAAATACCTACCTCTGAGTACTTTATTGGACTTGGGGACCAAGAGCTTCAAAAAGAAGTAATTGACTTGGTGACAGTGCGTCACGAAGTTTCACACCATTGGACTGATACCCACCAGATAATAATAGGAACCGAATCGGATGATCTCACGGTCACAGGGTTTAAATCCATATTAAGGTTGAAGAAAAAGATGGTGCAGAAGCTGATGGAAGAGGCCAAGGAGAAAATAAAAAACGCAGAGTCGGAGCATCTTTCAGAGGATAAAGTAAATGAGTTTCAGGTAATCTATTTCGAACTGAAGAAAGTACAGCTGGAGATCGATAAGGAGCTAGGAATAGTCATTGGCTAAAACCAAACTTTATTTGGCTTCATCCTGTTTAAGATTCGAAAGCGTGTAAATTTGCTTTTCAAAGAACTAATCCAAACACAAATTTCGTGGAAAAATATATTCTGGATCCCATAGAAGATGCTATTGAAGCTATCAAAAATGGTGAAGTGATCATCGTAGTGGATGATGAAGACAGAGAAAATGAAGGTGATTTCGTCTGCGCAGCAGAGACAGTGACACCTGAGATCATCAATTTCATGGCTACGCATGGGCGAGGTTTGATCTGTGCTCCTTTGATAGAAGACCGTTGTGAAAAACTAGGTCTGGAGATGATGGTGGGTAACAATACGGCAGCGTTTGAAACGCCTTTTACCGTATCTGTTGATTTGATTGGCCATGGTTGTACGACTGGTATTTCAGCTTCAGATAGAGCTAAGACAATAAAAGCACTTGTCGATGATTCTATTGACCCAAACGAACTCGGCAAACCAGGTCATATCTTCCCGCTTAAAGCTAAAAGAGGTGGCGTGCTCAGAAGAGCTGGACACACAGAAGCAGCGATCGATTTGTCCCGCTTAGCTGGATTTTCTCCTGCAGGAGTTTTGGTGGAAATAATGAACGAAGATGGAACAATGGCTCGTCTTCCGGATTTGGTTGAGGTAGCAAAGAAATTTAATCTGAAGTTGATTTCTATTAAAGATTTGATTGCTTATCGACTGAAGCACGAGTCACTTATTAAGCGGGAAATCGGAGTAGATTTACCTACTGATTTTGGTGATTTTGAGTTAATAGCCTTTCGTCAGACAAACACCCAGGAACTGCATTTAGCCTTGCTTAAAGGTAAATGGGAGAAAGACGAGCCTATTTTGGTTCGGGTACATTCTTCATGCATGACTGGCGATATATTCGGATCTTGCAGATGTGACTGTGGACCTCAGCTCCATGGTGCTATGCAGATGGTGCAGAAAGAAGGTAAGGGAGTCATTCTGTACATGAATCAAGAGGGTAGAGGAATTGGGCTAATCAACAAACTCAAAGCTTATAAACTTCAGGAAGAGGGAATGGACACTGTACAGGCTAATCTCGCTCTTGGACTTCCTTCGGACAGTAGGGATTATGGTGTAGGTGCCCAGATTTTAAGAGATCTGGAAGTTAGAAAATTACGACTGATCTCTAACAATCCTCAGAAGCGAGTAGGATTGCTTGGCTATGGCCTCGAAATCGTAGAACAAGTTCCTATTGAAATCGCCCCTAATGTGCACAATGAAAAGTATCTCCAAACAAAAAGAGATAAAATGGGACACAATATATTGAAATAAAATCCTGTTGTAATCTTGAAATTTGTCAATAATATTTAATGATTTCAACCTGAAAATTCATTATTGCGTAAATAGAACCATGATGGAAACTGTAAAAAAATTAATTTTCTCTCTTAGTGTGCTATATCTGAGCATCGGGTCGTCTTTTGCGCAGAATCAATTCCCTTCCCAAATTTGGCATAAGGGGAATATTTATTCAGCAGATGGACAGGTGTACGGAGGTCAGATCAAATATGACTTAGAAAACAACGTAGTCCAATTGCAGGATAAAACTGTGAATACCTTTACAGCCGCAAATGTTACTTATTTTGAGCTATTCGATGAAGTTTATGGCGGAATTCGGAAGTTTTTCAGCTTGCCTTATTCCTTGAATAGTGATTACGAAACTCCCATGTTCTTTGAGGTGCTTACCGAAGGAGACGATTTGGCGTTGCTTTGTAGGGAATATGTAGCAACCGACTCGCGAGGAATGAATTCCTACGGAATGATGGGAGGCTATGGGATGAATCCATTTTATAGTCCGCAATCTATGATGGGTTACAGATTAGCATTCAAATACTATTTTTTGAAGAACGGCAAAATTGAACAGTACAGCATGAAGAAAAAAGATCTTTTTGAAATGCTACCCGGTCATGATGATCAGATTTCACTTTTTATGCGCAAAAACCGCTTAGATTATGACAAGAGGGGAGATCTTCTTCGCATAACAGCCTATTACAACGAATTGAATCAAAACTAAATGTCCAAGCCTTTAATTCTCGTCTCAAATGACGACGGGATCACCTCCAAAGGGATACGTGTTCTAGTATCTGCTATGAAAAAACTTGGGGATGTGGTCGTGGTAGCTCCTGATAGTCCACAGTCTGGAATGGGGCATGCCATTACAATAGGAGAAACTTTACGTTTAGAAGAGGTGGAGATTTTTGAGGGAGTAAAAGCCTACAAATCTAGTGGTACTCCTGCAGATTGTGTGAAACTGGCAAAGCACTATGTGATGAAGGATAAAAGTCCTGATCTAATAGTTAGTGGGATCAATCATGGTTCTAATACGTCCATTTCAGTTCTTTACTCCGGTACTATGTCCGCAGCAATTGAAGGCGCTATGGAAGGTTACCCATCAATTGGGTTTAGTTTATGCGATTTCTCTTCAAATGCAGAATTTTCTCATGTGGAAGAGTGGGTGGAGAAGATTGCAAAGCAAGTATTGGAAGGGGGAATTCCAAAAGGGATAGCGCTAAATGTAAATTTTCCACCGAAACAAAACGAGGAAATCAAAGGGATAAAAGTTTGTCGTCAGGCAGAAGCCAAATGGCAGGAAGAATTTGATGAGCGATTTGATCCTAATGGGCGAAAGTATTTTTGGCTGGCTGGTAATTTTGTGAATTTTGATAAGGGTGAGGATAATGATGAATGGGCGATCGCTAACAACTATGTTTCCATAGTTCCCTGTCAATATGATTTGACTGCTCATCATGCAATTACCCAGATAAACAAAGATTGGAATTGGGAAGAACTTAAAAAGTAGATAGCCTGCGGACTTTCAATTTTATTTATTGAGATTAGCTTATTTTGCTTATTTTCACCGTTGTAAAATGATAAATACCGCTTGAATTCGAAATCATACTCTTTTCTGTTTTTTGTCCTGTATTTTGTTGCTTTTGCATCTACAGGTACGTTTGCACAGATCCCTAACGTAGATAGTCTTAAAAACATTCTCCCTGACTCCAACGGGGAAGAAAGGTTGAGCACTCTTAATGAGTTGTCATTTTACCTTCGTGAAATCGAACAGCATGCAGCCTTTAATTATGCCTTAGAAGCTGAAAAACTTGCTCAAAAACTTGAGAACAAGTCAGAAGAAGCAAAAGCTAAGGAAAATCTTGGCTGGATATATTACCGCAGAGGAAAGTGGCAAAAATCTTTTGACTATTCAAAATCTGCCTATGTCCTTTCTATGGAGGCTAATAACTTGGAACAGGCAGCAAAGGTCATGAATAGCATGGGAGCTCTTTACTATGAGCAACAAAGTTATTCCCAGGCGATTGAGCAGTTTAAGAATGCGTATGCAATAAGTATGAAGACTGGCGATCTCTACACTATGATTAGAAGTCTGAATAATGTTGCATTTAACTTCTTAGCTAAAAATGAATTGGATTCTTCCAAATACTATGCGCTGAAGGCTATTGAAACGAATGTAAATGCTGGGTCACCTTACTTACTTTCATTTTCTAACCGTGTATTAGGAGATATTTTTTTACAAAGAAATCAACTTGATTCCGCTGAAATAATTTACTTAAAAGCATTGGAAAATGGAAGAATCCAGAATCTGACTACTTTCCAAGCTAGTGTACTCCATCGGTTGGGGAAAACCTACCTTTTGAATGGCAAACTAGAAAACGCTAAGAGCATTCTGCTCGAGGGAATAGAATTGTCGAGCAATAATAACCTTCTGGATGAACTTGCAAAAAGCCATAAATACCTTGCTGATTATTACCGGATAAATGGCGATTACCAGAAAGCATTCGAGGAACAATCAAAATTTGTGGTTTTAAATGATTCCCTCGTAAATCAAGCCAGCAAAGATAGACTGGCACTAATGCAAGGCATGTTTCAGGATGATTTGGATCAGTCCGAATTAGACTTGCTGGTTGCTCAGAATGAGCATCAACAGACAAGATTGGAAATGAATAGAAGAGTGATGGTCTTGATTGGAGTTGCATCACTTTTGATTTTAGGGCTTTTGATTTGGCTCTTTTTGCTTAACCGAAATATCAAAAAATACAATCGTCATCTGGTGTCCCAAAAGAAACAGATTTTCAAGCAAAATGAAGATCTCGAGGCCAAGTCAAGCCAACTTCAAGAAATAAATCAGACTAAGAATAAGCTTTTCTCTATAGTTGGACATGATCTGAGAGGCCCAGTAGGGCAGGTAAAATCTTTGGTTGATTTGCTTATTTCAGGACAATTGGAAAAGGATGAGTTTGAAGATCTTGTTCAAAATCTAAAGAAAGATGTTGATTCCGTTTATTTCACTTTAAATAATACACTGAAATGGTCAATGGCCCAGATGGAAGGATTTAAACTGAATAAAGTGAATTTTAATCTTGCCGATCTAGTAGGGGCCAATGTTAGACTAATTAAGCCTAAGCTCAAGGAAAAATCTCTTGATATTGAATATTCCTCATATTACGATGATTTGGATATTTTTGCTGACAGGGATCTGATTGAGGTGGTGATCAGAAATATATTGAACAATGCAGTGAAATTCTCTAAGCCTGGAGACGTAATCATGCTTTCCGCAGATTTGGAAAATGACATGGTTGTTTTCTGTATAGAAGACCAAGGAATTGGTATGAGTGAAATTCAAATTAATGAGTTACTCACAGAGGATTATGTGATCACTAATTCAAAATTAGGTACCAACAGGGAGAAAGGTTCTGGTTTAGGCTTACAGATCTGTAAGGAATTCACCCGTATGAATGGTGGGGAATTACTGATTAGAAGTGAAGAGGGACAGGGTACTAAAGTGTGTATTAAAGTTCCAGGCAGCAAAGTTTTAGTCAACAATTAGCACATTCCCTGTAGTAAGGAATTCATCAAATGGAATTCCTTTAGAAATTATCTCCAAGCTTTTCATGGTTTTCATCGAATTCATCAGCTGACTTCCTAAGATCTTCGCGTCTGTAGCCCAAGTTGTTTGAGATAACCATTCCTTCACATCGTTGGTATTTAACTCGTAATTTTTGGAAATATCTTCAATAGCGGAGGCACTACTTTGAAGGTTCAGGGCTTCTTGATACACTAAATCTCTTAGTTGATAGATAGTATCACCAAATTCCGACAGGGCTTTTTCTGTAACGATAATAGCGAAACAAGGCCAAGGGCTTGACACTTCTCCTATTCTTTTCATTTCCTGAGAATCTACCCAAGGTTTGGTGGTATATTTTTCCCAAAGAAACATTTCTGGCTTCTCTGGAGTCATTACTTCTAATGCTCCTGAGAGATTATTTACAATTTTAAAATTCAATTTTTCCGCATCCCAGCCTTCTCTCTCTGCAAGCACATAGCTCATCAGCTGCGATCCTGAGCCTTCTCTGCTAATCAAAAAAGTAGGATGATTTATTTCTTCGAGTGAGTTTACTGGGGAATCACCCGAAATATGGATTCCCCATGTCAGTGGAGACTTTACATGAAGACCAATCATTCTGGATGGATTTCCAGCTTCAAAATCTTTCAAGAAACTTTCTGTTAGAACAAGTGCTATGTCTGTATTATCTTCCCTAAGATCCTTGTTCATTTGACCAGATCCTCTGGATTCGTCAGTCCAGAGCAATCTTATACCTTCTTTTTCGAAAGGTTGTGTAGCCACAACCTTTTTCCAAGGGAAATTAAAATGCTCAGGAACTCCGGTGATTCTAAGGATTTTCATAGTTCGTTTTTTTCTTCCGCCAAAGGTAAGAACCGGCAGGTAAAACAAATTCCCGTTTAGAGAAATTTTGATTTTATTAGTCGTGGGCAGCTTTTCTGTCAGTAATCAATAGATTGCTGAGTCCTGCTAGTATTAAAAGAGTTCCTGCCAGTAGCATAGTGTTAATTACGGCTTCGCCGAATAGCAATTTGTATAGGAAATTAACCCCGCCAATCGCAGCGATGATCTGGGGAATGACAATGAACATATTGAAAATACCCATGTAAATCCCCATTTTGTTAGGATCTACTGAGCTGGAAAGCATGGCATAAGGCATGGAGAGAATGCTTGCCCAAGCTATGCCTACCAGAGCAAAGCAGATGTGCAACATCCATGGTTCTGTGATAAAATAGATAAGTATAAAACCTAAGCCACCGGCAATCAAGCTGGCTAAGTGTAGTAATTTTCTATTGATGAGATATTTGCTCGTGAATAGCGATAGAATCAAAGCAGCAAACATAGAAACCAACCCGTAAGTGCCAAGATAATTTCCTACGCTATCGGCAGCATTGTTATACGCTGCGGAGCTAGGATCGGTAGCACCAAACACGTGTTCCGTTATTGCGGGAGTTGCGAAGCTCCACATGGTAAAGAAGGCAAACCAAGAGAAAAACTGGACTACTCCGAGCTGTTTCATTACAGTAGGCATGCCTGCAATACTTCCGGTCACTTCCTTGAATCCCGTTAATATCCCTTTTGTTTTAGCTTTTTCCGCTTCGAACTTTTCCAAATCCTCAGGAGGATACTCTTCAGTTTTAAGAATGGTATAGAGGATAGAAGTAAAGAGTACAAGAGAGCCAACTGCAAAAGCATACTTGACTGAATCAGGAACTACACCTTCTGGAGCAGTGTTTGGCACCCCCAATTTTGTCATCAACCAAGGAAGATTGGAAGCTACCCAAGTTCCTATTCCAATAATTAATGTCTGGACAACAAATCCATAAGACCGCTGAGAATCTGGGAGTTTGTCAGCTACCAATGCACGAAAAGGTTCCATGCTGATGTTGATAGAAGCATCCAAAATCCACAATGCGCCAGCTGCCATCCATAGTGCAGAGGAATACGGTGTAAAAAACAATGCAATGGAACTTAGCAATGCACCCACAAAGAAATAAGGTTTTCTACGTCCAAACTTCTTATGCCAAGTGCGATCGCTAAGGTATCCCACTATCGGCTGAATAAGAAGACCTGTAAGAGGAGCTGCGATCCAGAGTATGGGGATTGCATCTTTATCTGCACCAAGAGTCTGGAAGATTCTAGACATAAATCCTCCTTGCAGTGCAAAGCCAAATTGAATCCCAATCATACCGAAACTCATGTTCCAGATTTGCCAGAAATCTAACTTCTTTTTGAAGTGGGTCATTTGGGTTTTATTAAAGAATTGGTTCTCGTTGCTGGGCTAAGCTAATCCATGAATCTGCAGCTTTTCTGAGGTGTTTTTTATCTCGAAGAACTTCAACTTTGGGATAGAAAGATGTGGGTAGCTCAAGTCCGGTAAAGGGTCAAACTCACTCAATTTATCCAAAAATGCATAACTCTCATATTTCAATTCGAAAGTTTGATTGTCTATCATGACTGATTCAGTTTGAAATCCATGAAGATAGAAACGTAAGGAGGAATATTCGCTAGGAAAATCGCCTGTGCAACTATCGATAATCAGCATCTCTTCCTCTGGTAAAAAAGTCATTTCACGTTCCAGATAATTTCCCGATTCAAAGTAAAAACTTATCCCATCATCTTCATAATGCTCGTATGTAGAACCTTTACTTCCGGCATAAAGGTGAATATAGAGCGTACCATCATTTTTGGAGGCTGTGTGAGGTATGTCAGACTGCATGACAAGAATGCTTCCTTCTTTCACGTAAACCGGCAAGTTGTTCAGGGGACAATCCTGATAAATGACCTGTCCGCCTTTGATGGATTGATCGGTGAAAAGGTAGTACCAATTTCCCTTAGGCAAATATACTTTCATGATTTCCCGATAGCTTTCCACCGGAGCTATCATGAGATTATCACAAAACAAATATTGATTTTGATAGGCTGAAAGGAAAACTAGGGGATCATTTGAGTAATCTATAGCCAAGCTTGCCGCGACGGGTAATCCACTTTGGCTACTCTTGCGAAAACTACTGTATATTGTTGGAAGTAATTTGTATCGAAGCTTCATATAGCTTCTGGATATTTCCTCTACTTCTTCACCAAATGCCCAAGGTTCCGCATCATTGCTATTGATCATGGAATGTGCTCGGAAAAGTGGGGAAAAAGCTCCTATGCTCATCCAACGGGCATAAAGTGACTTGGTCGCTTCACCGGCAAAGCCACCTACATCATATCCCGAAAATGGTATCCCGCTCATGCCAAGACTATTTACCAGGCGAATGCCAGCGAGCATATGTTCTTCTGTGGAGATATTATCTCCCGTCCATATAGCGGCGTAGCGCTGTACTCCTGAGAAACCAGATCTTGTCAGCACAAAAGGACGTTGGTTGGGATAGTTTTTAATAGAACCTTGCTGAGTGCTTTTAGCCATCTGCATACCGTAAATATTCCGGGCTTTGCGGTGAGATGAGGTATTACCATCGTAATTAAATTCGATAAGGTTTGGTGTGAACTGTCCCCAAGAAGCAGGCTCATTCATATCGGTCCAGAATCCATCTACTCCTGCTTCAGTGTAAAAAGCCATTTTCTCCATCCACCAATTTCTGGTAGCTGGATTGGTGAAATCAGGGAAAGCACACCAGCCAGGCCAAACCTGGCCTAAGTATTCTGTGCCATCAGGATAGCTTACGAAAAGATTCTGTTCTTTCCCTTCTTGGTATGGCAAGTATTCATCTTCAGATTTTATACCAGGGTCCAAAATCACAATTACCCTAAAACCTTTTTCCTTGAGTCTTGTGATAAGTCCTTTTGGATCAGAAAATTTCTCGCCATCAAACGTGAAAACCTTGTACTCTTCCATGTGATGTATATCAAGGTAGATTACGTCGGCAGGCATTTCCTTGTCCCGGAAGGTATTGGCCAAGGTCAAAACTTCCTTGTCTGGATAATAGGAATATCTACATTGTTGAAAACCAAGAGCCCATTTAGGTGGCATTTTCATTGTGCCAGTCAAATTACTGTAACTCTTAATGATCTCAGCTACGTTTGGTTTATGTATGAAATAATAGTCCATATCCCCATCCTCAGCATTGAAATAAGTGAAACGGTCATTTGAAGCACCAAAGTTAAACACGCTCTTATGTGTATTGTCAAAGTATATTCCGTATGCTTTATCACCTAGTAATCCCATGTAAAAAGGAATGCTGGCATAAAGCGGATCATCATTTATACCATAACCAAAATAGTCCGTATTCCAATTGGTAAATGCTCGGCCAATACGATTGAGATTACCGGTCTTCTCCCCAAGACCTATAAATTTCTCATTTTGCTGCAACTCTTTGTAGCAAGTGACTTCTGTCCCTATCCAAGATATACCAAGAGAATGATCCTTGTTCAGTAAAGTACCTTCCGAATCGAAGAAAGAACAAATACCATTCACCAAATCAAACTGTAGGGTAATTGAGGCAGTTTTTAGATAAAGTGAATTATCCAATTCTTCAAAATTGAAATCAACGGTTTCTTGATCAGCTACAATGGAGTAGGGGTTGGGGTCGAAATTAGGATTTCGGCTACACTGAATCCGTATGATCCCTTCGCTAAAAAGCGTTATTTTGATCTGTGCCGTTGGACTATGGGCAACAAATCCATCGTTGGTTTTATCCCACTTGTCTATTTTGCCAATGGGAATATATCGTGAAGAAGAGGATTGATGAAGAGAATCGGTAAGTACCTTGGTCATGGATTTATTGCTCTTTAGATGTAGCAGTGCAACTAATTTAGAACCAATTATGAATCATAAAAATCCTGAAAGGTACCACCGGCCATGAATATTGTCTAATATGAAAATGGAATACGCGTAGATTTAGGAATTAGCCCTATTCAAACGTTTGCAATCTGTGATAGAAAAAAATGATTTTTTTTCTAAAATCTTTTCGATGAATCCCTCACCATGAGTTTTGTCTCCAAAATGAGGGTTTGTTCCATCGTTTTGGGGTCAAGCTTTTTCTCAATGATATCTATAAGAATTTCGGTTGCTTTTGCTCCCATCGTAAATCCTGGCTGCGACACAGAAGAAAGTTGCGGCTCCAGCATCGAGCAAAATTGCCAATCACTAAAACCCACGATTCCTACTTCAAGAGGGACTTTCAAACCTGCGTCTCTGCAAGCCATCATTGCACCTACGGCTCCTATGTCATGACAGGAGAAATAGGCATCCGGCCTTTCCGGAAAGGAATTAATAAGGTTTCCAACCAGACCCCTACTTTCTTCAAGTGTCCCCATAGGACATGGTATAATGTAATCAGGATTAAATTTTAATCCGTTTTGCTCCAAAGCATCCATATAGCCTTTTTCTCTGTCTTTACTTATCTTCAGAGTCTTAGGGCCTGCTAGATGAACAATTTTTTTATAGCCTTGGCTGATCAGATGTGACGTAGCATCAAAGGAGCCTTGGTAATCGTCCACCATGACATTGATAGCGCCTGGAATAGCCGGAGCACGGTCAAAAAATACAATGGGAAAGTTATGATCAAGCAATTTAGTGAAGTGCTCAAAAGTCTTGGTTTCCTTCGAATAACTTACCAATACTCCATCAATCTGATTGGAGAGCATAGTTTCCATGCTTGAAATCTCGCGGTCAAGTTTCTCGTTGGATTGTGTAAGAATCACATTGTATCCGCGCGAATTTGCAACTTCCTCAATTCCACTTACTACCGTGGAAAAGAAAAAATGCACTACTTCTGGAATGATTACACCTATGGTAAATGACCTACTTTGTCGAAGGGATAACGCGATAGCATTTGGCCTGTAATTAAGTTTCTCTGCGACTTCTTTTACTTTTCGCTTAGTTTCATCATTGATTCCCGGATAATCCTTCAGCGCTCTGGAGATTGTAGAGGCAGATAAATTTAACTCGCGTGCAATGTCCTTAATTGTAGCTTGACCTAGTTTCATGTCTTACAAGTATAAAAAATAGATTAGAGATTAACTCGACTTATTGTCAACCTATAAATATTTGGAAGAAATTTGTGACTGAAATTATCAGAAACCATTATAGAAGTTGATATGGAATGAGATTGTTCTAAAAAAATCAGGGTCAAATGAGAAAATTTGAAAATTCCACGGTTTGTAATCGATTGCGGGAAAAGAATTGTTTTTTGGGGGGCGATTTTAGATTTAGATGTGGGGAATTATAAGTTAGGGATTTATATCTTTGAAGCTTATGTTACAGAAGTGACCTTTTTTTGGCCAATAAATCTTGAAATAAACAAACCTAATAAGACATGAAATTTAAACCTGGAGTAAAATACGGTGAAGAACTTAGAGATCTTTATGCTTACGCAAAAGAGAACGAGTTTGCGATGCCTGCGGTAAATGTAATCAATACGAACTCTGTGAATGCAGTTTTGGAGACAGCTAAAAAGCTAAATTCTCCTGTAATCATCCAGTTTTCTAATGGTGGAGCACAGTTTTTTGCGGGTAAATCCCTAGCAAATGATAAGCAGCAGGCGAGCATTGCCGGTGGTATCTCCGGTGCGCACCACGTGCATTTGATGGCTGAGGCATACGGTGTTCCAGTTGTTTTGCATACCGATCATGCAGCTAAGAAGTTGCTGCCTTGGATAGACGGCCTTTTGGATGCAGGTAAAGCTTACTATGCTACCCACAAAAAACCTTTGTATAGCTCTCACATGTTGGATCTTTCCGAAGAGCCTCTGGAAGAAAACGTCGAGATTTCCTGTGAATACTTCAAGGAATTTGAGAAGTTGGAAATGGCTATCGAAATTGAACTTGGTGTTACTGGTGGAGAAGAAGATGGTGTAGATAATTCTGATATAGATTCATCTAAGCTTTACACTCAGCCTGAAGAAGTAGCCTATGCTTATGAACATCTGAAGGAAATCGGAGATCTATTCACTATTGCTGCGGCTTTCGGTAACGTCCACGGAGTTTACAAGCCAGGAAATGTCAGCTTGAAACCTATTATCTTGAAAAACTCTCAGGACTTCATCAAAGAGAAGCATGGATTGACAGGTAAACCTTTGAACTTTGTATTCCATGGTGGATCTGGATCTACGGTTGAGGAAATCAGAGAAGCAAACAGCTATGGTTCTATCAAAATGAATATCGATACAGATATGCAGTGGGCATTCTGGGAAGGTATTTTGAATAATTATAAGAAAAATGAGGCGTATCTTCAGACTCAGCTGGGTAATCCAGAAGGAGCAGATAGTCCTAATAAGAAATTCTACGATCCAAGAAACTGGTTGCGCAAGGGAGAAGAGAATTTCGTGAAGCGTCTTGAGCTTGCTTTTGATATGCTTAATGCGGTAAATCGAAATTAATTTTCTCTACCATCAAATAATTAAAAGTCACCTGCTAAGGTGACTTTTTTTGTTTTAAGCTGGGGCATTGAATAGATCAAAACGGTTGTACTGAAGTTTTTTATTCCGTTTTCAAAATGGTATAAAATAAAAAGACCTTTGAATTCTGAAACATCAGGACTCAAAGGTCAATAATTGAAGCCATTTAGGTTTTAAAAGATTCGCGAGCAAAAGACAATTAAGTAGATAAAATCTTAGCTACTCTGAAATCATCTTCGTCTACAGACTTGTCATCCACTATGGCTTTTTTGATAGGCGTGTAGACCACTTTGTTGTTGATCAGACCAGCCATCACATCGTATTTACCTTGAAGCAAACCTTCTACAGCAGCAACTCCAAGCTTAGAAGCCAGTAGACGATCATATGAACTTGGAGAACCTCCACGCTGTAAGTGACCCAGGATAGTTACTTTGATATCGTAGTAAGGTAGGTGTTTGCTTACTAGAGCAGCTATTTCTGTAGCTCCGCCACTTTTACCACCTTCCGCCACAATTACAATATTGGATGCTTTCTTCGCTTTGGTTCTTATCTTCAGTTTGTCTACCAGGTGTTCAATCGGCATCTTTTTCTCAGGAATAAGAATGGCTGCCGCTGCGCTTCCAATACCGGCGTTGATAGCTATGAAGCCTGCATCTCTTCCCATTACTTCTACGAAGAAAAGTCTGTCGTGAGATGTGGCAGTATCACGGATCTTATCTATAGCTTCTATAGCAGTGTTACATGCAGTATCAAATCCAATGGTAGAATCTGTGCCTGAAAGATCATTGTCAATCGTGCCTGGAAGTCCTATTGCAGGAATACCAAATTCCTTATAGAATAAATGTGCTCCGGTCAAAGAGCCGTCCCCTCCGATCACTACCAAAGCATCAATACCATGGCTTACAAGATTGTCATAGGCAATTTTTCGGCCTTCCGGAGTACGGAATTCAGCACTTCTGGCAGATTTCAAAAAGGTACCACCACGCTCTAGTACGTGAGTGATATTCTTAGATTCCATCTTTTTAATATCATTATGAATCATACCTTCATAGCCTCGGTAGATTCCATACATTTCAAGATCATAATACAAACCGGTTCTTATGACAGCGCGGATTGCAGCGTTCATCCCAGGAGAATCGCCTCCGGAAGTAAGTACGCCTATTTTTTTGATGGTTTTAGGTTCCATTATAAGGTTTGAGTTAGGGCTTTAAACATTAGATCGGCAGAAGCCGGATTGGTGGCTAATGGAATATTATGTACATCACATATCCTCATCAACATTTGAACGTCAGGTTCGTGCGGATGCTTATCTAGTGGGTCTCTGAAGAATACTACCATCGCCAGTTCTTTTTGTGCGGCCATAGCAGCAATCTGAGCATCACCTCCGTATGGTCCGGAAAGAAGTTTCTGTACTTCAAATCCTGATTTTTCGATGTGTGACCCAGTTGTTCCTGTAGCAACAAGGTCTACATCTGCCTGATGGAGTCTTTCCTTAAATCCACTTAAAAAATGAACCATGTCGGCTTTTTTACCATCATGGGCAATTAGGGCTATTTTCATTAAGCTAGGTCAAATAGGTTTAGCCCAAAGTTAGGAAAAATCTTTCCCTGATCCTTTGGTTAATGTTATTTAAAGGCTATCAAATGGTATTTTCAGGTCAATTTTTCCAAATAAAGCAAGAAAGTATATTCCAATGCCAGTTCCTTAAGTGAATTAAATCTGCCTGAAGCTCCTCCATGTCCAGCTTCCATATTGGTGTGGAGTAGGAGAAGTTTTGTGTCAGTTTTCAATTCTCTAAGTTTTGCTACCCATTTGGTAGGCTCCCAATATTGAACTTGACTGTCGTGAAGCCCGGATGTGATCAGCAAATTAGGATAATCCTTGGCCTCGACATTATCATACGGGGAATAGGAAAGCATGTACTGATAATACTCAGAATTCTTAGGGTTTCCCCATTCCTGAAATTCTCCAGTAGTCAGTGGTATGCTTTCATCGAGCATGGTGGTCACCACATCGACGAAGGGCACAGAAGCTATCAGTCCGTTGAATAGATCTGGTCTCATATTCATCACAGCTCCCATCAGCAATCCCCCAGCGCTTCCTCCCATAGCATATAAGTGCTCTGGCGAAGTGTATTTTTCAGCTATCAAGTGCTCAGCGCAGCTAATGTAATCAGTGAATGTGTTTCGTTTTTTGAGCATTTTTCCATCCTCGTACCACGCGCGGCCTAGATCTTCACCACCTCGTATGTGAGCTATAGCAAATACAAATCCTCTGTCTAGCAAACTTAATCGACTACTGGAGAAATATGCATCCATACTGTATCCATAGGATCCATAGGAGTAGAGCAGGAGAGGATTTGATCCTCCAGGTTTAAATTTGTCGATTTTGTATACCAGCGAAATCGGAACCATGACATCGTCTGAAGCTTTAGCCCATATTCTGGCAGAGTTGTAATCGGCAGAATCATATCCTCCAACTATTTCCTGCTGCTTCAGAAGCGTTTTCTCCTTTGTAACCATATGGTAATCAAACGTGCTGGCAGGAGTGACCAGTGAATTATATCCAAATCGAAGGATATCGGTTTCAAACTCTGGATTTGTACTTATCCAAGCAGTATATGTTTCATCATCAAATTGCAGATAGTGTCCAGAGGTACCGTCCCATGGTCTAATATTGATGTTACACAGTCCCTTAGTTCTTTCCTGTACAACTAAGAAATGGGAAAATATATCAAAGTCTTCCAATAAAACTGATTCACGATGTGGAATAACATCTTCCCAATTTTCTAGTGATGGGTTACTTATAGGTGCTTTGACTAGCTTAAAGTTTTGAGCTTCATGGTTGGTTCTGATCCAAAAATGATCCTCATAATGATCTGCAGCATATTCCAAGAAAGGAATTCGTGACTGCAACACCTGGAATTCTCCTAATGGGGTAGAGGCATTCAAAAATCTTAATTCGGAAGAGATAGTACTTTCTGAGTGAATTAAGATGAACTTTTCAGACTTAGTCTTATGAACTACGCAAGAAAATTCCTCGTCCTTTTCCTCATAAATCAGCTTATCACTTGCTGTAGGAGTACCTAGCTTATGCGAGTAGATCTGATAGGATCGCAGTGTTTCTGGATCCTGTTTGGAATAGAAAAGAGTTTGGTTGTCCGCAGCCCAGGCGAAATTTCCTGTAATGTCAGGAATACGATCTGGAAGAATTTCTCCTGTTTCAAGATCTTTGAATTGAATCTCATATATTCTTCTTCCTACGTCGTCAGTAGCAAAAGCAAGGGTCTTCAGATCAGAAGTAGCTGCTGTGCCACCTACCTGGTAATACGCTTTGCCCTCGGCAAGTAAATTGACATCCAGAAATATATCCTCGGTAGCATCTAAATTTCCTTTTTTGCGGCAATAGAGAGGATATTCGCCTCCCGTTTCATATTTAACATACCAGTAATAACCGGATTTTAGGTAGGGTACGCTTTCATCATCTTCTTTAATTCTACCCTTCATTTCCTGAAATAATTTTTCCTGAAATTCTTCCGTCGATTGAAGAGTAGTTTTAAGATACTCGTTTTCAGCATTCAGATAATCTATAACCTCAGGATTATCCCTATCTCGCATCCAATAATAATTATCAGTACGTTGATGTCCATGGGTCTCCAGGAGCTGAGCTATTTTTTTGGCTTTGGGTGCCTGCATTATTTTGTGAATTTAAGCTTGCAATGTTAAGGAAAAAATAAGCTATAGAGTTCTGTTTTTTGGTTGAATATCCTCTTCAAACTGCACTTTTTATCAATTAAAATGTCTACTAAATACCCTAAGCCTTGGATAGAATGATAATTTTTAAAATATTCAATAAATATTTCAACCATTAACCAAATACCTATGGGATTTCTGAAAGAGTTTAAAGAGTTTGCTGTCAAAGGCAATGTAATTGATCTGGCGGTAGCTGTGATTATAGGTGGAGCATTCGGAAAGATTGTTTCCTCCTTTGTAAAAGATGTAGTGATGCCTCCTATAGGATTATTGCTAGGTGGAGTAAATTTTACCGATCTATCAATAGTGCTGAAAGAAGGGGTGACCAATGCTGAGGGGGAAGTCGTGACGGAACCAGTGCTTTTGACCTACGGTATATTTATTCAAAATGTCGTGGATTTTCTAATCATTGCTATTGTGATCTTTCTAGCGGTGAAGGGAATCAACAGTTTGAAGAAAAAAGAAGAAGCTGCTCCATCGGCACCACCTGCTCCTCCAAAATCTGAGGTTCTTCTTGAAGAAATTAGAGACCTACTGAAAAAGGATATCAAATAAAAAAAGCGGTTCAACCGCTTTTTTTATTTTTGAGACTCACCTTTTCTTCTTTGATAAATGTGTCTGGCGAATTCTCTGGAAAGTCCATTTAGCTGAATGATTTGATTATAGGTCAAGACGCTAGACAAATCCCTTACGAACTTTTCCTCATCAAGTATCATTTTTCTCTGGATCTCGAATTTTTTTGAAATTCTTGCCTTAGCTTCACTTTCAGATATTTCAATGTCTTTCACCCTGCCCAATTCAGACATCTCTTTGAGATTCTTTTCTCTGGCATCATTAAATACATTAAAAATTGGCCAGAATCTCTCTGCTTGCTCTGGCTTCAGATCTAATCGTGTAGTGATAAAAGCTACTCTGGCAGCTTCCAGCTTTTCCCTGTCATATCTGTCTCCAGGTCGCTGTGCAAGTGAAGTCCCGATCACAATAAAAAACAGGATAACTAGTATTGTATATTTTCTCATAATTGTTAAAACCAATTTTGATTTTCTTCTTCTTCAATGAAATCAACTTCGTAAACCATTTCTTCAGCCAAGATCTGATCCAGTATTTCTTCAGGATTATCCACTACTCCCAATACATCCTCAGCTGTCCAATACTGACTTTCAATATAAAGACTAACTTCTTCTTCCATAGATAAAGTTACAGACTGGGAACTCGGGGTGTTCAATTGCCATACTCCCAAGCTTATAACAAGTAGTGCTGCGGCGGCGGCATATTTCATCCAGCCAATGGATCTTTGTGGTTGTAGTCTGTCTATGATTTTATCAGGAAGAGTATCGAAATACCCTCCTGGAGCCTTGAAATCTTTAATTTTCGGAAATTTTTGCATCGTATGAGTTTAGACTTGGTTGAAGTCCAATAGTTTATTCTCTTGTTAGGGAATGTTCGATTTTTTTGACGGCATGATGATAACTTGCCTTTAGAGCCCCAATGCTGGTGCCTGTGATATCAGCTATTTCCTCATAAGTGAGATCTTCCTGATATTTAAGATGAAATACTAAACGCTGTTTATCAGGAAGTTTGAGTAGGGCCTTTTGAAGTAAGCGTTGTATCTCATCCCCGTCCATATTGCCTTGTTGATCAATATAAGATTCCATTTTCTCCTGATGGTCATCGATGGAGAAAAAGAATCGTTTCCTCTTCTTTTCAAGAAAACTTAAAGATTCATTCGTAGCAATCCGGTATAACCAGGTGAATAGACTCGATTGGCCCTGAAACTTTTCTATATGCTGATGAGCCTTGATAAAGGTGTTTTGAGTAATGTCATCAGCATCTTCATGAATTAATACCATTCGTCTGATCACATGATAGACACGCTTCTGGTAAGTCAGGATTAGCTGCCTAAAACCCATTTCCCTGGTTTCATGGTCTTGGATAAGTAGAAGGATTTCCTGATCACCGTTTTTATTCATTCCTCTTTTAGATCCAATTAATAGAAAAGGGTTTAAGGGAATTAAAAAGAGAGACGTTAAATATTGATTTTCAGATCAAAAAATTATCGTTTGTATTCAAATCTGAAATCTTAACATCAAATAAGCAACAGTGCCAAGAACTGATTCCGTCACCTATGGAATTTAAATTTCAAGTATGTAATCAAGAATACCGGCGTTTTTGCCTTTAGGTCGAGTTACCATTAGCGGTATGCTGTCGTTATACTGTATCAATCGTTCTGCCATACTTCCAATGAAGAGTGCCGTGGCTGCGGTTCTGCCTTTTGCACCTATGATTATAGCATCAGCATCTATTTCCTTCGCCTTAGCTACGATTTCTTCCACAGGATCATCATTAGTATCCTGAGTGTACACTGGGGTGATCTTATTTCCTTTTATATCTATTTTACGGATGAACTTTTTGTAATTAATTTCTGCATGCATCCGCATGATTTGAGTGAACTCCTCGTAGCTTTTTCCAGTGTAGTGATAACCTGAAGGGACAGTAAAAACATTTTGGCAAACAATTTCTAGCCCACCATGCTTTTCTCCAATCATTATAGCTTCTTCCAGTGCGTCTTTGGAATAGTCCGAGAAATCACTTGGAACTAGCAATCTTTTCATTTTCGTTTGAGATCCTTCCGGTACTATTAGAAGGGAACAACTTGCTCTTCTTGCTAATCTCGTGGAAGCGACTCCGGTACCCGGAAGTTCTACTTTTCTACCAATTAGAATCATGTCAGCAGATTTTTCTTCTGCTAGTTTTAGTATTTTCTTTGAAAGGGATCCTTCTTTTACAATGTAGTTTAATGAAATCCCTTTGGGATTTTTGAAATGTTCATTCACCATGGACTCCATAGCTTCCTGCCTTTCGTTGACCATATTTTCAACCAAATTTGGGAATTCCTCTAGAACTTCCTTTGGGATGCTGAGGTTCTTAATCACATTTACGAAATAGATTTTTTTGGTTTGATTGACCTGAGCTATAAAGGCAGCGTGCTGAATCAGGGTTTGATCCAGAGATGTCTGATCCAGGCAAACGACCAATTTTTTAATCAAATACATATAAATGCCGTAGGTTTTGAGAGTACAAATTTACGAGTAAAAGAAGAAAAACGTTAAGACTTAAGTGAAATAAAATTTCGACTTTTAATAAAATCCTTTCTAATGACTCTTTGCATGATTTGAATTAACTATTTTATTGGAATATTATTCTGAAACCAAAGTTTTAAATAATGCTTAGATCGTCAATTATATAACTAATTATCGGAATCATCCCTCAAATTTACCAACCTGCCGTGTAATAAATCGTATATTTGCACTGTCCGGGTCGCCGACATGTTCAAACTTCACAAATTACAAATTTACCGAGTGAAGCTCTTACCAAAAACAGGCCTCACCCCGATAACTATCGGGGCCTCGATTCGAAAGAGTCAGGATAACAGTGGAAGTTTGCGGTTAATAGGCAGCTCAAATCTTGTCAAGTAGGAGGTTTGCAACACTCTAAGACCCGGATTTTTTTAACTTATTTGGCGTCACTAGTGCAGAAGGACTAAATGTTGACTGATATTATTCTCAACTACTTTTCTTAAGATAATTCTGTCCTAAAGCTATCCTTCAAATCATCTTTTTTAAGCTTTTAAAACGTTAAAAGTTGATTTTTCGATTTTGTAGGATAAAATTGCCATGGAGCAACTGAAAATTTATATCTAAAAAAACCAAGTGTTATACTACACATTTCCAAAAAATATAAGCGGCAGATTTTAGTCTGCCGCTTCAAAAAATAGATATAAAAGTTTAGTTTGGAAAATCTTAATTCTAGACTAAGCTAGTGTTTTTTCACAAAATTCAACACACTTCTGAACTTCTTTTACGGCATCTGAACCTTCGGGTATTTGATATTCTAATTCAATGGTTGCCGGGAACTTGTACTTATTTTTTGAAATGAGATTAAGCAATTCCGGGATGGGAGTATTGCCTGATCCCCATGCTAAATTTCCTTTCCCGTTTGCCGGTGTTTGACGATCCTTCGTATGCATACTTAGAATACGACTATGCTGCTTCTCGATTAGTGGAATCAGATCGGTATTCCCAGCGGCTATGTAATGGCCTGCATCCAGGTTTAACCCATTTCTTTTACTTTGCTCAAGGGCAGTGTCCCAGAAAGTAAATGTTTCCTGCTCATGACCATGATATCCGATTGACATCTTATGTTTTTCACCCAATTTTCCCAAGCGGAGTGTATGCTCATCGTTTGAGGGATGCTCAAGAGTGACATGGGAAGCGCCTAATGCTTTTGCTGCAGTCATACCGTAAGCTATTTCTTCGTCGGAGGCATTTATACCAAATGCATTTGGCTTGAAGGCATAGATACTCACACCCGCATCATTGTACATTTTCCTCATTTTCTCAAATGGAGCTGTGCCTACTTTACTTCTCCAGGCAGCTGCTTCTTTGCCATAGGATTCCGCCTGTGCACTCAAATCCGCAAGCTTTAATTTCTCTTCAGAAGTAAGTTCTTCACCTTTTCTCTGCTTTGACATTAGGGGATACATTTCCCTCATATTTACAGGATTCGCCGGCATTCCTGCAAAAGATTCCGCTGGATCCCCCATCAGTTCTATAGCTGAGAGACCAGAATCAAGTACATATTGAAGAGTAGCTTCAGCGCTCTGATCAGGCATGGATCTGAAAGAGTAAGTGATGCAACCTATTTGCACGCCGTTAATTAGCGAATTTGGTTTATTGAGCGATTTGATAATCGCCGGAGCACCTTGCAACCAAGATGGAGCCATGGCAATCCCGCTTAATCCTAAGGCTGATTTTATAAGAAATTCTCTTCTGTTTTTCATGTTATGATGGGTTGAGTTATTGTCAGACATCAAATTAGTATTTACTTTCCCTTTTTTCCTGAAAAGTTTACCCATAATTTTATTTTCAGGCTGATTTGTCAAATACTCATGTGAATATTAGTAGAATTAAAAATTTACCTAATGAATAGCAAAGAGGAAAATATAGAAGTGAGGATTGCAAGGGGAGACTTTCTCAATGAGCTCCAGTTTATCACATCGAGGAGCGGAGGTGCTGGAGGCCAGAATGTTAATAAAGTGGAGACCAAAGTTCAGTTGAAATTTGATATTCCTAATTCTCTTCAGCTGACGGACGAGGAGAAAGCAATGGTTTTGGATAAATTATCAACTAAAACCGATCAGGCAGGAGTGCTGCAATTACAATCGCAAGAAAAGCGTTCGCAGATTCAGAATAAGGAGTTGGTAATTCGCAAGTTTGAGGATTTGCTGCGTAAAGCTTTCCATAAGAAACGCGTACGAAAAGCTACCAAACCTAAAAAAGGAGCAATAGAAAAACGGCTAAAAGCCAAAAAGAATCAGTCCGAAAAAAAAGCCAATCGAAGCTGGAAAGAGTAGTAGAAGTAATAAGATTAACTATTAAAATTCTTTTATTCGAAGTGTATAATTTTTTGTAGAGTCAGGTTGATGGATTTGAAGTGGGAAATTACCTATAGGCTTTACAATTCGCATGGAATAAATAGTCTCAGTATTCTCTACGATTTGAATATGATCTTGATTTTGGAAAAGATTTTTTTCAGCCTGGTTATCATCTATATATTTTTCCAGGCTATCAAATTGTTCAAGAAACATTGTGTCAATATTAAATCCTTTGGGACTGAAGTATTGTAGCGTGTCAAAAGGTTGAGTTGAGTTAGCTATGTCCAAGCTATTTTCAAATGAGAATTTCTTTTGAGTGAATTCCTTTTGAGAAAAACTAGTTTGTGAGAAAACTGCTATGCTGGTAGCTAAGGTGAATACAGAAAATAATAGTAGCTTTTTCATATCTTAATTAGTTAAGTAAAAAGTAAGTGCTGGAGTTGATTTTCAGATCTTTTTTTGGATACGAAATGTGATAACAATTAGTTTTCTCAATCAATTGCTAATTAAATTAACAGGTTTAAACTCATCTACCTCACTATTTCCTTTAACTCTTCATCGAATTTCTCCCCTGAAGTTTATACAATTTTGCTCGCCGTAATAGTCTGAGTGGTCTCATCTTTACCAAGAACTATAATATCGGCAAGATTTATGAAGATTCCGTGACATACCAATCCTACGATTTCATTTAGGGATGTTGAAAGCGAATATGGATCCTCAATGTGTCCGAAGTCTGTATCCAGGATCCAGTTGCCCTGATCTGTCAAAAATTCTTTTCCTGTTTGCTGACGTATTTTGGGAATACCACCAAGTTCTTTTAGTTGGTTAATCACAAGATTGCTGGCAAATGGAATAACTTCGATCGGTAATTTAAATTTCAATCCTAGCTTATCTGTCTTTTTGCTTGAATCAGCAATGATTATCTTTTTCCTTGTCATAGATGCCACAATCTTTTCTCTCAGCAAAGCACCTCCGCCACCTTTGATCAAAACTAAATCTTCATTGAACTCATCTGCTCCATCTATGGTCACATCAATAGAATCTACGCTATTGCTGTCGATAAGAGGAATATTAAGAGACTCTGCGAGAAACTGCGTTTTGTGAGAAGTAGGAATAGCTTTTATCTGCAACCCATTTTGTACAAGTTTGCCGATTTCTTGAATGGCGTAATAAACAGTAGACCCTGAACCAAGTCCAATCACTTGACCATCTTGGATATACGTGACAGCCGCCAGCGCAGCTAATTGTTTTTCTTTTTCAATCTTAGCTGAGTCTTTTTCCATGATAGAAAGATTTAGATAGTAATCAGAGGTAAAAATTCTTTTAAAATTCTACTTTAAACTTTCCAATACAAGTCTCACCAACTCATTTTTATCTCCGCCGGGTATCCACCTGGCCACGATTACCAAGTCATTTTCCTGATCTACATAAATCATATTAGTTCCGGCTCCGATATGGGAGTATGCAGTTTTGGGAGCTGCCGGAATATCTTTCTGATCGTAGTTTAGGAAGTAATTCATAAATCCATAACCTTCATTGGCAGGGGTGGAGGTTTTGGATTTATCTAACCAAGTCGTAGGAATAAGTTGCTGATCGTGCCATTTACCGTTATTCAGTGTCAAATAACCAAATCTTGCCTGATCCCAAGCAGAAAGCATCATTCCTCCTCCCCAGTGAGATCCTCCAGAGACAGACTGCATGATCTGCCCGTCTATGATAACGAAAGAATTTTCGTATCCTGTCCATCTCCAAGTATCGCTTGCGCCAATCGGATCCATGATTTTTTCTTTCAGGACAGAGGGCAATGGTCTTCTCCATACATTCATCAAGGCCAGAGCAAGCACATTCACGCGGGTATCGTTGTATTCATATACTGATCCCGGAGCGGTCTGTGGCCTTGCTCTTTTCTCTTTCACCCCTTCACGTGGCCGATCTGCCCAATCTGGTTTGCCCCAGAGCGATCCTTCCCAGTCTGAAGTTTGACGAAGGAGATGATCCCAAGTAATGGTACGGTTATGTTCAGTTGAAAAAAGTTCGAAAGTGTCCTCTTCCTCAAAATGATCTGCTTTGTTGATGCTAAGTTTATTGGGATCATACGGATAGATTGGGGCCATATAAGGATACACCAGATCTTTTTCAGACTTGATCAAACCTGCATCCACGGCCAATCCAGCTGTGGTGGAAAGGAAACTTTTTGCAACAGAAAAAGTCAGATCCACGTGATTAGGATCTCCCCATTGACCAACTACGTATCCTTTATAAATAATAAGACCGGTAGCTGGCCCGCGAGTTTTCATAGGGCCGACGGGATACCCAAATGGTTCTCTTCCGAATCCACCCTCATAATGGGCAATTTTCAGATTGGGGTCTTCCTGGCTTTCATGAGCAATAGCAAAATCAATGGCTTCTTGGAGTTTTGCAGCATTTAGTCCCATGGATTCTGGGCTCTTTGATTCCCAACTGTTTTTTGGAGGGAAATAGGTTTGGGCATGTAGTGAAGGAGCCAGAAAAATCAATAGAAGGAGGGAAAAGACTTGTTTTGACATGGTTTAGAAATTTGGTCGAGTTTACTAAATAATCCCTCATTCTTTCCACCATTAATAAATATTTATCGATTGGAGTTCTTGCATCCTTATGCTCCATCCATCACATATTTTATATTTTACATTAACTTCGCGACATGAAAAACATGCCTCCTTGCCCTGCCTGTAATTCGCCATACGGCTATGAAATGGATGAAAAACTGATTTGCCCTGAGTGCAGTTTCGAGTGGGAATTCGAGGATATTCAAGAAGAAGCTGAAGAAGGATTGGTAGTCATAGACTCCAATGGGACGATATTGGCAGACGGGGACTCGGTGACAATAGTGAAAGACCTTCCTGTGAAAGGTGCTCCGAAGCCTATCAAAGCTGGTACGAAAGTAAAGAGTATCCGACTAGTGGAAGGCGATCATAATATTGACTGCAAAATCGACGGCTTTGGCTCTATGGCGCTGAAAAGTGAGTTTGTGAAGAAAGCTTAAGCATGTAGGAATTAAAAAAGCCAGTAATCATGCTTCGACTACTGACCTTTTCAAAATTTTAAATTATTTATTTCAATTTTTTATCTACCGATAGGAGTTTCATCCACTTCTACATCGCCAACCAAGTATTGCATTCCGTCCAAAATAAACTGAAGTAGGTCAGGATTCTCAAAACTTTGCGCATTATGGGATGGAGAGCAATACAGCACATGACCTTTACCTTCTTGTCTAATCCAAGCCGCATAAGTGACCCCTTCGGTTAATTCCTGACCTTTTTTTTGTCCTTCGATTTCTGCATTATTGAAATATAGAAGCGGTTTAAAGTCCATTAATTCGTATGCATTTTTATAAAAGTATGGCTCATCTACATGATTAAAACCTTCGGATGGAAATGCCTGAACCAATGGATGTTCCGGGTCAACTAACCGAACTTGGATAGCTTGCTGCTTAGGATGATAATCAAAGCTTCCTCCCAATAATTTTGAAAATTCCATCGAGTTGTTGAGTGTGGTATTTCCTCCGTGGATCACAAATAACCCCCCGCCTTTTTTCACAAAATTGATAATGTTATTTTCCAATTCGGCAGCTTTTTTCCAAACAGTTACGCTATCTGCATCAGGAGTTTCACTGAGTTTGTCCACGAACAAATTCCTATATGTTCCTATAGAGTTAGTGTTATTGAGCACAAGAAGATCATACTCTTTAAGCTTGTCTTTTTCCATCATATCGATATCAGTGCTGGAAGTCACGTCAAAGGCGCCACTCTTTTCGCCTAATATTTCAAACATGGCTTCTGTATGGGGATTTACCCAATGCACAAAGCCTGTATGCAGTGAAAACACAAGTACTTTCTTTTTTGCCTTGAATGGGAAAGTTGCCTTTTCAGGTGCTAGTTCTGAGATTTTATCTTTCCAGGCTTGATCCAGCGGAATCTCCTTAGGATTTTGTGCTAGAGCGAAATTGATACAGGTTAGGAAAACGATTCCGTAGATTACAATCCTCTTCATGGGCTATTTGGATGAGTGGGTTATTCGATAATTTAGAATTCTATATCTTTAAAATTCGATCCCAATAACCTGAAATAAATATGATATTCAAAAGAATTTTCTGTGTGCCAGCTCTATACCTATGTATTATGGGGTCAGTGTATGCACAAAAAGTAACCTTAAAAGAAACTACCAGCGGAATTGATTTCGTGATTGATAATCAGACGGTTTTGACTTACCAAACGGCTGTAGAAGATGTGCCAGAGGGAATAAAAAAAGATTACGCAAAATCAGGATTTATTCATCCGTTAAAATCACCATCCGGTCAAGTTCTGACAAGAATCCAACCCAAAGACCACTACCATCACTACGGAATCTGGGGGCCATGGACCCGCGCTACCATCAGTGGTAGAGAGGTGGATTTCTGGAATTTGGGAGATGGAAAGGGAAGAGTGGACTTCGATCATATACTATCCAAGAAAGAGGCTGGCGGAGCTGCCGAGCTGAATGTAAGACAGAATCATTTGGACTTGAAAGCTCCAGAATCGGAGCGCTTGGCTATTTCAGAAGATCTCCGCATCAAAGTAAAACCTGCTGATAAAGGGCGTTACATGGTGGACTATACTAGTACAATTGAGACAACTATTTCCGGAGGGATTTTATTGGATGATTACCGATATGGTGGTGGAATAGGATTCCGTGCCACCGAGAAATGGGGAAAAGTAAATAGCACTATTCTCACTTCCGAAGGTGATGGTAGAAAGACGGCTGATGGTACCAATGCCAAATGGGTTATTGCCCAAGGTGAAACATCAGATAAATCAGGAAAAAGCGGCATTCTATTCATGAGCCACAATACTAATAAATCTCACCCTGAACCACTCCGGGTCTGGCCGGAAGATCAGTATAATGGTGAAGGGAATGTATTCGTAGAATTCACTCCAATCAGACATGATTCTTGGGAGCTTTTGCCATACGAAAGATATACACTGAAATACAGAATGATTGTGTTTGATGGAGAGATGAGTGCAGAAGAAGCAGATGCCTACTGGAAAGCTTTTGTGAAATAGGTTTTAAAGCAGATGTGAAGATTAAATAACAGTAATATAACCCATGAGAAAATAACCTTAACACATTATGAAAAGAAGAGAATTTATAAAAAATAGCGCATTGGCAAGTGCAGCGATAGGCTTTCCTACCATTGTGCCATCTTCCGTTTTTGGTAAAAATGCCCCAAGTAATAAAATAAATATAGGTCAGATTGGTTGTGGAAGGATAGCTCGTGATCATGATTTGCCCGGAGTTTGGCAGCATGATGTAGCACGTATTGTTGCCGTTTCTGACTTGGATAGTAATAGGATGGCTGATGGTAAAAAACGTGTCGAAGAATATTACACAAAGAAAATGGGCAAAGCATATCTTGATGTAAAGCAGTACGGAGATTACAAAGATATGCTTCAAAATAAAGATATCGACGCTGTGGTCATAAGTACTCCCGATCACTGGCACTCACAGCCTGCAATGGAAGCAGTGCTTGCAGGTAAACATGTCTACGTTCAAAAACCCACTTCACTTACCATTCGTGAAGGGCGGCAGTTGGTAGATGCGGTGAAAAAATCAGGTATGGTTCTTCAGTTAGGCACTCAACAACGCTCAAGCGAGCAGTTTAGGATTGCAGCTGAGCTGGTCAGGAATGGTAGAATAGGCAAACTTCACACGGTGAAAATCGGCTTGCCAGGCGATCCTGCCGGCCCCGAGGCCGATCCCATGCCAGTTCCTTCAAATTTAAATTACGATATGTGGTTGGGCTCTACCCCAGAGATTCCTTACACTGAAATTGGGGTCCATCCCCAGCAAGGATATGACAGGCCAGGATGGCTTAGACTTGAGCAATTCGGAGCAGGAATGATTACAGGATGGGGTCAGCATCACTTCGATTCTGCAGCTTGGGGAATGGACACTGAGTTGACTGGGCCAAGATATATTCAGGCAGTAGCGGAGTTCCCGAAATCAGGTCTTTGGGATGTACATGGAGATTTCATGGCAAAAGCAGAATATGATAATGGTATCACTATGTACACTAGTGGCGGATATACGAACGGAATCCGGTATGAAGGCACTGAAGGATGGATTTGGGTTTCCAGAGGAAGTTACGTGGCTTCTGCTTCTGACCCGGTAGCTCAGGGCAACAGTGCAAAAGCATTGGATGCGTCAGATCCTAAAATACTCCAATCAGTAATCGGTCCTGATGAGATTCAGCTGATCAGAAGTGATGAGCATCATGGCAACTGGCTTGGAGCAATACAGGGTAATAATGAATTACTTTCTCCTGTAGAAATCGGTCACCGATCTTGCTCAGTTTGCTTGATTACCCATATTTCTATGAAGCTTGGACGAAAGCTGGAATGGGATGCCAAAGCTGAACAATTTATTAATGACCCGGAAGCGAACGCTATGTTGGAAAGACCACAGAGAGCTCCGTATGGTACTAATTACGTGAAAATTTAATAAGTGAATATTTTGAAAAATACTGCTCTAGTAGCTATAGCGGCGGGATTAATGCTATCCTGCGAAAACAAAGAAAGTGTGACTCAGGCACCTACATCCAATGCTGAAATTACGATTATGTCCCTTGATCCTGGGCATTTTCACGCAGGTTTGATTCACAAATCAATGTATTCTCAGGTGGATTCTACGGTGTATGTTTTTGCCCCCAATGGAGATGAGCTGAAGGATTACATAAATCGTTTGGCTGGTTATAACAACCGGACAGAAAATCCTACAGCATGGAACTTACAAGTAAGTTCGGGAGATGATTACCTGGAGCAAATGATCTCAACAAAGCCTGGGAATGTGATGATGGTGGCCGGTAAGAATGATCGCAAGATAGATTATATCTCTAAGGCTATTTCCAATGGTATTAATGTCTATGCCGATAAACCTTTGGTAATTGATAAAGCTGGTTTTCAAAAATTGGTTAAGACATTTGATGAAGCTGCACAAAAGGATCTGCTACTCTACGATATCATGACTGAGCGATTTGAGATCAGCACCATTTTGCAAAAAGAGCTTTCCATGGTTCCTGAGATTTTCGGGCAATTGGAAAAAGGAACACCTGATAATCCTGCTATTACAAAAGAATCAGTCCATCATTTCTTTAAATATGTATCGGGTAATCCTCTTATCAGACCAGATTGGTTTTTTGATACAGCAATAGAAGGTACTGGAATAGTGGATGTGACCACTCATTTGGTCGACTTGGTTCAGTGGGAAGCTTTTCCTGAAGTTACGCTAGACACCTCAGATGTGAAGATGCTGTCAGCTAAACTCTGGTCCACGGATCTTGACTTAGAGCAATTCAAACTAGTCACGGGTAAAGAAGAATTCCCTGATTTTTTACAGAAAAATGTTTCGGACAATCATCTTAGCGTGAACAGTAACGGGGAGATGAATTACACCCTGAAAGACGTTCATGCTAAGGTAAGTGTGATCTGGAATTTTCAAGCTCCGGAAGGAGCGGCCGATACTCACTATAGCATGATGCGTGGTAGCAAGGCCAATCTCATAATCCAACAAGGGGAAGCGGAGAATTACGTCGCCACTTTGTATATAGAGTTATTGGATGGACAGGATGAGGCTTTGTCAACTGAAGTGAAAACCACTTTGCAAGAACGTTTCCCTGGAATTGATCTGGAGAAAGTAAGTGATGGTAAATACAAGATGATTATTCCTGAAAAGTATCACAATGGTCATGAGGCACACTTTGCACAGGTGACAGAAAAGTACCTTGAGTATTTCACCAAAGGAAATATCCCTTCGTGGGAAGTGCCAAATATGATTGTCAAGTACTTTACCACAACGGAAGCTTTAAAAAAAGCGGAGGTAAAATAAAAATTTTCTAAACAGGATGACCAATAAATAGGTTGATTAGTCAAGCTCTTACTTATGGAATTAACCGATCAACCTATTTCTGCACCCAAACCCACAGTGGCCATAGCGGGTGCCGGAGGATATGTCGGACGATGGTTTATTTATCATTTTCGGCATAAGTACAACATCATTGCGCTCAGCCGTAAGAAAATAAAGGATAATCCTTATCCTGAAGTGACCTGGAAGCAGGTGGAATTATATTCCATATCCAGTACTACAGAAGTTTTAAAAGGCGTTGATGTTGCAATCTACCTGGTGCATTCGATGAATGCCTCTACACGATTAAATCAGGGTAGCTTTGAAGATACGGATTTGCTTTTGGCGGATAATTTTAGCCGTGCAGCAGATATCAACAAGGTAAAACAAATCATTTATTTGGGAGGCCTTCTACCAAAGGAAACTGGCGAAAATCTCTCAAGACATTTGAAGAGCCGCTTGGAAGTGGAGCATACTTTGGGCTCCAGATCTGCCAAACTTACGGCTATACGAGCTTCTATTATAGTTGGACCTGGAGGATCATCCTTTGATATGATCAAAAATCTAGTCAAAAACCTCCCGGTTTTAATGTGCCCAAAATGGACAGAATCCCTCACACAGCCAATTTCCCTAAGAGATACTTTAGATATACTTGACACATGCGTTGCCAATGAGAATGTTTTCGGAGAGGCTATAGAAATAGGTAATCCAGAAGTGATTTCTTACCGGAAAATGTTGGAGTTGACAGCAAAACAACTTGGGAAGAAGCGCTGGGTGTTTTCAGTTCCAGTGTTTTCACTAGGACTTTCCAAATTGTGGGTAGGTTTCTTTGGTGAATCTCCTCCTCAGCTTGTGTCTCCGTTGGTGGAAAGTCTAAAACATACGCTGAGGGTATCAGATGAACTAAAGTTTAAGGAAAAGCATATTGATTATCTGACCTATGAGGAGTCCGTAAGGGAAGCGTTGGATTCAGAAGTACAGCCTGAGACTCCTAGCTTTTTTCCGCAGGAGAAAATAAAGAACACAGTTCGAAGTATACAACGGATGGCTAATCCTCATGGCAATTCAGCAACTTGGGTAGCGCATCGTTATAATATCTGGTTACCCACATATCTCAAATTCTGGATCAATGGGGAGATGCTTGAAAGTGGGGAAATTGTCTTTTATCTTCTGTGGAGCAAAAAGCCAATGTTGCACTTGACTATGATACCTGATCGAAGTGAGGAAAACCGAAAGTTGTTTTATATCTCAGGAGGATGGCTAGTAAAGCGATTTGACCATGGCTGGTTGGAGTTTAGAGGAGTCCTGGACAATCGCTACATTATATCAGCCATCCATGAGTTTGTTCCAAGGTTGCCATGGATAATTTATGTAAATACCCAGGCCAAAATTCATCTATGGGTGATGAATAGTTTTAAGAAATATTTGGAAAATCGGCTGAATTAAATTTTAGGATTTATACTTTTAAAGTAACCAAATATATAAAGTGTATAAACTTTTACAACCATGAACTATTTAAGCTTTAAAAATGGAGATCAAATCCCAATTATAGGCCTCGGCACTTGGAAGAGTAAGCCAGGCGAAGTAAGTCAGGCAGTCTATTGGGCCATCCAGGCAGGATATCGTCACATTGATTGTGCTGCAGTTTATCAAAATGAAACTGAAGTTGGGGAAGGAATCTTTAAGGCGATTTCGGAAGGATTGGTCACCAGAGAAGAGCTATTTGTAACTTCCAAGCTCTGGAATAATTCCCACAAGAAAGATCAGGTACTTCCGGCCTTGCAAAAATCACTTGCTGATCTGCAACTGGATTATGTGGATCTTTATCTTATTCACTGGCCAATTGCCCTTAAGGCGGAAGTAGGATTTCCAAAAAGTAGAGAAGACTTCTACACCTATGATGAAGTTTCCATCGGAGAGACATGGAAAGCGATGCAGGAATTGAAAGAAAAAGGACTCGCAAAACACATTGGCGTTTCTAACTTTAACCAAAATAAACTGAATGAATTGTTCGAAGTAGGTGGTCAAAAGCCTGAAATGAATCAGGTAGAAATGCAACCCTATCTTCCTCAGGAAAGTTTGGTGCAGTTTTGCTTAGAGCATGGCATTTTAATGACTGCATATTCGCCATTAGGATCGCCGGACTCCCGAGCTGAAAAGCATGCAAATGATCCAAAATTGCTAGTCGACCCTGTTGTCAAGGAAATAGCAGATAAACATAAAGTGGGACCAGGACAAATCCTTATAGCTTGGTCAATTGCAAGAGATATTGCTGTAATTCCAAAATCGGTTCATCAGGAGAGAATCATCAGAAATCTAGCCTCTGCCAATATACTTCTGGATGATCATGATATGATGGAGCTCAGGGATATTGGGATCAGCCATAGATTTATAGACGGATCTTTTTTCACAGGAGATAATAGTCCCTACGAAAGTTCAGATTTGTTTGACTGATATTAATGCCACCACAATAGCAAAAAAGGCAATTGGATCATTCCAGTTGCCTTTTTTCATTTTTAGTGGAAATTAATCATCTATTTCCAGTGCTTCCAAAATACTGGCCATTTCATCAAAGTCTTTCAATCCTGGCTTAATTTCCTCCCCACCAGTAAGTGAAATTCCGTACAGGTTCAGCTCATTGATTAATGCTTGAACATTTGCTGCGGTTATTCCAACACCTAGTATCACCTTACAGTTTTCGCTAATTATTTTGATAGCGTCCTTGTCAAATTCATCAAGTTCTTCATGCGCAGAGGTGACGTGGAAAATAATTCCAGACTCATTAAGTTTTTCCGCCACTTCTAATTCTATGTGGCGCACTTCTTCCAGATCCATCTTATAGATTAGTCCGTATCCTTTACCCTCAACCTCAGTCAATGGTTCGATTCTGTCGTGCTCTATCCATTTTATGGATGGATAATTAGTCAGAGATTCCAAGACCTCGTTTCCATGATAAGTCAAAAACTCACCGACAAACTCGAGTCCTGAAACCCAACCTGTTATTTCATCAAATCGTGTATGACTGATGAATTTATCAGAGTTTTCTTCAAGTGAAAAACCTAGTAAGTCTACATACATACCGGCGCAATATCTGGCATCAGAAAGATTGGTGATACCGCTTATTTTTACAAAAGTGCTTAAAGCCATGATTCTAAATTTGGAGTGGCTAAGTTAACTAGGATGATCGGGTTGAAAAAAGCTTTTCCAAAGTGTATGAAATTTCATCTGCCATATTGTAAGAAAATACTAGTATTTTTAGTCATCCACTGGCACTATGAATAAACAGTTAAATCTTCTAGTAATAATTGTGTTTGCACTTTTCTCTTCGTGTGAAAGAGAAATAGAGGATGGTCAAGTAGATTATGGTTTTGATTTTCAACCTTTAGGAGTTGGATTGTTCTGGACATATGAGGTCGATCAGACTATTTACTATGGAGAAAACGATTCGGAGCAAGAGCAATTTTTTTATAGGGATAGCATTACGGGATTCTATCCCAATCAGGAAGGTGATCAAGTATATATTGTAGAGCGGTCACGATCTTCCGACAAATTGAGCTGGGAATATGAAGTTGAGTACACACTAATACAGCGTGGCCAATCTCTTATAAGGACATTTGAAAATCAGCCGGTAGTCGCTTTGGTTTTCCCTCCAAAAAATGGAGTTGTATGGAATGGTAATGCGTATAGAAATGTAGCACAGGATGATTTTGAAATCGTCAGTTCCAGCACATCAATACGAGTCAATCAAGAAGATAGTGACGACTTGGTGACATATAGAGATATTCGCTATGAAGTTTATGATAGGAATGTAGGTTTGGTGGAGAAGTACGAAGAGGTGCTGACTTACTGTTCCAGAAATGATTGCCTGGGTGATATGCTGATTGATTCGGGATCCAAGACGTTCATGAAATTGACTGACTATGGGAAGGATTAAAATCTTCGTGTGGTTATTATTTTCTATAGCATTCTTTGGAAATGCTATTGCTCAGGACAGATACGCTGTGTTTTATAAATACAAGCCCCAAGAAGGTTTTTCGCTTTCTCAACCGAATGAATTCCTAACTCAAAAAGCATTAGATAGACGGAGTAAAGAAGGCTTGTCAATTGATAGTTTGGATCTGCCTGTTTCCCAGAAATACATAGCTGCAGTTGAGGAAAAGTCAACTTATATTCTCTATTCAAGCAAATGGTTCAATGCAACCGTTTTGGTGAGTGATGAAGAAGGAGTACGGGAATTGGAGGCATTACCTTTCGTGGATAGTGTGATATTAATAGGCAGAGGCTTTATTACCAATCCTAATGAAAGAATTGAGAGAGATTTTAATTCAAGAATTCCGAAAAAATTTGTTGCTCCAGTTGCAAAAAGTACACGGGAATTAGAAGTCAATGAAGAAACTTACGACTTCCAGAATGCTTTACTGGGAATAGATAAAATGCATGAAGAAGGGTTTACTGGAAAAGGAGTAACGATTGCAGTATTTGATGCAGGCTTTCCCGGCGCCAATACTGCCAGCTCTTTAGCTCATTTACAAAGCAACGGTCAAATAATAGCAAGCAAGGATTTTGTCAGACCTTGGAATCAGGATGTTTATTCGGAAAATCAGCATGGGACTAATGTTCTTTCACTTATAGCTTCAAAAGAGCCTGGAAAAATGGTAGCGGGAGCTCCTGATGCTACATACATTTTGGCCATAACGGAGGAAATAGCTACAGAATATTGGGTTGAGGAATATAACTGGGTTCGTGCAGCTGAATTTGCAGACAGTTTGGGTGCTGACATTATCAGCAGTTCACTCGGATATTGGGATTTTGATGATCCTGAGATGAATTATTCTTTGGAGGGTTTGGATGGGGAAACTACCATTATTGCCAGGGGAGCAAGTATCGCCGCGAGCAAAGGAATCCTTGTAGTAAACAGTGCAGGAAATACTGGTCCATCTGAAGCGACATTAAATTCCCCTTCCGATGCTATAGGGATTTTAGCTATAGGTTCAGTGGATAGAGAGCTGAATGTTTCAGGCTTCAGTTCTCGTGGACCCACAGGAGATGGTAGAATCAAACCGGATTTGACAGCTTTTGGAGAAGGAGCAACTCTCATTCGGTCAAATGGAGAAGTTGGCTTTTCAAATGGCACTTCATTTTCTGCTCCTCAGATTGCAGCATTGGCAGCAGGACTTTGGGAAGCAAAGCCAGAATGGACAAAGGATGAATTGATAGAAAACCTTTTAAATAGTGGGACGCAATCCGACAATCCTGATAATTTGATAGGTTATGGAATCCCTAATTTTATAAGTGCCTTGTATGGCGATATTCTTGGCGTCGATGATAGGGGAGAGTTTTTGGATTGGAAGGTTTATCCAAATCCGATTATAGAAGATGAGTTGTACATATTTTTTGGAAATAGCTTAAGTGCTGAATTCAGACTGATTGACCTTAATGGACGAACTATAACTAACAAAATCTTGAATAGATCAACTGTGAAAGATCCTTTCCAGATAATCTTGCAGAATGTAAAACCAGGATTCTATCTGATCCAGATGCAGGACGGATCGCAGATCAAGCATAGCAAATTGATAAAAAGGTGAGAATTTGGGGGCTGTGTTTTAATTTAGTTTTTTTACATAACCAAAAGAATAACTCATGTCACCCTTAGTTGCTCCGTCTATACTTGCTGCAGATTTTGCAAATCTTCAAAAAGAAGTAGAAATGCTGAATGTTTCTGAAGCAGATTATATTCACGTAGATATCATGGATGGTGTTTTTGTACCAAATATTTCATTTGGTATTCCTGTTACAGAAGCAATCTACCGTCATGCGAAAAAGCCACTAGATGTACACTTGATGATAGTGAATCCTGATAACTATCTGGAGTCTTTTAGAAATGCTGGTGCTGATATAATCTCCGTTCATTATGAAGCATGTACCCATCTGCATAGAACTTTACAAGCTATTAGAAATCTAGGAGCAAAGACAGGTGTGGCAATAAATCCCCATACACCTGTGGAATTTTTGACCGATGTTATCCAGGATATTGATCTGGTCTGTATGATGTCTGTAAATCCGGGATTTGGCGGGCAAAAATTTATTGAGAATACTTATTCAAAAATTTCCAGGTTAAAGCATTTGATTTTAGCTAAAGGGGCAAAAACAAAAATCGAAATAGATGGCGGAGTTACTGTTAAAAATGCCTCTCAATTGCTTTCTGCTGGGGCAGATGTATTTGTAGCAGGGAGTTTTGTATTTAACTCAACTGACCCTCTAGCCATGATACGAGAGCTTAAAGGAATTACTTTAGTTTGATTTTTATAATGACCATCTATCATAAAAAAACTTAAAAAGTGCCTTTATTTCTTGAATTTCTAGCTTTTGGTTATTTTATTGAATACTATAAAGAAATCAAAATCAGAATGTTTATGAAAAAAGTATTGCTTTTCGGAGCGTTATTCGCGTTCCTAGGGCTTGCTGCCTACGCACAAGATGAAGAGAAAGTCACAGATGAGGACTTGGCAAAATACGCCAACATGGAAGTAGAATTTAGCAATTTCGTCAATTCTAGAACTGATTCGTTGAAATCTATGATATTGGAAAATGAAATTTTTCAAGGAGGAGCGAGATATAATGAAATCAAAGCTGTTTGGGGAGATGAAGCTAAAATGACTGAAGCCAAAGTAACGGATGAAGAAAAAGCAGCCTACGAAGAGGTTCAAGCTTTTCAGGATTCTCAACAGGATGTAATGAAGGAATTTAAAACCGATCTGATCATGGATGAGGAAGTCCTTGGAGCCGGTACTTATAATAAAGTGCTTGCCGCTACTAAAGAAGATCCGGCTATAAAAGAAAAATTGGATGGAATGATTGCTGAAATCAAGGCAAAGCAGGATGCTGAAAAAGAAGATGCTGCAAAACCTACAGATGGAAAATAAGTATTTATTTCAGATATTATGAAGATGCCTCCCATATGGGAGGCATCTTTTTTTTAATTTCACACCAAGATCCCAAAGTATTCGTTTAGAAAAATATGAATTTTAAAAAGTTACCCATTTCTATTATCCTTTGTTTTGCCATGACTTCCTTGATGGCGCAGGAGGAAGATATATTCGGAATATCTGATAAAGCAAAAAGTCCAAAAAGTGAATCAGGCCTAGGTAATGTCACCAGGAATCTCTTAGAGATGTTCAGCTTGGAGCTTTCTGGAGGAGGTGCTTATCAACAATTTGGGACAGCTTTCTATTCTCCTAACCCAAGCCTTTACCCGTTCAATAGATACCAGAATCTTGAGGGAGATCCGTTGGACATTTCCGAGGAAAACCCACTGAATATGAAAGGCGGAGACATGGTGTTTCCAAACTGGAATGGCGGTGTCCGGATCAATTTATTTAATCTTTTAACCGTTGGAGGTGGTTTTGGACAAGAGTGGGGAAACTTAGCTCCTATGCAAGGCGGAGACTATCAGTTTGATTTTGAGGGAGCTACTTATCAAGCTAACAAACTTTATGGTACTGTAGGATTGGTGTTATACGATGCCAACAGAAGACGTGCTTTTCTCAATTGGAGATATAGAAATTATTCATCATCTAACCTCTACATGCAATCTGAATTAAGACAGCGTGCACGTCAGATTTATCCGTGGCGATTTATTTTGGAAGCAGAATTTGGGAAGTTGACACTCAATAAAGCTTATGATGCAGCATTGGATGGTGGAACGGAACCATATGTCCCACATCTAGCAGTTTCTGACAAAAACTATTATGGATTGGGGCTCAGAATAGAGAGGGATTTGTCAGATTATACTAAGGTATTCGTAAAAGGAGGAGCAGACTTTCGCAAATTCACCTACTCATCAGCTGATTTCTCAGAGTTTCAAGATTTAGATCAAAAGGTTTACGCTATGCAAGTTGGGCTTGCCGTGAGTTTTCCTGGTACTAAGCGTTGTAAAATCGCAGGATGTGGTGTAGTGATGAAGCATATGCACAACGGTATAGAGTATAGAGGAAGCGGAATTTTCAATTTTCAGAACAGGAAAGTCGGGCAGTGGTACTAAAGTCCTGATTATCCTGATTGGTCTTTGCAATCTCTTTTCAAAACCAGTCTGTTTTTACTATCTTGCAGCCTTAATCGACCCCGTGAATAGCATTATATGGCTCAAGGAGAAAACGAGAATATCATACCCATTAACATTGAAGAGGAAATGCGTGGTGCCTACATCGATTATTCGATGTCGGTTATTGTTTCAAGAGCACTTCCTGATGTCCGTGACGGACTAAAACCAGTACACCGCAGAATCCTTTTCGGGATGCAGGAACTGGGAGTATTACATAACAAACCTTATAAAAAATCTGCCAGAATTGTCGGGGAGGTACTAGGAAAGTATCACCCTCATGGTGATTCTGCTGTGTACGAAACGATGGTTCGTATGGCGCAGCCTTGGTCTCTTAGATATCCTATGGTGGATGGTCAAGGTAACTTTGGTTCCGTCGATGGAGATAATCCTGCAGCGATGCGTTATACCGAGGCAAGACTCAAGCGTATAGCTGAGGAGCTTTTGGTGGATATCAATAAAGAAACAGTAGATTTTCAATTCAACTTCGATGACTCCCTGAAGGAGCCAATCGTTTTGCCTGCTAAAGTGCCAGCCCTTTTATTAAATGGTGCTTCGGGTATTGCGGTAGGTATGGCCACGAATATGGCTCCTCACAATTTGGGAGAAGTCATAGATGGTATTGTAGCATATATTGACAATAATGAGATCACCGTTGCTGAACTGATGGAGCATATCATTGCACCTGATTTTCCAACTGGTGGAATTATCTATGGTTACAATGGAGTAAAAGCTGCTTTCGAAACTGGCCGTGGACGAGTGGTAATGCGCGGCAAAGCCAACGTGGAAATCAAGGATGGAGGAAGCAAAGAGATGATCGTCATCACGGAGATTCCATACATGGTGAATAAGGCCAGCATGGTAGAGAAAACTGCTGCGCTAATCAATGAAAAGAAAATTGATGGAATTTCAGCAATTCGTGATGAGTCAGATCGCTCAGGAATGCGAATCGTATATGAGCTGAAGCGCGATGCGATTTCAAGTGTTGTTTTAAACAATCTATACAAGCATACACAATTACAGACTTCATTCTCAGTGAATAACGTTGCCTTAGTAAAAGGTAGACCACAGACGCTGAATTTGAAAGACATGATTGTTCATTATGTGAATCACCGTCATGAGGTAGTGATCCGCAGAACGGAATATGAACTTAGAGAAGCTGAGAAAAGAGCACATATACTTCAAGGTTATTTGATCGCTTTAGATCATTTGGATGAAGTAATTACCTTGATCAGAAACTCTGCAGATCCTGAGACAGCAAGAAATGGTTTGATCGAAAGGTTTGATTTAAGCGAAATTCAGGCAAGAGCTATTCTCGACATGAGATTGCAGCGATTGACAGGAATGGAGCGAGAGAAGATCATCAATGAGTACAACGAGATCATGGCTTTGATCGAAGAACTCAAAGAAATTCTCGCCAACGAAGACAAAAGGATGGAAATCATCAAAGAGGAGCTTTCAGAAATGAAAACCCGATATGCTGATGACCGTAGAACTGAAATTGAGCACAATGCAGAAGATTTCAGCTATGAAGATATGATCCCAAATGAGGAAGTGATTATCACTGTCTCTCATGAGGGATATGTAAAGCGTACCGCTCTTTCAGAATATAGAACTCAAGGTAGAGGTGGGGTAGGTTCACGTGGGGTAAGCACCAAGCAAGATGACTTTACTGAGTATTTGTTTACTGCATCTACACACAATTACTTATTGATTTTTACTGATAAGGCTAAATTGTTCTGGTTGAAGACCTATGCAATTCCAGAAGGATCTAAAACTTCCAAAGGCAGACCTATTCAGAATTTGATTAGCATCGAGCAGGACGATAAAATCCGGTCAATCATACAAGTGGCGGATTTGAATGATCAGGATTATCTGAACAATCACTTCCTGGTCATGGTGACCAAGAATGGTATCATTAAGAAAACCACACTTGAACAATACAGTCGCCCAAGAACTAACGGAATCATTGCATTGAATATCCGTGAGGATGATCAACTGGTGAAGGTAGAGATGACGAATGGCAGTCAACATATAGTCATCGCTGCTAAGTCTGGTCGTGCAATTCACTTTAACGAAACTGCAGTTCGTCCTATGGGACGTACAGCTACAGGCGTAAAAGCTATTAAGTTAAATGATGATAAGGATTATGTGATTGGCATGGTATGTGCGTCCGAAGAAAATGCAACATTGCTTGTAGTCTCTGAAAAGGGATACGGTAAACGCTCTAAGCTTGACGAGTATAGAATCACCAACAGAGGAGGAAAAGGAGTGAAAGCAATGAGTGTCACTGAGAAGACTGGTACTCTAGTTGCCATCAAAGAAGTCGTTGAAACAGATGACCTGATGATCATCAATAAATCAGGAATCACCATCCGTATTTCTGTGGATGGACTTCGAGTGATGGGCAGAGCCACTCAAGGAGTAAGATTGATTAAAATAGGAGAAAATGATGAAATTTCCTCCGTAGAGAAAATATCAAAAGAAGAAGAGGCTGAGGTGATAGATGATGCAGTAGTAGTGTCGGACGAAAACTCTGAAGTACCAACTGATAATGCTTCACCGGAAGAGCCTGAGGATACTTCTGATGAATCAGATGAAATTAACGAATAACCAACCAAACAAGAAAAATAAGCTAAAATGAAGAAGCTAATTCTATCAATGGCCTTGATCGGTGCAACGACTCTGGCTTTTGCACAAAAAAAAGTGGTTCGCTCAGCAGAGAAGAACTTTAAATCTGGTGATTTGACAGCTGCTATGACTGATATAGAAGCTGCAAGTGCTGATCCAGAAACTTCGGAAGATCCTGCAACATATCTTTTAAAAGCTCAGATTGAGACCAAAATGTTTGGATCTGATTCTTCCAATTCCGCTTCCACTGTGGAAACTGGTCAAGCAGCATTAGAGACTTACAACAAAGCTTTTGAAATGGGCGGAGGAGATAAGGAGAGCGGAGTTGGTAAGGATATCTATACAGAGGACATGCCAGGTGTTCCTGATAACCTTCGACCATATTCTATTTATACTCTTAAAAACATGTCTTTTGACAAAGCATTAGAAAGATATAATGCAGAAGATCAGGAAATGGCTTATGAGTTCTTTGACTTGGCCGGTGCTATTGACCTAAATGACACAACAGTTCACTACAATGCTGGTTTCATAGCAAATGACCTTGGTAAATTTGAAGAAGCTAAGAAGCACTTTGGATACCTATTAGACATCGAAGATTATAATAAATTGACTGTTTATTATTTAATGGTTCAGATTCTAAGTGGAGAAGATAAAAATCCAGAAGCAGCATACGAAATGATCATGCAAGGCCGTGAAGATTATCCTGAAGATAAGGTACTTGCGGAATACGAGATTCAATTGCTACTTCAGTTGAACAAAATGGATGAGGCTATGGCTTCCATTCAGGATGCGTTGAAAAATGATCCAAACAATGCTGGAATTCTATTAAGATCAGGATATCTTAAAGAACAAGCAGGCGATATGGACGGTGCTCTTGAAGATTACAAAAAGTCAGTTGTGGCAGATCCAGAATTCTATGATGGAAACTATTATGCTGGAGCATTATTGTTGGAGAAATCCAGAGAAATTCTAGCTGAATTGAATGCACTTTCAGATGAGGAGTGGGAAGCAAAATCGAAAGAGATGACTGATGAGGCAAATCTTCATTACAAAGAGGCTATTCCATATTTTGAAAAAGCATTGGAAATTAGACCTGAAAATACAGACGTAATGGCTATCCTTTTCCAAGTTCATACACGCTTGAAAAATACTGAGGAAGCAGAAAAATACAACAAAATGTTGATCGAGCTTAAAGGTGCAAACTGGCAAGAAAACGGTTGATAATTAATTAAAAACCACATTAAAAGCCTCTGAATTTACTTTCGGGGGCTTTTTTTTGTGGTTAGAATTCTTGTAATTCTTTCATTGAGCATCGTGATTTGATTTATAGAATTAGGTAGGTAGTTTTTTCCAATATTTTTATCTTTGCCTTCGGAAATTCTATCTAGCGATGCGATTGCACATTACTCTGTTTTTAGCTTTAAAATTTTTTGTTTTAATTTCTTTTCAAGTAAGAGCGCAGTCGAAAAAATTCATTGAACTATCTTACGATCAAGGACCTATCATTGGTAATCATAAGGATTGGGCTGATGAAATTATAGATAAAACAGCTTATGCAGGTGTTGATGTAAGATTTGGCTGGAGAAGCAGCAACAATACTTATTATAATTACATTAATAGATTTCCGAGCTATGGAGTTGGGTTCACTTCAGCTTTGAACTATTATTATGAAATAGGCCGTCCTATGGGCATATATGGCTTTGGAGAATTTCCTTTTGGGAAGAATAATTTTGATAGAAAGCTTAATTTCAGTTACTATGCCCAAATAGGTCTAGGATTCAATATGAATCCCTATGACGCTGAGACTAATCCAACTAATGGTTTTGTTGGATCAGCTGTTAATGTACATGTACATTTTGGGTTAAAAGCATCCTATCAAATCACAAAGTCCATTGAAGCATTTTCCTCTATAGGTACAAAACACTATTCAAATGGATCCATCAAAAAGCCTAATGCCGGAATAAATTTTATTCCCATCGCTTTAGGAGTTCGCCTAAATTTAGATCAAGAGCAATTCCATCCTGGTGAGAAACCAGTTTTTCCTCCTTTGGAAAAGAGAGGATTTTGGAATATTTCAGCTTACACAGGATTGAAAAGTTATGAAATTGGTGAGAAAGCTTACTTCAGGGGCGGGTTAGGAGTAAATTACCTATGGGAAATCTCCTATAAATATCGCGGAGGAATAGGTTTAGATTGGTTTTATGGAGCAGGAGCCAAGGATCGTTTTCCAAATGATGAAATCACCTTTGATGATTCCAATTCTCTGGCTGTGGTGGGATCATGGGAATGGAAGCTAACAAGAAACTTATACATGCCAATAGGAATTGGAGTCTACTTAAACAAGGCTCATTACAATCAGGAAACTACCAATTTCTATGAGCGAATTGGTGTCCGCTATCGCATGAACAATAATGTCTTTGCCGGTGTACAGATTAAAGCACATAGGGTGAAAGCTGATTTTTTTGAGTTTACCCTAGGTTATACAATTCCGGGCAAAGTGCGAAAAATTGTTACTCCCTAGGCAATTCCAGCTCATTTAATCAAATAATATTTTTATTTCCAATTGGCTTATTCTAGCTTGTAGCGATAAATTACGCCCATCCATGACCAAGTCCATCTTGTTCAGATCTTTAGCATTTATTTCCTTTCTGCTAACAAGTCTGATCTGTAATTCCCAAACCGTTCCTTCTTCTGAGATTTATCACAAGTTACTCCAACTCAAAGAAACTAAGCGGGTACTTTATGTTGCAGCTCATCCTGATGATGAAAATACACAGTTGATCGCATCACTCAGAAATGGAGAGCATGTGCAAGTAGCTTACCTTAGTTTGACTCGTGGAGATGGAGGGCAGAATTTATTAGGAAAAGAACTGGGAATAGAACTTGGTCAGATCAGGACTCAAGAGTTATTGAAAGCGAGAGAAACCGATGGAGGCAGGCAGTTTTTTACCCGCGCCATGGATTTTGGCTATTCCAAAAATCCTTATGAAACCTTACAGAATTGGGATAAAGAAAAGGTTCTTTCTGATGTAGTCTGGGTAGTAAGGAAGTTTAGGCCAGATATTATTATTACTAGATTTAACACGGTGCCGGGAGAAAATCATGGGCATCACACCACTTCCGCTATTTTAGCAGGGGAAGCTTTCGATCTAGCAGCTGACCCAAAAGCCTACCCAGAGCAGCTTGAATATGTTGAAACTTGGCAGCCAAGAAGAATCTTTTGGAACTCATATAATTTCGGTGGAGAGTTTAAGCCAATCGAATCAGAACAATATGCAGTTTTTCAGGTTGGGGAATTCAATAGTTTACTCGGAGAAACTCACAGTAAAATAGCAGCGGATAGTCGTACAATGCATAAATCTCAAGGCTTTGGTGCTACACCAAGGATAGGAGCAGCTGAAGATCACTTGCAATTCATAAAAGGAGAACCATTCATAACGTCTGCTTTTGAAGGAATACCTGATCGATGGCAAGAAATACAAGGAGGCAAGGAAATCGAGACTTTGATTCAAAGCGTTATTGAGAAATTCAATTTTACTGAGCCGGTAAATAACTTAAAAGCGCTGATGGAAATTCGATCTAAACTATTAGAAACTGAATTGAAGTATCCTTGGATCGTGGAAAAGAGAAAGAATTTAGATGAATTAATTTTTGAAGTACTTGGATTAAAAATGGAGTTTGTGACCAACCAAGAGCTTGGATATGCTGGAGAAGAAATCAAAGCAAGTTTGGTGGTGAATAATCCATCTGCAGTTTTGGTTGAGGATATTTCTCTACAAATGCACGATAAGAGTTATTCGGATATGAATGGCACTTCAGTAAATAATCAGCCAGTTCAAATTCCTGTTGAATTCAAAGTAAACGAAAATGCACCTCTTTCGCAGCCTTACTGGCTAGTCAACCCAATAAAGGATGCAATTTATGATGTCAGTGATCAACTCATGATTGGAAAACCTTTTAACGAAGTCAAAGTTGGCGCGTATTTGATGTTTAAGATTGACAGTCAGGATTTCCAAGTAACAATTCCTCTAGAATATAAATACAATGATCAGGTGGATGGTGAATCGAAGCAGCCATTTACCATTGTTCCGGAAATTAACCTAAATGTATCCGATCAAAATGTCTTTTTAATTCCTGGAGTAAGCCCTGTGATAACTGTGACAGTTAATTTCAATGGAGATATAAAGGAGGGTGATCTCACTTTTAAAAACCTGAAGAATTCAGAATTTGAAATTATTGGCGTAGAAAATAATCCAACTCAGAAGAAGAAAACTTATCAGGTTTCTTTCAAACTGGATAAAAACGAAAAGAGAGAAGTGGTTTCTCTTTTCACTACTAAGGAAGGAAAATTGTATGATCAGGTCACCCATCGGATTTCTTATAAGCATATACCAAACCTGACTTATTTTTCGCCGGCATCTATTAATCTGATTCAGGAAGAATGGAAGGTGTCTGGAGCTAAAATCGGTTATATTATGGGAGCTGGGGACGATGTGCCGGCAGTGCTTTCCTCTCTTGGATATAAGGTCTCTGAAATTACAGATTATTCTCTTACTAATCTTTCTCAGTACAAGAGTATAGTAGTTGGAATCAGAGCTTATAATACAAATGCGGCACTGGCAGCGAACCAACAAAATCTTATGTCGTATGTAGAGAATGGAGGAACTGTGGTAGCTCAGTACAATGTCAGTCGGCCGTTATTGATTGAAAATCTGGGACCGTATCCATTTACCATAAGTAGGGATAGAGTAACAGTGGAGAATTCTCCTTTCGAGGCGGATTGGAATCATCCGGTTTTAGCTGGACCCAATAAGATAACTCCTGCTGATTTTGACGGTTGGATTCAGGAAAGAGGACTCTATTTTGAAGCTGACATTGCTCCTGAATATTCTACTCCGCTCACCTTTCAGGATCCAGGAGAAGATCCGTTGAATGGTTCTTTGATCTATACTAAATATGGCAAGGGGACTTTTATTTACACGGGGCTCTCATTCTTCAGAGAATTACCAGCTGGTGTTCCTGGTGCTACTAAATTATTCATCAACCTGATCGAGCAATAATTTTGGAGGAAAAGCAAATACGTTGGAAATACCTTTATGCTGGGTTGATTGCATGCCTTTTTATTTTGATGGCTATTTTTTATTGGCTTAAAGTAGCCTACGCATGAGCACGGTAGATTGGGTAGTGCTCTTCGGAACGTTGGCACTTATTGCTACTTATGGCGTCTATAAAACCTATGGACCAAAAAGCTTAGATTCTTATCTCCGTGGTGAAAATTCTATGAACTGGTGGTCGATTGGTTTATCCATTATGGCTACTCAGGCATCTGCGATCACCTTTTTAAGCACTCCGGGGCAAGCATATGAAGATGGGATGAGGTTCATTCAATTTTACTTTGGATTGCCTCTGGCCATGATTATAATTTCGGTGGTTTTTATCCCCATTTATTATCGCCTGAAGGTCTACACAGCCTATGAGTTCCTGGAAAATCGTTTCGATCTAAAAACCAGAACACTTGCAGCATTACTTTTTATAGTACAAAGAGGATTGGCGGCGGGCATTACGATCTATGCACCCGCAATTATTCTCTCCACCTTATTGGGATGGAATCTTACCATAACAAATGTTCTGATCGGCTCAGTAGTTATTCTCTATACGGTTTCTGGGGGTACGGAAGCGGTATCTATCACCCAGAAACAACAAATGGCTGTGATGATGGGAGGGATGATTTTGGCAGGAATTATAGTGATTCAGATGCTTCCAATTTCCTTTCAGGAAGCAATGCATGTAGCGGGTAAGATGGATAAGTTGAATATGATCAACTTTGAGTTTGATATCTCTGACCGATACAATGTCTGGTCAGGAATGACTGCTGCAGTCTTTCTATTTCTATCTTATTTTGGAACAGACCAAAGTCAGGTTCAGCGCTACCTTTCTGGGCAGACACTCTCGCAAAGCCGGATGGGATTGATCATGAATGGCTTTTTGAAGATCCCGATGCAATTCATTATTCTATTTATCGGGGTAATGGTATTCGTGTTTTATCAGTTCTTTTTACCCCCGGTGGTATTCAACCAAGTTCAGACTGATAAACTCCGGGAAAGCGAGTATGCTGGAGAGTTTGAAGGACTGGAAGCAAAGTATGCTGAGAATTTTGAACTTAGTAAAGCTTCCTATCTGGAAATGCTAGAAGCAATTGAAAAAAAGGATGAGGTAAAAGAACAGGAAATTCGACAGAAAATTTCTGTTCTGAAATCCGAACAGCAAGAAATTCGAACCGAAGTAAAAGAAATGATAGTTAGCAACGACCCAGTTGCTGAGACTAGAGATACTGATTATGTTTTTATGCGCTTTGTCATGGATAATCTTCCCAAGGGCATTGTGGGTTTACTTTTCGCTGTAATCTTCTCTGCTGCCATGTCATCCACCGCCTCTGAGTTGAATGCATTGGGATCTACTACCACGGTGGATTTGTATAAGCGCTCAATTAATCAGAAAGCGAGCGACAAGCATTATTTAAGATCTTCCAAGTTATTTACAGCCTTTTGGGGTCTGGGAGCTATTCTCTTTGCTACTTACGCATCTTTGTTTGAAAATTTAATTCAGGCTGTTAATCTTCTTGGTTCACTCTTTTATGGGACAATTCTTGGGATATTCCTGGTAGCTTTTTTTATGAAGTGGGTAAAAGGTCAAGCCGTCTTTATTGCGGCGGTGCTTTCCCAGGCAATTGTATTATTTGTACACTTCAGCAATGGAGATGTAATGGAAGGAAATCTTTGGGGCATTGGATTTCTTTGGTATAATCCTATTGGCTGCTTAGCTGTCATGCTATTAGCAGCGCTGATTCAGCTGGTGATTCCAAAGAAGCAAACCGATCAATGATGTAAGCAAAGAAGCCTCCCTAATTAGGAGGCTTCTTTGTTTCTATCTTTAAGTTGTAGATGAATATTCAATTTTCTAACTCTAATCTATTAAGTGTATTAGTTCTCACACCTTGATTATCACCACAATCTAAATTGTTGAGTTTGAAAAACCAGAGATTGGTTACTCAAAATCATTTAAGTGATTTGATTAGCCTTTCATTCAGACCTACATAATCCTGATTACCTGCCTCCTCTGCAAGATCGATTGCTTCCTCAGCAGATTCTACTGCTTCAGTTTTTTTGCCTAAAGCCGCTTCTATTTTTGCCTTTAGGTGCATAGTCCAGTACTTTGGATCAGCTTCTACAGACTCATTTATCCAATCATACGCTTGATTCATGTCCTTGCTATTCGTGTAATAATAGCTGGCTGCTGAATAAAGCAGGCTTGGATCAGCTGTGTTTGCATCAATTACATACTCTTTGATCTGGGCCATCACGAGGGGATCTACCTGAGTTTCTATTCTAAAATCTACTCTGGTATTTTCCCATTTCAAAGAAAGGTCAGATCCTGTATCTGTCATGTTTGCAAAGCTGATTTCAAAGGTTTCTGCTTTCTTGTTCAATTTTTCTGGCTTTGCTTTAAATCTGATTAGATCATCACTTTGCTCGTAATCAATTGCACCCCATAACTTGATGTTTTTGGAAAGAATCATTGTCCAATCTGATTTTTCAGGAATGGAATAAAGTGCATATTGGCCAGCAGGAACTGTTTGGCCCCCGATGATTACATCTGTAGAAAAAGAAAGAACAGTTGCTCCATTAGCACCAGTTCTCCAGACTTGTCCAAAAGGAACCAATTCTCCAAAGATTTTTCTGCCTTTGGTACTTGGTCTGCTATAGTCCACTGTCACATCAGTTAGGCCAACCTTTTGTGCGATCTTGGCAGCAGGAGAGGCTTGAGGCATTTGGATTTGCTGCGCAAAAGAAAAAAAGCTGCACAACATTAATGTTAAAGAGAAAGCAATTTTTTGTTTCATTAAAATTGAAGTTATAATTTGGTTTAAAGTTACTTAAGCGGAAAACGTGAAATGATGTTTTAAAAAGCTACGCAATTTGATGCTTTTTAAGACAATATCGAAAAGTTAAATTCTCATTTTTCAGCATAAACTAGAACGTTTTTTACCCACATTTTATATACCACGTATAGATAGTTATGAGTTTAGCAATTATAAGTCCCGGTAAGAATCCGGAAGTATGGATAAAAGAATTTAGAGCTCTTGCTCATGATTTGAGTATTGAAGTATATCCAGAGATCACCGAACCTGAAAAAGTAGAATATGTATTCCTTTGGCAGCACCCACAGGGGATACTTTCAGATTTCCCAAATCTTAAACTTATCAGTTCAATGGGAGCTGGAGTGGATCACATTCTGCGGGACAAATCAATTCCATCCAGTATTCCTATAGTCAGAATTGTAGATGAAAAACTTACATTCTCTATGACCAATTATGTGGTAATGGCAGTGTTGAATTTTCATCGACAGTCCGCTCGCTATCAGATGAACCAGACCCGGAAAATTTGGGACATGAGTATGCCGGAGTTGGATGTGACGATAGGAGTGATGGGAGTGGGGGCATTGGGAAAGGATGTTATGGATAAATTGAATTACATGGGATTTCCAGTCGTTGGTTTTGGCTTTTCAGAAAAACCGGAATTTGAATATCCCTATTATACTAAAGACAAGTTAGATGAATTTTTAAAGCAGGTGAATGTGTTGGTATGCTTACTTCCACTTACGCCGGATACGGAAAATATTCTTAATTCATCGTTGTTCGAAAAATGCAATCCGAATACTTATCTGATCAATGTTGCACGTGGCAAGCATTTGGTCGAGGATGATTTAATCAAAGCTTTGGATGATGGACACCTTTCAGGAGCTATGCTGGATGTGTATAGGGAAGAGCCTCTGCCAAAAGACCATCCTTTCTGGGAAAATTGGAAAATAACCATGACTCCACATATCGCCAGTGTGACAAACCCTCAGGCTGCTGCACCGCAAGTGATAGAGAATATAAAGCGCATAAAAGAAAACAGGGAATTGATCAATGTCGTTAACCGAACGAGAGGCTATTGAATACTAACATGGCAGAGGTTTTTAAAATATTATGTCCCACAGATTTTTCTGAATGCTCCCTAAATGCGATTGAGTATGCTACCAGATTGGGAGAAAAATACCAAGCAGATCTTGTGCTTTTTCATGTGCTAAATAGAGAGGACTATGAAAAACTCTCGCCTGCTGATGTCAATGGAAAATACCAAATGGATTTTGTGCGAGAAAAGCTACAGAGCTTGGAAGATGCGATAATTAAAGAGGGGGCGAGGAATGGTCTGCGAAGCTGTATTTCTGTGATTAGAGAAGGGAATATTGTCAAGCTAACTCTGGCTTATTCAAAGGAAATGAATGCTGATCTGATCGTCGTAGGAACTGAAGGGGTGAATGATTTCAGAGAGAATATGATTGGTTCCAGAGCAAGTAGGATCGTGGAGCTATCAGATCGGGATATTTTTGTCGTACCGCGAAAGGTTTACTTTAAAGCTCCACGAAAGCTTGTATACGCGAGTGACTATTTGGAGGAAGATAAAATTGCCATTCAGAAGATTGTGGAAGTTGCAAAGTTTTATGATTCTGAGATTGACATGGTTCATGTAAGTACCACGCATAAAGCGCTGGATAAATCACTTCACATGACTATGATAGAAGAAATAGAGCCGTTTATCAAATACGATAAGGTCAACTTCATACTGAAATCCTTTCGGGATGATATTGCTTTGGGGTTGGAAAATTATCTTCAAACTGCCAAAGGGGATATACTGGTGACATTGAGCGAAAAGAAGTCATTTTTTGATCAGATTTTTTCGAAAAGTCTGTCCAAAAAAATGGCATATTTCATTAATAAGCCACTTTGGGTAATCAAATCTTTTTGAGTGGTTTTCTTAACTAGGGAGGAAGCTGATGAAGCTGTATAGAAACGAACCTCCTTAGCTTACTTGATTTAAGCCTTTAGACTTAAGCCCAAATTAATTCTGTCTTCAGTTTGCTGCAGACTACCACTTTTTAATTTTCATATAAAGTATACGTTATTAGTCACCCTTTTTTC